>WNFU01000653.1_pt1 | contig 59385 bp, 41 predicted proteins | sample 5400121 | NCBI WGS metagenome assembly WNFU01 (sample SAMN13153360, study PRJNA577476) | soil metagenome | isolation source: 100 cm soil or saprolite under grassland replicate 1 | place: USA:California | collected 2016-06-15 | reverse complement strand
CTGGCTGGCGTACGTCTGTTTGTCAGGAAACGGCTTCTTCGCGGTCGCCGTCCTGGCGTTGCACCTGCTCCAACCGGAACGGTCTCCATTGAATGAAGCCGTGAGCTATTACGTTCACGGCGCTCAAGGATGGCTCTTTACTGCGGGCATGCTGGCCTGGGGAGGCGGGTCGGCGGCCCTGCTCCTGGGTCTTGCGCGAACCATCCGCATTCGGGCCGGCAATGCCGGATTACTGGGGCTCGCTGTGTGGAGCGCCGGCGTGCTCACAAGCGGATTGTTTCGCGCCGATCTGCCGGGTCAATGGAATAATTCTCCATCGCAGACCCAGTTGATTCACGAAAATGCGGCGCGCGTATCCTTTATCGCCCTGCCCATTGCCGCCTTACTACTCTCGCATGGCTTACGTCGAGCTCCGGAGTGGCGCCGGACAGCCGGAGTGTTGTACTTGTTTATGGTAATGATCATGGTCAGTTTGATCGTGTTCTTTGCTTCGTTATTGCCGATCTCTGGTTCGCTCAGCCCTCCCATGCTGTTCGGTCTCACCGAGCGAATGCTTCTCGCAGTATATGCGGCATGGCTTTGCGCTGCGGCAATCGGGCTGTTGCGTTCGACTACCGATCCTGCTCAGTAGGCCTCTTGCAAAAGTCCTTTGGGATAGAGCGAGCGGATTGACGACCGTAACTGGACAGTTTGCGCTACGCCTTTTGCGATCCCGATTTCTTTTAGCGTCGCGGATTCGAAGCCGGAGTTACTTTTGCAAGAGGTCTATTAGGCCGTCATGCTGATGAAAACCCCTCGGCGCCCCATTGATGTCTATTCCAAGAACCGCGTGAAGCGAAGGTAGAACGCGTTATTGCCCGAGCGCAGGTCTTTTCCGTAGGAGAAGACAATTCCCACTCCGAGCGCTTGGACCTTGGCTTGCGCCCCCAAATCCCAGAGCCAGGTCTGCGAGCCCAGTCCCCCCCGCTCATTGGATGAGTCGGTGATCTTGCCGCTGTCCAGGAAGGGGCCTAGTTTGAAGCGCATCAGCCCGTTATCGTAGACCTTCTTGTCGAGTTCCCAATTGGAGAGGAGGTAGTCGCGTCCCATAGGGGCGCCGCCTTTGCGCCCGTTGCGGGTTCCGACGTGCGCCCTCATCCAGAGGTCGTTGTCGCGCTCGACGCCCAGGATGAAGAGTTCGTCGAAAGGGCTCTCCCCCAGAGTTTGGCCGGCGCTGATCTTTCCGCGCATCTCGTAATCGTCGCCCGCGCTTTGCGGGAACCACTGCGCCTCCATCGAGCCCTTGAGTTTGGCGAAGACGCGCAATTGTTGCGACCAGATGCGGCCGAGTTGGGTCGAGGCGCTCCCCGCCACGGTGAATCTGCGCTCCGGCGCGTCAAGCAGTTTGTAATTGAGTTGTCCCAGGTGTTTGAGTTGGAAACCTTGAGACAGCAATTGCGGGGTCAAAACGCCGCCTGCTGCGACGTCGCGGAAGTTGCGGTGGGAGAACTCGAATCCGGTTGACCAATCCCAACGGCCGTTCACAAACGAGGTCGCCGACGCGGCGAACGCCTGTTTGCGCAGCTTCAAACTGTCTGCTGGACAGACTAAAGTCTGTCCAGGCAGGGGACAGACATTAGTCTGTCCCACGTCCCAGTTTTCGTCGCGCAAGTCAAGATCGAGCTGAAATCGTCTCTTCGGGTCTCCGAAGAGAGGGCCGGAGAGGTTGGTCCAGAGGCGTCGTTTCTCGGCGTCCCACCGAATGAGGGACTCCGAGTTGATAGCCCGGCGGCGTATATTGAAGAACTCAGGATTGACGGTCTGATAGGGGAGGCCGCGAAGGAGCGCGAGCAGCCATGCCCATTTGGAATCAACGTTTCGCTCGCTCGCGCGAAAGACCACGTCGAACTTCCCGTCCGGACGCGCTTCGAGATTGAACCGGTAATTGGAGAAGATGTTCAGACCGCGCACTCGCGCTTTCGTGTTTTGCAGTTCGCGAAGGTCGAGCGCCGTGGCGGGGGCGATGGTGAAGGCGCGATCCAGCAGCGCCGGCGCGACGCGCGGCGCCGGCTCGGTCCGCACCTCTTCGATCTCCGGTTTGGAAACTCTGTTCCAGTATTTCAGCGCCGCCTCGACGTTGCCCTGAAGGAAATAGACGCCGGCCAGAAAGTCGTTCGCATAAGTGTCCGCCGGGTCGAGCCGCAGCGCCCGCCGCAGATGGCCGGCCGCCTCCGCATAATTTTTCTTCCTGAAGCAGACGCCGGCCAGTTCAAGAGAAAATCGTTTGTCGCCGGGTTGTTGACTAAGCCCGATCCGAAATGCCCTCTTGGCTTCATCCCAACGCCCCAGTCGGGCCAGAGCCGTTCCGTAGTAGTAATTGACGTCAGCGGAGCGCTCGACGTCGTCCTCCGCAATCCGAACGATCTCCTCCCACCGTTCTTCCGCGAAGAGTTGTTTGATTTCTGTGGCGTGATCGGAGAGGGCAGGCTGCGCCCGGAGTGGAAACGCGGAAAAGGCGAGCATGAGAAATATGGGCGCCGCTTTCACTTGGCGTCGGATTGAGGCAAAGCCAGCAGTGTCCATTTGTTGACGCCGCTCCATTGTTTTTCAAAATCGGCCCGATCCTGCTTGAGCAGCTTGCGCCGCGCGGGATCGTTCAACAACACAAGCCCTGCCTGTGGGTCCAGTCCGGCGACTACCACATAATGGAGAGGGGCGCCGGCTTCTGACGGCTTGAGGGCGACGATCAGAGGCCGCCCTTTCCGCAGATGATTTAGCAGGTCTTCCCACTCGCCGCGAAACGCGAAAGTGTTGAATCCGCGCTGTTTGAAATATCGCTCCATCGCCGAGGCGTAGACGCCGCGAGCGCCTGGCGCATACAGGGCGCGATGGATCTCAGCCGCATCGACGTTCTCGCTGTCCGCGCGGTCTTGCCGTTTGAACCAATATTGCATCACCATCGCAACGCTTGCCGCCCCACAGCCGTCCTTCTCCTGACTCACGAATGGGACGTCCAGCCACACGCCTGAATCTTCTGCGGCAGGCATGACCCCACAGAGACAACAAGACAGGACTGCCAGTGTGGCGAGGCGGTAAAACATATCAGCGTACTGCGACAATGATCAGGACGAGCGCCGCGAGGCCTACTAGAATGATCAGCAAGTCTCTGTCGCTTATCCTGCCCGCGGCGAAGTCTTTATCGATCTTGTCCGCGCGGGCCGCCAATCGAGCCAGCTCCTCGTCGCTCAGCGTCGACACTGCGGCGTCGACCCGCTCCGGGTTTATCTGAGCCGCCTCCATAGCCTTCCGCGTCTCGCCGGACGAGAAGAGACCCTTGACCTTTTGCAGATTCTGCTGCCGCGTCTTGCCGGCGGTTACCAATTCTTTGTGGATGTCAGACGGGCTTACAACGTGTGTCTGAGCCAGGATGCTCGTGGCGCAAAGAGTGAGCAGTAAACAAGCGGACAGCAATCGGATAGATTGCCATAGATCAAAACGCATGATTTGTAACCTCCTGGGGGAGAGAATCAGGGCGGGACACACAGACAAGGGCAACGGGGTTAAAAATACAAGATACACTCATTTGACGCAAGCGCGCGCTGGCCCCGGGGAGCCCGTTAAGTCTTTGCGCTCGCCCCGGGTACGCATCGCTTCCAGCGTGCAGTCATTGGGAAAGACGAATTGATCGGAATCAGACGCCCCCGATGCCGCCTTGCTTGCGTCGAGTAATTAATGTTTGCAATCGTGCGCATCCGACCCCGAGCGCGCTGCGGATCTCCAACGGGTCTCCACGCCCACGACTGCACGCTGGAAGCGATGCGTACCCTGGTTCATTTCCACCGCGGTTGTTGATGGTGTACACTCTCTGCTTATTCATTCCGTCGCGTAATGGAATTTATGGGACTTATGAGACTTGTAAGTCACATAAGTCACATAAGTCCTATTCATAACGTTCCAGGGATTTTCCGCCGGAGGCATTGCAATGAGTAGTCGGGTCCGCGCCATTGTCGCGGGCGCCACAGGGTATTCGGGGCGCGACCTGATCAGGTTGCTGCTCGGCCATCCGCGGATCGACCTGGCCGGCGTGTTCGCGTCGCGTTCCTCCGAGGCGACTCCACTCGCCGCGATTCACCCACAGTTGACGGGATTGACCGAACTCGATTGTCAGCCGTTCGATGAGGCGATGATCGCAGATCTCAAACCTGACTTGGTCTTTCTCGCGACGCCGAATGAGTTCTCACATGAGGTCGCGCCGGCTTTGCTAGATGCGGGCGCGACGGTCGTCGACCTGAGCGGGGCGTTCAGGTTGCGCGACGCGCCGCTCTACCCGAAGTTTTACGGCTTCGAGCACGCGCGCCACGACCTGTTGCAAAAGGCCGTTTACGGCCTGACCGAATTCGCGCGCGAGCGGTTGCGCGGGGCGAAGCTGATCGCCAACCCCGGCTGTTATCCGACCTCGATACTCACGCCGATGATCCCGCTGCTCCGCGCCGGTCTGGTCGCTGTCCCAAATGGTTCTGGAGAGGACAGCTCTGAAGCGCAGCCGATCATCTGCGATTCGAAATCCGGCGTGACCGGGGCGGGGAAGTCGCCGACCGCCGAAACTCACTTCGTCGAGGTCAGCGAGAGTTTCAAAACCTACAACATCTTCAAACACCGCCACGGGCCCGAAATCGCGCAGGGACTGGGCGTGGCGAACGGGTCGCGCGCGTTGATCTTCACGCCGCACCTGCTGCCGATCAATCGCGGCATCCTCTCGACCATCTACCTAAGGCTGAAAAAGGGTGTCGCGCGACAAGACGTTTTGAGCGCATGGCGGGGCGCGTTTGAAGACGCCCCGTTCGTGCGCGTCTTCGCCGGCGCCCAAATGCCGGAGATCAAATTCGTCGCCAACACGCCTTTCTGCGACGTCGGCTGCGCCGTTGATGAGCCGACCGGGCAGGCTATCATAGTCTCGGCGTTGGACAACCTGCTCAAGGGCGCCGCGAGCCAGGCGCTGCAGAACGCCAACGTCGCGCTCGGATTTGATGAACGTGAAGGCGTTATTTGAAAGATGGGCTATTTCATTTAGCCACAGAGATCACAGAGGACACAGAGAACGCATTAAATTCCCTACGTTTCTCTCTGTGCGCTCTGTGATCTCTGTGGCTATTCATCGGCACTGTTTTTAGATATGTGATGAGAACTGTAATCAAGCTCGGCGGCAGTGTCCTTCTTGACTCCGCGCTTCGCCGAAAGCTGATCGCTCAGGTCGCCGAGCTTAAAAGCGCGGGATTCGAGTTGATCCTTGTTCACGGCGGCGGCAAACAGATCGCGGCTTTGCTAGACAGGCTGCGCATCGAATCGCGGTTCCACGACGGATTGCGCGTCACTGACAAGGACGCCCGCGACGTCGCGCAGATGGTCCTCGCAGGACAGGTCGGAAAAGATCTGGTGGCCGAGCTTGCGAAAATCGGAGTCGCCGCAGCCGGCCTCGCGGGCGGCGACGGTTTGAGCTTCCTCGCCGAAAAAATGAACGCCGAAGACGGAACCGACCTCGGTTACGTCGGACGAGTCGTGAAGACGAACGACCGTCTGATAGCGGGGATGTTGAGCGCCGGCGTCACGCCGGTTGTGGCATGTCTGGCGCTCGGCGCTTCAGATTTCGAATACTACAACGTCAACGGGGATCAGATGGCCGCCGCAGTCGCAGCCGGATGCAAGGCAGAGAGCCTGGTCTTCGTCACGGACGTCGGCGGCGTGCGCGACGGAATTGGCGAACGGATCGCCGAACTTGACCGGAAGCGGATTGAGGATCTGTTGAGCGGCGGCGTGGCGACTGGCGGGATGCGTCCGAAGCTGCGCGCCTGTCTGGAAGCGCTAGCAGCGGGCGTCAGGAACATCGCCATCATCGGCGCGGCGCAGACCTGTTCGCTTACGCGAGTTTTGAAATCTGGCGAATCGCTAGGCACGCGAATTTCTTATTGAAGACGCCACGGCCTTGCGCCGTGGGGTTTCACGTTGGCGACTACATTCAAAACACGCCGGAAAGGATATGCCTGAGTATTTGTTCGTCTACGGTACCTTGCGACCGGGGATGGCTCCCCGCAGATTGGCTCATCTTATGAAAAAGATGCGTTATATGGGGAGGGCCTCTACGCCGGGACGCCTCTATGATTTGGACGCCTATCCGGGCGCCGTGCTCGATCCGGATTGCGACACGGAGATCAAGGGCGAAGTCTTTCAACTGCCCGATGATGGCGAGACGCTCGCGGCGCTGGACACTTATGAGGGTTTCGACGCGCGATACCCTGCGTCGAGCCTTTTCGTGCGCCGCAGGTGCAGGGTCACGCTTAAAGACGACTCAAAACTCGTGTGTTGGATTTACGTTTATAATTGGCAAGTTTCGTCGGAGGCGCTGATCAGAGGCGGAGATTACTTATGGCATAAAAAGCTGAAAAGCCTGAGAAGGAGACCTGAAAAAGATGTACGCGGAAGCGGAAGCGAAAATTGAAGAGGCCGGGCCGGAATCGCCGGCCCTCGAACAGATCCAACAACTCGAAGCGCGATACCTGATGCAGACCTACGCGCGCGGCCCCGTCATGTTCGTGCGCGGAAAAGGTTCGACGCTCTACGACGACAAGGGAAAGAGCTACCTCGATTTCATCGCCGGCATCGGCGTCAACGTCCTGGGTTACGACCACCCGCGAGTACGAAGGGCGCTGCGCGATCAGGCGAACCTGCTGCACACGTCGAATCTTTATTACCACCCGTATCAAGGGCAGCTCGCCGAGCGTCTGGCGCAGGCTTCGGGGCTGTCGCGGGTCTTTTTCTGCAACACCGGAGCGGAGGCCAACGAGGGCGCGCTGAAGCTCGCTCGCGCGTGGCAGCGCCGGCAGGGGCGTGAGGGCAAGACCGAGTTCGTCGCGCTAGTCAATTCGTTCCACGGCCGGACGATGGGCGCGCTCTCAATCACCGAACAGGAGAAATACCGCAAGCCGTTCGAACCTCTGATCCCCGGCGTCCGATTCATCGACCCGAACAACGGGGCGAACGATTTCTCCGAGGCGCGCGAGGCGATAAACGAAAAGACTGCCGCCGTCATCATCGAAACGATTCAGGGCGAGTCGGGAGTCCATCCGGTCAACGACGATTTTCTCAAGGCCGTGCGCGAGGCCTGCGACCGCGTAGACGCGCTGCTGATCCTCGACGAGGTGCAATGCGGGCTGGGGCGCACGGGCAAGGTCTTCGCCTTCGAAAACACTTCAGTCAAACCCGACGTGCTCTGCGTGGCGAAGCCGCTGGGATTAGGCGTCCCGCTAGGCGCGTTCATCGTCGCCGAGAAGGCCGTTGACGGGTTGAAGGCCGGGGACCACGGGACGACTTTTGGCGGCGGACCGCTCGCCTGCCGGCTGAGCCTCGAATTCATGCGAATGCTCGGAGAAGAGAACCTGCTGCAGCGCGTGACGGAGGTCGGCAATTACTTCAGAAAGCAGCTTCGCAGGTTGCAGCGCCGCCAACCCGGTTTGATCAAAGAGACGCGCGGGCTCGGATTGATGATCGGCGCCGAACTGACGTTCAACGGCAAAGGCGTGGCGGCGAAAATGATGGAGCGCGGCTTCTTGATGAACTGCACGCACGACACCGTGCTGCGCTTCCTGCCGCCTTACATCATCCGCAAGCCCGAGATCAAAGAGATGCTGGCCAACCTGGAAGAGGTTATTGTCGAGGAATCAAAGAGGATCGAGGATCGAGGATAGAAGATAGAAGATCGCCGCACACCAGATGACGCGATCCTCGATTGTTTTGTGGCCTGATTTTGAGGTATTTACTCAACTCCCGCCGCGCTAGCGGCGCCTTGAATTTAGCCGTGGGTTTAAACCCACGGTGGGCGTGATTTTCATTCTCGTCGCGTCAGCGACGATTGAATTCAGCCGTCGCTAGCGCGGCAGGGAGGCCGAGCAGTTACTTTCGAAGAATAAAATGGAGATACGCAAAGCCAGGACTAAAGACGCGATTCAGATTCACGCGCTCATCAATAAATACGCCAAAGAGGAACAGATGCTGCCCCGCACCCTGCTCAGCATCTACGAGAACATCCGGGACTTTCAGGTGGCGGCCGAAGGCGACCGCGTGCTCGGCTGTTCCGCTTTGCACTTCACCTGGGGCGACATGGCCGAGGTGCGATCGCTCGCCGTCGACGAGAACGCGGGACGCCGCGGGCTGGGGCGCGCGCTGGTCGAGGCCAACATCGCCGAGGCGCGCGAGCACGGCCTGGTGCAGGTATACGCGTTCACCTACGTCGTCGATTTCTTCGCCAAGCTCGGATTCCGCGTGGTCCCTCACGAAGCGATGCCGCGCAAGACCTGGATGGATTGCATCAATTGCCACAAATTTAATTGCTGCGACGAGGTGGCGATGGTTCTCGATCTGATCGAAGGCGCGCAGCCGGAGCCTTTCGATGTCAGCCAGGTGAATATCCCGATCGTTAAGATGGATCAGTACCGCGAGCGGTAGCGACCGTGACTGCCGTCAATGGACCAACTGATGGGGCTACGCTCGCCACCGCTCGCGGTACTTATCCGGGGCGCTTCCCGATTCTGGACACTCGATTTTCGAAATCGAACAATTAGAGCTTGATCTGCGGCGCTGTGGCGAATGGGCGTCGGAGCTAAGTCGAATGATTCGACCAATTGAGTCGCCGCGACCGGATGGCACGCGATTTGGAAGGAATAAGAAAGGAAAAAGTAAAAACGGGGCCGGCGGTTAATCAATGACCGTGAGCTTCGTTTCAGGAAGAGATGGGTGAGAGGAAAATTTCGGAGCGGCTTTCGGTCACGGCGCCGAAAGGCTTTCTGGCGGGCATTGCCCGATGCGGTTTGAAAAAAGCCGGCGACGATCTAGCGATAATCTTTTCGGAGCGTCCGGCCGCCGCCGCCGCCGTCTTCACGCAAAACCTCGTACAGGCCGCGCCAGTGTTGGTTTCGCGCGAGCATCTGCGGTTCAAGACCCATCGCGCAATCGTCGTCAATTCGGGTGGCGCGAACGCCTGCACGGGCGAGAAGGGATTAAATGACGCCCGCGAGACGGCCCGAATGGTCGCGGAGTATTTCAACTGCGATGAACGCGAAGTATTGGTCGCATCGACGGGCGTGATCGGCGTGCGGTTGGATATGGATAAGATCGCAAGCGGCGTGCGCGAGGCCACCGGACGGCTCTCTCGCGAGGCCGGTTTCCACGTCGCCGAAGCGATAATGACCACCGACACGAAGCCGAAGCGAGCCGCCAGAAGCGTCAAACTGGGCGACAATGTGGTGAAGATCGCCGGAGTGGCCAAAGGATCCGGGATGATTCATCCGGACATGGCCACGCTGCTCTCCTTCGTCACGACGGACGCGGCGATCGGCAAAGCGGCGCTGCGTAAGGCTTTGAAACTCGCAGTCGATCGGAGCTTCAACCGCGTCTCAGTAGACGGCGACACTTCGACCAACGATATGCTGGCGGTGTTGGCCAACGGCGCGGCCGGGAACGAGCCGATCAAGACGCCCGCAGGCGCTGATTTCGATCTATTCACAGAGGTTCTGACCGAGGTTTGCCGCGACCTCGCGATACAGGTGGCGCGAGACGGCGAGGGCGCCCGTAAACTGATCACGATTCGCGTCCGTCGCGCGCCGAACGAACGCGACGCCGCAAAGATCGCCGCGACCATCGCCACCAGCCCACTGGTCAAGACCGCCATCGCGGGCGCCGACGCGAACTGGGGGCGGATTCTGGCGGCGGCCGGACGCAGCGGCGTGAAGTTCGATCCTTCAAAAGTCGAGATCAAACTCGGCGGCCTCGCCGTCGCGCGAAATGGAGTGGGATTGCCGTTCAATGAAGCGCGCGCTCTCGAAATCCTGAAAAGCGACGAGGTGACTGTCACTTTCGACATGCGTCAAGGAGAAACCGAGGTCGCTGAATGGACTTGCGATTTGACCGAAGATTACGTTCATATTAACGCGGATTATCGGTCGTGAACCTCTGGGAGCGCGCGCATCCTTGCGCGCTTGGCTTCCGGCAAAGGCCCGGTAATCGAAGCCAAGCGCGCAAGGATGCGCGCGCTCCCAGGCTCTTCCAAGTTTCTTGCAACTCTCGCCGTCGCGGCCGCGTAAAGGCTGACGGTAAGTTAACTAACCTGATCAATTTTCTGTAAGCGGTTTTAACACGGAGAAGAGAGATGAATATCAATTGGCCGCGGGCCGTCGCCCGCAGAATTCCTAGCCTGAGCCTGGCTCCTTATTTGACCGTGTTCTGCGCCATTTTTTGCGCATCATTAGTCTCGATGCCCGCCGCGGCGCAAGCTACACAGGCGACGCAGACCCCTCCCATAGATACTAAAGACATCGTCGCGCGCCCGATCCCGGAACGCACCGTCGGCCTGGAGCCGGGCAAGATCGTGAAATGGACGCTGCGCGACGCCATCCTGGCAGCGTACGAGAAGAACGTCGACATCGAGCTGGAGAAGGAGAACGTGCGCATGATGCAGTACGACCTGATCTCGTTCCAGGGGGTTTACGACCCGGTGGCGACCTCGTCCATTCTCTACAATAAATCCCAGCAGGGGACCGCGTTCCGCGCAGCGGGCCTCGACTCGGGGGTAAACACCATCAGCAGGAACGCGCTCACGTACAATTTCGGCATGAGGAAGAATATGGAGCGGTGGGGCGGCTTGCTGGACGCCAGCTTCGAAAATCAGCGCCTCGTCTCGAACACAAACGACCTGACTACGCAGTACTCGCCCGCGCTGACGTTCCAGTTTACCCAGCCGCTGTTCAAGAACTTCGCGATTGACCAGGCGCGCCGGCAGATCAAGGTCACCAAGAAGCGCCTGGACCTGACTGACGCTCAGTTCCGCGCGAAATTGATCGATATCATCTTGCAGGTGCAGCAGGCTTACTGGCAACTGTCGCTGGCGATCCAGAATGAAAACGTTCAACGGAAGTCGGTCGGGTTAGCCGAGACCTTCCTCAATAACGTCAAGCGCCAGGTCGAAGTCGGAACGCAAGCGCCGATTGAAGCCGTCTCCGCCGCGGCCGATCTGGAACAGCGCCGCCAAGCGGTCTTTCAGGCGATGAACCAGGTGGGCCAAGCCGAGAACGCGCTCAAGAACCTGACCGCCAGCGGCCCGAACGATGAGCTATGGTCATCGGTCATAGAGACGGTCGAGCCGTTCGACATCAAACAACCAGTCTCGATTCCGGTTGCGGACGCCATCAAGCTCGCGCATGAGAATCGCCCCGAGATCAGGCAAAACAGCCTGTCGAGAGACATCAATAAGATTGAAATTGATTTCTTCCGCAACCAGGCCAAGCCGCAGATTGACTTTGTCGGAAGTTATTCCATGAATGGACTCGGAGGCTCCCCCCGGGTCCGCACCGGCCCGAACTGCGCATCCATTACTAATCCGGCCACCGGTCAGCCTGTTTGCGCTTCGCTTGGTGTGGCTCCAGTGAACGGCGCCCTTGTCCCGGTTGTAAATACCACCGCTTTTGATCCCAATTTCGTCTCCCGGGCCCAGATCGCCGACCGGTTTCAAGGCGGCTACGGCACGGCGCTCGGAAACATGTTCAAGAACGACTTGCGCACCTGGAGCGTCGGCGTACAGATCAGCTTGCCGCTGCGCAACCGCCAGGCGAAGGCCCAGTTGGGCAGGGCGCTCGAGGCGGATCGACAGTTAGACCTGCAGACGCGCGCGTTGATGCAGAACATCGAAGTCGAAGTCCGCAACGCCGTGCAGGCTGTCGAGATGGCGAAGATGCGCATTGAGGCGGCGGAGTCGGCGACTTTCTATGCCCGCAAGCAGCTCGAAGGCGAGGAGAAGAAATTCGAAGCAGGTCTACAGGCCGTCTACTTCGTCCTGCAACGTCAGAACCAGCTCTCGGTGGCGCTGGTCAGCGAACTACAGGCGAAGGCCGATTACAACATAAGCGTCGCCAATCTGCACCGCGTGATGTCAACGACGCTCTCGAACAACAGCATCGAGATCAAACAGGAAGCGCCTGTGACGATCAAATAGACCGGCGCCGCCGCAGGACCGAGGATCGAGGATCAAGGATCGAGGATCGAGGATTGAGGATCGAGGATCGGAATTTAGATAGTCGTCTCGGTCACTAAAAAGCGCTGACGAAAAAATAGGGGACAGAAAAACACGCAATTTTTCTGTCCCCTATTTTTCTGTCCGCCGGTACAGTACAGGGAGCGGTAGCGACCTGGCGCCCCTGCGAGACGCGCATAGGGCAAGGACCAGGTCGCTACCGCTCCCTGTACCGTACCATGGCCAAAACGTTGATCAACGCCGTCGTCGGAGATCAAGGATAGAATGGATGACGCGATCCTCGATCCTCGATCCTCGATCCTCGATCCTCGATCCTCGATCACTGCTTAGCCGCGGACGGCGTCGACGAGCCTTGACTCAGGCCGCGATTGAGAAGCACCTTGACTTCCACGCGCCGATTTTGCGCGCGTCCCGACGAGGTCTTGTTGTCCGCCACAGAATCCTTCTCGCCGTAGCCCATCGGGGTGACGAAGCGCCGGACCGGAATTTTGTGATTGACCGCCAGGTATTGGATCACCGCTTCGGCGCGCTGCCGGCTGAGCACGAAGTTTCTGGCTTCGTTGCCGGTCGAGTCGGCATGTCCGCCGACCTCGATCATGTACCACTTCGCGCTGAGCGCTTTTTGCGCCAAGGTGTCGAGTGATCGCCTGGCCTCGGGTGAGAGGACCGCGCTGTTCACTCTGAAGTTCACCGTGGCGGTTTCCTGCACGTCGTAATCGTCCAGAGACGAGATGCGTTCGTTCGCCGCGCGAACCTCGTTTCTGGCCTCGGCGGCGATGGTGGCCAACTCGTCCATTTGCCCTGACATGCGCTCCTGGTTCTCCTCGACCGGAGTGACGCGCGTGTCGGACGTAATCGCGGCCCGCATGTCCGATTCATTGAACCTGACCTTGTCGGCCACGAGCTGGCCCTGCGAGTTGCCGCGTCCCTCAACCTCCACGATCAGCCCTCGCAGGAGGTCGGCGACAGGGTATTTCCTGCCGAAGCCGAGACGAAGCAGGCCTCCATTACTCTTGACGCTCGTATTGCCCGTCAAGAGGACTTCATAATCCGTACGATTCCGGTCGCGCATCGTAAACGTATCGGCGTCGCGGGTAATGACGACGCCTCTGAACCTGACCTTCGCGCCGTTCGGAACGGATTGTATTTTCAGGGTCGGCTTTATCGTGTTCTTGGCGATCGTCTGTTGCGCAAAAACCATTGGCGCCGCCGCTAAAAACAAAGCCAGACCGCAAACCAGAGCAATTGGTCGTAGTCTCATAATCTCATTAACGTTCATATTCTATTCGCCTCCACCCTTGCAGCAGGGGTTGCAACGGATCATTACAGAAAGTCTATTAACGTCAAGCAGTTTAGGCTGACCGGGGGAAGGGACCAAGATCGTAATCAAAATCGGGGAGGAAATCAATAAAATGTTGTCCTCGCTGAAGATCTTGATAGTATGCCGCGCCAGCCGGCCTTTAATCTAATGATGTCTGGGCACTGCAGCAGGATACCGTGAAGACTGCGGGCGGGCAACCGGATAGAAATGTTGACAGGCAGCGCGGGGAGCGTAAACAGCGCGCAAGCAGGCGGCTGTCTTATACATCAGCCGCCTGCTTGCGCGCGCGATAGCGATACCGGTCTCAAACGTTCCGATTTAGAAACTGAGCTTCATCGCCACCTGAATCTGTCGCGCCGTCGCGCCGAAGAGCAGGCTCGAAATCACGCCTGCGCTCGCGTTGCCGATGGTGTTGCCCGGCGCGGCGAATTGGGCATGATTGAACGCGTTGAAGAACTCGAATTTGAGTTGGTGCTCGAAGCGTTCGCGGAAGCGAGTCACCTTGACGAGCGAAAAGTCTACGTTCGCCTGTCCAGGCGCGCGCAGGATGTTGCGCCCGGAGTTGCCGTAGGTCCCCGTGTTGTCCGCCGTCACCACGAACGCGTTCAGATCGAACCAGCGATCAATGGTCGGATTGTCGAGCTTGCCCGACGCGATCCGGTTCGGGCGGTTGCCCGTGCCGGTGGAGAGCAGGTTCTGCGACTGGTTGACGCTGAACGGCAGCCCCGAACGCAGCAGCAGAATCCCGCTCAGGCGCCATCCGCCGATAAACTTGTCGGCCAGCGAATTGACGTCGCCGCCGATCAACTTGCCTTTGCCGAATGGCAGATCATACGTCCAGCTCGAAGTGAACGTGTGCTTGATGTCGAAATCGGAGACGGCGCGGTCGCGGGCGAAGTCGTAGGCGTTCTGCGTCGTCCCTTCGGTGTCGGATACGATGTCAATCGTCTTGCCGAATGTGTAGGAGTTGACGAACGCCAACCCGTTGCTGAAACGATTGGAGAACTTCGCCAACAGCGCGTGGTGGTTCGAATCGCCGCGACTCTGCACCTGTGAGAGAGCGCGCAAGCCGGGGGCTAGTTTGATGAACGGTCGATTGACGTTCGAGTCACTGACGCCGACGACTGGCGGCGCCTGATTGATGTCCCGTTTGATGACCAGGTGAGTGCCCTTCGAGCCGACGTATGAGACCTCCAGCGCGTAATTCCTGCCGAACTGCTGCGAGACGTTCAGATTCCATTGCTGCGCGTAGCCGTCTTTGAACTCAGGGTCGAAGATCGAGCGCGTCGTGCCGGATGGCGCGCGATTGGGATCGAGCGGTGGCGGCGCGGGGATGCCGTCGCGCAACCGCAGGGTCGGCAGCAGCGTGGTCGTGAGCGAGTTCGACAACAGGAAAGGCGGGTTGGACGGTTTCTGCGATGAGGTGCCGGTCAGCGGGTTATTCCAGAAGATGCCATAACCGCCGCGCACCACCGTCTGGCCTTTGCCGAACACGTCGTATGCGAAACCGAATCGCGGAGCGAAATCTTTCTTCGGCGTGGTTTGCAACTGACGTCCGACCTCGATGCCGTTGATCGTGGCGTTGTCGGAAGCGACGACGAATTTGCCCGTGCTGGTCTCGAAGTTCGACTGCCGGTCAAAGACTTCGACGTAAGGCACGAAGAGGTCGTAGCGCAAACCGAGGTTGAGCGTCAGCTTGCTGTTTACGCGCCAGTCGTCCTGAATGTACGCGCCGTATTCGGGCCGCCGCTCGCCGACCACACCCTGCATCAATCCGCGCGTGACAGTAGTCGGATAGCCGAGCACAAACGACGCGAAAGAAAAACCTGTGTTCGGAGCAATCGAGCAGGTCCCCGTCACGCCGCCGCAGTTGGAAGTAATGGACGATTGAAAGTTGAAATTGCCGACGATGTTGTCCACGTTGAAAACGTTGCGCCGCCGCCGCGTCAGGTTCGCCCCCATCTTCAGCGTGTGCGCCCCGCGCGTGTGCGTCAGGTTGTCGAAGATCTGGAACGTGTCCAGGAATGTCAGCAGCGGCTGATTCGAGTTCGCGCCCAAGTTGCGAATGTCGCCCGGCGTAAATTGAATCTGCGACATGGCCGTCGCCGTGTCGAAGATGTTGACGCCGGGAATGCCGACCGTCTTCGCCAGATTCGTGCCCGCGTCAATCGAAGTCACTTTGAAACCGATGCGGCTGAAGCCGATGCGGGCTTCATTCAGCCAGCGCGGGCTGATGGTATATGTGTCGTTGAGCGCCAGACTCTGCGCGCGAATCAGACCGGTTCCCGCGCCGAAGGTCGTCCCGGAATCGCCGTGCGGCAAGGTCGCGGGGAGGAAACGATGGGTGCGCTCGAAACTGTACCTGCCGAAGAAGTGATTGTTCTGCGAAAGGTAGTTGTCAATCTTCGCGTCGAACTGATCGTCTTCGCGAGTCAGCACGGGGTTATAAAGGAAGTTGTTGATGATCTGCCCGTTCGCCGCTTTCGTCCCGGCGACGTTCGGCTTCGGATAGAGTTGCTCTATGATGGCCTTCGCCGCCGGGTCGAACCCGCTGCCTGCCGGATTAGATTGGCTACTTGGAATCACATTCCCGGGGAACGGCTTGCCCGTCAGCGGGTCGTAAATCGTGCGATTCAACTCGGAGAAATCGCCGTCGCGCATCTTCAAGGTCGGCACGGTCGAAAGATAAGTCTTGCTGTCGCGAATCCGGCCTCCCTGATAATCGCCGAAGAAAAACATCTTGTCGCGGCGGATCGGTCCGCCCAGCGTGCCGCCGAACTGGTTCTGCTTGAAAGGCGGTTTGGCGCGCCCATTTTTGTTATTGAAAAAGTCGTTGGCGTCGAGCGCGTCATTGCGCAGGAATTCAAAGCCGCTGCCGTGAAGGGCGTTCTGGCCCGATTTGATCTGGATGTTGACGACGCCGCCGCTCGACCGCCCGAACTCGGCGGAGTAGGTGCTGGTCTGGACTTTGAACTCTTCGAGCGCGTCAATGCTGGGGAAGATGACGACGGAGTTGAGCCAGGTCTCGTTGTTGTCCACGCCGTCGAGCATGAAGTTGTTATCGCGCGTCCGCATGCCGTTGGCCGAGAACGACGCCGAGGCGCGCCAGGCCAGACTGCCCGCGCCGTCAATGTTCGCGCCGGGGATCCCGCGCAGCACGCCGGGCAGCGTGCGCGTCAATTGTACGAAATCGCGCCCGTTGAGCGGCAGGTTTTTGATTTGCGCTTCGTTGACCGTCCCGCTCAGGTCTGAGCTTTCAGTCTGCACCAGCGTCGTCGAGCCTTCGACGTTGACAGATTCGGTCGTCGCGCCGACCTCCAGCGTCAGGTCTACGCGCGCTTTCTGGTCGACGTTGAGCTGCACATTGGCGATCGCCAGTTTCTTGAATCCTGGCGCCTCTGCGGAAATGTTATACAAGCCGGGCGGAAGAGATGGCGCGACATATTCACCCTGTGAATCGCTGACGACGACCCGCGTCAAGCCGGTCTGAGCGTGGGTAAGAGTGATCTTGACGCTTGCTACTGCGGCGCCGCTCCCGTCGTTGACCGATCCGAGGATCGTGCCGCTCACGGCCTGCGCGGCGGCCTGCGTCGGCCACAGCAGCGCAATCAGACAGACGAGTATAGGGTATATGGTATAGCCAGAAAGTCGAGAACGGGGTTCGCGAGACATAAATATCCTCCGTTGGGATCTCACAGAGATCGCTGGTTGATGGTTGGTAAGGCCGACCCGAAGAGATTCGCCTCTCTTCAGATCAGCCGGTAGCGCTGAATTGAAATCCCAGCAGAGTTGATTCGGCGACGAGCTGTTTCACTGCCGCGCGCAGCGGTCGGGACAATCTGTCTGACGCTCATCAGTATTGATATCTACGGCGCCTATTGTACCCAAAGCGCCGTTTTCGGCAATGTTCTCCGCCTGCGAAAGGGAGGCCATCTCTGGACCCGATGCTACGCCTCCTTCGCCCCTTTCAATAATCCCGCCACATCTTTGATCCCGACGCCGGGCCCACTGGGAATAGACATCTTCCCGTCCTTCACCCTGATCGGCGAATCGAACCAGCTTCCGTATTTCTCCGTCCCCAGCTTGTACTCCTGATAACGCCCGATATCCGGCACGCACGAAGCGAAATGCAACATGTAGACGAACCCGAACCCGCCCGAAATATGCACGGTCGTCGGCATCTTCGCGACCTGCGCCATCCGCGCCACGCGTACCGACCGGATCATTCCTCCGTAATAGTGCAGGTCCGGTTGCACAATATCTACGCCACGGTTGGCGATCATCCACCGAAAGCGCCAGTCGCTGTACTCCTGCTCTCCGCCTGCCACAGGAATGGTTAAGGCATCCGCCACGGCTTTGGTTTCCTCCAGGTGATCGAACTGACACGGCTCCTCGAAGTAGACCGCCTTGGCCTCTTCCAGCATGCGCCCCACTTTGATGGCCTGAGGAGCGTCGTATGAGCTGTTGGAATCGGCATGAATGTCAATGGCGTCTCCGAACGTCTTCCGCACGAGCGGAATGAGCTTCTCAGTTCGACCGGGCATCGCGTCCGCGTTTCGGCTCATCCGCCCGCCCACGCGGAATTTGACCGCTTTCGCCCCCGACTGTTCTACCAGTTTTTGCATGTATTCGACCTCCTGCTCCGGCGTCGTGTCCCGCCGCCCACTGGCTACGTAGATGGCCACGTCCTGCCGCAGGATCCCTCCCAGCAACGCCCCAATTGGCTGGCCCGCAATTCGCCCAAGCATGTCCAGGATCGCGAACTCCACCCACGCCTGCGGGCTCCACAGGGCCAGACCATATAGCTTGTAGTTGTCCTTCCAGCGGTAAAGCTCCCAGAGCAGGTTTTCCAGATCGCGCGCGTCCTTGCCTATAAAAAACGGGATCACCAGTTGTTTGAGAATCTTGTCCAGGTACTGCTCGCGCGGCGGGTTGGTCAGCGCTACGCCTTCCGCCCCATCTTTAGACCGCACGTGAACGAAGTACTCCTCATCCTTCTTTAGCAGTTTGATTGACTCGATAATTACAGGCGCCGGCGCCTTATCCAGTTTCAATACCGGAGCCGCCGCCGCTTTATCCAACTCATGTAAGTCCGGGGCAATGGCGGACGATTTCTCCGCATGACTCTTCCCGCACATGCTTGCCAGCGAGGCTGTCGCCATCGCGCCGATAAAACCTCTTCGATTGAACATAGCAAACCTCCTTGCAAGGTCTATTCGTCTCAGGTTCAGTACTCTGTAAATTAAGTTTTTTGGTATTATTCAAGCCCGCGGAGCGGGCGGCAGAGTAAAGCCTGGGGTGGAGCCGAAGTCAGGTTCGGAGCGCCATCAAGCCCGTGAAACGGGCGGCAGCCATTGGCTGTCGCCCACTCCGTGGGCTCTGATCGCTTTGCTGCCGCTCTCCTGGGGCTTACGCCCCAGGCTTTATGCTGCCGCCTGCTCCGCAGGCTCAAAGCAAAGGTTTTAAAACACAAAATATCAAACAACTTAGTTTACAGAGTATTCAGTCTCTCTTTTCAACAAGCTTTTTCTCTGTGATTTGGCGCATCGGGCGATGAAGACGGCGCCAGAGCGCATCTTAAAGCGTTCGCAGATGGAAACCGCCGTCTATATTGATCACTTCACCTGTCGAATATGGGAAATCGCCGCGCGCGATGGCCGCTACTGCGCGGCCTACATCCTCCGGCTGCCCCCATCGCCGGATGGGCCAGGCGCCCTGGTCGATCATTCGGTCGTATTTCTCCTTCACGCCATCGGTCATGTCGGTGGCGATGACGCCGGGGCGTACCTCGTAAACGTTGACGCCGTATTCGGCCAGCCGCGCGGCGTAGAGAGCCGTCATCATCGCCAGCCCCGCCTTCGCAACGCAGTAGTCGCCGCGATTGATCGATGCGGCGTACGCCGAGACTGAGGTGATCGTGACTATGCGCGGCAAACCGAAGGCGTTCAGGTCTCCGCGCTGCGCCTGCTCGATCATTCTTCGCGCCACGAGTTGTGTCAGGAAATACGGGCCTTTCAGGTTGACGTTGATCAGGCGGTCGAAAGACTCTTCGCTCGCCTCCAACAGGTCGGCCCGCACGCTCGGCGCGACGCCTGCGTTGTTGACCAGCAGATCGATGCGCCCGTAAGCCTCGAGAGTCTCTTGAACGAGCCGCTCGCGGTCGGCTGAGACGGATACGTCCGCCCTCGCAGTGATTCCGTCGCCGCCCGCTTCGCGCACGAGCCGCAAACATTCTTCAGCCGCGCCGGCGTTGCCTGCGTAATTGATGACCACCGCATGACCCAACTTCGCAAGCTCGATGGCGACTCCGCGCCCGATGCCGCGCCCCGCGCCGGTCACCAGAGAAACGGGACGATCATTCATAGGTTTCAGGTTTCAGGTTTCAGGTTTCAGGTTTCAGGTTTCAAGTTCCAGGTTTCAGGTTTCAGGTTCCAGGATCCAGCCGTTTATTACGACTAAATCAACCACTGACACCTGACACCTGACACCTGACACCTGTTTCAGGTTTCAGGTTTCAGGTTTCAGGTTTCAGGTTCCAGGTTTCAGGTTTCAGGTTCCAGGATCCAGCCGTTTATTACGACTAAATCAACCACTGACACCTGACACCTGACACCTGACACCTGTTTCAGGTTTCAGCCGTTTGTGACGACTGATCAACCACTGACACCTGACACCTGACACCCGCATGAGCGGCCTCCGGCGCAGGCATGTCCTCCTCGGTCGGGCCATCGCTCCATTGGCGCGCCCAGGCGGGCAGCGAATCTTCGGGATAAGGCTTCACGCGCGGCGGCGTCGCGCGGCGGCGCATCGCCTTCAACGCCTTGTCGAGCGCCTCGACGAAGAAGTATTCGCCGAACATGACGGCCTCGTGAACGCCCAGGTTTTTGTGGATGTGGTAGACGCCGCCGTTCAAAATACCCTCGAATCCGGGCGTCAGACTGCCCAGATATTTTTCGGAGAGCGTGCGCAGCGAAGTCAGCGCGAAGTCGCGGTAGGCGCGCGCGCTCACGCCGTCGGGCGCGACGTCGGCCAGGTCGAGCAATCCTGACGCGGCGATGGCGCAGGCGGAGGTGTCCACCTGTGAGCGCGAGAGCGGCCCGCCCTCCGGCGCGTCATAATCCCACGGCGTCACGCCGTCCGGCGCCGTATTCTCCAGGTAGTAACCGGCGTTGAGCATAGCCGTCTCCAGATACTCCGTCCGCCCGGTCTGCAAATATGAACGCGTGAAGCCGTATAGCGACCAGGCAAGGCCGCGGCTCCAACAAGAGTCGCCGCGATAGCCTTGATGCGTCGTCTGGCGAAGGCACTGGCCGGTCTCGAGGTCGAAGATCGCTTCGTGCGACGTGGAGCCGTCGCCTCGCACAAGCGTGCGGCGCGTCGTCAGACAATGTCTGTGCGCGACGTCGAGCAGTCGCTCGTCGCCCGTCTTGAGTCCTGCGTAAAAAATCACGCCGACATTCATCATGATGTCTATGAAGAGCGACGCGGGTTCGACGAACGAGCGCAGATATTGCCCCCTTTCCATAAATCGCATGGCCATAGTCTTGCCGGCCTGAACCAGCAAGGGCTCGATGCGCTCCTTCGGGCCGCCCAAACCGAGCCAGCGCAGATGCGTCGAAAAGAAGAGAAATCCGAGGTCGTGAACGGCCCGGTCGTATTGCCGTTCTTCGAGCGGCGTGGCGTAGGCGACGGCCTTGTCGAGCCAGGCGCCGTCGCCGGTAGCTTCGGCGAAAATGAACATCAGACCCGGATAGAACCCGTCGCACCAGTGCGTCCAGCGTTTGCGGTCATGGCCGAATTTGCCCCCGACGGTGTACATCGGGTAATAATCGGGCGGATATTTTCGCAGCAGCGATTGCGCCTGACTTTGCGCGAAATCAAATGCGCCTTGCAGAGTGGCGCGGAGCGCTTCCCGCCCCGGCGTCGAATTCGACATTTAAGTTTTCCTCCATATGCGGTATGACGTATGTCATACCGCATATGGCATATGGAGATCAGAAGGTCAACCGCAGCGACCCCTGCATCACGCGCGCCTGACGCGCGGCGTTGACCTGTCCGAAGCGCTGGTTGACCTGTTTGCCGCTCGCGTCAAAACGCGCGGTTGTGTCTATGCCTGACCACTGGGTATGGTTGAAGGCGTTGTATACCTCCCAACGGAATTGCAGGCGCCGCGACTCGCTCTTGAGAGGGATGTTCTTGAAAAGCGAGAAGTCCCAGTTGTGCGTGCCCGGATTGCGGAAGACGTCTTTCGGGGCGTTCCCGAAATCGCCTCGCGCCGGGCGAGCAAACACTGCCGGGTTGATCCATTGCACGAATCCGGTGGGGGCGACGGTTCGCTGACTGTCTGAGAGATTCGGATTGCCTGTGATGACGATGCGCCCGCTGTCGCCGCCGCCGGTGATGTCCGTTGCGGTGTCAACCAGCGTGTAGCTGACGCCGGCGGGCGTGCCGCTGGCAAAAGCGGTAATGCCCGACAACTGCCAGTTGTCGAAGAGAGCCTTGACCGCCTTGTTGTCCCACAGCCTGGTGGCGCGCGGCAGATCCCAGGTGTAATTGATCACCATCACATGCGTCTGGTCATAAAGGGCCCTGCCGTAGTTCCATATGCGATAGGGGCGATAACTCGCCACAGCGTCGCGGTCGCCGTCGGCGTAGTCCATGGCCTTCGAATAGGTGTAGGCCACGCCGAATTGCAAGCCGCGTATGAACCGGCGGTTGACCGCGACTTGCAGCGCGTTGTAATTCGCAAGGCCGGCGTTGTCGTAGTAGGTGATGTTACCGTACCCCGGAAACGGGCGCAGGAAATCGTCCGGCAACGCCGTATTCGCAACCGTCGGGTTGGCGTTCTGCGGATTCACGTCCACGTGGCGCGCGCGATAAGGAATCTGGTTGATGTTGCGCTGCTGTTGCAGGTGGCGGCTCACTGAGCCGACATAAGCCACATCCACAACCGTCCCAAAGCCGATATCCTTTTGAACGCTCAGCGTGTAATTATAGGTTACCGGCGTCGGGGCGTCGGGGTTGAAGCCGGTCACGTTGCTGGGGAAGAGCGCGCCGCCGGAGGAGAGCAGCGTGTCTATGTTGCCGTAGAAGAGGCGCGGATTGTCGGCGATCGGCGGATTGCGCGCCACGTCGGTCCAGATCGCGTTGGCGCTCACGCGCGTCTGATTGAACACGCCGGCGCTGCCCCTGACCGCCAACTTCCCATCGCCTTTGACGTCCCATGCGAAGCCGAAACGCGGCTGTACCTGAACCGGCTGCTGTTCTTTGAACCCGCGCGGGTAGCTGTCATCCCTCCCAAGGACCATGCCGTTGTATGGGTCGCCCGTGCCCGGCACGAATCCGCCGACCAGGGCCACCTGAAGCAATTGGCCGGTGATCGGGTTGCGGGCGCGCCGGTTGGCCTGCGCGCAGATCCCGCCCGCCGGGACCGGCGTGGTACAAGCCGGCAGATAAAACTGAGGCGCCTTGGCGCGGTCGTAGCGTGACAGCGCCAAGGCCGCCGAATTGGCGGTGTCCTGATACCACTGGTTGTACCAGGCGAAGCGCACGCCGTATTCGAAGCTCAACCGGCGCGTCGCTTTCCACGAATCCTGAATGAACCACTCGGCCAGGCTCTGCCGCCCCTCGCCGCTCGGACGGAAGGTCGCTTCGGTGTAAGACGTGAAGTTTCCCAACACGGCGTTGGCGTAGGTGAAGCCCGAGTTCAACGGGTTGTTCTGGTCGTTGGAGAAGGTGAATTGGCCGGCGAAGACCGCGGTCGCGCCTTCGTAGTTGCGGGCGCGCTCGGCGTAGAAGCCCGCTTTGAGGTTGTGCGAGCCGAGCAGGTAAGTGATGTTATCGCTGAAAGTGATCAGCGTGTCCGCGCCCCGCAACGGCGTGCGGCCGTCATAAGTGATATTCGCCGAGCTGTTCGCGATAATGTTGTTGAACGTGACCTGCGGGATGATGCCGAGCGGGTTGAGTTCGGGATGGAACTGACCGAGCGTGAGGCCGTATGTCGCCTTCTGCAATTTTGCCAACTCTGCGTCGTTGAGCGGCGGCCCTTTCTCGACGCTGTGGCGCACGCCGAGCGAGGCTTCGTTGACGAGACGCGGCGTGATGATGCGCGTCCAATTGCCGAGGATGCCGTTGTCGGTGAAAGTGTAATGCAGTCCCGCCAGGCCCCAGTTGGCCGTGCCCGCCGGCACGGCGATGCCCTGGTTGTCGGCGTACCACATCGAACCGCGCACGTAGAACGAATTTTTCTCCGAGGGCTTGTAATCAGCGCGGAAAAGGTTTTGCCGCTTCGGAACTTTGATGCTCTCCTGGAACAGGTAATTATAGTTGCCCGCGGTGATGCCCAGGTCGGTCGCGTTGGGGAGCGGCAAGACATTCAAGAGCGCCTGGCCGTTCTTGTTGATGCGGTCAGACGGAATGACATTGCCGGGGAAGCAGGCCGTTTGGCTGGTGGCGTTGCAGGCGCCTGTCTTAAGCGGGTCGCGGATGAAGAGCGGTACGGGCTTGCCGTTTTCCACCGAGGCGAACGATTTCGAGAAGTCGCCGTTGCGCTCGAGTTGCGTCGGCGCCGTCACCTGGCGTAGCGTCTGCGGATTCAGAGTCTGCGAGTCCTCGAATGAGTAGAAGAAGAACAGTTTGTCTTTGAGCTTGCTTCCCAACTTCGGCAGCCAGACCGGGCCGCCGAATGTCGCGCCGAGCGTGTTGTAGCGGTAGCGCGGCTTCGGTACAGTGGCAGTCAACCCGGTGGCCGGCGAGGTGACGGGGATGGCGTTATTGAAGAAGTTGTTGGCGTTGAACATTTCATGGCGTTTGAACCAGTAACCGGCGCCGTGATACTGGCTTGAGCCGGATTTGGTAATGATGTTGACGCTGGCCGATGAATTGCTGGCGTACTCGGCCTGATAGCTGTTGAGCAGCACCTTGACTTCGCCGATAGCGTCGAAGTTGATTGAACTGCTGAAGATGTTCGGGCTGCCCAGGTCGTTGCCGCGCACGCCGTCCACGTTGAGCGTGTTCCAGGTGTTGCGTCCGCCCTGAATGTTGGGAATGCCGCTGCCGAAACCGCCGCCGAGCGACTCGCTCTCGCCGCCGTAAGAGACGCCGGGCAGAATTTTCAGCAGCGTGGTCACGTCACGCCCGCGCTGCGAGATCAGCTCGAGTTGTTTCGACGAGAGGAGCGCCGAATGCTCCGTGCTCTCGGTCTGCACCGGCGTGCCCTCGGCGACGGTCGTCACGGTCTCGCTCATCTCGCCGACCTTCATCGCCAACTCGCCTACCGCGAGGTGTTCATTGGCCGTCAGCACGTTGCCACGGCGCTCGAAGGCGCTGAACCCTTTCTGCTCGACTTTGATCGTGTAGATTCCGGGAAGTACCGCAGTGAAACGGAAATCGCCCGATTCGTTGGTCGTGAGAACGCGGGCGTCGTTGGTCCGCTCGTTGATGAGCCTGACCGTGGCGCCGGCGATGGCGTTGCCCGACGCGTCCATGACCGTGCCCGAGATGGAGCCTGTCACTGTCTGCGCGACCGCGTATTGTGCGCACAGCAGAATGAGCGACAGCGCCAGCCACAAGGGCCGCTGATGCTTGAATGTTGGCATGATGCCCTCCTGTTGCTGAGTTATTTGTGAAAGCCTGTTACTGTGAATGACGATTACTGCAAGAGGCGGCCGATGAATCGGCGCCGGTTTCGGCCGGAGTCTAAGTGTTACCGATAACGGTGTCAACATTTGCGTTGACAATCCGCTTGAGGGGCGGTACCGTTAGCGCGTTCGACTTGGTGATTTCTGACGGAAGAGGATCATGAACATCTATTCTTATATTCCAATGGCGGCTGAAATGGTTTGCGCTAAGCGCGGCGCGACCTGCGTATGTTGTTGTTGTTGTACGTCCCGTTTCCGTCGGAACCGGCCGCCAATGCGTGTAATCATTCGAACTTGAGATCACAGCATCAATAAAAGGCCCGCAACGCCCCGGTTCCGAAAGGAGCCGGGGCGTTTTTATTTGCGCTCGACGCCGAGCGCCAGGCAGGAGTCGTTCACGTCGCAATGAGCGGCGCGGAGAAACAATGAAAATGGACAGGATTTACAAGATTAACAAGATGAGGAGGAAGAAAACCAATCCTGTAAATCTTGTAAATCCTGTCCATTTTCCGCAGGAGAGATCATGAACGCCACTTCAACTCAGACGGGAGAAGCGCCAGCCCGGATCATCCCGGATTATGTCGAGGACGAGCTGGCCTATTACGAAAAGCAGATCAAAAAATATCGCGCCGGGGAACTGGGCGAGACCAAGATGCAGAAGCTCCGCCTCCAATTCGGCACATACGCCCAGCGGCAGGAGGGCGTCCAGATGCAGCGGATCAAGATTCCGGGCGGTTACCTGACCGCAGACCAGTTGACGCGATTGGCCGACGTCGCCGACCGCTACGCCAGCGGCTTCATACACTTCACGACCCGCGAGGACGCGCAGCTTTATTACCTGCAACTGGAAGAAGCGCCCGCGCTGCTCCGCGCCCTGGCCGAAGTCGGCGTCACGACGCGCGAGGCCTGCGGCAACACCGTGCGCAACATCACCGCCTGTTACCGCGCCGGCGTCTCGCACACCGAAGTCTTCAACGTCTACCCTTACGCGCAGGCGCTCTTCAGCTATTTCGTGCGCAACAAGTTCAACCAGAACATGGGGCGCAAATTCAAGATCGCCTTCGAAGGCTGCGCCGACGACCATTCCGCGCTCGCCTTTCACGACCTAGGCTTCCACGCCGTGGCGCGCGAGGAGAACGGCGAGACGCGCCGAGGCTTCCGCGTTTACGTCGGCGGCGGGATGGGCGGCGGCCCGTACGTCGCGCACGTCTACGCCGATTTCCTGCCGGTCGAGGAGCTTTTCAATTTCTCGACCGCCGTGATCCGTGTCTTCGACCGCTACGGCGAGCGGAAGCAGCGGATGAAGGCGCGGATGAAGTTTTTGGTGCAGACGATGGGCTGGGAGAAGTTCCGCGCCGCAGTGGACGCCGAGCGTGAGATCATCGGCCCTCTGCCGTCCGTCGCGGATTTTCTCGAAGAGGCGAGCGAGCCGGTGTTTGGCGTCACGACGCCAGAGTTGAACATGCTCAGCCCGTGGGCGAACGACCCGGAATTTCAGCAGTGGGCGCGCGACTCGGTCATCGAGCACCGGGTCCCGGGACTGCGCGGCGTCCACGTCCGCGCCAAATTGGGCGACATCACCGCCGACAACGCGCGGGCGTTGGCCGATGTGGCGCGACGCTTCTCCGCCGGCGAACTGCGGGTCTCGATTGAACAAAACCTATTTCTGCCGTGGGCGCGCGTCCAGGATCTGCCCGAACTTTACAAGGCGTTGCGGCGGATTTCGCTCGGCGACGCCGGCGCTGAAACGGTCGCCGACGTGACTGCCTGCCCCGGAGCCGACACCTGCCGCCTGGGCATCGCTTCGGCGAAAGGCTTGGGCAGCGCTATATCCGAGGCTTTCTTCGACGGCCCGTTGGCGGCTTATCGTGAAGCCAACCGCGACCTGCGGATCAAAATCTCCGGCTGCCCGAACGGCTGCGCCCAACACGCCGTGGCCAACATCGGCTTCCACGCGGCGGCGATGACTCAGGACGGGCGCAACGTTCCCGCGCACCTGCTCTTCCTCGGCGGCCAGGCCAATCACGGACGCCCGCAGGCCGCGAAGGTGATGGGCAAGTTCCCGGCGCGCAACGCCATCAAAGTCATCGAGACGCTTTTCAGGTTGCATCACGAGCGGTCTGAGCCTGGCGAGGATTTCAATTCATTCATCGCCCGCTTCGGCGATCAGCTCGTGAAAGAAGCGTTGGAACCGCTTCGGGCCATTCCGGCTTTTGAAGACGACCCGCAGGTCTACGACGATTACGGCCACGAGAATGAGCGCTTCACCGTGCGTTCGGGCGTGCGCGGCGAATGCGCGGGGACGACTATCGCCGAAGTGGTTCCGGTCTTCGCCACCGCCCACGAACGGCTCCAACAGACCGCCGCCTACATTCATCATGGCAATTACGAACAGGCGTTGATCGAAGCCTATGAGTCCGCCGCCGCCGCCGCGCGCGTCCCGCTCTACCAGCGGCTCGTAGATCCTTTCACTTCGCTCGAAGCGTTGTGGGAGTTCGAAAACCTCTTTGTTTTGTCCGGCCAGACGGGCGGCTCCTGGAATGACCTCTGGAACACTTTCGAGAATTTGAAGGCGGGCGAGGCCGATGAGGCGTCGGCGCAGGCCGCGCTGGAACTGGCGCGCGAGTTCGTCGGCTATTGCGAGCGGTTCTCAGCATAGCGCCTATACTTGCGTGAAATCAGACAAATCAGAGAGGCCGTGAGAGCGGCGTTGTACACGAAGCCGTACAGCCGCCTGTATAAAAAGTGGGCATCGGGTGTGCGGCAAAGCTGGCTATTCGGGACATTGATAGGCGCCTCTAGGCGGTTGGCGCCGGGCTTGCTGGCATTCGGGTGCTATTTAGGCGCCTTGATAAGCCAGAAGCAATTTAACCGCCCCCACAAGCGGTGGAGGGCGGGTGGCGGCGGCATGCCGCAGTATGGGAAATTGGCGGTGATGAAAGTGTAATCCCGAGTAGTCTTGCCGCATAGCGCTGAACCGGAGTTGAAACGCCTGGAAAGGGCGGCATGAACAAACTGCATTACGCCAGCGACGGTCGAATTCACTAGCCGCTGACGCCATTGCATACAGTCACCCACTCGCGTCGCAACTGACGGCCAGCCAAAATATCAGATGCGCGATCATAGTCTCTACTTCAGCGATGCATGCTCATCACCTCCTGTGAAACTGTCAGATCGATGGAGGTAAATTATGACGAGTAGAATGAAGTACCCTGTCTTTATCGGGCTGGCGTTGTCTCTGATGATGACGCTGGCCGGGTTCCAGACCAGGGTGTTAGCTGATCATGACGATGATGATTGTTGCTGTCCGAGGCCGATAATCTCGCAGCCGGTGTGCTGCCCGGCTCCGGCCCCGGTGATCTCATGTCCGGCCCCGGCTCCGGTCGTTTCGTGTCCGGCTGGGTATGGGTATGGGTATGGAACTGGGTATGGGTATGGAACTGGGTATGGGTATGGAACTGGGTATGGGTATGGAACTGGGTATGGGTGTGGAACTGGGTATGGGGATGGGTATCCGCATCGGCGTCTACATCGCCGGGCATGGAACTGGTTTGACGATTAACGCGCGGCCGGCTCGTCGCCGGCCCCTTCCCATCGCGTCAGCGACGATTGAATCATCTGCGCCGAATGGCGCCGCAAATTGCGGCGCCGGCGCCGGAAGGCGCCAAAGCAAACTCAACCGTCGCTGACGAGATCGGCTTCTCGCAATCTGAACCGCTGTATCTTGCCGCTAGCCGTCTTGGGCAGCTCATCGACGAAGTCGATGATGTGCGGATATTGAAATCGCTGGAGCCGCGTCTTGCACCATTCCTGAAGCTCCATTTTGAGCGGAGTCTCAGGAGTCTGCCGTGAGTCGGTAATGATCACGGCGCGGACGCGCATTACGCCTTCGACGTGGACGCCGACGACGGCGGCCTCGCGCACCACCGGATGCTCCATCAACACGTTCTCGATCTCGATTGGCGAGACCCATTCGCCGCCGACCTTGAGCATGTCGTCGGCGCGCCCTTCGTACCAGTAGAAGCCATCTTCATCCATACGGTATCGGTCGCCCGTCGCCGTCCAATCGCCGCGCATCGTGTGACGGCTCTTTTCGCGCTGGCGCCAGTAAAAAGGCGCGGCGCTCGCCCCTTTCACGAACAGATTCCCGGCCTCGCCTGCGGCCACAGGCATTCCGTCATCATCGAGAATGCGCAGCTCATATCCGGGCACGGGTTTGCCGCTGGAGCCGGGGCGATGCTCTTCCGGCGTGTTCGAGCAGAAGATGTGAAGCAATTCGGTCGAGCCGATGCCGTCGAGGATGGTCTGGCCGAAGGTCTCTTTCCACCGCCGCCACGTTTCGGGCGCGAGCGGTTCGGCGGCGGAGACGCAGAGGCGGAGTGAGGAAAGATCGCGAGCCGCCGCGCCTTCATCGTTGAGGATGGCGTTGTAGAGCGTCGGGACCAGGAACATCGCGGTCGGGCGGTAGCGCTCGACGACATCGAGAATGGCGCGCGGCGTGGGCCGTCCCGGCGCGAGCACGGTGGAAGCGCCGCGACTGAAGGGGAAGGCGAGCGCGGCGCCGAGCCCGTATGCGTGAAACAGCACGCGGCCGAAGACGACGTCGTCTTCGGTCAGTCGCAGGACGTGTCGCGCGTATGTGTCGCAAATGACAGGCATGTCCTGATGCAGGTGGACGACGCCCTTCGGCCTGCCCGTCGAGCCGGAGCTGTAAAGCCAGAAGGCCATATCGTCACGATGGACGCCGGCGGCGGGCGCCTCTCCGGCGTGCGCCGCGAGCAATTCGGCCATCGAACGCGCGTTCGGCGCCGCGCCGTCGGCCGCGATGACGATGATCTCTTCGTCGTAACCGTCAAGCGCCTGCGACAGTTTGTCGAGATAGGCGGTTTCGGTAATAACGGCGCGGGCGTAACTGTCTTCGAGAAAGAAGCGGTAGTCGGACGCTTTGTACAACGGATTGATCGGAACCGGAACCGCGCCGACGCGCATCGCGCCGAAGAACGCCTCCGGGAACGCCGGGGTGTCGCCGAGTATGAGCAGGACTCGATTTTCACGCGCGACGCCGAGCGCCCTCAGCGCGCGCGCCGTCGCGCAGACGCGGTCGAAGAGGTCGTTATACGTGATCCGCTCGTCGCCGAAATAGATCGCCGTTTTTTCGCCGCGACCGGCTTCGAGATTGTCGTCAATCAGTGTGGCCGCATTGTATTTTTCAGGTATCATCGCTTTCAACAGAACATAGAAACAGGAAAATGTGGGAGAGGAAAATAAAAGAAAGCCGGATGCTAATACGAATATATGATATCCCAAAACTCGTTTTTTCTTTTATTTTCCTCTCCCACATTTTCCTGTTCGATTCGTTTTAGGAGTCGCCATATGCCTATTCATGTACGTACAACGACCTGTCGTTTGGATGAGGTCTCCTTTGGCAAAATCGCATATGACGTGATGCGCTGCGTCTTCGACATTCATAACGAGTTTGGACGGTTCTTCGACGAGAAGATTTACAAGCGAGAGTTGGCCCGACGATTTCCTGGAACCGAACTGGAGATTCCGATCGAAGTGAAGTTTGACGGTTTCCACAAGCTCTACTTTCTCGATGTTCTCATTGGGGGAGGAGCAGCTTTCGAATTTAAAACAGTCGAGTCGCTGACTGGTCGCCATCGTTCACAGCTTCTCCACTACCTGATGATGGCCGATCTTTCGCATGGGAAACTTGTGAACACGAGAACCGAGCAGGTTCAGCATGAATTTGTGAATACGACATTGCGGCCAAGCGATCGGACCAGCTTTGAAGTCATCAACCAAGATTGGCAAGAGATAGGAGATGAGCCAGTCCTGGATTGGCTCACGGCTTTTCTGCGCGATGTCGGTACAGGCCTCGATATCAACCTGTATGAAGAGGCTCTGACTCATCACCTCGGCGGAGACGAAAAGATACTTCAGGATGTCGAGATTATCTCTGGTGGGACAATTCTCGGCCCGCAGAAATTCCGACTTATTGCGCCGGGCGTAGCTTTCAAAGTCACCGCTTTGTCTGCCGCCTCTAACATGTTTGAGATTCACGCGCGCCGACTGCTTGAGCACACACGACTGAATGCTATTCAATGGATAAACGTCGCCCTGAACGAGATCTCGTTCCGAACAATCCACAGATAGAGAGAACAGGAAAATGTGGGAGAGGAAAATAAGAGGAAGAATAATCAGTGATAGAAAGAGTGGAAAAGCGGAATCGGGGCCTGGGGTTTCTTATTTTCCTCTCCCACATTTTCCTGTTCTTCTACTGAGGGTCGTCCACGAGGATCTTCAGCCCCAGCTTCTTGATTCGACTGCGGAGCGTGGATGGAGGAACGCCGAGAATTTTTGCGGCCCCCCGCGGCCCGGAAATTCGACCGCCGGTATGGCTCAACACCATTCGGATGTGGGCCTCCTCGTTCTCCGTCAGCGACAGCAGCCGCCTCGCGCTCTTAGCTGTCGTAGCAGTCGCCGTTTCGGGCGGGTTATCGTTGATTGATATGGCCGGTTCGACACGGATCGGGGGCGGAATGATCTTCAAAATAGCGCCATCGGTGGTGAGGACAGCGCGCTCCACCAGATTTTCCAATTCGCGGACGTTGCCGGGCCAGTGGTACTGTTCGAGAGCCCGGAGCGATTGTTCGCTGATCGAAGTGATCGATCGTTTGAATTGCGCGTTGTACTTATCAACGAAATGGCGCGCGAGCAGCGGGACGTCACTCAACCGGTCGCGCAGCGGGGGCAGAGTGATGGGGAAGACGTTGAGGCGGTAAAAAAGGTCGGCGCGGAATTTGCGTTCGTTGACCAATCGCTCAAGCGGCTGATTTGTGGCTGCTACGACGCGGACTTTTACGCGGACGCTCTTCGTGCTGCCCAAGCGCTCGAAGACGCCGGTCTGCAGCACGCGCAAGAACCGCCCCTGTATCTCCAGCGGGACCTCGCCGATTTCGTCCAGAAAGATCGTGCCGCCGTCGGCCAGCTCGAATCGCCCCGGCTTGGGGGCCTGCGCGCCGGTGAAAGCGCCCTTCTCGTAGCCGAACAACTCGCTCTCGATCAACGAAGGAGGAAGCGCCGCGCAGTTGACGACAATGAAGGGGCCTCGGTTGCGCAAGCTGCGCTGGTGAATGGCGTAGGCCAGCAACTCCTTGCCCGTGCCCGTCTCTCCCTGAAGCAGGACGGTCGTGTCGGTCGGTGCGACGTTCAACGCGTCTTCTAGCACCCGCCGATAGACCTGGCTGGCGCCGACCAACTCGCCTACCGGCTCATATTCATCGGCGAGGCGATCCTGATAGACGCCCGACCGAATTGACTGTTGTGGCTGCTTCAGGCCGCGCTGTCGCAGATTGACGGCCGTCTGCGCCCAACTCGCCGTCAGCAGAAACCTGCGCATCTCGTCCGGCGTTATTTCCAGCTTCTCGGCGCGGGCGATTACGTCATCCAGGTCGACGTCGTACCAGTTTCGTTTGCGCCTGTCGCACAATCCGGCCACGTTCAGACAATCGATCTTCTGTTTCACCTGGGCGGCGAATAGGGACGAATCGAAGCGGTCATTATGGCGCAACGTTCGGCTAAGGCGTTTAGTCGCGTCCGCAAAGGCCGGGCGGTCCACCGCCATGAAACTTTGCGCCAGGTGATCGCGGCCCAGTCTGCGCGCCATCTCGCAATAACCGGCGGCCGCAAAATAGACCATTGAAAGAGATGTAAAGAGTTCGAAGCGAGGGAACGCCGCATAACATCCCGCGATGAAGTCGGCGGTGTGATCGGCCTCCGCGAGCGTAGTCCGGCCATATTCGCGCAGCCGTTCATTGAGTTCCTGTTCTCCGAAGTTCTCTTCAATCAGACGCCCCAGTCGCTCGACGCCGAGCGCCGTCATCGGCATTCCGGGGCCGAAGAGCGGGTCCACGAAGGCCGCCGCCGACGGCAGCATCGCCCAGCCTTCTCCGGCGGCCGTTTCCGCGGCGTACGGCAGATGCGGCGCCCAGGTGAATTCGCGGATCGCTCTGGCGTCGGCGAACTGCGCGGCTATCGAAGGGAAGCGCGCCAGGAATCGCCGCCACGCGGCTTCGCCCTCCGACAGCTTCAACTCTCTAGCAGTCTCTTCAGTGACGACGATCCCCGCGCTGGTCACGCCGTTGTTGAAGCGCAACACCCACATCCATCCGCCGTCGAAGACGTGATGCACGGCGGCGTCATCCATAGGGTACGGCGGGGCGCCCGCGACCTCGTAATCGGGCATCGCGTCGCAGCGGTGGACGCCTATGAAGTGCGAGTAGAGCGCCTGGGTCGCCGGAAAATCATCGAAGCGCCTTTCGCCAATTCCGAGAGCTCGGCTCAAGAACCCTCGCGGGCCGCTCGCGTCCACGACCAGTCGCGCCCGCAGCTTCACCGCTTGTCCTCGCCGCCTGCCCCGAAGCGCCGCCCCGCCGCCGTTCGCCAATTCGATGGAATGCAATTCTGTTTGGTCCAGAAAGTCAGCGCCTGATGCGATGGCTTCCCGCAACAGGAAATAGTCCACGTCGGAGCGCAGCCAGTGCGTGTCGGCGGCTTCGTCGTTCAGACAGGCGGAGACCAGCAATTGATTCGAACGGTCCGGGGCCGCTCCGTACCGCGCGCCCGGTTCGTGTTTGAAATATGTGGAGCCGCGTTTCAACCCGCCGACCACTTGTGGATAGGTTCGCTGCCACTCGCCCCACGTGGTCAATGGCTTCAGTCGCGGCAGGTCGTAGCGGTCGGCAAGTCGTTCGATGACCAGGTTCATCAGCGGCGAGGTGGATTCGCCGACGGCGAAGCGCGGATGCGCCCCCCGGTCGAGCAACATAACGGATCTCCCCGCGCGCCGCGCGATCATCGCCAGCAGCGCGCCGGAAAATCCTGAGCCGATAATGGCAAGGTCGAAATCGCTTCTCATCTGTTCGTTGAATAATGTGAATTGACGCCGTTCCGCCGCAAAAATAACCGACTTCGCCAAATGATTCAAATGACTTACTGGCTCACGACATATCGAACTTACGCGCGAAATATCGCCATTTTCGCTTCATGTCGCCACGCCGTCGGATGAGTTCGGGAGAGCCGCCACGCCGTCGGAAAAAATTTACTCTTTTTTCTTGAGGGATTTGGCCAAAGCCTCGGCGGATAACTACAACTATGGCCAGGCAATTGCTTGTCCACCCGGCAGATGGGTTAATGGCAAAGGCTCTTGCTGGGAAGAAAAATCAATCCACGAAGCCACACGAAGAGGGTCGAGGATCGAAGATCAAGGATCGCATCCGAAGCGCTCAAGGCGGCCCTCTATCTTCGCTCGATCCTCTTCGGGCGCCTTCGTGGGCGCATCATCAATCCATTCACCGTCAAAGGGAGCAATTTCATGACCACAGAAGAAATGATCGCCAATCTCAACACCATCATCGAGAATCAGAGGGTCATCAAGGAGAACCAGGAGATCATCAAAGCCAATCAGGAGAAGCTTGACGCTCTGCTGGCCAACCATGAAACGATCCAGGCCAATCAGTCGAAAATTCTTGCGAATCAAAATGAGATCATTTCGCTGCTAACTCGCTGACATAGCGATTTGAACAAGATGGAGACCAGAACATAATGGCGCTGAAGAAACACGTCTATCTTTCGAAGGCGGCGTTTATCGCCGTAGTCTTTTTGACAAGCATACTTCTTTCGCCTCAGGCCTGGGCTCAGGGCTGAGTGTTGGCGAGACAGAGCGTGCCCGTGGTTGGCGCGTGCGCAAGTTCATCAGGGGGTGGTCAGGAGCTTTCGGGCGGCGATTCGAGCGCGCCCGGAGAAGGGCAGTGGACGTTGTCGGTCGGCTATCGCGGCATGCGGTCGGCCCGCCACTTCGTCGGCACAGTCGAGCAGAAGGAGCGACAGGAGGAGGCGACGGCCGTCGTCAACAAAGTCCATCTCTTCGACGTGGCGGTCGGCTATGCGCTGACGCCGCGAGTCACACTCACGGCGAGCGTGCCGATCATGTTCGCCAAACGCAAAAGTGGGAGAACCCCCGATCGAGTCTTCCACAGTTCCGGCATAGGCGACATCAGCCTCGGCGCGCGTATGTGGTTGATCCGCCCGCCGAGCGAGAGCAGACAGAACGTCGCATTCGGAGTCGGCCTGAAGCTGCCGACCGGCAAGCCCGACGTGACAAACACTTTCATGGCCGCCTCAGGGCCCGTGACTTCTGTGGCTGATCAGTCCATACAACTCGGCGACGGAGGCGTCGGCGTGGTCTTCGACATGCAGGCTTTCAAGGCCGTGAAGTTTATGACGTTCTTCGCGGCAGGCACATATCTGGTCAATCCGCGAAACACCAACGGCGTGCAAACGGGACGCGGTCGCCCCTCCGAAGCGATTATGTCTGTGGCTGATCAGTACGCGGCGCGCATTGGCGTGGCCGTTCCATCGCCCAAGATTCGCGGGCTTAGCATGAGCTTCGCCGGGCGAATCGAGGGCGTGCCCGTCAGAGACATTATCGGCAAGAGCGAGGGCTTCCGTCGGCCCGGCTACGCGATCTCGGTCGAGCCTGGATTCCTCTACACGCGTGGGCGCGACACATGGTCAATCAGCATGCCGATAGCCGTGGAGCGCAACCGCCGCCGCAGCGTGCCCGATATTGCCGACGGCCGGCACGGCGACGCCGCGTTCGCTGACAATCTGCTGATCATCGGCTATTCGCGCCGGTTTTGATTCCGACCTTCTGCAGAGAGCCTAGACCGGTACAGTACCGCGCGCGTAAGCAAGCGCTGACAGATTAGACAGCCGCTTGCTTACGCGCGCAGTACTGTCAGTAAATCGCGAAATCAGGTAAAGAAGAGCATTTTCGCGATTACCTGACTGTACAGGCGCCCTCCTTTTGCCCGAGATTGAAGCTTTATGCAAACGGTCGAAACAATTTCGGCAGGAACAACGATGGAGACGGCGAAACAGCGTTCGGCGTGGCTGGTGGTCGCGGTTTCGTCAGTTGGGCTGTTTTTCCACTTCGGATCGTTACTGGTCAACGCGTTCGGCGTCTTTCTGACGACGCTGTGCGATCAATTCCACTGGTCGCGCGGGCAGGTTTCGTTTGCGTTCGCGCTGGCGACGCTGACCGCGATGTTGACTATGCCGCTGACAGGATGGCTGACGGATCGTTTCGGTTCGCGCCGCCCGATTCTGGTTTGCATGGTAGTGTTCGGCGCGTTGTACGCTTCGTTGTCGTTTTTGACGCCGCGTCTGTGGCATCTCTACGCGGTCTTTCTCATACTCGGTCTGGTAGGACCTGGGACTTCGGCTGTGCCGCATGCGAGTCTGATCTCGCGGTGGTTCACAGGTCGCCGCGGATTGGCGCTGGGGTTGGCGATGTGCGGCACGGCGACTGGTGGCGTCATCTGGCCACGGGCGACGCAGGCGTTGATGGATCAGTTCGGCTGGCGCAACGCTTATGCGATCTCCGGCGGAGCGGTCTTGTTAGTCGCGGTTCCGTTGCTGTTGTTATTTCTTAAAGAGCCGTCCGCGCCGGTCCGGTCGTCCAGGCAGAGCGCCACTGGCGGGGAGGCCGATGGGCTGACGCGCGGCGAGGCATTGCGCGGCAGCTTGCTGTGGTTGCTGCTCTTCGCCTTTTTCATAGTCTCGATGAGCATTCAAGCCTGCATGATTCATCTCATCCCGATGCTGAAAGACCGCGGGATGACGCCTGCCAGCGCGGCTCTTGCGTCTTCGCTGTTCGGCGCGGCGGGAATGGTCGGGCGGCTTGGGATTGGCTATTTGCTCGACAAGCTGCCCGCCGAACGCATTCCGGCAATAGCCTTCAGCGTGGTCGCCACCGGAATCTTTCTGCTATTTGCAGGGGCGCCAGGCGCGAGCGCTTACGCCGCGGCGATGCTGATCGGCTTCGGCTATGGCTCGGAGTCGGCTACCATTCCATATCTGGTCGGGCGATATTTTGGGTTGCGGTCGTTCGGCGAAATCTACAGCTACCTGTTCATCACCGTGCCGCTCGGGGGCGCGCTCGGGCCTTTGTTGATGGGCGCGGCGTTCGACCGCAAGGGTTCTTACCAGTTGGCGCTACTGTTTTGCGGCGTGGCCACAGTGGTCGCGGCCCTGGCGTTGCTGCGGCTCGGCTCTTATCCGGTTTTTTCGAAAAACCTTGCTCGATGAATGGGACTTATAGGACATAGAGGACTTATAAGTCTTATAGGTCCTATATGTCCCATTAGGAGAACAAACAATGACCTGGATTCGCACGATTCGAATGGAGGACGCCGACGAGAAGTTGCGGCGGATGATGGAGGCGCAGCGCGCTATGTATCCGAAAGAGTACGCGTCGCCGGTCTCGCCCGGAGGCGACAGCATTGTCGCCTCGCACACGCTGATGCCTGACGCGCTCTTCCACATCTTCGGCGCCTTCGGGGCTATGATGTCGCCCGAACTCCCCTTGAGTCGCGCGCAGCACGAAATGATCGCGACGATGGTCTCGGTCGTGAACCGTTGTTTTTACTGAGTGGAATCGCACGCAGAGTTTCTGCGTATGGTGACATTGGACGAAAAGATGGTGGCCATCCTGCGCGAGGATTACGCCCGCGCGCCGATCAGCCAACAGGATCGCGCGATGCTCGATTACGTCGTGCAATTGACCAAGGACGCGACTCGCCTGACGCCGCAGGATCATGATAAATTGCGCGCGGTCGGTTTTGACGATACCGCCATCCTGCAAATTACTCTAATCGCTTCCTGGTTCAATTACATCAACCGAGTCGCCGACGCGCTTGGCGTCGGTCGTGGGAAGAGGGAAGACTGGTACCCGGCGGAATGAGTTATTCGTTCGTCCTGAATTCAAATCCCCAGCCGCGTCAGCGGCGATTGATCGTAGCCCGGCCTTTTAAGGCCTTGTCATTACTCGAATTTTTGCGCGGAGTGTGTGTTTACATTTTCAGCCTGCGGAGCAGGCGCCAGAGTATAGCCTGGGGTGGAGCGCGGCGCGGAACCCCAGGAGTGTCGCGTAATAAATCCCATCAAGCCCGTGAAACGGGCGGCAGTTGTTTGTTATTCGCTTCATCAGCATTGAGATTTGGTCGATCGCTGTCGCCCGCTTCGCGGGCTGGTATGGCAGATCGCTCGCCCCTGGGGTTCCGCGCTTCCGCGCTCCACCCCAGGCTTTACTCTAACACCCGCGTTCGCGGGCTGAATCGCGCAATCACCCTCATTGCCCTTCTTCTTACTTTCACCGCCTGCGAGCGCAACGCCGGATTGCCCAAACCCGGTTCGAAAGAATACCGCGATCTGGTCACGGCGTTTTACGTCGGCCTGGCCGGGTTGCAGACCGGCGAGGACGTTCGCGCGAAGGAGAAGCTGACCAAAGCCACAGAGATCGCGCCCGGCGAGCCTGCCGGCTGGGCCAATCTCGGATTGCTCGCCGTGCGGCAACAGGAGTTCGACACGGCCTATGAAAAAGTCGAGAAGGCCCGCACGCTCGCGCCCGACAACAGCCAGATCGAAGCCCTGCTCGGATTGATCGAAAGCAAACGCGGCAAATTGCCCGAAGCCGCCGCGCATTTGAAAAGAGCCGTCGAGTTGGACCCGAAAAATCTGCGGGCGCTCTATGCGCTTGCGCAGGAGACCGAGCGCCAGGGCGCTGAAACCAGCGACGCCGAAGCCCAGGCGCTGCTCCAGAAGATTCTCGAAGCGCAGCCCGATAACCTGGCCGTGCTGCTCGATGTCACGCGGTTGGCCGCCAAGCGCGGCGACGGCGAGACGTTGAAAAAGACAGTCGCGAAGCTGGCCGAAAAATCACCCTCGTGGCCCGACGAAGCGAGGCGGCAGATGACAGCCTTGCAGCAGGCGGCCTCCGGCGAGAATCCACGCTCCGCCGCGCCGCAGGTCGCGTTCCTGCGCAACGTGCTGGCGCGCGTGCCTGATTACCGGCAGAGCCTGAACGCTGTGAAGACTCCGGCGGAGTTTGTGGGCGAGCCGTTCACGAAGTTCATCAAACTGCCAAGCCCGAGTTCAGAGCCTGCGCCGGCGGATACGGCAATGACGTTTGAGACACAGCCTATTGCCAATGTGCCCGAAGGAAGTTGGAACTGGATAGGGGCTGTTTCCCTCAACTCGGAGAGCAAACCCTCAATCGTGGTTGGAAACCAGAGTGAGTTACAGATTATTGGCGGCCCGAAGCTGAATTTTCCCGGCAGAACACCTTTGTCGAAGAATGGATTCAATCCACAGCCTCTTCTGGGTTCTGTGCTGCCTATTGATTTCAATTATGATTTCAGAACGGACTTCGTTTTGGCAGGTTCCGATGGAGTGCGTTTTTATAAGCAGAATGAGGCGGGTGATTATACGGACATAACGGCGCTTACCGGTGTGGGCAGTAGCATTACACGGGAATACCATAACGGCCTTTGGGCATTTGATTTTGATCTGGACGGTGATCTTGATGTTTTAATTGGGTGGCCTGAACCTGTTGTCTTACGTAACAATGGTGATGGCACATTCAAAGAGCTTCATCCATTCAACAACGTTTCCACTCCCGTATTCGATTTTGTCAGCGCAGACATTGATAATGACGGCGACCCCGATCTTGCCATGCTATCGCTGGAATATGCGGATGGGAGGTCTCACAGAACCAAGTTTCAAGTTTTCATCAATGAGCGGCTAGGACAGTATAAGGAACGGCGGGTTCCTCAAAATCTGAACGAGGTCGTGTCAATTAACTCCGCCGATTTGAATAGTGATGGTCGCATTGACCTCATCGCGCTCTGTAGAAGTGGAGAGGTAATTCGCCTGTCAGATAAGGATAATGGCGAAGGTTGGGATTCTGTTGTTGTGGCAAATGTAGAACCGAGCCCATGGGCTATTCCTGTGAATGGATTACAGGTTGCCGATTTCGATAATAACGGCAGTCTTGATCTGCTCGTACTAAACACTCAGATGCTGTTGAGCGACAATCAGGGGAATTTCCACGCTCTCGCGCAAAGTTTCGAACGGCTCGATCATGTGCCTCGTGATTATTCGATTGTCGACATTACAGGCGATGGGCGCCCTGATCTGGTCGGCGTTGGCCCTGGAGAAAAGCCGGTACAACTTGTCAATCACGGCACAAAAAACTACCACTATCAAACCATCCGCACCCGCGCCGCCAAATCCACCGGCGACCAGCGCATCAACTCTTTCGGCATCGGCGGCGAGATCGAAATCCGCTCCGGGCTGCTGACTCAGAAGCAGGTCATCACTTCGCCAGTTCTTCACTTCGGTCTGGGCGAGAACACGCAGACCGATGTCGCGCGCATCGTCTGGCCGAATGGCTCAGTGCAGGCGGAGTTCGAATTGAAGGCGGATCAATCGGTGCTGGCCGAGCAGCGATTGAAAGGCTCATGCCCGATGCTCTTCGCATGGGACGGGAAGCGGATCAGTTATGTCAAAGACACCGCGCCGTGGTCGCCGGCGCTGGGCTTGCACATCAACGCGCAAACCGTCGCCGGAATTTATCAGACCGAGGAATGGTTCAAGATTCGCGGCGATCAACTCGTGCCGCGTGACGGGTTTTATGATTTGCGCGTGACGGCGGAGTTGTGGGAGGTCTATTACATCGATCACTACTCGCTGATGGTTGTGGATCATCCGCAGGGAACCGAGGTCTTCGCCGATGAACGCTTCGCCGTGCCGCCGCCGCCATTGAAGATTTACGCGACGAGCGCGCCAAAAGCCTTTGCCAACGCGAAAGACGATCTGGGCCAGGACGTGTCGGCCGTCGTGCGCGATCTCGATCAAAAGTATCTAGGCACGTTCGGCAAAGGCCGTTATCAGGGCATCACGCGCGATCACTGGGTCGAGCTTGAATTGCCAGCCGGCGCGCCGCGCGATAAACAGCTTTACCTGATCGGCGACGGCTTCCTGCATCCGACCGACGGCTCAATCAATATCGCTTACGGCCAGACCGGTCAACCGCCGCCTCAGGGATTGAGCATTGAAACGCCCGACGCGCAGGGCAATTGGGCCACCGCGAAATCCGGCTTAGGCTTTCCTGCGGGCAAACTGAAGACTGTTGTGCTCGATCTGAACAACGTTTTTCGGCCAGGCGCTCCGCGGCGCTTGCGATTGCGGACGAATATGGAGATTTATTGGGACAGGCTGGAATGGGCCGAGGCGCTGCCCGAGACGACATTCAAGGCGCAGCGGATCGGCCTCGAGTCAGCCGAACTGCGTTATCGCGGCTTTTCAAGGTTCTCGCAGGCCGATGATTCGTCGCCCGAGTTGCCTGATTACAACCAGCTCGAAGGAACCGCTCAGAAGTGGCGCGACATGATCGGCTATTACACGCGCCACGGCGACGTGCGCGAACTGCTCGAAAAGATTGACGACCGCATGGCGATCACCTGCGCGGGCGATGAACTCCGGTTGAAGTTCGCCGCATTGCCGGCGCCGCCCGCCGGCTGGACGCGCGATTACGTGATGGTTGGCGACGGGTGGATTAAAGACGGCGACCTGAACTCGACGTTTTCGAAGACCGTGCTGCCGCTGCCGTATCACGGGCTGAGGGATTACAATGCCCCTCCGGGCCGTCTTGAGGACGATCCGGCTTACAGGCGGAACCCGCAGGACTGGCAGACTTATCACACGCGGTATGTCACACCGGAGTTTTTCCTGAAGGCGTTGAGGCAATATAAATAGAGTTAGATCACATCCCGCGGAACTACGACCCCGCACTTGACCCACGTCTGCAGAGGGCTTCGCTGACTGTGGCGCTCACGCCGGAACTATTGGCAGGATTCGAACCCGGCCCGTCGCAATTGCGCGCGACCGCACGAGGTCGGATGCAGTTTGGGCGCACGCCGCCGCCGTTAATTAGGGAAGTGTCGGTAGAGATTAAACAGGGAATGTAAAACTCTTTCGGAAAGGAGAACAGGATGAAACCCAACGCATACTTTCTTGTGTTCGATGGCCTGGCGGATTGGGAGCTGGCTCATGCCTTGTGTGAAATCAACAAGTCCGGAAAGTTCGAGGTCGTTTCGGTCGGATTTTCCGACAAAGCTGTCACGACGATGGGAGGGCTTAAGCTCAGTCCGGATATTACGTTTGATAAGGCGACGCCTGCCGGCGCAGGTATTTTTATGCTGCCTGGCGGCGACATGTGGGAGGGGGAATCGCACGAGAATCTGAAAACGCTCCTTCGGCGGCTTCACGCGGAGAGAGTTCCGATTGGCGCGATTTGTGGCGCAACATTGGAGATCGCCAGAGCCGGACTGACAAAAAACGTCCAGCATACGAGCAATTCCCAAGACTATTTGAAGGCTATGGTGGCTGATTACAGCGATGAAAACTTCTACGTCAACGAACTTGCCGTGGCCGACAAAAATATCATTACGGCGAGCGGCCTTGGCTGCGTCGAATTCGCGCTTGAGGTGATAAAGCAATTGAATCTCTACAATGAAGCCGACACTCGAACATGGTTCGAGATGTTCAAACATGGCGTGTACCCTGTGCCTGAAGCCGCATGACACAGGCTTGTCACACACGTTATGTTACACCGGAGTTTTCCCGAAGGCGTTAAGGAACTAAAAACATTATCAGCCACGAATGAACACGAATGAACACGAATCAAAAAACGATGGTGGAAAATCTTCTCTACCCAGACATCTCCTATCGGGTGGTCGGACTGGCGATGGATGTACATAACAAATTAGGGCATGGGTTTCTGGAGAAGGTCTACGAAAATGCTTTGATGATCTTGTTGAGAAAAGCCGGAATCAAAGCGCAGCAGCAATGTCCTATCAAAGTTTATTTTGAAGGCGAAGAGGTCGGAAGTTACATTGCGGACATCGTGGTTGAAGATTCAATTATCCTCGAATTGAAATCACAGGACGCAATCACGAACGCCAACCGCGCTCAAACTTCGAATTACTTGAAGGCCACAGGCTATAAACTAGCCATCATTCTCAATTTTGGAAAGACCAGGCTGCAGAGCGAAAGGCTGGCCAACTGACAATTTGTTCCTATTCGTGTCCATTCGTGTTCATTGGTGGCTGAAAGAGAAAGCATGCAAAGTCGCACTCTACGAATCATTCTGACCATCTTCTTCATCGGACTGCTCGCCACGCCGTTCGTCATCAAACGTCTCTCGGCGCGCAAAGACGCCACGACCGCTTCCGCGAATCCTTCAACGGCCCTCTCACGCTACGGGTTGAGTTTCCAGGAGGCGGCGCATGCGTCGGGCGTCTACTTTACACACTCCGCTCCGACACTCGACCCAAAGCTCGATCACATCATGCCGCAGATCGCCTCGATGGGCGCGGCGGTCTCGGTGGTGGATTTTGACCGCGACGGTTGGCAAGACATCTATCTGACCAACAGCAGCGAAGGCAAGAGTAATATCCTCTACAAAAACCTGGGTAACGGTCAGTTCCGTCAGATGCTCGGCGATTATTGGGGGAACGGGGAGAACTCGCGCGCAAACGGCGTCTCGATGGGAGCGGTATGGGGCGATTATGACAACGACGGTTACGAAGACCTTTTCGTTTATAAGTGGGGGAAGCCGGAGCTTTATCATAACGATTGCTGCAAAGGCTTCTCACGCGTTACTGAGCAGGCCGGGTTTCCTAAATGGATCAACGCGAACAGCGCGATCTGGTTCGATTACGACCGCGACGGAAAGCTAGACCTTTTCGTCGCCGGTTATTACGACGAGAAGGTCGACCTGTGGAATCTCAAAGACACGAAGATGATGCCCGAAAGTTTCGAGTACGCTCAGAACGGCGGGCGCAAGTACCTCTTCCACAATCTGGGCAACGGCAAATTTGAAGAGGTCGCAGAACAACTCGGCATCAAATCACGCCGCTGGGCGCTGGCCGCGGTCGCGGCTGATCTGCGCGGGACGGGTTATCCCGATCTGTTCATCGCCAACGATTACGGCGTCTCGGAACTGTTCTTTAACGAGGGCGGCAAGAAGTTCCGCGAGGTCGGCAAAGAGACGGGCATCGGCTTTGCGCCGAAGAGCGGGATGACGGCGGCGATCGGCGACCCGCTCAATCGCGGCGACTTTTCGATCTATGTTTCGAACATCTCCGAAGAGAGCGTATTGATCCAGGGCAACAATTTGTGGGTTCCACGCGCGGGGACTTCGGGCGAGAACCTGAAGTTCGACAACCTGGCGCGCGACCTCGGCGTCGAGATCGGCGGATGGAGTTGGGGGGCGCAATTCGGCGACCTGAACAACGATGGCTATCAGGACATCTACCTGGTCAACGGCTACATCTCGGCGGACAGGAACGCCAGCTACTGGTACGACTACTCGAAAGTGACTGGCGGCAACACGACGATCATCTCCGACGCGAAGAACTGGCCTCCGATGAACAACCGCAGCTTGTCGGGCTATCAGCAGAAGCGAGTTTGGATCAACGACGGCGCTGGCCAGTTCAAAGAGGTCGCGCAGATCGTCGGCGTGACCGACGTTTACGACGGTCGCTCGGTCGCGCTGGGCGATTTCACCAACAGCGGCAAGCTCGACGCCGTGGTGGCGAATCAGAAAGGCCCGGCGTTGCTTTATAAGAACACCGTCTCGCCCGATAACAAATGGATCGACTTCGAGCTGGAAGGCTCGGCGAGCAATCGCAGCGCCATCGGCGCGCAGGTTCGGGTCTTCTGGGGCGGCCAGCGGCAGGCGCAGGAAGTCACGGGCGGCAGCGGCTTCTGCGCGCAGAATCAGCGGCGATTGCATTTCGGCCTCGGAAAAAACGCGATGGTTGATCGAGTCGAGATTCGCTGGCCTTCCGGCAAAACGCAGACCATCAGCGCGCCCGAAACCAACAAAATCCACAAACTGAAGGAGGGGTAACGTTATGCCTGAAGCAGTCACAGGAACCGGTATGACTCAAGAAGTCGCGGCCCCAACGCCGTCTTCGCAAGACGCCGCGCAGCCGAAGCCGCCGTCCGCGTTGTCGCGATTCTTCAGCATCGAAAATCGCTACCTCGCGCCGATGCTGATCACGACGATTCTGTTGGTGGGCCAGATCTCGTATGGTTTGCTGGAAAGCTTCAATCGAACGGCTCTGGCCATCGCCGCCGCCATGCTGCTCGAACTCGCGCTGGGCCGATTGTTTTACGGCAAATTTCCTCATCTGGCCAGTTCGTACATTTCCGGCATCAGCGTCGGCATTCTGATTCGTTCGCCGGAGTTCTGGCCTTATGCGTTGTGCAGCGCCATATCGATCACGTCGAAGTATGTGATTCGCTGGAAGGGACGCCATTTGTGGAACCCGTCGAACTTCGCCATCTGCGCGATGCTGCTGTTGGCGCCGGAAGCGGTCTCAACGCTGAGCATTCAATGGGGGAACGCGATCTGGCCGATGCTGATCGTCTGGGCGTTGGGAGCGCTCATCACCTGGCGCGTGAAGCGGTTCCACATCACGGCCACCTACGTGCTCTCTTTCTTGGCCTTCGCGGCGCTGCGCGGTCTGATCACGGGCCACGGCTTCCTGGCCGAGGTCGCGCCGATCACCGGGCCGATGTATCAGCTCTTCATCTTCTTTATGATCACCGATCCGAGGACGACGGTGAAGCCGAAGTGGGCGCAATGCCTGGTGGCGTTTCTGGTGGCGGCGATGGAGATGGTCCTGCGATTGGCCGAGAACATTCACGCGCCGTATTACGCGCTGACAATTGTCGGCCCGGCTGCGCTCGCGTTTGAAATTTGGTGGACTACTAGAAAGCAGGAAAACAGAAAAATGTAGGAGAGGAAAATAAGACATCCTTGTTCCATTTTCCTCTCCTACATTTTTCTGTTTTTGAGCGCGTCTGCGGAGATGATAGACAAACCGAATACATCAAAATCAATACTTCTTCCGTTGGCTGTGGTCGCAGTTCTCATCGCAATGTGGACTGCGGTGTGGAAGGCGGGGATTTTTCACGAAAGCGCCTTCCCGTCGCCGCTGGCCGTGGCGCGCGGCTTTGGTGAAGAGATAGGCAGCGGACGCCTGTTCAACGACCTGATCACTTCGCTCTTTCGCGTGAGCTGCGGCTTCGTGATCGCGGTCGCGACGGGAATTCCGATGGGCTTGTGGATGGGGCAGCGTCTGGCGGCGCGTTTGGCCTTTCTACCGATCATCAACTTTTTCCGCAACCTGTCGCCGCTGGCGTGGATACCGTTTGCGATTTTATGGTTCGGCGTAGGCGACGCGTCTCCGATCTTTTTGATCTTCCTGGCGGCGTTCTTCCCCGTAGCGCTGGCGACGATGGCCGCGGTGGCGAACATTCCGGCGGTCTACTTTAGAGTCGCGCGGGATTACGGCCTGCAAGGCTTCGAGAATCTGACGCAGGTTGCGCTGCCCGCGATCATGCCGCAGGTGATCACGACTCTCAGGGTAGCTGCGGGGCTTTCGTGGCTCGTGGTAGTCGCCGCCGAGATGATCGCCGGGCGCGACGGGCTGGGCTTCGCTGTGATGGATACGCGCAACGGCTTGCGCACCGATTTGCTGGTGGTCGAAATGATCGTGATCGGATTGATCGGCGTCGTGATTGATCGCCTGTTGGCGCAATTGACGAAGATTCCGAGCGTGCGTTGGGGGTATGAGCGGTAAACCTATACAACTCGAAAAAGTCTGCCGGTCGTTCGGGACAGTGGAAGTGCTACGCGAAATCTCCCTGAACATCCGTCGCGGCGAATTCGTGGCCGTCGTCGGCCCGTCGGGCTGCGGCAAGACGACGCTGCTCAACCTGCTCTCGGGCTACGACCAGCCTTCGTCAGGCGTCATTCGCCGCGAAGGCCGCGTGCGGATGGTCTATCAACAGGACGGATTGTTCCCCTGGCTGACTGTCACTGAAAATATCGCGCTCGGTTTGCGACACATCGGCGATGAAAAAGAACGCGATCGGCAAGTAGGCGAGATGATAAGCCTGATCCGGCTCGCAGGCTTCGAGAATCATTACCCGCACCAGCTTTCGGGCGGGATGCGACAGCGCGTCGAACTGGCGCGCGCGCTGGCCGGCGATTCCGACATCCTGCTCCTGGACGAGCCGTTCTCGGCGCTCGATTACTTGACCAGACTGCGGATGCGGCAGGAACTGGCGCGGCTGCTGCGCGAACGCCCGCGCACCGTCGCGCTGGTCACACACGACATCGAAGAAGCCGCTCAACTCGCCGACCGCGTGATCGTCTTGACCGAACGCCCGGCGCAGATCCGCTTCGAACTGGGCATCGCCGCGCCGCGCCCGCGCGACCTGACGCATCCCGAGGTCGTCGGCGCCACACATCGCATTCTGACGGAACTCGGGTTTGAACAAGACATGGAAGGGATTGTCGCATCTGCGGCGCAACCATAAGTCTTGTCATTTCTCCTCGCCGCGTAGCGGCGTCTGACCTTAGCCGTGCGTTTCACAGCGACGGTTGACACCGATCTGCAAAATCAACCGTCGCTGCCGCGACTCACGGACGGATGCGTTGATGGTCCCGGCTTTGAAAAGCCGGGCTAAGCTCACACGGTCGCTGCCGCGACCGGGAAAAAGGTGGTTGCATTATTCTTTCAAAGACCATAAACCCACGGCTAAATTCAATGCGCCGCTACGCGGCGGAGGAAGGGCGCGTTAGCGAAAAGATTCGGGAAATGACAAGAATTGCTGTAATTGGACTTCAAAGCAACGCATCGGCAAAACACTAGCTAGGGAGTAAACACAATGTTTCGATCTTCCGCCGCACGCTGGATCATTGGGGTAATAGCAGTCATTGCTGTGCTCGGTCTGCTGCGCTACAAGCCGTGGCAGCGCGGCGCGCGGCAAAACGCCGGCTTGACTGGCGAAGCGCGTGAAAAACTCAACGTAGGTTTTCTGCCCGTGACCTGACATCTGACGTGCCCGGTGACGGATTTCGCAACCCGCACCAGCGCGGCGACTCGGTTCGAGTCGCAACGTTTCACGGATTTCCCGACCATCGTCGAGTCGATTAAAAGCGGCCGGCTGGATGCGACCTTCATGATCGCGCCGCTGGCGATGAAGCTGCGCGAGCAGGGCGTGCCGGTGAAGATTCTTTACCTCGGCCACCGCGACGGCTCGACGGTCATGGTGCAGAAAGACAGCACGGCAAAATCGCTGCGCGACCTGCGCGGCAAAGTCTTCGCCATACCTAGCAAGTACAGCAACCAGAATCTGGTCATCCACAAGTTGATGGAAGATCAAGGCGTCAAGCCCGACGAGATCAGATTCGTCGAAATGCCGCCGCCGGACATGCCCGGCGCGCTCGCGGCCAAGGCGATTGACGCTTACTTCGTCGGCGAGCCGCACGCCGCCAGAGCCGAACTCGACGGCAGCGGGCGAGTGCTATACCACGCCAAAGACATCTGGCCGCGCTTCATTTCGTGCGTGCTGGTCGCGACCGAGAAGTTGATCAAGGAGCGACCGGCGGTGGTGAAAGACCTCGTGCGCGGCATCGCCGAGAGCGGCGAGTGGGCCGAAACACACCGCCTCGAAGCGGCCAAGGTCGCCGCGCCCTATTTCCGGCAGGACGAAAAGGTAGTGCGCTACGTCCTGACCCAGCCGCCCGACCGCGTCAGCTACCGGATGCTCACGCCGACCGACGAGGATTTGCAGCGGATTCACGACATGGCTTTGAAGGCCGGCATTTTGGATAAGCCGATAGAGATGAAAGATTTGATTGATCGCTCGTTCATCCCTACGGAGATCAAACCTGCGAGCATTGTTGTGCAGTAGTAATCGTGAGGATTGTTGTGAAGACTCGAATAGTCAGTACCTGTTATCCCTATTTGGCGCTGCTAGTGGCTGCATTTGTACTGGCGCCATTCTCCACAACCCAAGTCATCGCCTACACAACTCCTCTCATCCGTGAAGCTCTTGCAGGCGTGGCGGCGCCTACGCCATGCGCTTCGTGTCGGCCCTGCAGAACGCCTCCTCCTATTCGTGAAGCTCTCGCCAGGGCCGACGCCGTTTTCATAGGCAAGGCGATTGAAGGCGATGAGGAAAAAGAGGAGGACATTTCCAATGGAAAAAAATAGACCTGCTTAGCGGCCGGGTTCGCTTCAGCGTAGAGTGGGTTTTCAACGGCGTTCACCGCGGCGAGGCAATTGTGATAACAATGGATGAATATTGCCTCGGGTTTGGCCCTTTTACGAAAGGTGAAAGATCTCTGCTTTACTACAACCGGGATCAGGCGCGCCGAAAGCCGTCTACACGGACGATCAAGGCCGTTTCAAGGTCACCGGATATGAGGGCATCGCCTATTATGTTGTCGCCTCGAGCGCGCCGAACCGGGACGAACCTCCTGTTTTGAAATGGTTTTATGCGGAGCCGCCACTGGTGGAGCTTAAAGGAGAGAATGTAACCGGACTCGAACTGACGTTGACCTGGGATGAAGAAGCCCTCAAGGACTTCTTCAAAAAGAAGAGAGAGCAGTAAAAGATGATTTTTCGATTTGTCCTAGCGATCGCAATTTTAGCAGCCCTTTTCACATCCGCCTGCCAAAACAAATCCTCGAATGAAACCGCCGGCTCCGCGCCAAACGCCGGAGCGACAACCGCGACTCCGACGCCCGGCGCTTCTCCTTCGCCATCGACGACGCTGCCGCCGTTGCCCGCCAAATTCGCAGAAGTCACGTTCACCGACGTGACATCTCAGGCCGGCATTCGCTTCAAGCACAACAACGGCGCATTCGGCAAAAAGTATCTGCCTGAGACGAACGGGTCGGGCTGCGCGTTTCTCGATTACGACAACGACGGCTGGCAGGACATTTTGCTCGTCAATTCGACCAGCTTCGCCGACGCGCCTAAGAAGATCAATTCCGTGATGGCGCTCTATCACAATAATCAGAACGGAACGTTTACCGATGTCACGAGGGCGGCCGGGCTGGCCAAGACGATCTACGGTCAGGGCGTGACCGTCGGCGATTATGACAACGACGGCTTCGTGGACATCTTCGTCACCGCGCTGGGTCAGAGCCGCCTCTTTCGCAACAACGGCAATGGCAAATTCACCGATGTGACTGCAAAGGCCGGGCTGACGTCGCCTGGATATTTCTCTTCATCGGCGGCCTTCTTCGATTACGACAAGGACGGGCGGCTCGACCTCTTCCTCTGCAACTACGTCGAATGGTCTCCGGAGACCGACGTCTTCTGCGCGCTCGACAACGTCAACAAGAGCTACTGCACGCCGGAGAAATACAAGGGCCAGAGTTCGCGGCTCTATCACAACGTCGGCGGGAAGTTCGTCGACGTGACCGAAAAAGCCGGACTGCTCGACCCTACGGGCAAATCGCTAGGCGTGGCGATCGTCGATTACGACCGTGACGGCTGGCCCGACATCTTCGTCGCCAACGACACGCAGCCGAACAAGCTCTACAAAAACAACGGCGGCAAAGGAACGTTCACCGAATCGGCTCTGACGGCCGGCGTGGCGCTCAGCGAGGAAGGGAAGGCGCGCGGCGGGATGGGTACTGATTTCGCTGACATTGACGGATCGGGCAATCCGAGCATCATCGTCGGCAACTTCTCCAATGACATGCTGGCCCTCTTCCGCAATCAGGGCAAGGGGCTGTTCATTGACCAGGCGCCCTCGTCAAACGTCGGCCAGGCGACGATGCTCTCTTTGACTTTCGGCCTCTTCTTTTTCGATTACGATCTCGACGGCAGGCCGGACTTCTTCATGGCCAACGGCCACGTCGCCGACGACATTAACAAGGTTCAGCCTAAGATAACCTACGCCATGAAACCCCAACTCTTCCGCGGCGAGGGTAAAGCCAAGTTCACTGAGACGACCTCTCGCGCGGGCCGCCCGTTCCAGCGGGCCGTGGTCGGGCGAGGCGCGGCTTACGGCGATTACGACAACGACGGCGATCTCGACGTCCTGCTGACGACCAACGGCGGCCCGGCCTATTTGCTAAGAAACGACAACGGCAATCAGGCGCGATTCGCCCGGTTCAAGGCCGTCGGCGACAAATCGAACCGCGACGGCATCGGCGCGAAGATCACGGTCACCCTGACCGACGGGGCGAAGCAGTGGCAGACAGTACACAGCGGGTCGAGTTACTGTTCGCAAAGTGAATTGCCGCTGACGTTCGGGCTGAGCCGCAGCGACAAGATCGCGCGCGTCGAAATCGACTGGCCCAGCGGGAAGGTGGATAAACTGACCGATCTCACGGCCAATCAACTTTATGTCGTAAAGGAAGGCGCCGGCGTCAGTGAGAGCAAACCACTGCCATTGCCACAACCTACGCCATCGCCGTCGCCGACGGTAGGGAATTGAACTAACAATGTCGGGCGGCGTCGATAAGCCTTGTCATTACTCAAATCTTTTCAGTTTTGCGCAGGAGGCGCAGCGGATATTAGCCGGTGGCGCCACCGGCTAATATCCACCGCCCTTCCAGGGCGAAAAGCAGCAATCGCGAATCGCGAAAGTTTTGGGTAATGACAAGGCCGATAAGCGCCGGGCTAGTGGCGACTATTTTGTCGGAGCTTCATCTTGCTTTTTGGCCGACTCCTCCCGCGCCTCGGTCGCTCCCTTCGGCGGCTTGCCGGCCGCGCGGACGGCGATGATCCTGTTCAGAGTATCGAACCAGAAGGGCGCGCCCATCGAGACCGCCAGCGCCGTCAACAGCAAGCCAAAAATCTTGTTGACCCAGTTAATCCGCGCCTGGGACTCGTCCTGCCAGCCCAGTTTTAATCCCAGGTTTTGCAGCGTCACGGCATTCTCTTTGATGATCTCGGCGGGGGCTTGGGCCGCGCCGGCTGCGGAGGCGCCTTGTGATTGCCCGCCGGCGCCTTGAGACGCTTGCGGCGGATTCTTGGCGAATTCCTGCGCCTGGGCCACCAGGGCTTCACGCAGGGCCGCGTCGTTGGCCAGGGTTTTGGCGATCTGGATGGTGTCGGCGTTGACCGCCGACGTCACCACCACGGCGATGACGAAGACGATTGCTTGTGTCCGCCGTTTGTACCAACCTGAGGCCCTGTCCATCGCATTGTTGAACCAGGCCTCGACGCTCTCCTGTAACTTCCCCAGGTCCGATTTGGATTCGTCCAGTAAGATGAACAGCGTTCTTCTGATGTCCGAGTCGTCGGGCAACTCCTTAATCGCGGCGCGGATGTCATCAATATTCCTGTCCTTATCAGGGTTGGCTGGCCCGATGATGTCCAACAGCGCAAGCGCGAAAGTGCGTGAAGGAATGTAAGACGGTTTGGACCTGCCTTCGCCCCACATCCGCCGGCCATGTAACGCCTTGATCAACGGGTGCGTGTAGAACAAATCTACCAATCCCTTGCCCTTAGGGTCGTGAGGGGCTTGGGGATTCTTGAGCCTGACGGCCTCGTCTTCGAGCAGTCCCCGAATCCCGATGAACAGATTGCGAGAACGCCGGTTGAGCAACCCCGCGAGCAGTTCACTGGCCGTAGTGCAGATAAGCGCCAACAGCAGGTAAACAAAAATCAGCCCGAGCGCGATATCAAGTATTTGCAGCCCAAACATAGGTAAGCCTCCTTTCGGATTAGCGGCAGAGACAATCGTTTAACCCGCGCCGAATCAGTACCGCGAGCGGTAGCGAGCGTGGCTCCTGCCAGTGACCTACTTCAGAAACCACGCTCGCTACCGCTCGCGGTACTGATTCGGCGTCCTGCAGAGGCGGGAAGGGTATTCACTAACCTGGCAGAAAATGAACGGCTACTGTTTTGGAACGCGACAAAGGACAGGGCGCACTCTACGTAGCAGCCCGGCCCCTGTCAATGACTTTGTGAACAAATCTTGAGGGTTATTGGAACGTAATTTGATGAGAAAAAGTCGAATTTTTGCCCCATTGCTAAAGTCTTTGATGACTCGTAGCATAGGAATTCATTGTGTAGGGATTTGATTCAGCCCTGCCTAATTATTAGTGGTATGGAAGTGATGCTATTCGCAGGCAAAGATGCCTGCGCTCCCAGGGGTAATCCTTAGAGGTGTGAAAATGATGGGATTCGGAAAACGGTTGTCATACGCCTTTCGGTGCTTCTTCTCGGTGCTTTCAAACGGGGAGATCCCGGCGGAGATTGCTCCGGAGTTGGTCCCGGAACTAGGGCGCCCCGCGCCGGTTTTTGAGCGGGCGCAGGAGATTGAGACGCCCGCGCCGGAGTCGCCAGAGTCAGTGGACCGGGCTGTGCAAATGCTCGCCTTATTGCAGCGCGACGGGCGGTTGATAGATTTCATCACCGAGGACATCGCGCCCTATAAGGACGCGCAGGTCGGCGCCGCAGCGCGCGACGTTCATGAAAGTTGCCGGAAGGCGATTGATCACTATCTCACGCTCGAACCGGTGATAGCCTCCGAAGAAGGGCAACCGGTGACCGTCGAGCCGGGCTTTGACCCGGCGGCGATCAAGTTAATCGGTAACGTAACAGGCCGTCCGCCGCTCCGGGGGCTGTTGCGCCATCGCGGATGGCGCGTCGCGCGAGTGAATCTGCCGCCGCTGCCCGAGAGCGACGGGCGCACGATCATTGCGCCCGCGGAAGTGGAGGTATTGTAGGGCAAACTGGCAGTTTGCCCGGGCTTTCGCAAGTGAGTTATTACGGAAGCGCGGGCGAACCAACCAGTTTGCGCATTGCCTTGTAAGCGCTTGTTTATTGAAGACAGGGCAAACTGTCAGTTTGCCCTACAGTTGAGGAGTAATTTTGGACACACGATACATAGTTGGTATTGATCTGGGCACGACCAATTCTGCCCTGGCTTATGTCGATAACGCGGGGCCGGAAGAGGGCGCTCGCATCGAGGTTGGCGGCGTACCGCAACTCGTCAATCCCGGCGAGGTGGAAGACCGCTCACTGCTGCCTTCGTTCCTCTTCATTCCGGGCGAGATGGATTTTCCGAAGGGCAGTTTGAATCTGCCCTGGGATCGGAGTCCGCAGTTCGTAATCGGCGAACTGGCGCGCAAACGCGGCGCCGAGAACCCGGCGCGGCTGATCTCGTCGGCTAAGTCCTGGCTCTCATACGCCGCTGTCAACCGGGCCGCCGCAATCCTGCCTTGGCAATCGCCGGACGAGGTTCCGAAGCTCTCTCCCGTAGACGCTTCGGCGCGCTACCTCGAATACCTTCGCAGCTTGTGGGACAACCGGATGGCGAAGAAAAATCCGGAGCTTGCGCTCAGCGAGCAGGAGATCTTCCTCACCGTCCCGGCCTCGTTCGATGAAGAGGCGCGCGAATTGACGCTTCGCGCCGCCGAGCAGGCCGGGCTGCGTCGAGTCACGCTGCTGGAAGAGCCGCAGGCCGCCTTCTACGCCTGGATTGAGACCCACGGCGACGCCTGGCGCAAACGCGTCAAGGTCGGCGACCTGATTTTGGTTTGCGACGTGGGTGGCGGCACGACCGACTTCAGTTTGATCACTGTCTCGGAAGAGAACGGGGAATTGGCGCTGCGCCGCATTGCCGTGGGCGATCACATCCTGCTCGGCGGCGACAACATGGATTTGTCGCTCGCCCGATTGTTGCAGCAGCGGCTGGAAGAGGACGGCCATCGCATAGACACATGGCAATTGCAATCGCTCTGGCATCAGGCGCGGATAGCGAAAGAAAAGCTTTTCTCGGAGCCGAGGAGCAAGAAGCATCCGATCACCGTCCTCGGCAAAGGCACGAAGCTGGTCGGCGGAACTATCAAGACCGAGCTGCTGCGCGAAGACGTCGAACAGGCGCTGGTCGAGGGCTTTTTCCCGCTCGTGGCGAATACCGAGATGCCCGTGCGCCAGCGCCGCATCGGATTTCAGGAACTCGGATTGCCTTACGCCGCCGATCCCGCGATCACAAAACACCTCGCCCGCTTCCTCTCGCAACAGGCCTCCAATAGTCCGGACGCCGCAACGATCAGGCGTGGCAAGAGCGGATTCGCCTGCCCGACGCACATTCTTTTCAACGGCGGCGTGATGAAAGCGTCTTTGCTGCGCGACCGCCTGGTCGAGGCGCTCAACAACTGGCTGGTCGCCGAAGGGGTCGAGCCGCTTGGAGGAAAAGAGGTGTTGGACGCGCCAGACCTCGATCACGCTGTGGCGCGCGGCGCGACTTATTACGGACGCGCCCGTGGCGGTCGAGGCGTCCGCATCCGCAGCGGCGCTCCGCGCAGCTATTACATCGGCGTCGAAAGCGCGATGCCCGCCGTTCCGGGTCTGCCCGCTCCGCTCAAAGCGCTCTGCGTCGTTCCGTTCGGGATGGAAGAAGGCACGGAGGCCAAAATTCCTAACCGCGAATTCGGCCTTGTCGTCGGCGAACCGGCGGAGTTCCGCTTCCTAAGCTCGACCGTTCGTAAACAGGACCAGTTTGGCGGCCTGGTCGAAGACTGGGGCGTCGATGAGATTCAAGAGCTAAGCCCGCTCGAAGTGACGCTCAAAGTTGACGGACAGGAAGAGACGGTGTTGCCGGTGCGATTGGAGAGCCGCGTCACCGAGATCGGCACGCTCGAATTGTGGTGCGTGTCGCGCGACGGACAGCAACGATGGAAACTGGAATTCAATATTCGGGAGAAGGAAGAATAGTGAACCATATGCCATGTGTATGTTTCATATACCGTATGGTCTTTGAGAAATAAATGCGACGACACCTACTCAGTCGCGGAGCGACGGTTGAGCCTAGCCCGGCTTTTTAAAGCCGGGTGGCGATTCCATAGTCAATTTAGTCGCGGAGCGACGGTTGAGTTCGGTCAGCGATTTCAACCGTCGCTCCGCGACTAAATCCGGTGTGCGTTCCTCGTCCCGGCTTTAAAAAGCCAATGAGGTTAAGTTAGCGATTAGTGGCGCGGACTTTAGTCCGCGCTGATGGCTGGCGCGCGGACTAAAGTCCGCGCCACTAATTGCGCCAGATGCCTAACTTAACCTCATTGGCTTTAAAAAGCCGGGCTAAGCTCATGAAGTCGCTCCGCGACTGGGAAAACGGTGGTTGCATCTATTTCTTAAAGACTGTATGGCATATGGCATATGAAATACCATCAGGCCATGCAGTTTAGCCGCTACCTTATTGGAATTGATCTCGGTACGACAAATTCAGCCGTCGCATATGTCGATACGCTGGAGACGGTAACCGGCGACACGCCGCCGATCCACGTCTTCAGCATTCCGCAACTCATCGCTGAAGGAGAGGTCGGCGCGGTTCCGATGTTGCCTTCCTTTCTCTATTTTGCAAATGAGCAGGACGCGCCCGGCAGCTTGCGATTGCCTTGGGAAGAGCGGCCCGACGCCGTCGCCGGGGTATTCGCCCGCGAACAAGGCGCGCTCGTGCCCGGGCGTCAAGTCACATCGGCCAAGTCCTGGCTCTGCCACGACGCGGTTGATCGGACGGCGAGGATTTTGCCCTGGGGCGCGGAGCATACGGAGCAATCCTGTTCGCCAGTCGAAGCCTCGACGCGTTATCTCGTTCATCTGCGCGACGCGTGGAATCACGCGATGGCGGCGGGCGATGACGAATTGCGCTTGGAGCGGCAGGACATAGTGTTGACCGTGCCCGCGTCGTTCGACGAGGAGGCGCGCGAACTGACCGTCAAGGCGGCGCGCGACGCCGGGTTCCAGAAGCTGACTTTGCTCGAAGAGCCGCTGGCGGCCTTTTACGCCTGGATCGTGGCGCGCCGGCGGTCGCTCAAGAGATATTTGAAAGACGGCAACCTCGTTCTGATCTGCGACGTCGGCGGAGGCACGACTGATTTCAGTCTGATCCGTGTGCAGATCGTGGACGGCGAGATCAAATTCGAGCGCACCGCGATCGGCGAACACTTATTGCTCGGAGGCGATAACGTCGACCTGGCTCTGGCGCGTCGCGTGATGGAGAAGCTGGACAATCCGAAACTGAGCCTTCGCCAGCATAACGCCTTGCGCCGGCAGTGCTGCGCCGCGAAAGAGAAGCTGCTCAGCGACGGACGCCTCAAGCGCGTTCCGGTTAATGTTCTCGGCGCCGGTCGCTCGGTCGTCGGTGGAACGCTCAGCGCGGAACTCACGCGGCAGGAGGTCGAAGAGGCGCTTATCGATGGTTTCCTCCCACTCACTGAGCCCGGCGAGCTGCCCGCGCGCGAACGACGATCAGGACTGCGTGAACTCGGCTTACCCTACGCAAGCGAACCGGCCATCACCAAACATCTCGCCGCATTCCTGACAGTAGCCGGAGCTGATTCTTCCGATCCGCAATCCGCAATCCGCAATCCGCAATCCGCAATGGTTCGCCCCGACGCGATCCTCTTCAACGGCGGATTCTTCGCGCCTGCCGTCACTCGCGACCGGGTCGTCGAGACCGTCGCGAACTGGTTTCGCAAGAAAGAGAAGCAGTGGCAGCCGAAGGTTTTGAACAACGAGGCGCCGGAGAGCGCGGTCGCGGTGGGCGCCTCGTATTACGGGCAAGTTAGAAAGAGCGGGGGCTTGCGCGTTAGCGGCGGCAGCGCCCGCGCCTACTATGTCGGCGTGCAGACCGGCGCGCGCGTCGCTGACGGACGCGTCAGGGCCGTCTGCGTGCTGCCGCGCGGAACTGAAGAGGGAACGACGCTCAACCTGGAGGGCAGGGAATTCGCGGCGCTCGCCAACCGTCCCGTAACGTTCACGCTCTACAGCTCGACCACGGGTCACGACGCGCACGGCGACGTAGTGACATTGAACGAAGATGAAGTCCATCGCCACGCCCCGCTGATCACGACGCTGCGCTACGGCAAGAAGTCGCGCCAGGTGGAGTTGGCCGCGCAATTGACTATGAGTTTCACCGAGGTGGGCACGCTCGAACTCTGGCTCAAATCGCTCAATTCCGACCACCGCTGGAGACTGCAATTCCAACTTCGCGGCGCCCAACCGGAGATCGAGCAAGAAGAAGAAGAAGCCGCGACCGAAGAGTCGCAGACCCTAATCTCCGAAGAGGATCTGGCCCGAGCCGAAGGTTTGATCCGCGCCGTCTTCGGGGCGCCCGCCTACGCCCCCAAGCTCAAGGAGGAAGACGATGCTGTCACGCCGAAAAATCTGGTCAACCGCATCGAAGCGGTCTTCGGTTACGGCAAGGACGCCTGGCCGATGATCGCGATTCGCAAGCTATGCGACACGCTCGCGGATGTGGCCGAGGGGAGGAAAAAGAGTCCTAGGCACGAGGCCCGCTGGCTCAACCTCTTCGGCTTCTGCCTGCGACCGGGCTTCGGCGCGCCGGCGGACGATTGGCGAATCTCGCAGGCGCGCAAAATCTACATGGCCGGACTCAGGTTTCCGAGAGAGTCGCAATGCCAGGTCGAATGGCTGGTCTTATGGCGGCGCGTGGCGGGAGGATTGAACGCCAATCAGCAGAACGAACTCTTCCACCGGCACAAGGTGGCGCTTGGCGTCGGTGGGAAGAAGCTCAGCGGGCGGCTCAACACACAGGTCGAGCGAGAGGGTTGGCGGTTGCTGGCCAGCCTGGAACACCTGCCGTCGCCTACCCGCGTGGCGCTCGGCAAGGAACTGCTGACCAAGGTCAAGGAGCAACCCACAAACCAGAGCTTCCTCTGGTCATTAGGCCGCCTGGGCGCGAGGATTCCGCTCTACGGCCCGCTCAATTGCGTCATCCCGGCGGAGGTCGCCGCTCAATGGATGAAATCATTGCTGCGCCTGGGCGAACTCACGCCCGACGTCGCGTCAGCCGTCGTCCAGTTGGGCGCGCGAACTAACGACCCCCATCGCGATGTGGAGACCGACTCGCGCTGGGAGGCGATGGTCAGGTTGAATGAAGTCGGATTGACCGGCGCCCTGATCGAAAGCCTGCGCGAATACGTCCCGCCCGGGCGCAACGACGCGGTGCGAATCTTCGGCGAGTCGTTGCCTGAAGGGTTGCGACTGGTCGGTTGAGCGCCTAACGCGTAACCAATGCCCCGAAGCCTACTGTCGTATAGCATCCGGACCTTTCAGTTAAGGTTATTTGTCCACCAGCAGGCGTTCGTGGGCCAGATAATTGAAGCCTGTGAGAATTAAAGTTGAATGCAATCAACCCCTTGGATTCTGCGCATAAATCAGGAGACGCCTGGGTACGCATCGCTTCCAGCGTGCAGGCGTGGATCGTAGTACATTGGGAGGACCCGCAGCGCCTGGAGCCGATTCGTATTCCTGCGCATTTGACTCCAATCAATGCGCCTCCCGCCGAAGACTGCACGCTGGAAGCGATGCGTACCCAGGCTTGCGCTAATCAATGTATGGGTTTCAAAGGGCTTTTATTTGCGCAGCCTTCAGATAATTCTCGCGGAAGGCTTCGGAATTAACTTGTGGTCACGGTAAAACTTCAACCAAGTTATACCTGCCATTACGCCAAGGCGCCAGGATACTTACTTAAAAGTGACGGGGTGAAGTGGTACCAAAACTGCCGCGAGCCCGTCATTACAGGGCAAACAAGTCATCTTGAGGCAAAAACGAAAATGCCTCTGAGTAGCTCTTTGTAAATTCAAGCAGGTCGAACCTGACGAT
>WNFU01001452.1_pt1 | contig 59421 bp, 61 predicted proteins | sample 5400121 | NCBI WGS metagenome assembly WNFU01 (sample SAMN13153360, study PRJNA577476) | soil metagenome | isolation source: 100 cm soil or saprolite under grassland replicate 1 | place: USA:California | collected 2016-06-15 | reverse complement strand
AGCCGGGAACCCCACCAACCCACCGATCCCGGACCAACCCCGGCCACCAACAGACCGAGCTGGAACGTAACCCCGGGACCCAACCTGCCGTCCTCCCCGCCCTCGTCGCCGCCTCGTCACCCGGGCCGGAACCGCACCCAACCCACCGATCCCGGACCAACCCGAGCCGCCAAACAGACCGAGCTGGAACGCAACCCCGAGACCCAACCAGCCACCCCTCCCACCCCTCGTCGCCGCCTCGGTCACCCAAGCCGGGAACCGCACCCAACCCACCGATCCCGGACCAACCCGACCCCGGAACGGTGACCGCGCCTTCCACCAGACGGCTTATACTCCCGGACACCGCACGCGAGCTCGGTAACCGTCGTGCCGCAGCGGCCACCATGTACGCACGACACATGGCGGGAGCCTTTCCATCGACCTCTCCCGCACTTATGGCCTAATCGCACCTGGCCCGATGTTGCGATCGGGGGCCTACCCTCAGTAAGCGGTGGTTGGGATTGCACGTAGCCATTCGGGCGGATGCATCGGAAGGCGGCGTAGCGGAGCGACGTTGCTGGTTGGTGACGTTCGTGAACCCGAAGGCGCGGTAGACGAGTTTGACGAGGCGCTCGTGATCGCCGGAGATTCGACGGACTGGGACCAATTCGCGACAGGGACGCCGACTCCTCGGCGGTCCGTGGGGGCGTCGACGTCCTCACCTCGGGTAGGGGCAATCCTGGGCCAGGCACTCTCAGGCCCCAGTGGGCAACCACGTCGCATCGCGGGCCACCATCCGGAACCGCGCCAGCCCTGCCCGGTCCAACAGTGAGAAGCACCGGTAGCCGCCGGGATCCTCGCCGAGCGCCGCGCAGACCGCCCCGATCCACGGGTCCTGCGCGCTGACCGCCACGCCCGAGAGCACCACGTCGAGCAGCGACAGCACCTCGAACGCCAACGGCTCGACGAACGCCACCCGCCGTTCCCGTCCGCCCTCGTCGCGAAAGGTCAGCTCGACCGTCCCGCCCAGCCGCTCGACCACGGCCACCACCACGGTCCCCGCAACCGGCACCGCCCCGAAGTCGCCGCCCATTCCGGGAGGCTACTGTCCGCGCCGTGTCACTGTCGCTGACCGTGCTCCGCTGCGCCGCGGCAACAGTGATCGATCCGACGGTGCCAGGCAGACCGCCGTCCCACCACGGGAACAGCACAGCCTGGACCGCCAGACCGGGGCTGCGCAACGACGTCGGCGGCTGATCCGTTCAGGTCTCGAACAGGGCTGGGAGCGTAGCGGTCCATGCGACGCGCAGGTCGGCCAACGGGATCGTGAAGGAGGCCGCGATGTCAAGGGCGTCGGAGGCGGGGTCCGCGGTGCCGATCTTGGTCCAGGGCAGGCCGCGGGTGGTGCACAGGTCGGTGAAGCGGGCCTCGGCGGCGGGCGGCAGGGCGACCACGGCGCGGCCGGCCGACTCGGCGAACAGCCAGACGAACGGGTCGGCGCCGGGGGGAAGGGCGATGCGGGCGCCGGCGCCGCCGCGCAGGCAGGACTCGACCAGCGCCTGCGCCAGGCCGCCGTCGGACAGGTCGTGCGCGGCGGCCAGCAGCCCGTCGGCGGCGGCCGAGACCAGGACCTCGGCGAGCAGGCGTTCGCGGTCGAGATCGACCGCGGGCGGCCGGCCGCCGAGGTGGCCGTGCACCGTCCAGGCCCACTCCGAGCCGCCGAACTCGTCCCGGGTGTCGCCGAGCAGGATCAGCGTGGTGGCGGTCGAGAACCCCATCGGAGTACGGCGGGACACGTCGTCGATCACGCCGAGCACCCCGACGACGGGGGTGGGCAGGATCGCGGTGTCGCCGGTGGAGTTGTAGAAGCTCACGTTTCCGCCGGTGACCGGGGTGCCGAGCGCGCGGCAGCCGTCGGCCAGCCCGGTGACGGCCCGCTCGAACTGCCACATCACCGCGGGGTCCTCGGGGCTGCCGAAGTTCAGGCAGTCGGTCACCGCGAGCGGGCGGGCCCCGGTGACTGCGACGTTGCGGTACGCCTCCGCCAGCGCGAGCTGGGCGCCGGCGTACGGGTCGAGCCGGCAGTACCGCCCGTTGCCGTCGGTGGCCACCGCCACCCCGAGCCGGGTCTCCTCGCTGACCCGGATCACGCCGGCGTCCTCCGGCTGGGCCAGCACGGTGTTGCCCTGTACGTACCGGTCGTACTGGTCGGTGACCCAGCTCCTGTCGCACAGGTTCGGCGAGGCGACCATCCGCAGCAGGGTGTCCCGCAGCTCGTCCGGTGTGGACGGTCGCGGCAGCCGGGCCGGGTCGTCGGCGATCAGACTGTCCTGAGTGGACGGACGCTCAACCGGGCGGTGGTACACCGGACCCTCGTGCGCGACGGTGCGTGGCGGCACGTCCACCACTGTCTCGCCGCGCCAGGTGACGACCAGCCGGCCGGTGGACGTTACCTCGCCGATCACCCGCGCGGTCACGTCCCACCTCGCGCACACGGCCAGGAACTCCTCCACATGCGACGGTGCCACCACCGCGCACATCCGCTCCTGCGACTCGCTGGCCAGGATCTCCTCCGGCGCCATCGACGCCTCGCGCAGGTGCACCCGGTCCAGGTCCACGGTCATGCCGCCGTCGCCGGCGCTGGCAAGCTCGCTGGTGGCGCAGGACAGCCCGGCGCCGCCGAGGTCCTGGATGCCGACCACGATGTCCCGCTCGAACAGCTCCAGACAGCACTCGATGAGCACCTTCTCCGCGAACGGGTCGCCCACCTGCACGCTCGGCCGCTTGCTCGGCCCGGCGCCGTCGGCGGACGCCGCGTCGAAGGTCGCCGACGCGAGCACCGACACCCCGCCGATCCCGTCCCGGCCGGTCTTCGCGCCGAAGAGGATCACCTGGTTGCCCACCCCGGAGGCGTGCGCCAGCTTGATCCGGTCCCTGCGGAGGACGCCGACGCACAGCGCGTTCACCAGCGGGTTGCCGGCGTACGTCGGGTCGAACACCACCTCGCCGCCGACGTTGGGCAGGCCGAGGCAGTTGCCGTACCCGCCGATGCCGGCCACCACGCCGGGCAGCACCCGGTGGGTGTCCGGGGCGTCGGCCGGGCCGAACCGCAGCGGATCCAGCACCGCGACCGGGCGGGCGCCCATCGACATGATGTCCCGGACAATGCCACCGACGCCGGTGGCCGCGCCCTGGTACGGCTCCACGTACGACGGGTGGTTGTGCGACTCGATCTTGAAGGTGACGGCCCAGCCCTGGCCGATGTCGACCACGCCGGCGTTCTCCCCCATGCCCACCAGCAGCGCGTCGGTGGCCGGCGCCTTCTCGCCGAACTGTCGCAGGTGGACCTTGCTCGACTTGTACGAGCAGTGCTCGGACCACATCACCGAGTACATCGTCAGCTCTGCGCTGGTCGGGCGGCGGCCGAGGACCTCCCGGATCCGGGCGTACTCGTCGTCCTTCAGCCCCAGTTCGGCATACGGCTGGGGCTCGTCCGGGGTCGCCGCGGCGCGCTCGACGGTGTCTATGCCCATTCCTCGGCTCCGCGCTCGGTCCGCTCATCGGGCTGCTGCCCGACGCTGCGATGCTTCCCCACTGCCGCCTCGGGCTTCACGCCGCGCCCACCAGCCGGGACAGGATCGAGGTGAAGAAGCCGAGCCCGTCGGTGCCCGGGCCGGTCAGCGACTCGACGGCGTGCTCGGGGTGCGGCATCAGGCCGACCACGTTGCCGGCCGCGTTGGCGATCCCGGCGATGTTCCGGTATGAGCCGTTCGGGTTGCCGTCGAGGTAGCGGACCACGACCCGGCCCTCCGCCTCCAGCATGTCCACTGTGGACGCGTCGGCCACGTACCCGCCCTCGCCGTTCTTGATCGGGATGACGATCTCGTCGCCCAACGCGTACGACGAGGTCCACACCGTCCCGGCGGACTCGACCCGCAGCCGCTGGTCCCGGCAGACGAACCGGCGCCGCTCGTTGCGGATCAGCGCGCCGGGCAGCAGGTGCGACTCACACAGCACCTGGAAGCCGTTGCATATGCCGAGCACCGGCAGGCCGCGGTTGGCGCCGTCGATCACCAGGTCCATCACCGGCGCGAACCGGGCGATCGCCCCGCAGCGCAGGTAGTCGCCGTAGGAGAAGCCACCGGGGAGCACGACCGCGTCCACACCGTGCAGGTCGGCGTCGGCGTGCCAGAGCGGTACCGGCTCGCCACCGGCGAGGCGCACCGCACGCGCGGCGTCGCGGTCGTCGAGCGAGCCGGGGAACGTGACGACGCCGATTCGGGCGGCCATGGGACTCCGAGCGGTCGGGCGGGCGGGCCGATCCGAGATTACCTGGCCGGCGGCAATGGCCGGTCAGGCACCGCGGACGGTGAAGTCCTCGATCACGGGGTTGGCCAGCAGGGTCTCGGCGATCGTGCGCACCGTCTCCTCGGCGGTGCCGTCGGCCACCTCCAGCTCGAAGTGCTTGCCCTGCCGGACGCTGGTCACCCCGTCGAAACCCAGCCGGGGCAGCGCACCCAGGATCGCCTGGCCCTGCGGGTCGAGGATCTCCGGCTTGAGCATGACGTCGACGACGACGCGCGCCACGTGTTCTCCCTGGTCGTGCGGCCACATCCGGCTGACACGCTAGCCGGACGGCGGCCTGCAGGGCGAGCGGGCCGTCCACGGCGGGCGCCTGCCTCCGTGATCATCGCCGCGGTGCTACGCCGCGGGCCGTCGGAAGGGCGCGACGATCACGGCAGGTTCGGCCTTCGTCTGACTAGGCTGGCGCGGTGCGGAACGAGCGGTCCCAGCCCGGCATTTTCGTCCTCGTCGTGGGGCTCGGCCTGACGTTGGTCGCGGTCTTCGGGCTGCCGGTCCAGAGGACGGCGCTGAACCTGGGCAACAGCTTCTACTTCGGCGACATCCGGCACTACAGCAGCCCGGCGCCGGTGGCCCGGCTGGCCATGGGCCAGTTCGCCGCGACCTGGTGGAACAACCTCGCGTTCGCCCTGGTGGCGCTGCTGGTGGTGTTCGCCGCGGCCGCCGCCGCGATGCCGGACACCCGGCCGCAGACCGCCTGGGCGACGGCCGCGGTCGCGGTCCTGTTCGGCGGGCTGCACACCCTCGCGCTGGCGCAGACCAGCGAGCTGTCCCAACTGGCGGTGGCCTTCCGCAAGGTCGGCAGCTCGTTCAGCTCCCCTGGCATCGGGATCTGGATCACGTACGCCGGCCTGGTGCTGGTCGCGGCCGGCGCGATCGTCATCGGCGCGGCCAGCGGCACGCCGGCCGCCGTTCCCGACGAGCATGGCCCGGCAGCACGGGCACCCGGGGAGCCAGCGACTGAGGAGCCGGCAGCCGCCGGGGAGCCGGCGGACGAGGAGCCGGTGGACGAGGAGCCGGCAGCGGACGGTGAGCCGGCGGACGGTGAGCCGGCGGACGAGGAGCCGGCAGCGGCCGGTGAGCCGGCTACCGGAGCGAGCTGAGCCGGTCGAACACCGGCCCGAGCCGCGCCACGTACCGCTCCGGCCGCATCACCTCCTCCAGCCGCGTCTCGTCCAACTTCTGCCCGGCCGCGTCCGCCGCCGCCCGCAGCGTCTCCCGGAACGGCCGGCCGGTGTCCCAGGTCTGCATCGCGGCGGCCTGCACCAGGGCGTACGCGTCCTCGCGGGACAGCCCCGCCTCGACCAGGTCGAGCAGCACCGCCGAGGTGTAGACCAGCCCGCCGGTGGACTCCAGGTTGGCCCGCATCCGTTCCGGGTCCACCACCAGCCCGGTGACCAGCCGGGTCGTCAGGTGGAGCACGTAGTCGGTACCGATCGCCGCGGTGGGCAGCGCGATCCGTTCCACCGACGAATGCGAGATGTCCCGCTCGTGCCACAGCGGGATGCCCTCCAGCACGGGCACCGCCTGCGCGCGCACCACCCGGGCCAGCCCGCAGATCCGCTCCGACATGATCGGGTTCTTCTTGTGCGGCATGGCCGAGGAGCCCTTCTGGCCCTTGCCGAACGGCTCCGACGTCTCCCGCAGCTCGGTGCGCTGCCCGTGCCGCACCTCCAGCGCCACCGCTTCGCACACGGTGGCCACGATGCCCAGCGCGTTCACCCATTCGCTGATGCCGTCCCGGATCACCACCTGGCTGGCCACGTCCGCCGGGCGCAGGCCCAGCTCGGCGGCCACGTACCGCTCCACCGCCGGGTCGATGTTCGAGTACGTACCCACCGCGCCGGAGATCTTGGCCACCGCGACGGCCTCGCGGGCGCGCCGCAGCCGGTCCCGGGACCGCGCCATGGCGAAGGCGAAGTCGGCGATCCGGTGCCCGAACACGTCCGGCTCCGCGTGGACGCCGTGGGTGCGCCCGACCCGCAGCGTGTCCCGGTGCGCCAGCCCCAGGTCGCGCAGCGCAGCCACCAGGGCGTCCGCCTTGGCCAGCAGCAGGTCGGTGGCCTCCACGAGCTGTACCGCCAGCGCGGTGTCCAGCAGGTCGGAGGAGGTCATCCCGAAGTGCACATACGCGGCGGCGTCGCGTGGCTCGGTGTTGTCCGCCCAGGCGGACAGGAACGCGATCACGTCGTGCTGGGTGACCGCCTCGATCTCGGCCACCGCCTCCGGCGTGGGCGGCGCGGCGGCGCGCACCGGCGCGACCGCGGTGGCGGGCACCGTGCCGGCGTCGGCGTGCGCCTGCAGCACCAGCGTCTCGACCCGGCACCACAGCTCGTACTTGTACGCGTCGGACCAGATCCGGCCCATCTCGGGCAGCGTGTAGCGCTCGATCACGGTGCCGATTCTTCCAGCCGACCGACCACGCGGCCGGTCCCCGGGGTGGCTACCACACCGGCTGCAGGTAGATCTGCACGGGTGGCTACCGCACCGGCGGCAGGTAGACCAGCACCGCCGGGTTGGTGACCAGTGCGACCATCTGCTCCACCGTCAGCACGAGCTGCGGGTTGCGGGCGCTGTCGTCGAGTACGTGCCGGTTGTCCACGTCGAGCCGCACGGTGCTGCCGTCGGTACGCCACCAGGTCACCGCGCGGCTGCGCATCGGGTCCGGCTCGGTCCGATGGCTCTCCTCGATGGTGAGCGTGCTGCCGTCGGGGCGCTTGCGGGTCTCGCACCGGTCGTAGACCACCATCGGCTCCCCCGGCCCCGCGGACCGGGTACCCGCCCCCGGTGTCGGCCCGGCGGTGGCCGTCGGCCCGGCCCCGGACGTCGGCCCGGCGGTGGCCGTGGCCTGCGGCCCCGCGCAAGGCTTGGCGACCGGCTGCGCCGGCGCGCTGCGCGCCGTGGTGAGGTAGAGGTCGCCGTCCTTGCCGACCACCCGCGCGCCGACGTCGATGTTGTCGTGCCGGGCGCCGTCCAGGCAGTCCTCCTGGTAGCTGTTCTGCCAGCCGGACTCGGTCCGGTAGCTGTACCGGGCGGGAACCTGCTGCACGAACCACTCGGCGAAGACGTGCCCCGTCGTGGAGCCGGAGTTGGTCTGCTGCCGGCAGCCGCCGTGCGGAGCGCCGGGGGTCGGTTCGATGCTCGGCCCGGTCTGGCTGGTGCCGCCGGCCGGCTGGTTCCCGCTCCCGCCCCCGTTCCACAGCGCCACCGGCAGGGCGAGCACGCCCGCGGTCAGCACGGCCCGCACCGCGGCCTCCGGCTGCTCGACGCTGGTACCAGAGAAAGGTCACCGGCCTGCGATCAGGTTGCACGCCGCGGGGCCGGATGAGCGGGCAGTATTGCGGGGGTGCGGCCCGACCAGCAGAGCACCCGGCGCGAGCAGGAGCGCAGCCGGGTCACCCGGCAGCGGCTGATGGAGGCCGCGGTCGAGTGCCTGGTTGAGTACGGCTGGGCGGGTACCACGACCACCGTGGTGGCCGAGCGGGCCGGGGTGTCCCGCGGCGCCCAGCTGCACCACTACCCGACCCGGGGCGAGCTCGTTGTGGCCGCCGTGCAGCACCTGGGCCGGGCCCGGTTCGAGGAGCTGCTGGGCGCGGCGGAGGCGCTGCCGCTGGGGCCGCGGCGCACCGAGACGGTGCTGACGATGCTGGCCGACCTCTACACGGGGCCGCTGTTCAAGGCCGCGCTGGAGCTGTGGGTCGCCGCCCGCACCGACCGGCAGTTGCACGACGTCGCGGCGCCGCTGGAGAGTGAGATCGGCCGGGAGACGCACCGGGTCGCGGTCCGGTTGCTGAACGCGGACGAGACGCGACCCGGGGTGCGCGAGGCGGTGCAGGCCACCATGGACTTCCTGCGTGGGCTGGGGCTCGCGGACGTGCTGTCCGACGACCGGCGCCGCCGTACCCGGCTGATCCGGCAGTGGGCGTCGATGCTGGACGCCACCCTCAACGGCTGACCCGACCCCGGACCGCGCCTGCCGGTTCGACGCCCCCGCGAACCCCCGCCGGCGGCACTCCACGCGGGCTCATCCCGCGGGATCATCCCCGCGGGGCCGCGTCCCGTTGGCTTGATCGTCCGTTTCAGCCGGTAGGGTGACGCCGTGATCGAGGCACACTCGCTGACCAAGCGGTACGGCAACACGGTCGCCGTTGACAACCTGTCGTTCACCGTGCAGCCGGGCCGGGTCACCGGTTTCCTCGGGCCGAACGGCGCCGGCAAGTCGACCACGATGCGGCTGATCCTCGGGCTGGACAGGCCGACCGGCGGGACCGTGCTCATCAATGGCCGGCACTACGCGAGCCTGCACCAGCCGCTGCGCAACGTCGGCGCGCTGCTGGAGACCAAGGCGTTCCACCCCGGGCGCAGGGCGGTGCACCACCTGCGCTGGATCGCGGCCAGCAACGGCATCCCGTCCCGGCGGGTGCAGGAGGTGCTGGAGACCGTGGGGCTGACCGCGGTGGCGCGCAAGCGTGCGGGCGGGTACTCCCTCGGCATGTCGCAGCGGCTGCAGCTCGCCGCGGCGCTGCTCGGTGACCCGCAGATCCTGCTGCTGGACGAGCCGGTGAACGGGCTGGACCCCGAGGGCATCCAGTGGATGCGGCAGTTCATGCAGAACTGGGCGCAGCGTGGTGGCACCGTGTTCGTGTCCAGCCACCTGCTGTCGGAGATGGCGGTGACCGCCGACCACCTGGTGATCATCGGGCGGGGCCGGCTGATCGCGGACGTGCCGACGAAGGAGTTCGTCAGCCGCAGCGCCGGCGGCTTTGTCCGGGTACGCAGCCCGCAGGCGGACAAGATCGAACAGCTCCTGACCGAGAAGGGCGCGGACTTCTCGCGCGAGCCCGACGGGGCCCTGGCGGTGCGCGGGGTGGAGGCGGCGCGGGTCGGCGAGCTGGTGGCCGAGCACGGGCTGGTGCTGCACGAGCTCTCCCCGCAGCAGGCCTCGTTGGAGGAGGCGTTCCTGGCGATCACCCGGAGTGCGCAGGAGTTCCATACGGGCGGTCCCGCCGCGGGCGTCGGGCCACCACCGGAGTACGGCCCGCCACCGGAGTACGGCCCGCCGCCGGGGTACGGTGCGCCACCACCGGGGTACGGGCCGCCGCCCGGGTACGGCCCGCCTCCGGGCTACGGCTCTCCGCACGGGGGCCCGCCATCCGGCGGCCCGCCGCTCGGAAGCCCGCCGCCCGGGTACGGGCCACCTCCGCAGACGCCGCCGTACGGGCAGGGATGAGCCGATGCTGCGTACCCTCCGTTCCGAGCAGATCAAGCTGACCACGCTTCGTTCCACCTGGTGGTCGGTGGCGCTCACCGTCGGGGCATCGCTGGGCAGCGCGCTGCTGATCGCGACGGTCGTCTCCGAGGACGAGAGCGGCCCGAACACCGTCGAGAACATCAGCATCCTGTTCCTGGTGGCCGCTCAGCTCGCGCTCATCGCGCTGATGGCGATGGCGGTGATCGTGTCCACGTCGGAGTACCGGTTCGGGCAGATCCGGATGACGTTGGCGGCGACCCCGCACCGCTGGCTGGTGCTGCTGGCCAAGGCGGTGGTGACCATGGCCGTGGCGTTCGTCGTCGGCTCGGTGACCGCCTGGTCGTGCATCCTGCTGGCCAAGCCGCTGCTGCCGAGCGGCCTGCGGCTGGACCTGTCCGATCCGGGCGCAATGCGGATCATGTGGGGGCTGCCGCTGTTCTTCGCGGTGGCCGCGCTGCTCGCGCTCTCGCTGGGCGCCGTGCTGCGCAACAGCCCCGCCTCGATCACCATCCTGGCGCTGATGTCGCTCGGGGTGGAGAAGACGCTGCTCGCCATCCCGAAGACGCGCGACTTCGCCCAGTACCTGCCCTTCAACGCCGGCGCGCGGATCACCCAGCCCCATGACGCCGGCGCCGAGCTCACCCCGTGGGGCGGGTTCGGGGTGTTCTGTGTCTACGCCGTGGTGCTCTTCCTGGTCGCGGTGATCCTGGCCGAGACGCGGGACGCCTAGCCCACGCCTGGCCCACGCCTGGCCCCAAAGCCGTTCAGCCCCGGCGCGCCAGGTCCCTAGCGCGCCAGGTCGGGCAGAACCACGGCGTTGGACAGCCGGGCCAGCGCGGCGCCCGGCAGCAGCAGCTTGGAACGCCGTACACCCGAGCCGACGATCGCCGCCGGGAGGCCGACCACCCGGGCGTCCACCAGCACCGGCCAGTCCGCCGGCAGGCCGATCGGGGTGATCCCGCCGAACTCCATGCCGGTCAGCTCCACCGCGTCGTCCACCGCCGCGAAAGACGCCTTGCGCACGTCGAGGTGCCGGCGGACCACGCCGTTGACGTCGGCGCGGGTGGTGGCGAGGACCAGGCAGGCGGCGTACCGGGTGCCGCCGCCGCGCCGGCCGGCCACCACGACGCAGTTCGCCGAGGCGTCCAGGCTGACGTCGTACTCGGCGCAGAACGCCGCGGTGTCGGCCAGGTCGGGGTCGATCTCCGCGACCCGCACGTCGGGCCCGTCCGGCCACTCGCGCAGCGCCTTCTCCACGGGTGCGCCGAGCAGGTCGGGGCGGTCCAGGGCCGGTACGTCGATAAGCCTGCCGATCACCCGGCCAGCCTACCCAGCGGCCCCGGCTCCGGGGCGGGCCAGCCCGGGGCGCACCGGCTCCCCGGGGCGCGCGGTCAGCACCCAGGGTCCGTCGTCGGTGACCGCCACGGTGTGCTCCCAGTGCGCGGCCGGCGAGCCGTCGATGGCCACCACGGTCCACCCGTCGGCCAGGGTGCGGAACGCGGGGGCGCCCAGGGTGAACATCGGCTCTACCGCGAACACCAGTCCGGGCCGGATCCGCAGGCCGCGCCCGGGCCGGCCGCGGTTCAGCAGCAGCGGGTCCTCGTGCAGGCTGCGCCCGATGCCGTGGCCGCCGAGTTGCCAGCCGTCGTGGTCGGCCACCACGCCGTACCCCCGTTCGTCGGCAACCGCCGCGATGGCCGCCGACACGTCCCCGGCCCGCCGGCCGAACCGGAGCTGTTCGATGCCCCGCCACAGCGCCGTCCTGGTCGCCTCGATCAGTTCGAGTACGTCAGGCGGCGCGTGCCCGTCGCCGCCCACCACCCAGGTGCACGCCGAATCGGAGTGGAACCCGTCGAGCAGCACGCCGCAGTCCACTGTCAGCACGTCACCGCTGCGCAGCCGGCGATCCTGCGCGGGGATGCCGTGCACGATCTCCTCGTTCAGCGAGGCATTGATCGTCGCGGGGTAACCCCGGTAGCCGAGGAACGACGGCCGGCCGCCGCGGGCGCGGATCTCGCGGGCGGCCAGCCGGTCCAGGTCGGCGGTGCTGATGCCGGGCCGGACGGCGTCCCGTAGCACCTCGTGCACCTGCGCCAGAATCGCACCGGCGCGCGCCATCTGCTCGATCTCGTCCGGAGTCTTGCGAATCACCATGGCCGGCTCCGTCGTCGCGGCTGCACCGGTGGCAACGCGCACTGCCGGTTCCCTGGCTGACGATACCGCCCACCGGCCCGCCGCACTCTCGCCGCCGATCATCGAGATGTCGGCCCCAGTTGATCTCTGGGAGCCCCCGCTGGCTCGGTGATCCACGCGACTGGTGCCCGGACAGTGGGCCGGTTGGGGGGACCCGTTCGACCCAAGTTCTTGACACTGTCATATGACAGTGTCATGGTGGCGGCATGGACACACCGGACCTGTGGACCCTCGACCAGCTCACCGAGCAGGTCGAGGCCGCGCTCGCGGTCGGTTACTCCGGCGCGCCGAGCGGGCGGGTGCGCAGCGTGCCGGACCGGCGGGCCATCCGGTGGTACACGACGATCGGCCTGGTGGACCGGCCGGCGTCGATGCGCGGGCGGACCGCGCTGTACGACGAGCGGCACCTGCTCCAGCTCGTCGCGATCAAGCGGCGGCAGGCTGAGGGTCGCACGCTGGCCGAGATCCAGACCGAGCTGGCCGGCGCGACCGACGCGACCCTACGCGCCATCGCCCAGCTCCCGAACGGCGCCGAGGCACCCCGCACGATCGCGGCCCCCCGCGCCGACCGGTTCTGGTCGGCCGCCCGCGCGACTGCCGAGCCCGCCGGAGCGTCAGTTGCGGCCACCCCGCCGGCGGACACACCAGCCGCGACCCCGCCGACCGACCCCCTCGCTGCCGCGCCGCCCGCCGGCCGGCTCACTGCCGCGCCGCCCGCCGACGTGGCCGTCGACGTGGCACCCGAGGTGCTCGGCGTGGCCGCCGACGAACCGGCGACGTACACCCCGCCGTCGTATGGGCACAGCTACGTGGCCCGCACGGTGGCGCCGGACGTGGCCCGCAAGGTGGCCCGCAGGGTGGCGCCCGACGTGGCGCCCGACGTGGCCCCCAAGGCGGCGCCCGACCTGGCCGCGGACGTGGCCCCCGGCGTGGCCACCGACGTGACGGTGGTCCCCGCGGTCACGTTGCCCGGCGGCGTCACGCTGCTGCTACCCGCCGGCGCGCATTACCCCACCGCCGACGACCTGCACGCGATCCGTACCGCCGCCGTACCGCTGCTCGCCGAGCTGGCCCGGCGCTGGGTCATCGACACCGATCCCACGGAGGGAACACCATGACCGTCACCGTCGCCCCGATGACACCTGCCGAGCTCGCCCGCATCGTGCCGCAGCCGGACGACGCCGGGCTGGGCGCGCTGGCCACCGCCCGCGGCAACCTGCCGCTGGACCAGATCGACGTGCACGCCGCCATCACCGGTCTGGTTGCCCGCACCGAGCTGACCCAGGGCTTCCGCAACCCGTACGACGTGCCGCTGGAGGCGACCTACATCTTCCCGCTGCCCGCCCGCGCCGCCGTGACCGCGATGCGAATGGAGGCGGACGGCCGGACGGTGGAGGCAGAGCTGCGCGAGCGGGCCGAGGCGCGGGCCGCGTACGACCGGGCCATCGCCGAGGGCAGGCGGGCGTCTATCGCAGAGGAGGAGCGGCCCGACGTGTTCACCATGCGGGTCGGCAACATCCTGCCCGGCGAGCGCGTCTCGGTACGGCTGACGATGGTCGGCCCGCTGCCGTACGCCGACGGTGAGGCGACGTACCGGTTGCCGCTGGTCGTCGCACCGCGCTACATCCCGGGCGCCCCGCTGGCCGGCGGGTCGGTCGGCGACGGCGCGGTGTCGGACACCGACGCGGTCCCGGACGCGTCCCGGATCACACCGCCGGTGCTGCTGCCCGGGTTCCCCAACCCGGTCCGGCTGGCCATCGCGGTGGATGTCGACCCGGCCGGGCTGCCGCTTGGCGGGGCACGTTCCAGCCTGCACGCGGTGACCACCACGGAGCGGGAGAACGGGACGGCGCTGTCCATCCAGCCGGGTGAGCGGGTGGACCGGGACTTCCTGCTGCGGCTCGGGTACGGCGAGGCGGCCGCCACCGCGACGGCGCTGACCACCACGGTGGACGCGGACGGAGGGACGTTCCAGCTCACCGTGCTGCCGCCGGTGGACGCCGGGGCGCCACGGCCGCGGGACGTCGTGCTGGTGCTCGACCGGTCCGGCAGCATGGGCGGCTGGAAGATGGTGGCGGCCCGCCGCGCGGCGGCCCGGATCGTCGACACGCTGACCGATGCCGACCGGTTCGCCGTCTTCACCTTCGACGACCGCATCGACCGGCCGGCCGGCCTGCCCGACGGGCTGTCCGCTGGGACGGACCGCAACCGTTACCGCGCGGTGGAGCACCTGGCGCGGGTGGATGCCCGCGGCGGTACCGAGCTGCTGCCGCCGCTGCAGCAGGCGGCCGCGCTGCTGGCCGACCCCGAGCGGGACCGGGTGCTGGTGCTGGTCACCGACGGGCAGGTGGGCAACGAGGACCAGCTCGTGTCCCAGCTCGCCCCGGCGCTGAGCGCCGTGCGGGTGCACGCGGTGGGCATCGACCGGGCGGTGAATGCCGGGTTCCTGGGCCGGCTGGCCGCGCTCGGCGGCGGGCGGTGCGAGCTGGTGGAGAGCGAGGACCGGCTGGACGAGGCCACCGACCGGATCCACCAGCGGATCGGCGCGCCGCTGCTCACCCGGGTGGAGCTGGCCGGAGACGGGTTCGAGCCGGTGGCCGGCACCGTGACGCCGGCCCGGCTGCCGGCGGTGTTTCCGGGCGTACCGCTCGTGGTCCGCGGCCGCTGGCGCCACGCTCCCGACGGGGCCGCCGGCGCGGCTCCCGCCGCGGCTGCGGGCGCGGCTGCCGGCGTCGGCGCGGTTCCCGGCGGGGTTCCCGGTGCGGTTCCCGGCGGGGCTGCCGGCGGGGCGCTGGTGGTGAGCGGCACCACCGCGGCCGGCGAGCGGTGGGAGCGGCGGGTGACCGCGACGGCGGCGGCGACCGACACGCTCACCCCGGTGTGGGCGCGGGCGCACCTGCGCGATCTGGAGGATGCGTACACGGTGGAGGTGGACGATCCGGGCGCATTCGAGCGGCGGATCGTCGAGGCGTCGCTGCGGTACGGGGTGCTGTGCCGGTTCACCGCCTTCGTCGCGGTGGATTCACGAGTGGTCACCGACGGTGGCGTGCCGCATCGGGTGGTCCAGCCGGTCGAGCTGCCGTCCGGATGGGAGCGGCCCGCTGCGCCGATGACGGCCGGGATGGTGCCGATGGCGATGCGCGCCGCGGTAGCCATGGACGCGATCGTGACGGCGGACTCGGCGGCACCGGCGTCCAAGGCCGCTGGCGGGTACGGCCCGCAGGCGTTCAGCCTGGCCGGCCGGGCCAGGTCGCTCGGCCGGCGGGAGTCGGCCGGCGCCGGCTGGGACGCCCTGGCGGCGGCACGGATGCAGGCCGCCGACGAGGTGCGGCGGCTGCGTACCGGCGCTGGTGGCGCCGAGTCGGAGCGGCGGGCGGCGCTCGCCGATCTGGCCAGCCGGCTGGATGCCCTGCTGCGGCACCTGGCCGGACAGGCCGACGACGCGGTACTGACCTCGCTACGGTCGTTGGCAACCGCGCTGGCCGCCTGCGACGGGCCCACCCCGCCACGCGGCGCCGACCTCGACGCGCTGTGGCAGCGGGCGCTCGACGTGCTGACCGCCTTCGCCGGCGGCCAGCACGCCACCGCCGCCCCCGGCGCCCGCGCTCGCGGCGCCTTCTGGAAACGCGGCGGCTGACGGGTCGGTCAGGGGACGGAGATCTCGCCGTTGACCGCGCGCAGGGCGATGTCGGTCCGGTGCTGGGCGCCGGCGAACCCGACCCGCCGCACCGTGTCGTACGCGGCCTGCCGCGCCGCGGCGAGATCGGCGCCGCATGCTGTCACCGAGAGCACCCGCCCGCCGGCGGTACGGGTGGAACCGTCGTCGGCCCGCCGGGTGCCGGCATGCAGCACCCCGGGCAGGTCGGCGCCGTCGATCGGGTCGCCGCCGCGGGGCGTACCCGGGTACCCCTCCGCCGCTACCACCACGGTCACCGCGGCACCCTCCCGCCAGGCCAGCGGCGGGTGCTCCGCCAGCCGCCCGGTGGCCGCCGCGTGCAGCAGCGCGGCGAGCGGCGTGTCGAGCAGGGCCAGCACCACCTGGGTCTCCGGGTCACCGAACCGGCAGTTGAACTCGATCACCCGCACGCCCGCCTTGGTCAGCGCGAGCCCCGCGTACAGCAGGCCGGCGAACGGCGTGCCGCGCCGTGCCAGCTCGTCGATGGTGGGCCGCACGATCCGGGCCATCACCTCCTCGACCAGCCCGGACGGCGCCCACGGCAGCGGAGCGTACGCGCCCATGCCCCCCGTGTTCGGCCCGGTGTCGCCGTCGCCGATCCGCTTGAAGTCCTGCGCCGGCAGCAGCGCCACCGCGGCACGCCCGTCGGTGACCGCGAACAGCGACACCTCCGGCCCGTCCAGGTACTCCTCGACGAGGACCCGCGCGCACCGCGCGGCGTGGGCGAGCGCGGCGGCCCGGTCGTCGGTCACCAGCACGCCCTTGCCGGCCGCCAACCCGTCGTCCTTGACCACGTACGGCGGTCCGAACGCGTCCAGCGCCGCGGCCACCTCAGCCTTGGTGCCGCACACAAGCGCCTGCGCCGTCGGCACCCCGGCCGCGGCCATGACCTCCTTCGCGAACGCCTTCGAGCCCTCGATCCGCGCGGCCGCCGTGGTCGGCCCGAAGCAGGCGATCCCCGCCGCCCGTACCGCGTCCGCCGCGCCGGCCACCAGCGGCACCTCCGGCCCGACCACCACCAGGTCCGCCGCCACCCCGACGGCCAGCCCGGCGACCGCGGCCGGGTCGGTCGCGTCCACCGGCCGCTGTTCGGCGACCGCGGCGGTGCCGGCATTCCCCGGTGCGCAGATCAGGTGGGTGACGGCCGGGTCGTGGGACAGGGCGAGGCACAGCGCATGTTCGCGCGCACCCGAGCCGATGACGAGGACTCGCACGACCGCCGAGCCTAGGCCATGCCCGGCCAGGTCTCCGGCCTGCGTCCTGACGGTCGCCGACCGAGCATTCCCAACGGCATTGCGGACATGCGGCATCCCTCCAGGAAGACCGGGACGTCTCTGTTGAGACACCCAGATCCTCGCACCCACCACTGACAAATTTTCCGACCCGGAGCCACCCTGCCGGAGCTACCCGGCCAGCACCCGCACCCGATGCTCCACCTGCTCCCAGCGCCTGTCGGTGGTCAGCACCTCGTCGGCGCCGATCACCTGCGCCGCCGCGATGACCAGGGCGTCCGGTGTACGAATCGAGCCGTGGGCGCCGCGGAGCCGCGCGGCGGCCATGCCGATCTTCGTGTCGATGGGGTGCGGCTCACCGAATGCGGCCCGTAGCTGGGCCAGCCGCAGCCGGATCATGCCTTCGCCCTGCCGCGCCGCGCCGACGAGTACCTCCGCCAGCACCAGGCTCGGCACGACGAACCGGGCCCTGGCGACCCGAAGATCCCGAATGGCGGAGGCGGCCACGGCGTGACGCGGGTCGTCCGGGTCCCACAGGCTCAGCAGCACGCTGCTGTCGAGGACGACTACCGCGCCCATTCGTCCCTCAGCGCCTCGAGGTTCGTCGCGCCGGAGATTCCCGGAGCGGCGCCGATGAACTTCTCGAGCGGATCGGTGACCTTGGTGAGCAGGATGCTGCCGTCACGCCGTACCTGGATGGACAGACGGTCGCCGGCCTTCAACTCGGCCCGCTCCACGACGTCCGGCGGCAGGCCGATCTTGTGGCGCCTGTCGAGCTCGACCTCGGGCGTACGGGCCTTGCCTGTCGTTGCCATGACGTCACGCTAGGGAGCGTCGTTCCGAGAACACCATGCGTCAGGCATATCCATAAGGCCGATACACCCCTCAGATGAGGTCGTGCAGCACCACGGTCTCGTCCCGCCCGGGACCGACCCCGATGGCGCTGACCCGCGCCCCGGACATGTCCTCCACCGCGTGGACGTACGCCTGCGCGTTCGCCGGCAGGTCATCGAACGACTTCGCCGCCGAGAGGTCCTCCCACCAGCCGTCGAGGTACTCATACACCGGCCGGGCGTGGTGGAACGCCGTCTGCGTCATCGGCATCTCGTCGTGCCGCTTGCCGTCGATCTCGTACGCGACGCAGACCGGCACCCGCTCGACCCCGGACAGGATGTCCAGCTTGGTGAGGAACAGGTCGGTGATGCCGTTGACGCGCACCGCGTACCGGGCGATCACCGCGTCGAACCAGCCGCACCGTCGGTCCCGCCCGGTGGTCACGCCGACCTCGCCGCCCTGCTTGCGCAGGTACTCGCCCCACTCGTCGAACAGCTCGGTTGGGAACGGTCCGGTGCCCACCCGGGTGGTGTACGCCTTCAGAATGCCGACCACACCGGTGATCCGGGTCGGGCCGATGCCGCTGCCGGACGCGGCGTACCCCGCGGTCGGGTTGGACGACGTGACGAACGGATATGTCCCGTGGTCCACGTCCAGCAGGGTGCCCTGGGAGCCCTCGAGCAGCACGTTCTCGCCGCGGTCCAGCGCCTGGTTGAGCAGCAGCCGGGTGTCCGCGATCCTGGGCGTCAGCTCCTCGGCGTACCCGAGGTACTCCTCCACCACCGCCGCCGTGTCGATCGCCTTGCGGTTGTAGACCTTGACCAGCACCTGGTTCTTCTCCCGCATGGCCAGCTCGAGCTTGGCGCGGAAAATGCCGGGGTCGAGCAGGTCCTGCATCCGGATGCCCATCCGGCCGACCTTGTCGCCGTACGCCGGGCCGATACCGCGCCCGGTGGTGCCGATCCTGGCCTTGCCCAGGTAGCGCTCGCTGACCCGGTCCAGCGCCCGGTGGTGCGGCATGATCAGGTGCGCGTCGGCGGACAGCACCAGCCGGGAGGTGTCCACGCCGCGCTCGGCTAGCGCGGACAGCTCGCCGAGCAGCACCTCCGGGTCCACCACCACGCCGTTGCCGATCACCGAGGTCACGCCCGGCGTGAGGATGCCGGACGGGATCAGGTGCAGCGCGAACTTCTCGCCGTCCGGGGTGACCACCGTGTGCCCGGCGTTGTTGCCGCCCTGGTAGCGCACCACGTACTGGACGCGCTCGCCGAGCAGGTCCGTCGCCTTGCCCTTGCCCTCGTCGCCCCACTGGGCGCCGATCAGCACCACGGCACTCATCTGCTCGGCTCCGCGCTCGCTCCGCACCCGCACCCGCAGCTCGGGCCGCGTCGGGCCCCGGCATCGCCCGCCGGCTGGTCGCGCCGACCCGCGATGCCCACTCGCTGTCGCCTCACCAGGGGCATGGAACACTCCGTCCGAAACGCGTGCGGCCCGACGCGCAAGTGCGGTCGGGCCCCTTGCGGGTAAAGGGTAGCCGAACGTGGACATACTCGCCGTACTGGTGGGTGCGCCGGACGCCCGTACCGAGGCCGCGGTGCGGGTGCTCCGCGGGTACGGGACGGTCGAGCTGGCGACCGTGCCGGACGGCCCTGACAAGTCCACAGTGGACCCCGTGCTGTCCACTGTGGAGGGCCGGCGGCTGGTCGTGCTGGCCGACCTGCCCGGCCTGAACCGGGTGGTGCTGCGGCTGCTGCGCCGCTCGCTGCTCGACACCACACCGGTCGGCGCGGTCGTCGGCAGTCCACAGTGGACCCGGACCGTGGGGCTGCCGGCCGACCCCGCGGCAGCCGCGCGGGTGGCCGCCACCGGCACGCCGGTCGAGCTCGGCCTGGTCCACGACGACCAGGGTGGCATCGTGCTCCACGCGGCGACCCTGCGACCGTGGTCCGGCGGCCGGTTCGGCGTCCGCGGCTATGTCGAGGACGCCGAACTCGTCAACGACCGGGTGCGCGAGCTCGCGGTCATACCGGACGGCGACGCGCTGCGTGCCACCGCCCGCCGCGGCCATCTCCGTACCACCACGACGCTGCGTGGCCGAGCGGTCACGGTGAGCTGCGAGGGTGCCCGGCTCACGGTGGACGGCGCAGAACTGGCCAATTTGCGCCGCCGCACCACCTGGTGGCACGAAACCGCACGGTGGCGGCTGATCCGCCCTACGCTCCGCCCATGAGCGTGTTTCCGGGACTTAACGAAGTGTTACGGCTGCCCACCCTGGCGGCCACGGCGCTGAGGGCCCACGCTGAGGCGGCGGTCGCCCTGCCGGCCGCCGTGCTGTCGCTGTCCCGGGCCATCGGTCAGCTCGACCAGACGGTACGCGAGACACGCGAGTCGATCGCCACGTTCCAACGGGTCGGCACCCGGCTGGAAAGCCTGCTCGACGGCGTCGAGCCGGGCGTGCGCCGCTGCGCCGAGGTGCTCGCGGATCCGGCGGTCGCCGAGATCCCGGACACCGTCAGCCGGATCCGGAACGACGTGCTCCCGGTGCTGGCCACACTGCGCGCCACCAGCGAGCGGCTGGACTGGATGCCGATCTTCGGCTCCCGCCGCCGCCCCCGCATCGTGCACTCCGACACGGGCTGAGCCCGGCAGGACAGCGCCGCCTCAGGACAGCGCCGCCTCAGGACAGCGCCGCCTCAGGACAGCGCCGCCTCAGGACAGCGCCGCCGCGGCGGCCGGGTCGGAGTCGGCCAGGAACTGGGTGCACCGCTCGGCCTCGTCGGTCTCCCCGATCGCGGCCGCAGCGCGGGCCAGCGCGTGCAGGCAGCGCAGGAACCCGCGGTTCGGCTGGTGGGACCAGGGCACCGGGCCGTGCCCCTTCCAGCCGTTGCGGCGCAACTGGTCCAGCCCACGGTGGTACCCGACCCGGGCGTACGCGTAGGACTCCAGCACCCGGCCGGCGGCGAAGGCGCGGTCGGCCAGTTCGGCCCAGGCCGCGCTGTAGGTCGGCCAGCGGCTGGCCACCTCGGTCGGGTCGGTGCCGGCGGCGAGCGCCGCGGCGGCCTCGTCGTTGTCCGGCAGCAGGGTCGGCGGCGGTCCGCCGAGCAGGTTCTCGTACGACGTCATGCCGCCCATCCTGCCGGGGAGGGCAGGCGGGGAACCGTAGGCTGGGCGCATGACCGTGGGCGGGTTCTTCTCGGGGTTGATCGTCGGCATCGTGATCGGCTACCTGGGCCGCTGGCTGGCGCCGGGCAAGCGGCGGGGGGCCCGGCTGGGGCTGCTGCTGACCATCCTGATCGGAATCGTGGCCGCGCTGCTCGGCACCGCGGTCGCGCACAGCCTGCACCAGGACCGGTTCATCGCGGTGTTCCCCATCCAGTTGGTGGCCGCCGCGCTGTTCGTCACCGCGTTTCGTCGGTTGTCGGTGCGATAGTCCGCGGCATGGAGTTCACCGACGTCGTCCGGCGCCGGCGCATGGTGCGGCGGTTCACCACCGAGCCGGTGCCGGCGGACAGCCTGGACCGGATCCTGCGTAACGGGCTGCGCGCCCCGTCGGCCGGGTTCAGCCAGGGTCAGGCGTTCCTGGTGCTGACCGGGGCCGACCTGGCCCGGTTCTGGCCGGTGGCCGGGCACGCCGCCGACGACACCGTGCGGCAGGCACCCCTGGTGGTGGTGCCGATGGCCGGTAAGGACGTGTACCTCGACCGGTACGCGCGGCCGGACAAGGGCTGGACCGACCGGGACGAGGCGCACTGGCCGGTGCCGTTCTGGTACATCGACACCGCGATGGCGGCCATGTCGATGCTGCTCACCGTGGTGGACGAGGGGCTCGGCGCGCTGTTCTTCGGCATCGTCCCGGAGGCGGTGCGGCCGTTCCGCGCCGAGTTCGGCGTGCCGGCCGGTTACGACCCGATCGGCGCCCTGGCGATCGGGTACGACGCCGAGCGGGTGCGCCGGGACCTGTCCGCGCGGCGGCGCCCGTTCGAGGAGATGGTGCACGTGGGCGCGTGGGGCAGGCGTCCGGAGAACGTCAACGGGCCCGGCCAGAGGGGCTGACCGGGCCCGTTCCCTCGGGGCGAGGGCCGCAGGCGGAGGTGTGGAGGGCCTTCTCCGTGGGCTGCCGGCGCATGGTGTCGGTACCCCCCGCGTCTCCGCTACGGGACGCTGATCCGCTGCACCGCGGAGGCTCGGCCGTTGGCCGACTTGGCGAAGTACTCGTAGTCGCCGGACGAGGCCAGCCGCGCCAGCCAGCGGCCCTGCGCGTCGGACCGGGTGTCGGCCATCCGGCCCCAGGCGGTGGTGCCCGCCTTGCGGACGAACACGGTCAGCCCGGTGTTCGGCCGCGCGCTGCCGCCGAGCACCGTGCCGCCGGCCGCCGCCTGCGGCTGGGTCAGCGGCTGCTCCTGCGGCGCCGCGGTGGTGGCCACCGGCACCGTGCGGGTAGGGCCGGCCACCTCGCCGCGCACCGTGAAGGTGAAGTCGGTCGTGCCGCGCCAGACCGTGCTCCAGTTCCCGTGGCTGTCCACCCGGACCGTCCGGGCACCCAGCCACGTCTGGCGGTAGTACGGCTTGAGGTACACCGTGACCGAGCCACCCGGCCGCGCCCTGCCGGTCAGCGTGTAGCCGGCGTTGAGCGGGGTGGAGCCCGGGGCGGACAAACTCGGCCGGAACAGGCCACTGGCGGTCACCGTGGCGGAGCGCTGCCCGCCGGACACGGCGTAGTACGACGCCCCGCCGTACGGGCGGAACGTGGCGGCCCACCGGCCCCTGCTGTCGGCGCGCACGTTGGCCGCCTCGCCGTAGGTCGTGGAGCCGTAGTTCTTGGCGTACACCCGGACGAATGCGCTCGGCGCGACCGTGCCGCTGACCGTGACCGGCTGGCCGATCACGAAGGTCTGCGTCACCCGGATACTGATCGGCGGCGCCCAGTACCCGTAGATCGGGTTCGCGGTCAGGCCGAGGACGCGGGCACAGGCCCACGGGCTCCAGCCGCGCGAGCGGTACAGCGCCCGGGCCCGGTAGTCCTGCTCCAGCGGGGTGGCCTGGTTCGGGTAGCCCTGGCCGCCGACGCCGCGCCAGGTCCCCAGGTCGAACTGGTACGCGCCGTAGTAGCCGTTGCCGGTGTTGACCGAGTAGTTGTTGCCGGACTCGCAGGCGCGCAGGCGCTGCCAGGCGTCCTCGCCGGGCATTCCCGGTGCGGCCTGGGCCGGTGAGACGTCGCCGGACATGACGGCGGCGACCACGCCTGCGGTGACGGCGATGTTGCGGGCTGCGGTGGAGGTGTCCGACGGCTTGCGGTGTCGCCCCTTGTAGCCGTAAAGGTCCAACGGGCCCGGGCGCACGGCAGCGTGACTCGGCACTGAGCCTCTCTTCCCGACGCCTACGAGGTGAGCTGTCGGATTCGGGCTGGGAAAGTAGCCCGGCCGCATCTCTGCGGCTTCACCCCGAGGTCGGCTGCGTGGCGGCCGGCCGAAAGTGGTTCCCCCGCTCCTGCCCGCGTTCCGGATTCTGTGAGGTGGGGTTGTTCGCCGGTGCGGCCGGGGCAGGACTCGGCGTTGACCGCTCGGGCGAGTCGCCGGATCGGGGCGACCGCAAGGGACGCTATGCGCTGACAGGTGCGCATCACAAGCAGGTCACGCCGCGATGGGCCCAAAGTTGCGCACGGTGCAGCACACGGCGGTGAGCCGGACGGCGTAACAGAGTGACCTAATTCGCATTCTCACCGGCAATTCGGCACGCCTGGGGACGGTTCGGGCGCATTCAACCGGTCAGCGACCGCCCGGCGGACAGCAGGTCCTCGCAGGCCTGGCTGACCCGCTTGGCCATTGACTGCTCCGCCTTCTTGCCGTAGCTGCGAGGGTCGTAGGCCTTCTTGTTGCCGACCTCGCCGTCCACCTTCAGCACGCCGTCGTAGTTGGTGAACATGTGGTCGGCGATCGGCCGGGTGTACGCGTACTGGGTGTCGGTGTCGACGTTCATCTTCACGACGCCGTACGACAGGGCCTCCCGGATCTCCTCCAGCGCCGAGCCGGAGCCGCCGTGGAACACCAGGTCGAACGGCTTGTCCCGGCCCACCTTGGCGCCCACCGCGCGCTGGATCTCGTCCAGGATCTTCGGCCGGAGCTTGACGTTGCCCGGCTTGTACACGCCGTGCACGTTGCCGAAGGTGGCGGCCAGGATGTAGCGGCCCTTCTCGCCGGTACCGAGCACCTCGGCGGTCTTCAGGGCGTCCCCGGCGGTGGTGTACAGCTTCTCGTCCATGCCGCCGACGACACCGTCCTCCTCGCCGCCGACGACACCGATCTCCATCTCCATGATCACCCGTGCCTTGGCGCACTCCGCCAGCAGATCGGCGGCGATCTGCAGGTTCTCCTCCAGCGGCACCGCGGAGCCGTCCCACATGTGGGAGCCGAACAGCGGGTCCTGCCCGTTGGCGACCCGCTCGGCGGAGATCCTCACCAGCGGGCGCACGAACCCGTCCAGCTTGTCCTTCGGGCAGTGGTCGGTGTGCAGCGCGACGTGCACCGGGTACCTGTCCGCCACCACGTGGGCGAACTCGGCCAGCGCCACCGCGCCGGTGACCATGTTCTTGACGTACTGGCCGGACAGGAACTCGGCGCCGCCGGTGGACACCTGGACGATGCCGTCGCTGCCTGCCTCGGCGAACCCGCGCAGCGCCGCGTTCAGCGTCTCCGACGACGTGACGTTGATCGCCGGATACGCGAATCCGCCGGCCTTTGCCCGGTCCAGCATCTCGGCGTACACCTCGGGCGTGGCGATAGGCATGGCGATCGATCCTCCCGGGAGCGTGCTGGCGCGTATGTCGGGGAGTATCCCGCAGCCGCCGGGCAGCGCCCAATCGGAGGAGACCGGGTGCCGCGCCGACAAGCCGGGTGCCGCGCCGACTTGTCAGACTTCTGTCCGCTGAGCGCGGACAGCCTTCCGCCGTGGCGCGGGCCACCGGCAGGGTGGGGCCATGAAGGTTCTTGTGCTCGGGGGTACCCGGTTCCTCGGTCCGGCCGTGGTCGGCGCCGCGCTGGCCCGTGGCGACGAGGTCACCACGTTCACCCGCGGCGTCTCCGGCGAGCCGCCGACCGGGGTGACCGCGCTGCACGGCGACCGGGAGGACCCGGCCGCCCTGGACGTGCTGCGCGGGCGGGAGTTCGACCTGGTGGTGGACACCTGCGGGTACACCCCGTCGGTGGTCGGCGAGGCGGCGCGGCGGCTGTCGGACAACGCCGGCCACTACGCGTTCGTGTCCACCATCAACGTCTACCCGCAGTGGCCGGACCAACCGATCCGGGCCGACTCGGCGGTCTACGACTGCCCGCCGGAGGCGTCGCAGGCGCCGCCGGAGTTGACCGGCGCGGCGCCGTACGGGTACCTCAAGGCCGGCTGCGAACGGGCCGTCGAGTCGTACTTCCCGAAGCGCTCCACCCTGGTACGGGCGGGGCTGCTGGTCGGCCCGCACGACAACAGCGGCCGGCTCACGTGGTGGATCGGGCGGATCGCGCGCGGTGGCCGGGTACCGGTGCCGGGCACCCCGGACGCGCAACTGTCCCTTGTGGACGTCCGCGACCTGGCGGAGTGGATGCTCGACTCGGGTACGAACGCGCGCGTGGGCCCGTACAACGCCACCGGGCCGTCGGACATGACGACGTACCGCGAGGTCTTCGAGGCGTGCCGGGCGGCCACCGGATCGGATGCTGAGCTCGTCTGGATCCCCGAGGAGGTGATCACCAAGGTCGGCGTGGAGCCGTGGACCGAGCTGCCGCTGTGGGTGCCGTCGTCGCAGACGTACGCGTTCGACGTGGACGTGCAGCCGATCCTGGACGCCGGGCTGCGGCTGCGCCCGGTGGCCGAGACGGTCGCGGACACCTGGGCGTGGCAGCGCGAGGTGGCGCAGCTGCCCGCGGGGTTCGACCGCAAGTCGGGGATGAGCACGGAGCAGGAGGCGGTCCTGCTCGCCGCCGGACAGCGACCGGACGGAATGGCCAGGTAGCCGCCAGCCGAACCGGCGTTTTGTTGAGAACGCCGGGTTCTGGGCCGGCGGCGCGGGCTCCGAGGTGGGACGCAACTCGCCGAGGTCTACACCCTCGCCACCGAGGTGGCGGTGAAACTGAGCCACGACCACCTCGCCTGGACCTCCGCGGACCGAGCCCTACAAACCGCCTACGCCAGCGGCGACATCCTCACCCTGGCCACCGCGCTACGAACCTGGGCGATCGTGCTCCGCCGCGCCGGCCGCGCAGAAACCGCCCATCGTCTGATCGTCGACACCGCTGCCACGCTGCAACCCGAACTCGACCGGGGCCCAGAATACTTGTCCGTGTTCGGCTCGCTCCTCGCGACCGCCGCCTACACCGCCGCCGTGGACGGCGACCGGCACACCGCTCGTGCCCTGATCGACGAGGCCGCCGACGCAGCCCGCCGCCTCGGTGCTGACGGAAACCATCGCTTCACCGCTTTCGGCCCCACCGGGGTCAGGCTGTACCAGATCAGCATCGCGCGGGTGCTCGGCGACTCCGGCGCCGCCATCGAAGCGGCCCGCCAGATCGATCCCACGCAATTCCGCTTGTCGAACGCCGCGCCCGCTACTGGTCCGACGTCGCACGGTCGTTCGCGCAGTGGGGCCAGCCCGAGCAGTGCTACCGCGCGCTGCTGGCCGCCGAACGCGCCGCACCGGACGAGGTCCGCTTCCGCAAACCCATGCACGAGATCACCACCAGCCTGCTGCGCCACCCCACACGCACCCTGCCCGGCCTGCGGGCCCTCGCCAGCCGCATCGGCACGCGCTGACGCGTGGCCGGGGCACCCGCCATATGACGCCCGGTCTGCTCGCAGTGATGTCCCTGCCCACGGTCTCCGGGCCCAGCTCCCATGGATGGCAAGGTCAGCGGCTGGAAGTCAGCGGCCCAGCAGGTCGGCGGCCTTGCGGGCGGCGATCAGCACCGGATCCCACACCGGGGCGAACGGCGGCGCGTAGGACAGGTCCAGGCCGGTCAACTCCTCCGCGGTCATCTCGTTCCACAGCGCGGTGGCCAGCACGTCGATGCGCTTGGCGGCGCCCTCCCGGCCGATGATCTGGGCGCCGAGCACCCGGCCGGACCGCTCCTCGGCGAGCAGCTTCACCGTGATCGGCCCGGCGCCGGGGTAGTAGCCGGCGCGGGTGGTCGACTCGACGGTCGCCGCCACGTATCGGAAGCCGGCCCGGTCGGCCTCCCTGGTGCTCAGCCCGGTGCGGGCGACCTCCAGTTGGCACACCTTGGTCACCGCGGTGCCGACCACGCCGGGAAAGGTGGCGTACCCGCCGCCGAGGTTGATGCCGGCCACCCGCCCCTGCTTGTTCGCGTGCGTGCCGAGCGGCATGTGCACCGGCTGCCGCAGCACCCGGTGGAAGCTCTCCACGCAGTCGCCGGCCGCCCACACGTTGCCGTGCGAGACGGTGCGCATCCGCTGGTCGGTGCGGATCGCGCCGCGGTGCCCGGTGTCGATGCCCGCACCGGCGGCCAGGGCGGTGTTCGGCCGGACTCCGAGACCGAGCACCACCAGGTCCACGTCGTAGCCGCCCGCGGCGGTGACCACCCGGCGGGCCCGCCCGTCGGCGCCGGTCTCGATCCCGACCAGCGCCTCGCCGACCCGCACGTCGATGCCCATCCCGGCCATCGCCGCCCGGACCAGGGCACCGAGGTCGGCGTCCACCGTGGACATGATCTCCTCCGCGGCGTCCACCACGGTCACCCCGAGGCCGCGCCGCACCAGCGCCTCGGCCAGCTCGAGCCCGACGTACCCGCCGCCGACCACCACCGCGGTGCCCGCCCCCGCGTCCACGGCGGCGCGCACCGCCTCGCCGTCGTCCAGCGTCTGCACGCCGTACACGCCCGGGGCGCCGACGCCGGGCAGGTCCGGGCGGGTGGGTACCGCGCCGAGGCCGAGCATCAGGTGGTCGTAGCCGAGGCGGCTCTCGGCGGCGCCCGCCCGCACGGTGACCTCGGCCCGATCGAGGTCCAGGCCGACCGCCTCGGTCTCGATCCGCACCTCGATGGCGTGGTCCGCGGCGAACACCGTCGGCGTCCGGGCGACCATGCTGTCCACGTCGGAGACCAGGCCGCCGATCCAGTACGGGATGCCGCAGGCGGAGTACGAGGTGTGCCGGCCGCGCTCCACCGCGACGATCTCCAACTCCTCCGCGCCGCGCCGCCGCCGCGCCTGCGACGCCGCCGACATGCCCGCGGCGTCGCCACCGATCACCACCAACCGCTCACGCGCCATCCGCCGATCATGCCGTGGATCAGGGTGCGACGAACACCTTGCCCGGGTTGAGGATGCCGAGCGGGTCGAGCGCCCGCTTCACCGCGGCGTGCACGCGCAGCCCGACCGGGCCGATCTCGCGGGCCAGCCAGTCCAGCTTGAGAGTGCCGATGCCGTGCTCGCCGGTCACCGTGCCGCCGAGCGCCAGCCCCAGCTCAAGGATCCGGTTGAACGCGTCGTAGGCGCGCGCCTTCACCGCGTTGTCGTTCGGGTCGAAGATCACCGTCGGGTGCATGTTGCCGTCGCCGGCGTGCCCGACCACCCCGACCAGCACGCCGCAGTCGTCGGCGATCTTGGCCGTACCGTCCAGCAGGTCGGCGATCTTCGACCGGGGCACCGCCACATCGTCGATGAGCGTGGCGCCGTACCGCTCCAGGGCCGGCAGCGCCAGCCGGCGGGCCGCCAGCAGCATCCGACCCTCCTCCAGGTCCTCGGTCGAGTGCACCTCGTCGGCGCCGGCCGCGCTGCACAACTCGGCCACCCGGGCGATGTCGTCCACGCCGCGGGAGCCGCCCGAGTCGGACTGGCACAGCAGCAGCGCGTGCGCCGTCCGGTCCAGGCCGAGGTTCTTCCACTCGTCCACGGCCCGGATGCAGGTCTGGTCCATGATCTCCATTAACGACGGCACCAGCCCGGCGAGCACCACCTCGGACACCGCCCGGCCCGCGGCGGCGGTGGAGGGGAACGTCGCGACCAGGGTGACCGGCGCGGCCGGCAGCGGCCGGAGCGCCAGCGTGGCCTGGGTGATCACCCCAAGGGTGCCCTCGGAGCCGACGAACAGCCGGGCCAGGTCGTACCCGGCGACGCCCTTGACGGTACGGCGGCCGGTCCGCAGCACCTCGCCGTCGGCCAGCACCACCTCCAGGCCGAGCACGAAGTCGGTGGTCACGCCGTACTTCACGCAGCACAGCCCGCCGGCGTTGGTGGACAGGTTGCCGCCGATGGTGCACCAGTCGTAGCTCGAGGGGTCCGGCGGGTAGAACAGCCCGTGCGGCTCGATGGCGTGGCGGAGGTCAAGGTTCACCACGCCGGGCTCCACCACGGCCAGCCGGTTCGCCGGGTCGATCTCCACTATGCGGTCCATCTTGGTGAGCACCAGGGTGATCCCGCCGTCCACGCCGTTGGACGAGCCGGCCAGCCCGGACCCGGCGCCGCGCGGCACCACCGGCACCCAGTGCCGCGCCGCCACCCGGACGACGTGCTGTACCTGGGCCACGTCGGCCGCGAACACCACGCACCGTGGCTGCTGCGACGGGGCGAACATCGCCATGTCCCGCGCGTAGCCGGCGACTACGTCCGGGTCGTCCAGCACGGCGCCGTCGGGGAGACCGGCCCGCAGGTCGGCGAGTACCGGATCCGCCATGCAACCAACGGTAGTGCCGCGAGGCTGTATCGTCGCGCGATGTGTCCGCTGGGGCTCAGCCGCCGTGGCGCCGGTTGCTGCCGGTGGCCGCAGTCGGGCTGGCCGTCGCGGCGGTGCTGCTGACCCTGCAGTTCGTCCGGCTGGCCCGCAACGACCTGGGCGACGACGTGACGGCGCCGTTCATCGTGGGCACGAGCTGGTACCTCGACGAGCGGCTGGCCGCCAACCACATCCCGGTCACGGTGACGCCCGGCAACGGGTACGACGGGCAGTGGTTCCTCGGGCAGGCATACGACCCGCTGCTGCTCGACGGCGCGGCCACCAGCTTCGACATGCCGCGCTACCGGGCCCGCCGGCCGCTGGCCAGCATGCTCGGCTGGCTGCTCGCGGCCGGGCAGTCGCCGGCCATCCCGGCGGCGCTGCTCTCGGTCGGGCTGCTGGCCACCGGGCTCGGCTGCGCGGCGACCGGCCGGCTGCTGGCCGGCCACGGGGTGTCCCGCTGGTGGGGCGTCGGGTTCGCGGCCATCCCTGGGGTGGTCGTCGGGGTGATGTTCGGCACCGCGGAGCCGCTGGCGCTCGGCCTGTCCGCGCTGGGGCTGAGCCTGGCCACCGACCGCCGGGTGCTGGCCGCCGGGCTCGCGTTCGCCGGCGCCGGGCTGGCCAAGGAGACGTACCTCGCGTTCGCCGTCGCGGTGGCCGGCTACCTGCTGCTGACCGGCCACGAAGGGCTGCGCATCCGGGTCGGGCAGGCGGCCGCGGTGGTGCTGCCCGGCTTCGCGGCACTGGCAGCGTGGTGGACGTACGTCGCCTGGACGGTGCCGCCCAACGCCACCGACAACGTCGGCACTGGCGCGTTCACGGTGCCGTTCGCCGGGTGGATCGCGGCGTTCCGGCTCATCGCCCGCGGACGGTACGTGCCGGACGCCCCGGTCGGGCCGTTCGGCGCGATTGCGCTGGTCGGCTCGTTCCTACTGCTGGTGGTCGCGGTGCTGCTTGCGGCCCGGTCGCGCACGCTGCTGGGCTGGTCCGGCCTGCTGTTCGCGGTGTACGGCCTGTCGGTGACCAGTCCGGTGCTGGAAGGCCGGTTCCTGTCCGCGATGCGCACGCTGGCGCCCTGCGTGCTGGCGGCCGGGCTGGTGGTGCTGGTCGCGGTGCCGACGCTGCTGCCGCGTACCCGCGCCCGCCGTCAGGCGCAGCAGGCCGGGTAGCCTTGCCGGTCGTGCATACCGTCGCCGCCGCGCACCTGCTGAACCCGGACTACCTGGTCAACACGTTCGGGCTGCTCGGCATCCTGGCCATCGTCTTCGCCGAGTGCGGCCTGCTGGTCGGCTTCTTCCTGCCCGGCGACACGCTGCTGTTCTCGGCCGGGCTGCTGGTGTCCACCGGGGCGTTCGGCGTTCCGCTCTGGACACTGCTGGTGCTGGTGCCGGTGGCCGCGGTCGCCGGTAACCTGGCCGGCTACTGGATCGGGTACCAGGCCGGTCCGCTGGTGTTCAACAAACCGGACTCGGCGCTGTTCAAGCGCGAGCACGTGGAGCGGTCGCACGTGTTCTTCGAGCGATGGGGACCGATCGCGGTCGTGCTGGCCCGGTTCGTGCCGATCGTGCGGACGTTCATCACGGTGATGGCCGGCGCGGGCCGGATGCGGTTCACCACGTACGGGCTGTACTCGGTGGTCGGCGGCGTGCTCTGGGGCGTCTCGGTGCCGCTGCTCGGGTACTACCTGGGCAAGATCGCCTTCATCCGGGATCACGTGGACCTCATCCTGCTCGGCGCGGTCGCCGTGGTCGTGTTCTTCGCGATCCTGCCCGTGGGTTTCGAGGTCTGGCGACGGCGCCGGGCCAGGGCCGCGGCGCCCACCGACGGGCCGGCCGAGCCGGCTGAGGTTGACTTGGGGCGGCACCGGCACCGGCAGTGACGCCGTCAGCCGCACGCGGCCGGCCGCGGCCTCCTCAGCCGCGCGCGGTCAGCCGTGGCCGGCGAGGAATGCGTCGAGCTCGGCCGCGGTCGGCATCGCGGACTGGGCACCGGAGCGGGTGGTGGCCAGGGCCGCGGCCGCGCAGGCCCGCCGCACCGCCCCGGCCGGCGGCAGCGCGGCGCACAACCCGAGGGCCAGCGCCGCGCAGAAGGTGTCCCCGGCGCCGACCGTGTCCACCGCCTGCACCACGAAGCCGGGCAGGTGGCCGGACGACCCGTCGGGGTACGCCCAGGACGCGCCGGCCACGCCGCGGGTGACCACCGCGAGCCCGGCCCCGACCCCGGCCCTGGCCAGCTCTGCGGGGTCGGCGGCCCCGAGCGCGGCCGCCTCGCTCTCGTTCACCACCAGCGCCGTGACGTCGGCGACCAGCCCGCGCAGATCGGCCGGCACCGGTCGCGGGGCGGCGTTGAGCAGCACCGGGACGCCGGCCTCGCGGGCGGTCCGGACGGCTGCGGCAGCGACGTCGAGGGGTATCTCGAGCTGCAGCAGCACCATGTCCGCGGCGGCCAGCGCCTCGCGGTGCGGTGCCAGGTGGGCGTGGGTCAGGGCGTGGTTCGCGCCGGGTACCACCGTGATCATGTTCTCGCCGTCCGGCTGCACGTCGATCAGCGCGGTCCCGGACGGTACCCCGGCGATCGTGGCAACCCGGGTGGTGTCCACCCCCTCGGCGGCCAGCCAGCGCAGCAGGTCCGTACCGTTCGGGTCGTCGCCGACCGCGCCGACGAACGCGACGTCGGCGCCCAGCCGGCGGGCCGCCACCGCCTGGTTGCCGCCCTTGCCGCCGGGCGAGCGCGCCACGCCGAGGCCGAGCACCGTCTCGCCGGGCCGCGGCAACGCGGGGACCCGGACGACGACGTCGCAGTTCAGGCTGCCGACGACCAGGATCCGCGGGCTCACCGCAGCGACCGGACGTCCACCCCGAAGAAGCTGCACTGCCCGGTCTTGGCGCAACTGACGACCGCGCTGCGCTGCCACCAGACCAGCCCGATGAGCGCGACGATCACCGCCAGGATGCCGAACTTCAGCACCATCTTCTGCACCAGCAGGCCCACCAGGACCCCGAGCACCGCCAGGCCGACCAGAACGACGATCGCCAGCGTCTTGACCTGGCCGACGTCGAGGGCATCGATCACGGGCGCAGACCTTACCCCCATGTCGATCGCGCCGATGACCGGCCGCGCGCGGGGGCGGGAGGTGGTGCTGTCCGAGCGGCGCCGCCCGGTCAGCCGATGTCCGGCGGCCGGCCGGTGGCGGTCAGCGTCCAGTGGTAGAGGGCCATCGCGACCGACGTGGCCAGGTTGTAGCTCGACACCCGGCGCCGCATCGGCAGCGCCACCAGGGCGTCGGCGCCGCCGCGGACGGCCGCCGACACTCCCCGGCGTTCCGACCCGAACACGAGTGCCGCGTCGTCCGGGATCAGGACGGTACGGATGTCGGCGCCCTCGGGGTCGAACACCACCAGTGGCCGCCGCAGCGCCGCCGGATCATCCGCCCGGAACACCGGCAGCGCGAAGTGCAGCCCGGCGCTGCCCCGCACCACGGTGGGGTGCCACGGGTCGACCGTGCCGGTGGTGAGCACGCCGGCCGCGCCCAGGCCGGCGGCCACCCGGACCACGGCGCCCACGTTGCCGAGGTGCCGCGGGTCGTCCAGCACCACCACCGGCGCCGTCCGGGGAACATCTGCCGGCCCGGTCTCCGGCCGGCGGGCCAGCCCGGCCACCCCGGTCGGGTGGGCGCCGCCGGCCAGGGTTGCCAGCGTGCCCCGGTCCACCTCGGCCAGTCGGCCGGCGAACGTGCCGGCCAGGTCGGGGGCGAGCGCCGCGGCCAGGGCCAGTGCCCGGGCCCGGTCGGCGGTCACGATCGGGTCCACCGCGGCACCGAACCGCAGCGCGTGCTTCACCGCGTGGAACCCGTCCAGCAGCACCGTGCGGTGGTCCTCCGCCAGCCGGCGCCACCGCGCCGGCACATCCTCGTCAGGCGGGCGGTGATCCAGGCGGCGGTCCGGCAAGGCGGAGGAGGAGCCGATACCGTTGTTGTATCGGCGACGACGACAACGCCGCCGGTCGTCGTCTGGGCGCCGATCCGCGCCGCCATGGGCTTTTGAAACATGCCCTAGGGGCGTCTAGGGCTGTCTAGTGCGATGGATAGACGTTGCTAGAGACATCTAGCGAACGCTGGGCGACCGCACTATGGCGAAGTGTTATGTACCGTGGACCGCTCGGTGGCCCTATCTTTGGGCCGATCGGCTCACCCGGCCGTTCTAGGGGACCGGACCTCGCCCAGGAGGGACTGCCCATGCGGCTTGCCCTGTCGCGCCCGGTCGCCCTCGCCGCCCCCGCGCCGAACGGCACCGGGTCGGCGGACCCGGCCTCGTCGTCCGGCCACAGACTTCCGGTCATCTGCCTGCGCGAGTAGCCCCTCGGCTTGCGCACCTCGCGGCGGCCGTGCCCACCCACGAAGGCGCGGCCGCCGCACCATGTCGGCGGCGCATCAGAGCGGCTGGGCGCGCAGGAAGCGGCCGAAGTGCGGCACGGTGAATGCCACGCTGCCGCGTTCCGCGCTGTAGATCAGCCCCTTCTTGATCAGGCTGTCCCGGGCCGGCGACAGGCTGGACGGCCTGCGTCGCAGTTCCTCGGCCACGTCGGAGGTGCCCACCGGTCCGTCGCCCAGCCCGGCCATCGCCCGCATGTACTCCCGCTCCGCCGGGGTGGCCCGCTCGTACCGGCTGCCGAAGAAGCCCACCGCGAGCTCGGCCTCGGCCTCCGGCGCCGCCACCTTGACGTCGTCGGCGGTGATCGGCGAGCACGGCGCCGCGTCCCAGGTGACCTTCCCGTACGCCTGCACGAAGTAGGGGTACCCGTCGGCGGCGTCGTACAGCGCGTCGAGTGCCTGCGGTGCGAACTCGACGTCCTCCCGGTTGGCCGGCGCCACCAGCGCCCGGTCCGCCGCGGTGCGCTCCAGCCGGTCGATGCGCAGGTAGCTGAACAGCCGCTCGGAGTACGACTTGGAGCTGGACAGCACCGCGGGCAGGTGCGGCAGCCCGGCGCCGACCACGATCAGCGGCGCGCCCTGCTGGGACAGCTCGTGGCAGGTGGCGCATAGCGCGGAGATGTCCGCCGGCGGGATGTCCTGCATCTCGTCCACGAACAGGACGATGCCCACGCCGAGGTCGCGGCCGAGCTCGGCGGCGTCGCAGAACAGTTCGACCAGGTCGATCTCCAGGTCCCCGGAGTCGGCCCGGCCACGGCTGGCCGGTAGGTCTATGCCGGGCTGCCAGCGCGGCGTGTTGGCCTTCGCCCCCGCGGTGTCGCGCAGCGCGAACGCCTTGAGCACGCCGAGCACCGCATCCACCCGGTCCGGCGCGCGGTGCCGCGGCGCGATCTCCCGGATGGCCATGTGCAGTGCGGCGGCCACCGGGCGGCGGATCGACTGCTCCGGCCGCGCCTCGATCTTGCCGGTGCCCCAGAGCCTTGTGATGGCAGCCGACCGAAAGGCGTTCAGCAGCACGGTCTTGCCGACGCCGCGCAGGCCGGTCAGCACCAGGCTGCGCTCCGGGCGGCCGGAGGCGACGCGCTCGAGCACCACCTCGAACTGGGCCAGCTCGCGGTCCCGGCCGGCCAGCTCGGGTGGCCGCTGGCCGGCCCCTGGCGCGTACGGGTTCCGCACGGGGTCCACGGTCTCGGACTGTATTCCCCCCTCTACCGTTCGCCGTAGATTCGGGTAGAAAGCCCGATCGGCGTGTTGCCCCAGCCCTCCTGCCGCCCGGGGGCGCGCCGGCTTGGCCAGCGGCGCCGGCAGGCGGGGCGGGCAGGCGGGGCGGGCAGGCAGGCGGGCAGCCAGGGGGAAGCGGGGAGTGGGGTCAGGGCTGCGGCGGGTACGGCTGCTGGGGTGGCTGGGCCGGGTACTGCGGCTGCGCACCGTACTGAGGCAGGGCGGCATTCGGCTGCTGGCCGGGGATCGCCTGCGGGTATCCGCCGGGCGGGACCTGCGGCGCGGCCGGGCCGCCGGTGCCCAGCCCGGAGAAGTCCACCCGCGGCGTCGCCCGCACCGTCGGGTCGTTCACCTCGAAGTACTCCTCGGCGTGGAACTTGAACATGCCGGCGACGAGGTTGGACGGGAAGGACTCGACCCGGGTGTTCAGCGCGCGCACGTTGCCGTTGTAGAACCGCCGGCCGGCCGCGATCCGGTCCTCGGTCTCCACCAACTGCTGCTGAAGCACGACGAAGTTCTGGTTCGCCTTGAGGTCCGGGTACGCCTCCACGGTCACCAGCAGCCGGGACAGAGCGCCGGACAGCGCGCCCTCCGCCACGGCCTGCTGCGCCGGGGTCGGCCCGCCGCCGGCCGCGTGCACCCGCTGCGCGTTCGCCCGCGCCTCGGTCACCGCCTGCAGCACGCCCCGCTCGTGCGCGGCGTACCCCTTGACCGTCTCGATCAGGTTCGGGATCAGGTCGTACCGCCGCTGCAACTCGACGTCGATCTGGCGCCACGACTCGCGGACCAGGTTCCGCTGGGTGACGAACCGGTTGTACATCACCATCAGGGAGATCAGCAGCAGTACGACGATGCCGCCGACGACGGCCAGTGTGATCCACATGTCTTCTTCCCCGTCCCCACGCCCCGAGAAGTCGGACTGCAGACGCTACTCCACGCCGAGATCGGTGAGCGAGTACACCGCGCGGTACTCCAGCCCGGCGGCGCGCACCGCGTCCCCGGCGCCGCGGTCCACGATCACCGCCACGCCCACCACCGACGCCCCGGCCTCGCGCAGCGCGTCCACCGCGGCCAGCACCGAACTGCCTGTGGTCGAGGTGTCCTCCACCGCGACCACCCGGCGGCCGGTCACGTCCGGGCCCTCGATCCGGCGCTGCAGGCCGTGTGGCTTGCCGTGCTTGCGCACCACGAAAGCGTCCACCGGGTGGCCGGCCGCCGCGCCGGCGTGCAGCATCGCGGCCGCCACCGGGTCTGCGCCCAGGGTCAGCCCGCCCACCGCGTCGTAGTCCCAGTCGGCGGTCAGCGCGAGCATCGCCCGGCCGACCAGCGGCCCGCCCGCGTGGTGCAGCGCGACCCGCCGCAGGTCGAGGTACCAGTCCGCCTCGGTGCCCGAGGACAGCACCACCCGGCCGCGGACCAGTGCGAGCCCGGTCACCAGCGCGAGCAGCTCGTCGCGGTCGGTCACGCCGGCCACCTTCCACTTGTGGACGCGACACGCTGTTGAACCGCGTGTCGCGTCCACAAGTTGGACGAAAGGCCGTTCACGGCATCCTCCGGCGGACCGCGGTGGTGATCCGCTGCACCGCGCGCCGCGGCACCAGCCGGGACGCGGCCACCAGCGCCTTGTACTGCACCCCGGGGATGCTCACCGCGCGGCCGCGCCGGTGGTCCCGCAGCCCGATGGCGACCACCTCGTCGGCCTCCATCCAGAGCCGGTCCGGGATCTTGTCCGGGTCCATGCCGGCCCGGGCGTGGAACTCGGTCCGGGTGAAGCCGGGGCACAGCGCGGACACGTGCACGCCGGTGCCGGCCAGGTGCAGGCCGAGCGACTCGCTGAACGCGGTCACCCACGCCTTGCAGGCCACGTAGGTTGCGCCCCGCCCGCCCGCGGTGAACCCGGCCACCGACGATACGTTGATCACGTCGCCGGACCGGCGCTCGAGCATGCCGCCCAGCGCGGCGTGGGTCAGCCGCAGCACCGCCCGTACCAGCACCTGCAACTGCCGGTCGGCGTCCTCGACCGGGCCCTTCCAGAACGGGGCGGCCAGCCCGAAGCCGGCATTGTTCACCAGCAGGTCCACCGGGGCGGCGCGGTCGGCCAGCCTGGCCTCCACATCGGCGCAGCCCTCGTCGGTGGCCAGGTCCGCCGGCAGGATGTCCACCGGCACCCCGAACTGCAGGTGCAACTCCTCGGCGGATCCGGCCAGCCGGTCGCGGTCGCGGGCGACCAGCACCAGGGCGTACCGCTCGGCGGCGAGCCGGCGGGCGAACGCGGCGCCGATGCCGGCGGTGGCGCCGGTGATCACAGCGGTCGGCATGGCTGCAACCTACCGGCCGCGCGGTTGCATGGTGACCGGCCACCTGGGCATCTATGATCTGGCGCCAGCGTCGGACGTGTACGTCGCCGCAGCCTGTTCGGCACAGCCGCGAGCCTCGAGGAGCGGATTTTGTGACCAGTCAACCGCCGTCCCAACCCGGCGGCAACGAGTACGGCAGCATGCCCCCGTACGCGAGCGGTGGCGCACCTACCGCACGCAACAGCGGCTTGTCGATCGCCTCCCTGGTGCTCGGCATCGTCTCCATCCCGGCCGCGCTGACCGTCTGGATCGGTGCCATCTGCGGGGTTCTCGCGATCGTCCTCGGCGCGATCGGGCTGCGCCAGGCCAGGGCCGGCCGGGCCGGCAGGCGCGGTCTCGCGCTGGCCGGCCTGATCGCCGGCGTCATCGGCCTGGTGCTGTCGGTCGTGGTGTTCGCGTACGCGGTCAAGCGGACGCAGGCCTGCCACGACAGGATCGGGCACGCGCCGTCGAGGGCCGAACTGGAGCAGTGCATCCGGGAGGGCGTCTGAGGTAGTGCGTCTTTCGTGGGCGGTCCGCGGCGTGCGGGCCGCCCACCTACCGTCCGCGGGGTCGTCCGCGCGCCGGGCTACCAGCGACGGTTGTGTGCCGCGATGTACTCGTTGCTCGGGCGCAGCCAGATGAGGATCAACGCGGCGACGTCGATGAGCAGGCTGATACCGCCGATCAGCTTGGCGAACGGCGGGCTGTTCCCGGCGAGGTTGGTCAGCCCGCCGACGATGCCCAGGCCGAGGAAGACGGTGAGGGTGACGCGCGCCCAGTTGCGCCCGGCCCGCATCTTCACCGCCAGGAACACGTAGAACAGCGCGAAGCCCAGGCCGAACACCACCCCGATCCCGATCCCGACGTTGGCCGCCGTCCGGGCCAGCTCCGGGTCGATGTTGCGGGCGGCCATGATCCGGTCGATGAGCTCGTCCCGGTGGGTCACCGTGTAGACCAGCCCGACCAGGCTGAGCGCCGCGTTGGCGACCACCAGCCACCACGCCGTGTCCAGCGTGGACGGCACATCGGGCGGCGGGCCCGGCGGCGGGCCCGGCGGCTGGAAGCCGCCGTATCCCGGCCCGCCGGCGTACCCTGGCCCGCCGCCGTACTCCGGCGGCGGCGGCATGGGTGGCGGCGTCGGCGGCTGCCATCCCGGCCGTTCCGGCTCCTGACCCGGCTCCTGCGTCATGGCGATCCTGCCCCCTCCGGCGGCGATGCCGGCGACGATAGAGGATCGCGCCGACATCCGCGTGTGGATGTGCCTGGTAGGCCCAGGCTGGCGAGGATACTGGCCCGATGAATCCTGGACAGCTGCGGTGATCCTCGACCGGTTCCGGCTGACGGACCGGGTGGCTGTGGTGACCGGCGCCGGCCGCGGTATCGGCGCGGCCACCGCGGCGGCGCTGGCCGAGGCGGGTGCGGACGTGCTCATCTCCGCCCGGTCCGGCACGGAGCTGCGGAAGGTGGCCGCGAGGGTCGAGACCGCCGGGCGGCGCGCCGCGGTGGTGCCGGCGGACCTGTCCGACCTGGACGCGGTGGCCGGGCTTGCGCAGGCCGCGGTGGACGCGTTCGGCCGGCTCGACCTGGTGGTGAACAACGTCGGCGGTGCGATGCCCCGCCCGTTCCTGGACACCACGTACGAGCACCTGGCCGAGGCGTTCTCGTTCAACGTGGGCACCACGCACGCGCTCACCCAGGCCGCGGTGCCGCACCTGCTGGCCGCCGGCGGCGGCGCGGTGGTGAACATCTCCTCCTCGATGGGCCGGATGGTGGGCCGCGGCTTCCTGGCGTACGGCACCGCGAAAGCGGCGCTGGCGCACTACACCCGGCTGGCCGCCACCGACCTGGCGCCGCGGATCCGGGTGAACGCGATCGCGGTGGGAGCCGTCGCCACCTCGGCGCTGGAGATCGTGATGACCAACGAGCAGCTGCGCACCCAGATGGAGCGGAACACGCCACTGGGCCGGATCGGCGACGCCGCGGAGGTGGCCGCCGCGGTGCTCTACCTGGCCTCGCCGGCCGGCGCGTACGTCACCGGGAAGGTGCTCGAGGTGGACGGCGGCAGCGAGCGCCCGGTCCTCGACTTCGGCCTGCCGGACCTGTCGTGAGACGCGAGCCGACGGCGGGTGCGCATCGCAGCGAGGAACGAGCGAGGAGCGGAGCGAGCGCGGAGGCGAGCCAAGTGAGCGGCGAGCCGACAGCGAGTGAGCATCGCAGCGAGGAGCGGAGCGAGCGCGGAGGCGAGCAAATGAGACTGCGGGTGGTGCAATGGGCGACCGGCAACGTCGGCCGGAACGCCCTGGCCGGCATCGCCGCCCGACCGGACCTGGAGCTGGTCGGCGTCTGGGTGAACAACCCGGCCAAGGTGGGCGTGGACGCCGGGGTGCTGGCCGGGCTCGGCCACGACCTGGGCGTGCGGGCGACGAACGACGCGGAGGCGCTGCTCGCGCTGCGGCCCGACTGCGTGGTGTACGCCGCGATGGCCGACACCCGGCTGGCCGAGGCGGTGGACGACCTGGCCCGGATCCTGCGCTCGGGGGCGAACGTCGCGTCCAGCAGCCCGGTGTTCCTGCAGTTCCCCGACGCGCTGCCGGAGGCGCTGACCGACCCGGTGCGGCAGGCCGCGGCCGATGGCGGGTCGTCCCTTTGGGTGAACGGGATCGACCCCGGCTTCGCCAACGACACGCTGCCGCTGGTGCTGACCGGGATCAGCGAGCGGATCGACGAGGTGCGCTGCCAGGAGATCCTGAACTACGCCAGCTACCGGCAGGCCACCGTGCTGTTCGAGATCATGGGGTTCGGCCGGCCGCTGGAGGACGTGCCGCTGCTGCTGCAGCCGGGGGTGCTGACGCTCGCCTGGGGCGGCGTGGTGCGGCAGCTCGCGGCCGGGCTGGACGTGGAGCTGGACGGGGTGGAGGAGTGGTACGACCGGCTGCCGGCGCCGGAGACGTTCGGCGTGGCGGCCGGCGAGGTGCCGGCCGGCAGTGCGGCGGCGCTGCGGTTCGAGGTGCGCGGGATGCGGGCCGGCCGGCCGGTTCTGGTGCTCGAGCACGTGACCCGGTTGCGCGACGACCTCGGGCCGGACTGGCCGCAACCGGCCGGCCGGGGGTGCTACCGGGTCGTGGTCAGCGGCGAGCCCGCGTACACCCTCGACCTGCAACTGCTCGGCAGCGACGGCGACCACAACACCGCCGGGCTGAAGGCCACCGCGATGCGGCTGGTCAACGCGGTGGCCGCCGTGGTGGCGGCGCCGCCCGGCCTGCTCACCGCGCTGGACCTGCCCCTGGTCACCGGCCGCGGCCTGGTCAGCCGACCGGACTGACCGCCCGGCTCACCACCAGCCCGGACACGCTGTCCTCGGTGGTGTCCACCAGCACCTCGTCGCCGTCCCGGATCTCCCCGGACAGCAGCCCGCGGGCCAGCGTGTCGCCGATCGAAGTCTGCACCAGCCGGCGCAGCGGCCGGGCACCGTACACCGGGTCGAACCCGTTCAGCGCCAGCCACTCCTTGGCCGCTTCGCTCACCGTCAGGGTGAGCCGGCGCGCGGCCAGCCGGGACTGCAACCGCCCGATCTGGATCTCCACGATCCGGGTCAGGTCCTCGGTGTTCAGCGCCTCGAACATGACGACGTCGTCCAGCCGGTTCAGGAACTCCGGCTTGAAGTGCTGCCGCACCACGGTCATCACGCCGTCGCGACGCTCCCGCTCGGGCAGCGACTGGTCGGCGATGATCTGCGAGCCGAGGTTCGAGGTGAGGATCAGGATCGCGTTGCGGAAGTCCACGGTACGGCCGTGCCCGTCGGTGAGCCGCCCGTCGTCCAGCACCTGGAGCAGCACGTCGAACACCTCGTTGTGCGCCTTCTCCACCTCGTCCAGCAGGACCACGGAGTACGGCCGGCGGCGCACCGCCTCGGTGAGCTGGCCGCCCTCGTCGTACCCCACGTAGCCGGGCGGCGCGCCGATCAGCCGGGCCACCGAGTGCTTCTCGGCGTACTCGCTCATGTCGATGCGGACCATCGCCCGCTCGTCGTCGAACAGGAACTCCGCCAGCGCCTTGGCCAGCTCGGTCTTGCCCACCCCGGTGGGACCGAGGAAGAGGAACGAGCCGGTGGGCCGGTCGGGGTCGGCGACGCCGGCCCGGGCCCGCCGCACCGCGTCGGACACGGCACGGACCGCCCGGACCTGGCCGACCACCCGGGAGCCCAGCAACTCCTCCATGTGCAGCAGCTTGCCGGTCTCGCCCTCGAGCATCCGGCCGGCCGGGATGCCGGTCCAGGCGGACACCACCTCGGCGACGTCGTCCGGTCCGACCTCCTCCTTCAGCATCGCGCCCTCGTCCGGCGCCTTCGCGGCGGCGTCCTCCAGGTGCCTGGTCAGCTCCGGGATCCGCCCGTACCGCAGCTCGGCGGCGCGGCCCAGGTCGCCGTCCCGCTCGGCCCGCTCCTCCTCGCCGCGCAGCCGCTCCAGCTCCTCCTTGAGCTGGCGGATCGCGTCGATGCCGCCCTTCTCCTGCTGGTACCGCGCGGTGAGCTGGTCCAACTGCTCGCGCCGGTCGGCCAGGTCGGCGCGCAGCCGCTCCAGCCGCTCCTTCGAGGCGGGGTCCTCCTCCTTGGACAGCGCCATCTCCTCGATCTCCAGCCGGCGGACGGCGCGCTCCACCTCGTCGATCGCCACCGGCCGCGAGTCGATCTCCATCCGCAGCCGGGACGCCGCCTCGTCGATCAGGTCGATCGCCTTGTCCGGGAGGAACCGCGCGGTCACGTACCGGTCGGACAGCGTCGCGGCGGCAACCAGCGCGGCGTCGGTGATCCGCACGCCGTGGTGCACCTCGTACCGCTCCTTGAGCCCGCGCAGGATGCCGATGGTGTCCTCGACGGACGGCTCGCCCACCACGACGGGCTGGAACCGCCGCTCCAGCGCCGCGTCCTTCTCGATGTGCTTGCGGTACTCGTCCAGCGTGGTGGCGCCGATCATGCGCAGCTCGCCGCGGGCCAGCATCGGCTTGAGCATGTTGCCGGCGTCCATCGCGCCCTCGGCGGCGCCCGCGCCGACCACGGTGTGCAGCTCGTCGATGAAGGTGACGATGTCCCCGGCGGAGCCCTTGATCTCCTCCAGCACCGCCTTGAGCCGCTCCTCGAACTCGCCGCGGTACTTGGCGCCGGCCACCATGGCGCTCAGGTCCAGGTTGACCAGCCGCTTGCCGCGCAGCGACTCCGGCACGTCACCGGCCACGATGCGCTGCGCCAGGCCCTCCACGATGGCCGTCTTGCCGACGCCGGGCTCGCCGATCAGCACCGGGTTGTTCTTGGTACGCCGGGACAGCACCTGCACCACGCGGCGGATCTCGGTGTCCCGGCCGATGACCGGGTCGAGGTTGCCGGATCGGGCCCGCTCGGTCAGGTCGACGCCGTACTTCTCCAGCGCCTGGTACGTGGACTCCGGGTCCTCGCTGGTCACCCGGCGGCTGCCGCGCACGGAGCTGAACGCGGCGGCCAGCGCGTCGGCGGTGGCACCGTGCTGCTTGAGCATTGCCGCGACCGGGCTGTCCACCTCGGACAGCCCCACCAGCATGTGCTCGGTGGACAGGTACTCATCGCCCAGCGACTCGGCCCGGCGCTGCGCCGCGGACAGCACCCGCATCAGGGTGCGGGACGTCTGCGGGGCGGACACCGTGGCGCCGGACGCGCTGGGCAGCCGGCCGATCAGCACGTCCACCTCGCGGCGGACCACGGCCGGGTCGACGCCGACGGCGCGCAGCAGCGGGAGGGCGGTGCCGTCGGTCTGGGCCAGCAGCGCGGACGCCAGGTGGGCCGGGTCCACGTCGGGGTTGCCGCGGTCGGCGGCCAGCCGGACGGCGCCGGACAGCGCCTCCTGGCTCCTGGTGGTGAGCTTGTACTCCATCTATCTCGGATCCTTCTGGGCGATCATCGAGCCACCGGGCCTGTCAGTCTCCAGTTGCCCCGCCAGGTCGATGACCGCCGCGTCATGGGGTGGCGTCAGTAGGGGCGGGGGAAGCGCACCGCGGGCAGCAGGCTCGGCCGGTGCTGCGCCAGGTGCAGTTGGTCGAGCAGGTCGGCGACCCGCCGCTTGAGCTGGTCGATCTCGTCGTTCAGGTCCGCGATCACCGACTCGAGCTCCACGATCCGCTTGATGCCGGCCAGGCCGACCCCCTCCGCGGACAGCCGGGACACCTCCCGCAGCAGCGCCACGTCCCGCAGGCTGTACCGGCGGCCGCCGCCGGGGGAGCGCCCGGGGCTGACCAGGCCGAGCCGGTCGTACTGGCGCAGGGTCTGCGGGTGCATCCCGGCCAACTCGGCGGCCACCGAGATCACGAACACCGGGGCGTCCTCGGACGGATAGTTCATGTCGGGCATCACCGGTCATCCCTTCGTCCGGGCGGTGATGTGCGGGCGCGGGTCGTCGGGCTGCGCGGCGGCGTACTTCTCCAGCGCCTCCCGGGCGTCCGCGGTCAGGTTGGCCGGCACCGCCACCTCCACGGTGACCAGCAGGTCGCCGGCGCCGTCCCTCCTGGTCACGCCCTTGCCGCGGACCCGGAACGTCTTGCCGCTCTGGGTGCCCGGCGGAACCTTCAGCGTCACCGCGCCGTCCAGCGTGGGGACCCGCACCGTGGTCCCGAGCACCGCCTCGGGGAAACTGACCGGCACCGTCAGGGTCAGGTCGTGGCCCTTGCGGCCGAACAGCTCGTGCGGCCGCACGTGGACCACCACGTACAGGTCACCGGACGGGCCACCGTACTCCGCCGGCGCACCCCGGCCGGCGATCCGGATCCGCTGCCCGTCGGAGACCCCCGCCGGGATGCGCACCGTGATGGTGCGGCTCTGCATGGTCGCCCCGGTGCCGCCGCAGTCGGGGCACGGCTCGTCCACGATCCGGCCGGTACCACGGCAGTCCTTGCACGGCTCGGAGAACGCGAACGCGCCCTGGTTGCGGGTGGTCAGCCCGGTACCGAGGCACCGCGGGCACTCCCGCGGTGCCGTGCCCGGCCTGGCTCCGGTGCCGAAGCAGGTCGCGCAGGTGCCGGGGCTGGACAGCCGCAGCGGCACGGTCACCCCGCGCACGGCCTCGGCGAAGTCCAGCGTGGCCTCGGTCTCCACGTCGTGCCCGCGGACGCCGGTGGCACGCATCCGGGCGCTGCCGGCCCGCCGGCCGGCCCGGGGCGTCCCGCCGGTGAACAGGCCGCCGAACAGGTCGCCCAGCCGGTCCCCGGCGCCGCCGAACACGTCGCCCAGGTCGAACGGCGAGCCACCGCCACCGCCCATCCGCAGGCCGCCGGCGCCGAACAGCGACCGCGCCTCGTCGTACTCCCGCCGCTTCTTCTCGTCGGAGAGCACGTCGTACGCCTCGGAGACGTCCTTGAACCGCTGCTCGGCCTTGACGTCGCCCGGGTTCTTGTCCGGGTGCAGCTCGCGGGCCAGTTTGCGGTACGCCTTCTTGATCGCGTCGCCGGACGCGTCCTTGGGGACTCCCAGCGTCTTGTAGAAGTCCTTCTCCACGTAGTCACGCATGCTCACCGGGCGTCCCCCTTCCGCTCTCCCACGCAGGTTGAGAGGGCACCTGTCGACGGTTGACAGGTGCCCTTCAACCGGTCTCTAGGACCCGTCGCCGGGCGCATCGGCCGCGGCACCGTTCTCGCCGGGCGCATCCCGGCCGGCCGACTCGGCCGACCGTGCCGCGCTGTCCGGCTCCGCCGACCGGGCCGCGCCCTCCGGCGCCGCCCACCGAGTCGGGCCCTCCGACTCGGCCGACCGTGCCGCGCTGTCCGGCTCCGCCGACCGGGTCACGTCCTCGGGCTCCGCCCACCGTGTCGCGTCGTCCGGCTCCGCCGGGTCTGCCACCGCCACCAGGGCCGGCCGGAGCAGCCGGTCGCGGTACGCGTAGCCGCGGCGGAAGAACGCGACGCAGGTCGGCTCGGTGACATCCGGACTGGTCATGTGGCTGACCGCCTCGTGCAGCGTCGGGTCGAACCGGTCGCCCGGCTCGCCCACCGGGGTCAGGCCGAGCTTGCCCAGCACCGTCTCGAGCTGGTCGGCCACCGCCTTGAACGCCCCGGTCAGGTCGCCGTGCTCGCGGGCGCGGTCCAGGTTGTCCAGCACCGGCAGCAGCCCGGCCAGCACCACACCGGTCGCGGCGTCCGCCACCAGGGCCCGGTCCCGGTCCACCCGCTTGCGGTAGTTGGCGTACTCCGCGGTGATCCGCTGCAGGTCGCTGGTCCGCTCGGAGAGCTGCGCCGTCAGGTCGGCCACCCGTGGATCCTCCATCTGCTCCGGCGCCTGGTCGGCGCGCCAGGTCGCGGCGTCGCCCCCCGGCTGGCCGCCGCCCGGCTGGCCGCCGCCCGGCTGACCGCCGCCCGGCTGACCGCCGCCCGGCCGACCGCCGGCGGTGCCGGTCGCCGCGGGGTCGGCCCCCACGTCTGCCCTGGCCACACCGGGCGGCGTCCAGACCTGGTCGGCGGTCGGAGTACGAGCCGCGCCGGTCACCGGATCGATCCGGCGCTTGTCCCGGATCACCACCCGCTGCGTCTCGTCGTTGCGCTCGTCCCGCTCTTTCACTTGGTCGTACCCTCACCGGTCTCGTCGACGATCTCGGCGTCCACCACGTCGTCGTCGGCCTTGGCGCCGGTCGCGCCGGCACCGGGACCGCCGGCACCGAAGCCGCCCGGACCGCCCGGACCGCCCGGACCGCCGGCCGCCGCCGCGTCCGCCTGCGCCTGCGCGTACATCGCGCCACCGATCTCCTGCGAGACCTTGGCGACCTTCTCGTGCGCCGCCTTGATCGCGTTGGTGTCGGCGCCGCCCAGGCTGGCCCGCAGCTCGCCCATGGCCTCCTCGAGCTCGGTCTTCTTCTCGGCCGGGATCTTCTCGCCGTTCTCGGCGAGGAACCGCTCCGTCTGGAAGAGCAGCGCGTCGGCGGTGTTGCGGACCTCCGCCTCCTCGCGGCGCTTGCGGTCCTCCTCGGCGTGCGCCTCTGCGTCGCGCATCATCCGGTCGATCTCGTCCCTGCTGAGCGCCGAGCCGCCGGTGATCTGCATGCCCTGCTGCTTGCCGGTGGCAAGGTCCTTGGCCGACACGTGCACGATGCCGTTGGCGTCGATGTCGAAGGTGACCTCGATCTGCGGCACGCCCTGCGGCGCCGGCGGGATGCCGGTCAGCTCGAACATGCCGAGCTTCTTGTTGTAGGCCGCGATCTCCCGCTCACCCTGGAACACCTGGATCTGCACCGACGGCTGGTTGCTCTCGGCCGTGGTGAAGATCTCCGACCGCTTGGTCGGGATGGTGGTGTTGCGCTCGATCAGCTTGGTGAAGATGCCGCCCTTGGTCTCGATGCCCAGCGACAGCGGGGTCACGTCAAGCAGCAGGACGTCCTTGACCTCGCCCTTGAGCACACCGGCCTGCAGGCTGGCGCCGACGGCGACGACCTCGTCCGGGTTGACGCCCTTGTTCGGCTCCTTGCCGCCGGTCATCTCCTTGACCAGCTCGGTGACGGCGGGCATCCGGGTCGAGCCGCCGACCATGATCACGCTGTCGATCTGCCCGACGGTGATGCCGGCGTCCTTGATCACCTGCTGGAACGGGCCCTTGCACCGGTCGAGCAGGTCCTGCGTCATCCGCTGGAACTCCGCCCGGGACAGCGGCACGTCCAGGTGCAGCGGGCCGTCGGCGCCGGCCGTGATGTACGGCAGGTTGATGTTGGTGGACTGCGACGCGGACAGCTCGATCTTGGCCTTCTCGGCCGCCTCGCGCAGCCGCTGCATGGCCATCTTGTCCTTGGCCAGGTCGATGCCGTACTGCCCGTTGAACGTCTTGGTCAGGTGCGCGACGATCCGCTCGTCCCAGTCGTCGCCGCCGAGGTGGTTGTCACCGGAGGTGGCCTTCACCTCGATGACCCCGTCGCCGATCTCCAGCAGGGACACGTCGAAGGTGCCGCCGCCGAGGTCGAAGACCAGGATCCGCTGCTCCTTCTCCGCCTTGTCCAGCCCGTAGGCCAGCGCCGCCGCGGTGGGCTCGTTGATGATCCGCAGCACGTTCAGGCCGGCGATCTGGCCGGCCTCCTTGGTGGCCTGCCGCTGGTGGTCGGAGAAGTACGCCGGGGTGGTGACCACCGCGTCGGTGATCTCCTCGCCCAGGTACGTCTCCGCGTCCCGCTTCAGCTTGCCCAGCACCCGGGCGCTGATCTCCTGCGCGGTGTACTTCTTGCCGTCGATGTCGACGGACCAGTCGGTGCCCATGTGCCGCTTGACCGACCGGATCGTGCGGTCCGGGTTGGTGACCGCCTGGCGCTTGGCGACCTCGCCTACCAACACCTCGCCGTTCTTGGCGAACGCCACCACCGACGGCGTCGTCCGCGAACCCTCGGCGTTGGCGATCACCGTGGGCTCGCCGCCCTCCAGGACGGCGACGACGGAGTTCGTGGTGCCGAGGTCGATACCGACCGCTCGTGCCATGCCAGACCTCTCAGCTCTGTGATCTTTGGTTTCGTGGGATCTTTCGTACGTCGGATCTTCAGTACGTCGAACACCCTGCCAGGAGCATGCTTGCTCCGGCAGCGTTCTGTGTCAATAGACCTGAGTCATGGTGACTCAGGTTTCTGCAAATGACAACGAGCGGACGAGATCGCGATTTCCCCACCGGGCTGTGACGCGCGTCACAGCGAGGCCCTTCCGGCGGGCGTAGGAAGCCTCTTGACTAGTTAGTTAGTGACCACTACCTTAGTGGCATGGCAGCGAGAATGAGCGCGCAGGAGCGACGCGAGACGGTGATCCGCGCGGCGGTCGCCGAGTTCGCCGAAGGTGGCCTGCACGGCACCAGCACGGAGGCGATCGCCCGCCGGGTCGGTGTCTCGCAGCCATACCTGTTCCGGCTGTTCCCGACCAAGAAGGCGATCTTCCTGGCCGCCGCCGAGCGCTGCTTCAACCGGGTGGAGGCGGCGTTCCGGGAGGCCGCCGAGGGCAAGGTCGGCGAGGATGCGCTGCACGCCATGGGAAAGGCGTACAACGGCCTCCTCGACGACCGGCAGATGCTCACCATGCAGCTCCAGATCTGGGCGGCCGCCTGCCAGGACGAGGAGATCCGGCAGGTCAGCCGCGACCGGTTCCGCCGGCTGGCGGCGCTGGCCGAGGAGCTGACCGGAGCCGGCTCGCTGGAGCTGATGCAGTTCTTCACCACCGGCATGTTCCTGAACGTGGCTGCGGCGCTGGACCTGCCGCGCGCGAAGGAGCAGTTCGCGGAGATCCTCGCGGCGCGGTTCGACCCGCCGGTACCCGCGACCGCCTGACCCCGTCCTGAGCGGCGGCGCCGGCCGTACCCCGGCGCTCGCCCCGAGAACTTAGTGACTGATAACTATCTGGAGGAGAGAACGATGGCGACCACGACGAACCGGGGGCGTCCACTGTGGACGTTCGTCATCACCGGCATCGCGCTGTTCATGGTCTCGCTGGACAGCCTGGTGGTGACCAACGCCCTGCCGTCCATCCGCCGGGACCTTGGCACCGGGCTGGAGGGCCTGGAGTGGACGGTGAACGCGTACACCCTCACCTTCGCGGTCTGCCTGCTGACCGGCGCCGCGCTCGGTGACCGGTACGGGCGGCGACGGCTGCTGCTGGCGGGGCTGACCGTGTTCACCGCGTCCTCCGCGGTGGCCGCGCTGGCGCCGAACATCGGGGTGCTGGTGGCGGCGCGGGCGGTGCAGGGGCTGGGCGCCGCCGTGGTCACCCCGCTGACGCTGACCCTGCTGGCCGGCGCGGTGCCGCGGGAGCGGCGCGGGCTGGCGTTCGGCGCGTGGAGCGCGATGAGCGGCCTGGCCGTTGCGCTGGGCCCGGTCATCGGCGGGGCGATCACCGAGGGCGCCTCGTGGCAGTGGATCTTCTGGATCAACGTGCCGATCGGTGCGCTGCTGCTGCCGCTGGCCGCGCTGAAGCTGGCGGAGAGCCGCGGGCCGGCCGCCCGGCTGGACCTGGTCGGCACCGCGCTGGCCACCGCCGGGCTGTTCGGCGTCGTGCTCGGCCTGGTGCGCGGCAACGGCCACGGCTGGACCAGCCCGACGGTACTGGCCGGGCTGGCCGGCGGCGCCGCGCTGCTGGTCGCGTTCGTCGCCTGGGAACGGCGGGCCAGCGCCCCGGCGCTGCCGCTGCGGATGTTCGCCAGCCGCGGGTTCACCGCGACCAACGTGGCCGCGCTGGCGATGTCGTTCGGGATGTTCGGCTCGGTGTTCCTGCTGGCCCAGTTCCTGCAGGGCGTGCAGGGCTACTCGCCGCTGGAGGCCGGGCTGCGCACCCTGCCGTGGACCGCGATGCCGGTGTTCGCGGCGCCGCTGGCCGGGGCGATCTCCGACCGGGTCGGGCCGCACCGGCTGGTCATCGCCGGGCTGGTGCTGCAGGCCGCCGGGCTGGCCTGGGTGGCCACCGTGACCACGGTGGACGTGTCGTACCCGGCGCTGATCCCCGGGTTCGTGCTGGCCGGCACCGGGATGGGGCTGTTCTTCGCGCCGGTGGCCCGGCTGGTGCTCGGGTTCGTGGAGCCGGCGCTGGAGGGCGCGGCGTCGGGTGCCAGCAACGCGGTGCGCCAACTCGGCACGGTGCTCGGCATCGCGGTGCTGTCCTCGGTGTTCTCGGCCAGCGGCGGCTTCACCAGCGGGCAGGCGTTCGTGGACGGCCTGCTGCCGGCGCTGTGGGTCGGCTGCGCGGTGCTCGCCGGCGCCGCTCTGATCGGGCTGATCATTCCCGCGCCGGGGTCGGCGGTCGCCGAGCCGGCCGCGGAGCGCGCCCCGGTTCTGGCCGCGGCCTGAACCTCGCACCAGGCGGCCGTCGCCCCCGTCACGGGGCGGCGGCCGTCGTTGCCTGCCGCGTACCGTTCCGGGTCGCAGGCGGGCGGCGTCGGGTGTGTCAGTCGTCCATGGCGTCGATGTGCACCACGATGCGCGGGGGCGGCGGGGCGGCCGGGGACTCGCCCGCGTCGGCCAGGGACTGCTGCGCCGACCGCAACCGGTCGGCCACCTCGGACAGTTGCAGCGCCAGCTTGGTCCGCTCCTGGCGGGCCGCGGCGAGGATCTCCTGGGCGCGGATCCGGATCCCGTCCGCCTCATGCCGGGCCGCCTCCACCAGGCTCTCCGCCTCGGTCCGGGCGTTGTGCAGGATCTGGGCCGCCTCGGCCTCCGCCTCGCGCCTGGACAGGTCCAGGTCGCGCCGCAGTTCGGCCTTGGTCTGCGCGCTCTCCGCGGTGAACGCCTCGCGGATCTTGGCGGCGTCCTGCTCCACCTTGCGACGCTCCTGCTCACACTCGCGCGCCGTCCGGGCGCGTAGCTGCTCGGCCTCCTGCTGGGACATCGACAGGATCTCGTTCACCCGCTCGCCCAGCGCCGCGAACGACGGCTGCCAGGTCGCCTTCTGCTCCTCCCAGGCGGCCCGCTCGGCGGCGACCTCCTCCCGGGCGGCACGCACCTGCTGGCGCTCGGCGTCGAGCACGTCCCGCTGCCAGGCCAGCTCGGCGAGCTCCTGCTCCAGCCGGCTGATGTACTCGTCCACATGGCGCCGGTCGTAGCCGCGCACCACCAGAGGGAAATCGGGCAGCGGTCTGGAGATCTCCATCGGGATCCGGATCGGTTGGGCCTCCGTCATTGGGTCGCTCCCCGTCTGGCGCTGTCGCCTGTCAGGCACTCCGGTGGTTGTAGCATCCGCTCCGCCTGACACATAGGGGCGAAGGAGGGTGGAACGCCTGCGTCGTGGCGCCGCCCACAGCGCAAGCTACCGGTCAGTACTAGGCGATAGGCTGCCCGGGTCGTCGCGACGACAGGAGGAGCCGTGGCCCTGCGGATTGTGATCGGCGTGCTGATGACCGTGGTCGCGCTCGCGATCGTGGGTCGGCGGGTGTGGTGGCTGTACCGGCTGATCCGCTCCGGTCAGCCGCAGCACGGTCGCACCGACAATGTGCCGGCCCGGGTGCGGACCGACCTGGCGGAGGTGTTCGGGCAGCGCAGGCTGCTGCGCTGGACCGGCCCGGGGCTGGCGCACTTCTTCACCTTCTGGGGCTTCGTGATCCTGTTCCTGACGATCATCGAGTCGTACGGGGCCCTGGTCTGGCGCGACTTCCACATCCCGCTGATCGGCCGCTGGCAGGTGCTCGGGTTCCTCGAGGACGCCCTGGCCACCGCCGTGCTGGTCGCCCTGGCGGCGTTCACGGTGATGCGCATCCGGCAGGCGCCGGCCCGGCAGCAGCGCGCGTCCCGGTTCTACGGCTCGCACACCGGCCCGGCCTGGGTGATCCTCGGGATGATCACCGCTGTGATCGTCACGCTGCTGCTGTACCGCGGCGCCCAGGTGAACACCGGCAACTTCCCGTTCGGCCAGAGCAGGTGGGCGTTCGCCTCGTACCTGGTGGCCAAGGCACTGCACCCGCTGGGCAGCACCGCCAACGACGTGATCGAGACGGTGTTCGTCCTCGGTCAGATCGCGGTGGTCCTGGCGTTCGCGGTGATCGTCGTGTACTCCAAGCACCTGCACATCGGCACCGCCCCGATCAACGTCACCACCAAGCGGCTGCCGAAGGCTCTCGGCGCGCTGCTGCCGATGGAGTCCCGGGGCGAGCCGATCAACTTCGAGGACCCCAAGGACGACGACATCTTCGGGCGCGGCAAGGTGGAGGACTTCACCTGGAAGGGGTACCTCGACTTCGCCACCTGCACCGAGTGCGGCCGCTGCCAGAGCCAGTGCCCGGCGTGGAACACCGGCAAGCCACTGTCCCCGAAGCTCGTGATCATGGATCTGCGGGACCACCTGTTCGCCAAGGCGCCGTACCTTATCGGTGGCCGGGCGGTGCCCGAGGAGGGCTCCATCGAGCCGAAGGGCGGCTCGGACGCCTCCGGCGGGCACGGCGTCCGCGGGGTGCCGGAGTCCGGCTTCGGCCGGGTGCCCGGGTCGGGGCCGGAGCAGGCGGTGCGCCCGCTGGTGGGCACCGAGGAGCAGGGCGGCGTGATCGACCCGGACGTGCTGTGGTCGTGCACCACCTGCGGCGCATGTGTGGAGCAGTGCCCGGTGGACATCGAGCACGTGGACCACATCGTGGACATGCGGCGGTACCAGGTGCTGATCGAGTCCTCGTTCCCGTCCGAGGCCGGCGTGATGCTCCGGAACCTGGAGAACAAGGCCAACCCGTGGGGCATGAACGCCACCGCCCGCGAGGACTGGACCCAGGGCCTCGGCTTCGAGGTGCCGCGGGTCGAGCCGGGCTCGGCGATCCCGGACGACGTGGAGTACCTGTTCTGGGTCGGCTGCGCGGGCGCCCTGGAGGACCGGTCCAAGAAGGTCACCCGGGCGGTCGCCGACCTGCTGCACACCGCGGGCGTGTCGTTCGCGATCCTGGGCCGCAACGAGTCGTGCACCGGCGACCCGGCCCGGCGGCTGGGCAACGAGTTCGTGTTCCAGATGCTGGCCCAGGCAAACGTCGAGACGCTGAACTCGGTCGGGGCGAAGAAGATCGTGGCGACCTGCCCGCACTGCTTCAACACGCTGTCCAAGGAGTATCCGCAACTCGGCGGCGAGTACCGGGTGGTGCACCACACCCAGTTGCTGGCCCGGCTGGTGGAGGAGGGTCGGCTGGTGCCGGTGCAGCCCGTCGACCAGAAGGTCACCTACCACGACCCCTGCTACCTCGGCCGGCACAACGAGGTGTACGCACCGCCACGCGAGGTGCTGGCCACCATCCCCGGCCTGCGTTCGGAGGAGATGCACCGGTGCCGCGACCGCGGCTTCTGCTGCGGCGCCGGCGGCGCACGCATGTGGATGGAGGAGAAGATCGGCAAGCGGATCAACATCGAGCGCACCGAGGAGGCGCTGGCCCTCGACCCGGATGTGATCTCCACGGCCTGCCCGTACTGCATGGTCATGCTCTCCGACGCGGTGACCCAGAAGAAGCAGGAGGGCGCGGCACGCGAGGAGGTCGCGGTGCTCGACGTGGCGCAGATCCTGCACCGGTCGCTGGCCAGCGGGGGCGAGCCGCAGGCCGCCGCCGACTGACCGTTTCGCTGTCCCGGTTTGCCGCTGTGCGGTCCGAGTTTCGGATTTTGCGGCGGGACTCCCCGTTTCCGCAGGTGGCCGCCGGGTACGTCTTCGCCGACAACGAGGAGGCGAAACATGAACGGAACCGTTGTCGCCGTGATCGTGATCGTACTGGTCGTGATCGCCCTCGTGCTGATCGTCGGGATGCAACAGGCTAGACGGCGTCGGCTACGGGAGCGGTTCGGACCGGAATACGAGCGGCGCATCGAGGACAGCGGGGACCGCAGGCAGGCCGAGCGCGAGATGCACGACCTCGCCCGGCAGCGCGACAGGCTGGAAATCCGGCCGCTGGACCCCGAGACGCGGGAACGCTACGTGGACGCGTGGAACCAGGTGCAGGCGCAGTTCGTGGACCAGCCGCAGGCGGCACTGGAGTCGGCGAGCCGGCTGGTCGGCCAGGTGATGCGGGACCGCGGCTACCCGGTGGACGACTTCGACAGCCGCGCCGAACTGATCGCGGTGGACCACCCGACCGTGGTGAGCCACTACCGCGGCGCGCACGAGGTGGAGACCCGCAGCCCGGGTGATGTCACCACCGAGGACCAGCGGATCGCGTTCGTGCACTACCGCGAGCTGTTCGCTGAACTGCTCGACTCCAACGACGCCGACACCGCCCCGCGCCACGGTCGCCGGCAGCATGCACCCAGGAGTGATGCCCGATGACTGAGGTCTCTGACTACGACCGCCAGCGGGGCGAGCGCGACGAGGCGGAGGCGACCACCCGGTATCCCGCCGAGCTACAGGACCAGGAGCAGGGCCGTGCCGACGCGGGCTACACCGATCCGCGGTACGCCGACGAGGCGCAGACCGGTGCGGTCGAATCCGACGCGGTGGCGTACCCGGACCGTGCCGGCACCGACGTCTCCGGCCCGGGTGGCACCGATGTGACCGGCAGCGGCGGCACCGATGTGACCGGCCGGAACGACGCCGACGTGTCCGGGCGGGAGGATGCCGCCACCTTCCGGCAGGGCGATGCCGACGTGTCCCGCGGCGACGATGCCAACGTGACCGGCCGGAACGACGCCGACGTGTCCGTGCGGGCGGACGCCGCCACCTTCGGGCACGATGCCGACGCGTTCCGCCGGGACGAGGCGGACCTGTCCCGCGACCGCGGTGCCGCCGCCGACCTCGACCGGGGCGCCACCGTAGGCGCCACGCCCACGGACAGCCGCGAGCCGGGGCTGGTCGACGACGCGCACGCACTGATGGTCCAGTGGCAGGAGGTGCAGGTCGGGTTCGTCGACGACCCGCGCAAGGCACTGCAGGCCGCGGACGAGCTCGTCCAGCAGGTGATCCAGCAGGTGGAGCGGCGGTTCGCCACCGAGCGCGACTCCATGGAGCACCAGTGGAGCCGTGGCCAGGACGTCTCGACCGAGGACCTGCGGCTGATGCTGCAGCGTTACCGGTCGCTCTTCAACCGGCTGCTGCACGTCTGAGCACGGCCGCCGCGGCGGGTGGGGCGACATCCCGCCCGCCGCCGCCTCTATGCGTTCAGGTCGGCGGCGGCCGCTTCTGTCGCGGTCACGTCGGTCGCGGCGGCTTCTGTGCTGTCACGTCGGTCGCGGCCGCCTGCGTAGCCGCCGCCGGAGCCTGCGACGCTCGACCTTCCCGTCGCCCTCGGAGACCGAGGCGCGGCGCGCGGCCGCGCGATCTTCATCGGCGGCGTTCTCCGCCTCCCTGAGCCGCTGGTACTGCGCGCAGGTGTAAGGGCCATGTCGCACCCGGCACGACGGACAGACGCCCATCTCGCATCCCCGAAACCCGTTGCAAGCCTGCCGGCCCGGCCCGCCACCGGACCCAGACTGCCCACCCAGTGTGTTCCACCCGCCGTCATCGACCAAGGCCGGTGTCCTGCGGTGCGCAAAATGAGGCGTCTAAGGCACGCGATAGGGATCACTCCCGATGCGCCCGCCATGGGCGGACAAGCAGGATCGGACCATGGGGTCCGGGGCGGTGCAGGGCAGGCTGTGGGGTGGAGCCGCCCGCGAGTGGGCGGACAACCAGGAACCCACGATGACGCCGTGCTACGGCGCCGTCTTCGACGCCATCGCCCTTGACCAGGACATGCACCTGCTGGACGCCGGCTGCGGCGCCGGGCTGGCCATGCAGCTCGCCACCAAGCGCGGCGCCCGGCCGACCGGACTCGACGCGGCCGCCGGCATGCTCTCGATCGCCTGGGAACGGCTGCCGCACACCGACATCCGGCACGGCGACCTGGAGCAGCTCCCGTTCGACGACAGCGTGTTCGACGCGGTGACGGCATTCGACTCGGTGCCGTACGCGGACGACCCGGTGGTGGCGCTGCGTGAGCTGCGCCGGGTGGCCCGCCGCGACGCTCCGGTCGCCGTGCTGGCCTGGGCCGAACCGGACCGTTGCGAGAGCCGGGCGGTGCTCGACGCCGTCGTCGCGCTGCTGCCGCCGGCCACCCCGGGTACGCCCGGCACGTTCTCGCTGGCCAGGCCGGGCGCACTCGAGGCGGTGGCCACCGAGGCCGGGCTGGCGCCGGAAGTGGTGCACGAGATGGCGGTCACGTTCGGGTACCGCAACCTCGACGTGGCCATCCGTGCGCAGCTGTCGACCGGCCCGGCGCAACGGGCGATTGCATACGTCGGGCGGCAGGCCGCCGCCGAGTCCATCGCCGGGGCGCTGGCCCGCAGCCGGCACCGCGACGGGAGTTACCGGATGGGCAACGTCTTCCGGTATCTGGTCGCCCGCGCCTGACTCTTGTGACTCGACGGTGCCGGCCCGCCGGGGGGTGGGGCCGGCGCCATCGGTCCTCGCGATGAGCCCTGCCGTGGTGCCCCGCGATGAGCCCTGCGATGAGCCCTGCGATGAGCCCTGCGATGAGCCCTGCGATGCGCCCTGCGATGCGCCCTGCGATGCGCCCTGCGATGCGCCCGGTGATGTGCCCGGTGATGCGCTCGGCGGTGTGCCCCGGCGGCGGGCGGTACCGGCGGCGCTCCGGGCGGCGCTGCGGGCGGGCGCTCCAGGCGGCCTCGGATCAGGCACACTGGGCTGCATGTTCAGTGCCCGCCCGCCACGCCGCGACAAGGAACTCGCCGACGCCAACGAGCGCACCCGGCGGGCGTTCGCGCGGGACATCAACGACCAGCGCGCGCTGGCGTTCGACCCGGTGCCGCGGCGCAAGCGGGGCGGCATGTGGATGGTGTGGGCGGTGATCGCGTTCCTGGTGGCGGGCGCACTGGGCCTGCTGCCTACGGTCGGCGGGGTGCACATCGACGTGAGCTGCACCAGGCCCGGCATCGCCCTGTCGTCGTACTCGGTGCCGGCCGGGGCCACCATCCAGTGGAAGGCCACCGGGCCGGACGGGTTCGACTACGTACTCGCCGTGGACTCCTCGGCGGTGACCGGCGGCACGGGTGTCCCGGTGCAGGTCGATTCGGGTACCGCGGTCACCCCGCGGGCGTTCCGGATGGCGAACTGCGAGGGCGCCGGGCTGGGTTTCGACGCCCCGCCGGTGGTGGGGCAGCACTTCGTGCGGCTGTTCGAGAAGGATGGGGAACGGTACGTGCAGGTCGCCCAGGTGCCGCTCGCGGTCCGCTGACCCGGTCCGTCGTCAGTCGCCGGTGGTGGGCCAGCGGCGGAAGTTCTGCCACGACCGGGACGGGGTGGGTCCGCGCTGCCCCTGGTACCGCGAGCCGTGGACCGCCGAGCCGTACGGGTGCTCCGCCGGGCTGGCCAGCCGGAACAGGCACAGTTGCCCGATCTTCATGCCCGGCCACAGCGTGATCGGCAGGTTGGCCACGTTGGACAGTTCGAGGGTGATGTGCCCGGTGAACCCGGGGTCGATCCAGCCCGCGGTGGAGTGGGTGAGCAGCCCGAGCCGGCCCAGGCTCGACTTGCCCTCCAGCCGGCCGGCAAGATCATCCGGCAGGGTCACCACCTCGAGCGTGGACCCGAGGACGAACTCGCCAGGATGCAGCACGAACGGGTCGTCCCCCTGCGGCTCGACCAGCGTGGTCAGATCATCCTGCCGGACGGCCGGGTCGATGTGCGTGTACTTCGAGTTGTCGAACACCCTGAAGTAACGGTCGAGCCGCACGTCCACGCTCGAGGGCTGGATCATCACCTCGTCGTACGGCTCGAGCACGAGGCGCCGGTCGGCGACCTCCCGGTCGGACAGCAGCATCCTCGGACCCTAGCAACGCCGTACGGTAGAGTGTCAGCCGCGCACGCGGGTGTAGTTCAATGGCAGAACATCAGCTTCCCAAGCTGACAGTGAGGGTTCGATTCCCTTCACCCGCTCCACCGTTCCGGCCCAGGTCAGAGGCTGTGTCCTCCGCTCCTGGGCCGTCGCGCTTCTTGATCCTTCCGCCCCGCGGGCCATTGGCGGGGGCCGCGGCTGGGCACGGTCAGCGTGTGGCAGTGCCCGCGTTCGGCGGCCCAGGTGAGGAAGTCCTGGATGTCGATGGCGGCCGGGCCGGCGGCCAGCCAGGCGCCGGCCGTGCGCCCGTCGGCGTCCAGGAGCACGGCGCCCAGGTCAGCTATCCGCGCTTCACGATGTCGTGATTGCAGTTGTTGCGCAGCCGGATCGCGGGTCCGTCCCACTCGAATGTGACGCGGTTCGCCATGTCTACGTAGGCTTCAAACACGCCTTTGACGCCTTGGACCCGGTGCGTTCGGAGCGACGGGTGCCTCGGGTTCTCGCCAAGCCGTGCCACGCACTCGAGTATGGCGGCCTGCATGGATGGTGGCTTCTTCGACATGACCCTCTTGAAAGAGGGAGGGATGATCAAAGGCGGCACTACTCGTCCTCACTGGAGAGCAGCCAGCGGACAGCGTCCATAGGGTCGTCGAACCTGAGCCCTTCGCCCCGTTCCAGCTCCGCCGTAGCTACCCGCTCGTTGGCCTGCCAGACTCGTGACCAGTAGTAGAGCTGGCTCGCGGGCACCTCGACCACCGGCCCATGCGCGTTGACGGCCGCGCGGCCCGTAGCTACCTCAACACGGCGCGGCGTTGATGACGCCGTCGCGTTCGTTTCGAACGTGTAAGTCGTCATTCGTCCGTCCTCTGTTGCTGCTCGTAGATCTCTACGCCACGTTCGAGTACGCGGACTAGTTCCCGGAGGCGCCTGGGAGTGAGCCGGGCTTTACCGCCGTGCGAACGGGCACATATCCGATGGTGTCGACCTGACGTTTCACATCCTCCGTGGTAGGCCCGCTGATGGCAGGCGGCGTCAGTGTCCCCACGGACAGGAAGACCTCGCCCTCGTAGACTGTGACGATGAACTGGTTGACCATGATCACCGGTAGGTCCTCGCCGCCCGTCCAGAGGACAGGGATCGCGACGCTCGTCTCCTCATGCTCGGTCACGCTCTGATAGTGACAGAGTCCGTCAGCCTCCGGTGGTCGTTGCGTGCGTTGACCCCGTCCGGGATGGGTCGAGGTGCCTCGCGGCAGCAGCCAAAGCTACGCCCTCCCTCGGAGAGAGGGGGAGGGTTACAATGTGCGGTGTGCTCCTCGGCCGGGCACCGGAGCCTGCCACGGAACCCCCCGGCGCCTGCTTGGCCCGGTGCGGCGCGCCCGGCAGGAGGTGGCGCCGGGGGAGAACCGGCGGCAGGTCTGGCGACTGCCCGACCGAGGAGAGCACCGCCCCACCTCCGGGGGCATGGCTGGCGCCGTGCGATGCGCGTGCGATAAGCACCGGTACCCAGCGGTCAACAGCGGTCACTCGGCAGCGTCGAGCCACGCTCCTGACGCCGCGTGTGTTGCCAGTTGGGCAGATTCGAGCACGTCTTCCCAAGGCTGTCAGCGGGGTTCGATCCCCTCACCTGCTCCAGCGCAAAAGGCCCAGGTCAGAAGGTACGTTCTGGACCTCATCATTCGTTCTTGATCTTCGCGCGGTCTGCGTCAGCCGCGCCAACCCTGCAGCGCTGCGGCTCGTTGGATCGCGAATGGTTACACGGCGTACCCAGGTGGCGGCCGCCTGACGAGATGATCAGCGTCCGACTCGGCTACCGTCAAGTGTCGCAGCCCGTTCGACGCCATCTGTTGTACGTCCTCAAAGTAGCGTGCGTGCGTGGGTGTGGCGCAGGGCCTGCTCGGATCCAGCCGTCAAAACGACGACCTCGATCGAGGGGTCTTGCCGATGCAGCTTCTCGGTATCAAAC
>WNFU01000390.1_pt1 | contig 59464 bp, 60 predicted proteins | sample 5400121 | NCBI WGS metagenome assembly WNFU01 (sample SAMN13153360, study PRJNA577476) | soil metagenome | isolation source: 100 cm soil or saprolite under grassland replicate 1 | place: USA:California | collected 2016-06-15 | reverse complement strand
CACGCGGCGGCGTCCATGGCGAGGTCGGCGGCGCGCTTCGGCACGAGGATCGCATTGGCCTCGGGCGCGCTCCCGGTGCGGGTGGAGACGAACCCCCCCGCCTGGATGATGCGGTCGAAGGCGCTCCGGTCCACCACCAGATCCTTGATGATCGGGAACGCCCGCGCCCGCCAGGGCTCGATCCACAGCTCGGCGCCGTCCGGGAAATGGCGCAGCTGCAGCTGGCACGCCGTGGTCGCGCGCTGGGGGCCGTGGGGCCGGCCGTTGATCACCATGCCGCACGCCCCGCAGATCCCCTCGCGGCAGTCGTGGTCGAACGCGATCGGTTCTTCCCTGCGCGCGACGAGCTGCTGGTTCACCACGTCGAGCAGCTCCAGGAACGACGGCACGTCGTAGCGGACGAACTGCCCCCGGGCCGCCGGGCCCGCCTGACGCCACACCTGGAGCGTGAGCTTCATTACTTGTAGGTCCGCTGCGCGAGGTGCACCGCCTCGAACTCGAGCGGCTCCTTGTGCAACACCGGTGTCTTGCCGACCCCGGTGAACTCCCACGCCGCCACGTAGCCGAAGCGCGCGTCGTCGCGCTGCGCCTCGCCGTCCGGCGTCTGATACTCTTCCCGGAAGTGGCAGCCGCACGACTCCTCGCGCTGCAGCGCGTCGAAGCACATCAGCTCCGCGAACTCGAAGAAGTCCGCCACCCGGCCCGCGTGCTCGAGCGACTGGTTCAGGTCCTCACCCCGGCCGCCGACGTAGACGTCCCCCCAGAACTCCTCCCGCAGGACGCAGACCCGCTGGAGCGCGTCCTTCAAGCCCGCGGCGTTGCGGGACATGCCGCAGCGGTCCCACATGAGGCGGCCCAGCTCGCGGTGGAACGTGTCCACGCTGCGGCGGCCGTTCACCGCCAGCAGCTTCTGCACCCGCTCGCTCACCTCCGCCTCGGTCCCCCGGAACGCGGCGTGGCTCGCGTCGATCTTCGCGAGCTTCGCCTGCGCGAGATAGTCCGCGATGGTGTAGGGAAGGATGAAGTAGCCGTCGGCGAGCCCCTGCATCAGCGCGCTCGCGCCCAGGCGGTTCGCGCCGTGGTCGGAGAAGTTGGCCTCGCCGATGACGTACAGCCCGTCGATCGTGCTCATCAGGTTGTAGTCCACCCACAGCCCGCCCATGGTGTAGTGCGGGGCGGGGTAGATCCGCATCGGCGCCTCGAAGGGATTCTCCCCCGTGATGCGCTCGTACATGTCGAACAGGTTGCCGTAACGCTCGGCGATGACGTGACGGCCCAGCCGCTGGATGGCGTCGCGGAAGTCCAGATAGACGCCGTGGCCGCCGGGGCCCACGCCGCGTCCCTCGTCGCACACTTCTTTGGCCCGCCGTGACGCGATGTCGCGCGGGGCGAGGTTGCCGTAGCTGGGGTACAACCGCTCCAGGTAGTAGTCGCGCTCGTGCTCGGGAATGTCGCCCGGGCGGCGGCCGTTCCCTTTCTGCCTCGGGACCCAGATCCGCCCGTCGTTCCTGAGCGACTCGCTCATCAGCGTGAGCTTCGCCTGATGCTGTCCCGTGACGGGGATGCAGGTGGGGTGGATCTGCGTGAAGCAGGGGTTCGCGAACGCCGCGCCGCGCTTGTGCGCGCGCCAGATGGCGGTGACGTTACAGCCCTTGGCGTTGGTGGAGAGGTAGAAGATGTTGGCATAGCCGCCCGTGGCGAGCACCACGGCGTCCGCGACGTGGGCGCTGATCTTCCCGCTCACCAAGTCCCGCACGATGATGCCGCGGGCCTGCCCGTCGAGCACCACCAGGTCGAGCAGCTCGGTGCGCGAGAACATCCGCACCTTGCCGCCGCCGATCTGGCGCGCCAGCGCCTGGTAGGCGCCGAGCAACAGCTGCTGGCCGGTCTGGCCGCGGGCGTAGAACGTGCGCGACACCTGCACGCCGCCGAACGAGCGGTTCGCGAGCGTGCCGCCGTACTCGCGCGCGAACGGCACGCCCTGGGCGACGCACTGGTCGATGATGGCGGCGCTGATCTCGGCGAGGCGGTACACGTTCGCCTCGCGGGAGCGGAAGTCTCCGCCCTTGATCGTGTCGTGGAACAGCCGCTCCACGGAGTCGCCGTCGTTCTGGTAGTTCTTGGCCGCGTTGATGCCGCCCTGCGCCGCGATCGAGTGCGCGCGCCGCGGCGAGTCCTGGAAACAAAAGCACGAGACGGTGTAGCCCAGCTCGGCCAGCGAGGCCGCGGCGGACGCCCCCGCCAGCCCCGAGCCCACCACGACGATGTGGTACTTCAGCTTGTTCGCGGGATTGACCAGCTTGATCTCGGCGCGGTGCCGCTCCCATTTTTGCTGGAGCGGACCCCCGGGGATTCGGGAACGCAACTCCATGATCAGCGCAGCACCCCGGCGAGCACCGCTGCTGGTATCGAGATGTACCCGCCCGCGATCAGCACCGCGATCGCCGCGGCAACGCCTCTCCGCCACCCGCCGGTGGGGGGGCGGTTGAGCCCCAGGGTCTGCCACGCGCTCCACACGCCATGGTACAGGTGCAGCCCCAGCACGACCATCGCGGCGACGTACGCCGCGGCCACGGGCCACACCCGGAAGCTCGCCACGACGTTGTGGTACACGTCACCCGGGACGAAGCTCGGGTTCACGGCGCCGAACGTGAAATCGAGTAGATGGTAGATCACGTAGAGGAAGATGAGCGCGCCGCCCCAGCGCATCGTGCGGGCGGCGTAGGTGGTCTCGATCGGCTCGAGCCGGTGATAGCCGACCGGGCGGGCCCGCCAGCTGGCGCGCGCCGTCGTGATCGCCGCCCAGATGTGGGCGGCCACCGAGCCGAGCAGGATGATGCGGACGATCCAGAGCAGCTGCCCGCGCCCCAGGAACGGCGCGCCGAAGGTGCGCAAGCCCTCCGCGTAGGCATTGAAGTGCTCGGGTCCCTGGAACACCTTCAGGTTGCCGAGCAGGTGCCCGACGACGAACATGAAGAGGATCACGCCCGTGACGGCCATGACGATCTTTTGGCCGATCAGCGAGCGCGCCGGTGCCCGGCTCGGCGTGACGGGGGAAGACGCTGGAACGGCGAGAGGCTGGCTCATGGGACGGTGAGATGATACCTGAACTCCGGGCGTGCAAGCAAGGAGGAGCGTGCCATGGCGATGCAATCTTCCATCATGGTTTCGACCACGTTCAACGTGGAAGGGCGCAGGATCCGGGAGTACCGGGGCGTGGTCCGGGGAATCACGGTCCGCGCGCCGACGATTTCTCAGGGAATCCTCGGCGGGCTGAAGAGCATCATCGGCGGACAGATCGGCGCCTACACCGAGATGTGCGAGCAAGCACGCCAGACTGCCTACGACCTGATGATCGAGCACGCCCGGGAGCTGGGCGCCAACGCGGTGATCGGAATGAGCTTCGACGCGTCGGAGGTGGCGAGCAGGGCTTCGGCGACCGAGGTCCTGTGCTACGGCACCGCGGTCGTGCTCGACTAACGGCGCTGCGTTTCTGATGGATAGACGGCAGTTCATGCGCACTGCGGCGTACGGGGGCCTCGCGCGGCTCGACCTCCCACGCGGCTTCCAGGACCCCGACTGGAAGAGCTGGCGCGTCGATGGCGCGCGGGTGAACCAGCACCTCGCCGATCTCTCCCGCTTCGGCCGGAATCCGCAAGGCGGCGTGAGCCGAGTCGCGTTCAGCCAGGCCGACACCGAGGGCCGGACGTTCGCGATGGATCTGATGCGCCAGGCGGGGCTCGACGCGGGCGTCGACCCCGCCGGGAACATCGTCGGCGCCCGCCCGGGCTCGCAGCCGGGCGCGCTCCCGATTCTGGTCGGCTCCCACATCGACTCTGTCCCCGAGGGCGGGAACTACGACGGCGACGTCGGCTCCCTGGCGGCGATCGAGGTGGCGCAGACGCTGGGCGAGCGGCGCTACCGCAACCGCCACCCGCTGCACGCGGTGATCTGGTGCGACGAGGAAAGCGGCCTCACCGGCAGCCGCGGCTTCATCGGCGACCTGCCGGAAGAGGAGCTGCGCCGGCCGGGCCGCGACGGCGTGCCGCTGGCGGACAAGATCAAGCGCATCGGCGGCGATCCCGACCGGATCGCCGCAGCGCGTCACGGGCCCGGCAGCGTGGCGGCGTACGTCGAGCTGCACATCGAACAGGGCGCCATTCTGGAAGAGAAGGGCCTGCAGATCGGCATCGTGGAGGGGATCGTCGGGATCCACCACTACGACGTGACGATTCGCGGGTTCGCGAACCACGCGGGCACCACGCCGATGGACCGCCGCCGGAACGCGCTGCTCGCTGCGGCGGAGCTGGTGCTCGTCGTGGATCGGGTAGTCCGGTCCGTGCCCGGACGTCAGGTGGGCACGGTAGGCCGGCTCATCGTGAAGCCGGGCGCGCCGAACGTCATTCCGGGCGAGGTGGATCTCACCGTCGAGCTGCGTGATCTGTCCGCGGAAAGGATCGAATCGCTGTGGAGCCGTATCCACACCGAGGCGCAGGAGATCGCGCGGACGCGCGACGTGACGCTGGACTACGTGTTGCAGCATACCAACGCGCCCGCCCTCTCCGATCCGAAGCTGCGGGCGGTGATCGCGGACGCCGCCGGGGGGCTCGGGCTGTCGAGCCAGCTCATGCCGAGCGGCGCGGGACACGACGCGCAGGACCTGGCGCGGATCTGTCCCATGGGAATGATCTTCGTGCCGTCGGTGAAAGGGATCAGCCACTCGCCGCTCGAGTTCACGCGGCCCGAGGACGTGACGAACGGCGCGAACGTGCTGCTGCAGACCATCGTGCGGCTGGACCGGCAATAAGAAACCCGAGGAGCTGACCCCTCGGGTTTCTCGGCGCAGCGAAACTGGCTGCGGAGACCTCGCAAGTGCCTGTAGAGTACGTATGGATCGCCGTCTTGGCAAGTGCGCCCGGTGCGGCGGTGCTGGTGGTGGGATTCGAACCCACAAGGGCTTTCGCCCAGAGACTTGCGAGGTCTCTGCGTTTACCAGTTTCGCCACACCAGCACCATGCCGGTTACGAACCCTGGCAATCCCGAAGGCCTGGACGCAAGACCCGACAAGCGCTACCGTGCCGCGAACGGCATCGTATAGCAACCGGCCATGACCGACATAACCATTCCCACGCAGCCCGAAGCGCTTTCGCGCCGACAGCCCGCCGTGGTCCCGCAGCCCGCCGCCCGGCCGAGGGTAGTGATCGTCGGGGCGGGGTTCGGAGGCTTGCGCGCCGCGCGCGCCCTGCGCAAGGCGCCGGTGGACGTCGTACTGCTCGACCGGCACAACTACCATCTGTTCCAGCCGCTGCTATACCAGGTAGCGACGGCGGGGCTCGAGCCCGAGCAGATCGCCCGGCCGGTCCGCGCAATCCTGCGCGGCCAGACGAACTTTGCGTTCCGGATGGTCGAGGTCACCGGGGTCGACTTCGCGGCGAGAGAGGTCGCGACCGATAACGGCCCCGTGCCCTACGACTATCTCGTGCTCGCGCTGGGCGGCGAGACCAACTATTTCGGTCTCGAGGGCATCATGCGCTCCGGCTTCGGCCTGAAGGGCGTGAGCGACGCGCTGGCGATCCGCAACCACGTGCTGGGTTGCTTCGAGCGCGCCGTGCTCGAGCCGGACGGCGAGCGGCGCCGCGCGCTGCTGACGTTCGTCGTGGTGGGCGGCGGGCCCACGGGCGTGGAGATGGCGGGTGCCCTGTCGGAGCTCATCCGCCTGGTCCTCGTGAAGGACTACCCGCGCCTCAACATCAAGGACGTGCGCGTCCTGCTGCTCGAGGCCACCGACCGGCTGCTCGCGCCGATGCCCGAGCGGCTGCGCGAAGCCGCCGCCGAGACGCTGTGGCGCAAGCACGTGGAGGTGCGCTTCGGCGCGGCGGTCGAGGACTGCGACGGCGCCCGGGTCCGGTTGAAGGGCGGGGAAGTCATCCCGGCGCACACCCTCATCTGGGCGGCGGGGGCGAAGGCGGTCGCGCTCACCGCGAAGCTCGGGCTCCCCACGGCCCGGCAGGGCCGGGTCGCCGTGACGCCGACGCTCCAAGTGCCGGACCATCCCGAGGTCTACGTGATCGGGGACGCAGCCTACCTCGAGGCCGGCGGCGAGCCCCTGCCGATGATGGCGCCGGTGGCGCTGCAAATGGCGCAAGCCGCGGCCCGCAACATCTCCCGCCGGCTGCGCGGAGAGCCGCCGCTCGCGTTCCAGTACCGCGACCCGGGATCACTCGCCACCATCGGCCGCAATGCCGCGGTGGCCTACATCCACGGCATCGGGGTCAAGGGCTTCGTGGCCTGGGTGACATGGCTCATCGTGCACATCATTCAGCTGATCGGGTTCCGCAACAAGCTGTTCGTGCTGATCAACTGGGCGTGGGACTACTTCTTCTACGAGCGGGCGGCGCGGTTGATCACGAAGGAATGAGCGGGCGGCGTACCACGGTCTGCTTGGGAACCCGGCGCATCCGCCGCACGATCCCGTTCCATCCGCACTCCAGGCACCAGCGCCGCTGCAACGCCGGCAGCAGCCGGTCGAAGAACCGGTTCCGGATCGGCATCATGTCCACGTGGCAGTGCGGGCAGAGGGGGCCCTGCGGGAGCAGCAGGTACGTCACTGCGGCGATGATCGCGATTCGCATCAGCACGGTCGCGAGCAGGACGAGCACGACCAGCATGCTTGATGATAAGGCACAAAGGCAGAGAGGCACAGAGGCTAAGAGGCACAGGGGCGAAGAGGCACCGTGCCTCTGTGCCTCGGTGCCTCTGTGCGGGGGGTGGGGGGTAGTTAGGGTCACACGAACTCCAGCAGCCGCCGCTCGAGCTCCCCCAAGTCCACCGGCTTCGCCAGGGCGCGTTCCGGCGCCACCTTGCTCAACTGGGCGAGCTCTGTGATGTCGCCCGACAGGAACAACACACGGGCCGCGAGAGCGGGTCGAGTGCCTTGTAGCCTCGCATACAGCTCCGCGCCCCCCATTCGAGGCATCCGGAGATCTGCGAGAATCACATCGGGCGTCTTCGTTTCCAGCTTGGCGAGCGCCTCCTCGCCATCCCTGGCTACCTCCACGTGGGCGCCCTGGCGGGCGAGGAACCTCACCAAAGGGCGGCGGATCCCGTCATCGTCCTCCACGACGAGCACCCGCAGCCCCACGAGGGATGCGCGCGGCGTCACAGACGTTAAGATAAGCACGGAGGCACAGAGGCGCAGAGGCACAGTGACGCGACTCTCGAGAGGTTCGGTATGGCGACGGAGACCGGCGACCGGATGAAGATCGTGTTCTACTACGCGGCGTGGGCGACCATCTGCGCCGCGGCGGCGGGGGTGGTGATGTCCGTGATCCACACCTCGTTCTTCAGCGACGTCCCATCGCGGACCGAGTTCATGCACACCCTGGCGGGCGGCATCGGGGTGACGGCGGCGATCGCGGCAGGCCAGGCGGCCGTCATCCTCGCGACCGGAGGCCTGCTCGTGCGGCTGGGCTTCACGCTGCAGGGCACCGCGCTGCTGGGTTTGTTGGTGGGCGGCTTCGACTTCGCCATGAACCTGGCGCAGCTGCTCGTCCCCGCGGTCGAGCCCGGATGGCGGTGGGACCTGATCATCATCGCCGCCGCCACCGCGGGGATCACGCTCATCGGGGCGCGCCGCGGCCCGGGCGCGCAGTGACCGACGAGCAGCGGGAAGCGATCGAGCGGCTGGAGCGACGCGTCGCCGTGCTCGAGGAGCTGGTCCGGCGGCTGATCCCCCCTCAGCCCGCCCGCGCCGTCTCCGCCCCGGAGCGGCCGCTGTCGCCCGCCCAGCCCCCGCGCCAGACGCCCACGCTCGCCGACGTCACGCCCCGGGCCCCGCCGCCCCCGGCCCCGGATGCGCCCGCGCCCGCCACCGACCTCGAGCAGTGGTTCGGCCAGCGCGGGCTGCTCGTCATCGGCGTGGTGGCGCTGCTCGCCGCCGCCGCCTTCTTCCTGAAGTACGCGTTCGACCGTGGCTGGATCCCGCCCTTGGTGCGCTCGCTGCTCGCCGTCGCCGCGGGGATCGGCGTCGCGGCGTGGGGCGAGGAGCGGATCCGCCGCGCCATGCCGCGCTACGGCGCCGCCATGATCGGCGCGGGCGGGGGCCTCGTGTTCCTCGGCCTCTGGGCTGCCGCCGGTCCCTACGCGCTGATCGACCGCCGGATCGGGGTGCTGCTGCTCGCGGCCACGACCGTCGCCGTGACGCTGTTCGCCCTGCACCACGAGATCGAGGGCCTCGCGATCTGGGCGCTCGTGGGCGCCTACCTGGCACCCGTCCTCCTGCCGCCTCCGGTCCCGAACCCGGAGGCGTTTCTCGGCTATCTCGAGGTGATCGGACTCGGGACCGGGGTGCTGGCGTACGCCATGAGCTGGCGCCGCACCTTCGACCTGGCGCTGTTCGGGTATCTGCTGCTCGCCGCGACCGGCGCCGCGGCGGCGCTCGCAACCCCGCTCGGGTGCTGGCTCGTCGCCGCGGGCGCGATCCTCGCGCTCCACGTGACGCACGGCCGGCCCTGGCCCGAGGCCCGCGCAGGAGTGTTGCTCGTGGCGTGGGCGATTCTCGGGACCAGCCTCGACGGGCTCCGCGGCTCCGAGCCGGCGCGCTGGCTGGCGCTGGCCGCCGGCGCGGCCGTGTTCGGCCTCCTGTGGTGGCAACAGCTCGAGCGGGACCCGTTCGCCGGCAGCGCGCGAGATCCCGACGCCACCGCGGACCGCTTCCTGTTCGTCGCCAACCCGATCGCCTTCCTGGTGCTCGCGTACACCGCCGGGCTCATGCTGCTCGAGCACGAGCCCGGCGCGCTGCCGGCGCTGCTCGGCGCGATCTACATCTCAGCCGGCTGGCTGCGTCGCGCGGCCTCCGTCCTCATGATGGGGTTTGCGCTCGGCGCCCTCGCGATGGCGCTCGAGTGGCCGGCCACGAGCGTGGCGATCGGCTGGACCGGGCTGGCCGTGGCTGCGCTCGCCGCCGACCGATGGGGCGGCCGTCCCGGCGGCCGCCTCGCGGCCGTGTGGCTCGCGACGGCGGCCCTGCTGTGGCTCTTCTCGGTCGCGGTGTGGTCCCGCGCGCCGCACGCTCCGGTGTTCAGCGACGCCTGGGCGGTGGCGCTCTACAGCTGCGTCGCGGGCACGCTCCTGGCCGCGCGCTGGTGGGGAGTGGAGACCCCGGCGCCCTGGAAGCGGAGCGGGGCGGAGTGGCTGTGGGCGCTGGGGGCTGCGGCGGTGCTCGCGGGCGGCTCGATCCAGCTCGGGGTCTACTTCGGGCGGATCGCGGCCCTCGCCGGCGACCTCGCGTTGAGCCTCTGGTGGCTCGTGTACGCGGGGGCGCTCGTGTCCCTCGGGTTCCGGCTGGACCGGAAGCTGATCCGCTCGGCCGGATTGGCCGTCGCCGCCGGCGCGGGGCTCAAGATCGTGCTGTACGACCTCGCGACCCTTGAGGCCCTCTATCGGGTGGCGTCGTTCTTCGCGCTGGCCCTGATCGCGCTCGCACTCGCGTACGTCTACAACAGAAAGGGACGTGAAGAGGAGGCGTGAAAAAGGGACGCGAAAAAACGACGTGAAAAGGAGACGTGAACGCGTCGAAAGGCATGGTCGAGGGAAAGCCACGTTTCTTTTTCACGTTTCTTTTTCACGTCGTCAGAGCTTTGGAAGCGTGATCCCCGTCTGCGCCTGATACTTGCCCTTCTTGTCCTTGTAGCTGATCTCGCACTCGTCCCCCTCATCCGCCGTGAAGAACAGCACCTGCGCGATGCCTTCGTTGGCGTAGATCCTGGCGGGCAGGGGCGTGGTGTTCGAGATCTCGAGCGTCACGAAGCCCTCCCACTCCGGCTCGAACGGCGTGACGTTGGTGATGATGCCGCAGCGGGCGTAGGTGCTCTTGCCGACGCAGATGGTGAGGACGTTGCGCGGGATCCGGAAGTACTCGACCGAGCGCGCCAGCGCGAACGAGTTGGGCGGCACGATGCACACGTCCCCTGTGAACTCGACGAACGACTTCGGGTCGAACCGCTTGGGATCGACCACGGCCGACAGCGCGTTGGTGAAGATCTTGAACTCGGGCGCGACGCGCATGTCGTAGCCGTAGGACGAGACGCCGTAGGAAATCACGCCGTCGCGCACCTGGTGCTCCGCGAAGGGCTCGATCATCCGGTGGCGTTCGGCCATGCGGCGGATCCAGCGATCGGACTTGATGGACATTGGGGCGCAATATATCGGCGCCATCGTCACTTACGCCACTCGATTCGGTTGACAATGGGGGCCGCCGCGAATACGTTTCGGCGGGTTAAGTGAATTTTTTCACGAACTCATGAACCAGCCTTACATCTCCTTCCTCATCCTCCTCGCCTTCGTCGCGTTCAACGCGGGCGTCCTGGTCGGGCTGTCGCACCTGCTCACGCCGCGCCGGCCGACCCCCCTCAAGGAGATGCCGTACGAGAGCGGGATGCCGCCGCTCGGCAGCGCGCGCGAGCGCTTCTCCGTGAAGTTCTATCTCGTGGCCATGCTGTTCATCGTGTTCGACATCGAGACGGTGTTTCTGATCCCGTGGGGGACGATCTTCTTCCGCTCGGGCGGTGCGGCGGCGGCCACGGCGGGGCCGGGAATGGGGTTCCTGCTGGTCGAGATGCTGGTGTTCATGGTGATTCTCGCGGTCGGGTACGTGTACGTGTGGAAGCGGGGGGCGTTGCAGTGGGATTGAAGGGTCAATTGAGGCGTCAAGCGATGGCGTCACGCGCCACCGTAGCACAACGACGTCGCGCGACGACGTCGCGTGACGCCGTTGCGGGACGATTTCGCGGGACGCCTCTGCTGGACGGGGTAGCGCAGTGAAACACGTTCTCGAGACCAAGGAAGTCGCCGGGCAGAGCCCGAACTATCTGCTCGCCCGGCTCAGGGAGCTGGTGGATTGGGCGGTGAACTCGTCGCGCGCGAACTCGCTCTGGCCCATGCCGTTCGGCACGGCCTGCTGCGCGATCGAATTCATGGCGACCGCCGCGAGCCGGTTCGACTTCGCTCGCTTCGGGATGGAGCGCCAGGCGTTCTCGCCCCGCCAGGCCGACGTGCTCATCTGCGCGGGGCGGCTGCCGTTCAAGCTCGCCCCCGTGATCCGGCGCATCTACGACCAGATGCCGCAGCCCAAGTGGGTCATCTCGATGGGCGCGTGCGCGTCGACCGGCGGCATCTTCGACAACTACGCCATGGTGCAGGGGATCGACACGATCGTGCCGGTGGACGTCTACGTCCCCGGGTGCCCGCCGCGGCCCGAGGGGCTCTTGTACGGCGTGCTGCTGTTGCACAAGAAGATCAAGGGCGAGTCGCTGTTCGACCGAGTGCCGCGGCGCGAGGAGCAGCCGCTCGACGAGCGCGGCCTCCGGCTCCCGCCCGAGCAGATCGACGAGATCTCGGAGCCCTTCGGGAACTCCATCCACCAGTTCCGGTCGGCGTGAACCCGTCCGTCGACGCCCTGCGAGCGACCTTCGGCAGCGCGATCGGCCGCGCCCTCGTGGTGTGCGGCGACACGATCGTCCACGTGGACCGCGCGACGAGCTTCGCGATCCTCAAGTGGCTGCAGCAGACGCCGGGCCAGGAGTACGACTACCTCGTCGATGTGACCGCGGTCGAATACCGCGACACCGAGCGGCCCATCGAGGTCGTCTACTTCCTGCGCGCGCTCGAGCGGCGCGCGGACCTGCGGGTCAAGGTCGAGCTGCCGCCGGAGCAGGACCTCGTCGTGGACTCGGTGGTGGCCCTGTGGCAGGGCGCGAACTGGCTGGAGCGCGAAGTCTACGACATGTTCGGGATCACGTTCCGCGGGCACCCGGACCTGCGGCGCATCCTGATGTGGGAGACGTACGCGGAAGGCTACCCGCTGCGCAAGGACTTCCCGCTGCGCGGCCGGTTCAGCCGCGCCGAGCAGGTGCGCCAGGCGCTGGCCGCCAGCCCCGAAGCGCATTACTCGATGGAGGAGCTGTCGATCGCCGAGGCGTCGGACGGGCTTCCCGAGGACATGAAGGAGCGCCTGCGCCGCGGCGAGCGCGGCAAGGTCCCCTACTCCGAGTGAGCAAGCGGACGGTTGAGCTCGAGCTCGCGACGCCCGGGCTGGACGCCGGCGGCCGGCCGGCGCGCCTGCCCCTGACCGTCGGGTCGGCCGTGGCGGAGGGCCAGGTCGAACCCGAGGCGGGCGGCGAGCACATGCTGCTCAACCTCGGGCCCCAGCACCCGGCGACGCACGGCGTGCTGCGGCTGGTCGTCGAGCTCGACGGCGAGACCGTGGTGCGCGTCATCCCGCACCTCGGCTACCTGCATTCCGGCTTCGAGAAGCTGGGCGAATACCGCCACTACAACCAGATCATCCCGCTCACCGATCGCACCGACTACCTGTCGCCGATGGCCAACAACGTCGGCTTCGCGCTCGCGGCCGAGCAGCTGATGGGGATCGAGCTCACGCCACGCTGCAAGGTGCTGCGCGTGCTCGCCTGCGAGATGAGCCGCATCATCTCGCACATGGTGTGGCTCGGGACCACGTCGATCGACCTCGGCGCGTTCACCCCGTTCCTGTGGGCCTTCCAGGAGCGGGAGCGGATCTACGACCTCCAGGAGGCGTGGACCGGCGCCCGGCTGACGACGAGCGTGACGCGGGTCGGCGGGATGATGGCCGACGTCCCGGACGGGTTCGTCGAGGGACTGCGACACTTCACGCGGACCTTCCCGCGGACCCTGAGCGAGATCGACGGGGTGCTGACGCGGAACGCCGTGTGGCTCGGCCGCACCCAGGGCGTCGGCGTGTTGACGCGGGCCGAAGCGATCAACTTTTCGCTCTCCGGGCCGATGCTGCGCGCGAGCGGCGTCCCCTATGACGTGCGCAAGGATCGGCAATACCTCGACTACGAGACGTACGACTTCGACGTCCCCGTGGGCGAGCACGGCGACGTGTACGACCGCTACCTGGTGCGGCTCGAGGAGTGCCGCCAGTCGAACCGGATCCTCGCGCAGGCGCTCGACCGGCTCCCCGACGGCCCCGTGAACGTGGACGACCCGCGCGTGATCCTGCCGCCCAAGTCGCGCGCGATGAGCGACATGGAGGCGATGATCTATCACTTCAAGCAGGTGATGGAAGGCGTGAAGGCGCCGGTGGGCGAAGCCTACGTGGGCATCGAGAACCCGAAGGGCGAGCTGGGCACCTACCTCGTGTCCGACGGCACCGCGAAGCCGGTGCGCTGGCGCATCCGGCCGCCGTCGTTCATCAACCTCGCGGCGCTCCCGAAGATGGCGGAGGGGCACCTGCTCTCCGACTTGATCGCGATCAACGCGTCGGTGGACATCGTGATGGGCGAGGTGGATCGATGAGCGTGAGCGTGCATCCCGCCCGGCCCGCCGGGCCGGACGAGTACGAGCCGGTCTTCACGGGGAAGGTGCTCGAGCAGCTGCACGAGATCCTCACCCGCTATCCCACGAAGCAGGCGGGGTTGCTGCCGGCGCTGTGGTTGGCGCAAGAGCAGCGCGGCTGGATCTCCGACCGCACCATGGCCGAGGTGGCCGAAGTGCTCGGGCTCACGCCGGCGTACGTCAAGGGCGTAGTGACGTTCTACACCATGTACCACCAGCATCCGGTGGGGCAGAACTTCGTGCAGGTGTGCACGACATCGCCCTGCCACCTGTGCGGCGCCGAGGCCGTGCTGCACGCGTTCCTCGAGCGAACCGGGGCCAAGGAGCCGGGCGCCACGAGCCCAGACGGCAAGTGGACCGTGATCGAGGTGGAGTGCCTCGGAGCCTGCGGGTTCGCGACTCCGGTGCTCATCAACGACGACTTCATCGAGTCCGTCACCCCGGACAGGGTGTCGGAGCTCGTGAGGAAGTACAAGTGACGGCGGTCGGGCGGTCAGGCGGTCAGGCGGTCGGGAAACCGGCAGGGCGGGCGGTCTTTCGGTCCGCCCGACCGCCCGACCGCCCGACCGCCGGGCTGGGGGGGTGGGAGGGGTAATGGGCTTCCCACACACACCGCATTCCCGCGAGACCCTCGTGCTGTCCAAGCATTTCGGCGACCCCGAGGCGCGCACCTACAAGGGATGGGTGAAGCGCGGGGGCTACGAGGCGTGGAAGCAGGCGCAGGCCTTGTCCCCCGCCGCGGTCATCGACGTCGTCAAGGAATCGGGGCTGCGGGGCCGCGGCGGGGCGGGCTTCCCGACCGGACTCAAGTGGTCGTTCATGCCCAAGGAGAAGAAGAAGCCGCACTACCTGTGCGTGAACGCCGACGAGTCGGAGCCCGGGACCTTCAAGGACCGCGAGATCATGCGCTGGACGCCGCACGCCCTGCTCGAGGGGACGGCGATCGCCATGCACGCGATCCGGGCCGAAGTCGCCTACATCTACGTGCGGGGCGAGTTCACCGAGCCCTATGCCATCATGGAGAAGGCGCTCGCCGAGGCGAACGCCGGCCGCGTGTTCGGCGAGCGGCGGATCCACCTGCACCGCGGCGCGGGCGCCTATATCTGCGGCGAAGAGACGGCCCTGATGAACTCGATCGAGGGGAAGCGCGGCAACCCGCGCATCAAGCCGCCGTTCCCCGCGGCGGTCGGCGTGTTCGGCATGCCGACGACGATCAACAACGTGGAAACGCTCGCCGCCGTGCCCCACATCATCCGGCAGGGGGCGGCCTGGTACAAGGCGATGACGCTCGCCAACCCCAAGAGCACCGGCACGAAGCTCTTCTCGGTGTGCGGGCACGTGAAGAACCCCGGCAACTTCGAAGTGACGATGGGCTTCCCGCTCAAGGACCTGCTGTACGACCTGTGCGGCCTGCGGCCCGGCCGCACGCTCAAGGCCTGCATCCCGGGCGGGTCGTCGGTCCCGATCCTGAACCGCGAGGAGTCGGAGAGCTGCCTGCTCGACTACGAGGGGTGCGTCGAGCGGGGCACGATGCTTGGCTCGGGGGGCGTGATCGTGTTCGACGACACCGCGGACATGGTCTACCAGATCATGCGGCTGGCGCGCTTTTACGCCCACGAGTCGTGCGCCCAGTGCACGCAGTGCCGCGAAGGCACCGCGTGGACCACCAAGATCCTCGAGCGGATCCTGGCGGGGCAGGGGACGATGGCCGATCTCGACCTGCTGCTCGACCTCGCGGACAACATGACGGGGAAGACCATCTGCGTGCTGTCGGACTCGTGTGCCGCCCCGGTGGTCTCCGGCATCGGGAAGTTCCGGCACGAGTTCGAGGACTACATCACGGGCAAGCGGCGCCCGGTGATGGCGGCGTGACGGGGGGCGGGGGGGGCGGGGGGGGCGCCCGGATGTCTGACGATCTCGTCACGCTGACCATCGACGGCGTCCCGGTCGGCGTTCCCAAGGGGACGCTCGTGATCGAAGCCGCGAAGCAGGCCGGCGTGCTCGTCCCGCACTACTGCTACCATCCGGGGCTGCCCGTGGCGGGCGTCTGCCGGATGTGCCTCGTGGAGATCGAGAAGGCGCCCAAGCTCCAGATCGCCTGCGCCACGCTCGTCGCCGACGGGATGGTGGTGCGCACGCAGTCCAAGGCGGCGAAGGACGCGCGCATGGGCGTGCTCGAACTGCTGCTCATCAACCACCCGCTCGACTGCCCGATCTGCGACCAGGCGGGGGAGTGCGAGCTGCAGGACTTCACCTTCCAGGAAGGGCGTCCCTCGACGCGCTACAGCCCGGACTACGCGAAGCGCTTCAACCCGGTGGAGGACTTCGGCCCCGACGTCCTGTACGTACCGAACCGCTGCATCCTGTGCACGCGCTGCGTCCGCTTCATGGAGGACGTGGCGCAGGAGCCCGTGCTCAACGTGTCCGAGCGCGGCGACCGGGCCTACATCGGCATCCATCCCGACGCGCGGCTGGACCACCCCTGGGCCGGCAACGTCGTCGACCTCTGCCCGGTGGGCTCGCTGCTCTCCAAGGACTTCCTGCACCGGGCGCGCGCCTGGGAGCTCGACAAGACCGCGTCGATCTGCACCGGCTGCTCGCAGGGCTGCAACGTCACGCTCGACACACGGGACAACGTCGTCGTGCGCGTGCGCCCGCGGCCCAACCTCGAGGTGAACCGCTATTTCATCTGCGACCACGGGCGCGCGAGCTACCGCTGGATGAGCCGCGGCGACCGGATCGAGGCGCCGCTCGTGAAGCGCGTGGCCGTGGACTGGGAAGAAGCCCTGGCGCGCGCGGCCAGCCTGCTGCGCGGCGCCAGCGGCGCGGCGGTGTCGCTCGTCTCCCCGAAGGCCTCCACCGAGGCGCTGTTTCTCGCGCGCGAGCTGTTCGCCGGATTCGACTGGACGGGCGCCTTCCAGGTCGTCATGGGCGAGGAGGCGCCGCTCGCGGGGGTCCCGAACCTGGCGCTCCGCGCCGAGCGGGCGCCGAACGGGACCGGGGCCGAGCTGCTCGGGTACACGCGCGACTACGCCGCCGCGCTCACGGCGGCCGAAACTGCCGCCGTCGTCCTCGTGCTCGACGTGCCCGAGCCGGTCGTCCGCACGGCGGGCGCGTTGATCTACGTCGGCACGTCGCTGCCGGACGCCGCGCGCGATGCCGCGATCGTGCTCCCGATGGCGAACATCGCGGAGGAGGACGGCACGTTCGTGAACCGCGACGCCCGGGTGCAACGCTACTTCCAGGCGAAGCCCGCGCCCGGCATGGCGCGTCCGGCGTGGTGGGTGTTCGCCGAGCTGCTCGCGGCGCTCGGCCGGGGCGAGCCGCTCGCGAGCGCGAGCGACGCGTTCGACGCACTCGCTCGGGCGGCGGCGCCGTTCGCGGGACTGAGCTACGCGGGCCTGGGGATGGCGGGGAAGACTGCCAAGCTCGAAGTCGGGGTGGGGGCGTGAAGTTCTTCCTGCTCGCGTCTGCGACCAAGGTGGTGGTCGTGTTCACCGTCGTCATGGTCGGGGTGGCCTTCCTCACCTGGGTCGAGCGCCGGGTCTGCGCCTGGATGCAGGACCGCCTGGGCCCGAACCGGGTCGGGCCGCAGGGCCTGCTGCAGCCCGCGGCCGACGGCCTCAAGAACCTGCTCAAGGAAGAGACCCTCCCGGCGCAGGCCGACAAAGTGCTGTTCCTGCTCGCGCCGGTGATATCCTTCGTCCCGGCGCTGCTCACCATCGCCGTGATTCCCTTCGCCACGCCGCTCCCGACGCGGTGGGGCCAGGTGGACATGGTGGTGGCGGATCTCCCGATCGGATTCCTCTACATCCTGGCGTTCGGCTCGCTGGGCGTCTACGGCATCGTGCTGGCGGGGTGGTCGTCCAACAACAAGTACTCGCTGCTCGGCGGCCTCCGGGCGAGCGCCCAGATGATCTCCTACGAGATCGCGATGGGGATGAGCACGGTGGCCGTGTTGCTCGTCGCCGGCAACGTGACGCTGACCGACGTGATCGCCCGGCAGCAGCCGTCGCTGTTCACGTGGAACGTGTTCCCGCTGTCGCTCGCCTGCTTCATCTTTCTGGTCGCCGCGTTCGCCGAGACGAACCGGCTGCCGTTCGACCTGCCGGAAGCGGAGGGCGAGCTGATCGCCGGCTATCACACCGAGTACAGCGCGATGAAGTTCTCGATGTTCTACATCGCCGAGTACTCGAACATGGTCACCGCGTCGGCGCTGATGGCGACGCTGTTCTTCGGCGGCTACGACATCCCGCTCACGAGCTGGGACGACGGGCCGCCCTGGACGATTCTGAAGACGCTCCTGACGCTCCTCACGTTCTCGGTCAAGGTGTCGTTCTTCCTGTTCCTGTACATCTGGGTGCGCTGGACCCTGCCACGGTTCCGCTACGATCAGCTGATGGCGCTGGGCTGGAAGGTGATGCTGCCGCTGGCCCTCGGCTACATCAGCGTCGTCGCGAGCGCCATCTGGCTGCTGCACGACCGGCTCGGCTGGAGCTACGACGCGCGCTTCAGCCTCGCGCTGTTCGGGCTGAACCTGCTGCTGGCGGTCCCGCTGTTCTTCGTGCTCGACCGCGGGCGCATCGTCGCCGGCTCGGTGGCCGAGGAGCGGGCCTGATGGCGATCGGCGTCACGGTGATGAAGCGGCCGCGCGCCCGGGCGTCCTACGTCCGAGCCACCCTCAAGGGGATGGCCCTCACGCTGCGGCACCTGTTCCGTCCCAAGGTCACGATGCAGTACCCGGAAGAGAAGTCCACCGAGGGCTGGTCGATCTCTCCCCGCTGGCGCGGCACGCACCGCATGCTCACGGACGAGCAGGGGCGCGCCAAGTGCGTGGCGTGCGGGCTGTGCCCCCAGGTCTGCCCGGCGAACTGCATCAAGCTCGTGCCCGGGGAGGACGAAGCAGGGAACCGCTACCCGCTGATCTACGAGATCGACGAATTCCGCTGCGTGTTCTGCGGCTACTGCCAGGAGGTCTGCCCGGAAGAGGCGATCCACGTGGGCGTGCACTACGAGAACTCGGAGTACTCGCGCGACCGGTTCGTCTACGACTTGGAGCGGCTGTGCGCGCAGACGCACGCGGTCTCGACCCTGTGGGATCCCTCCGACCCCAAGGGCGAGTGACCCGTGTCGCTCACCGAGCTGATCTTCTGGGCGTTCGCCGCACTCGCCATGGTGAGCGCAGCGTGCTGCGTCACCCGGAAAAACCCGGTGGCGAGCGCGCTGTGGCTGGTGGTGACGCTGTTCGCGATCGCCGCGCTGTTCGTCGTGCTCGACGCCCAGTTCATCGCGGTGCTGCAGGTGCTGGTGTACGCCGGCGCGATCATGGTGCTGTTCCTGTTCGTGATCATGCTGCTGAACCTCGGCCGCCCCGGGCCGACCGACGTGAAGGGCCCGCTCGGCGTCGGCGTCGCGTTCCTGCTCGGCGGCGTGCTCCTGTTCCAGCTATGGAGCCTGCGCCAGGCCGGCCCGCCGGAGCCGATCCGGCTGCCGCCCGGCGGCATGGCCCGGCTCCAGCAGGAGCAGGGCCTCGTGGCCGCGATCGCCCGACCGCTGTTCGACACGTATCTCATCCCCTTCGAAATCACCAGCCTCCTCCTCCTCGCCGCGATCGTCGGCGCGGTGGTGCTGGCCAAGCGGAAACTCTAACCAATGCTGCTCGGACCGGCGCTCGCCGTCTCGGCCGTGCTGTTCACCCTGGGGGTGTTCGGCGTGCTGCTCCGCCGCAACGCCATCGTGATCTTCATGTGCGTCGAGCTGATGCTCAACGCCGTGAACCTCACGTTCGTCGCGTTCGCGCAGTCGCTCGGGGTCGCGGGCCAGCTGTTCGTGTTCTTCGTGATGGCGGTGGCCGCCGCTGAGGCGGCGGTCGGCCTGGCGATCGTGCTCGCGATCTACCGCCACCGCGAGACGGTGGACCTGCAGAACATCAACCTGCTGAAGGGCTGATGCCGTCCCTCCAGACCGCGCTGTGGCTCGTGCCCGCGCTGCCGCTCGTGGGCTTCCTCGTGAACGGCGTGCTCGCTCTCGCGCGCCCGAACGCCAAGACCGCCGTCTCGGTGATCGGCGTGGGGGTGCTCGCCCTGGCGTTCGCCGCCGGCCTCGCGGCCGTGACCGGACTCGCGCGCCTGCACCCCGAGGCGCCGCTCGTGTTCCGCTACTGGGCCTGGATGCCGGCCGGCGACCTGCGGATCGACTTCGCGCTGCAGCTGGACCAGCTCGCCGCCGTGATGGTGCTGGTCGTCACCGGGGTGGGCGCCCTGATCCACCTGTTCAGCGTCGGGTACATGGGCGACGACCCGGGATACGCGCGCTACTTCGCCTACCTGAACCTGTTCGTCTTCTTCATGCTGGTGCTCGTGCTCGGCGCCAGCTTCCCCGTGATGTTCGTGGGGTGGGAAGGGGTCGGGCTGTGCTCCTACCTGCTGATCGGCTTCTGGTTCAACGAGAAGATCAACGCCGACGCGGGGCTCAAGGCGTTCGTCGTGAACCGGATCGGAGACTTCGGGTTCCTGGTCGCGATGTTCCTGATCTTCCGGGAGACCGGGTCGCTGGACTTCGGCGAGGTGTTCGCGAAAGCCCCGGCGGCGCTCGCTCCGGGCGGGTCCGTCGTCACGGCAATCACGCTGTTCCTGTTCCTCGGCTGCACCGGGAAGTCGGCGCAGATCCCCCTCTACACCTGGCTGCCGGACGCCATGCAGGGGCCGACCCCCGTGTCCGCCCTGATCCACGCGGCCACGATGGTCACGGCGGGCGTCTATCTGGTGGCGCGCTGCAACGTGCTGTACGCCCTGGCGCCGGCGTCGAGCAGCGTGGTGGCCGGGGTGGGCGTGCTCACCGCGCTGTTCGCCGCGACGATCGCCCTCAAGCAGTGGGACTTGAAGCGCGTGCTCGCGTATTCCACGGTCTCGCAACTCGGCTACATGTTCCTGGGCGTCGGGACGGGCGCGTACGCCGCGGGCATCTTCCACCTCGTGACGCACGCCTTCTTCAAGGCGCTCCTGTTCCTCGGCTCGGGGAGCGTGATCCACGCGATGCATCACGCCTATCACGCGACGCACCGGCACGAGGACGCGCAGGACATGCGGAACATGGGCGACCTGCGCCGCCACCTGCCGTGGACGGCCGCGCTGATGTGGATCGCGACGCTCGCGATCGCCGGCATCCCGCCGTTCTCCGGGTTCTTCTCCAAGGACGAGATCCTGGCCGCCGCGTACGCACGCGCCACCGCCCAGCCGGCCTGGTACGCGTACTGGGCGCTGGGACTCGCGGCGGCGCTGCTCACGGCGTTCTACATGACCCGGCTGATGCTCTACACCTTCCACGGACCGAACCGCACGGGCGACGCGGAGCGCCAGCACCTGCACGAGGCGCCGTGGGTGATGACGGGCCCGCTCGTGGTGCTCGGGGCGCTGAGCCTCGCGGGCGGGGTGATCAACCTTCCCGAGTTCATGCACGGCCCGGCCTTCCTGCACCGCTGGCTCGAGCCCGTCACGGACGTCGCCGACCGCCTGCGGCCCGGCGTCGCCGTCCCGCCCGCCGCCGAGTGGGCGCTCGTGCTGGCCGCCGTGGCGGTGGCCGCGCTGGGCATCCTCGGCGCGTTCCGGCTGCTCAAACCCGAGGCGCTCGTCCCGGCCCGGCTCGCCCCCCCCGAAACGGGTCTCGGCCGGCTGCTGTGGAAGAAGTGGTACGTGGACGAGATCTACGCCGCCGCGATCGTCCGGCCGGTGACGTGGCTGTCGCGGGAGGTGCTGTGGAAGATCATCGACCAGCGGGTGGTGGACGGCTTGATGGTGAACGGCAGTGCGGCGGCGTCGCGCGCCCTGGGCTGGGCCGGCAGCCGGCTGCAGACGGGGCAGGTGGGCGTCTACGTGGCGCTGTTCGTGGCGGGCGTGCTGCTCGTCCTCGGCGCGGCGACGCGGTAAGCCGTGTACCGGCACTGGATTCTCACCGCGCTGCTCGCCTGGCCCGTCGCCGGGGCGCTCGCCACGCTGGTGGCGCCGGTCCGGCGGGCGAAGCACATCGCGCTCGCGGCGAGTCTCGTCGAGTTCGCGATCTCGGTGCCGCTGTGGTGGACGTTCGACCCGTCGGGCGGGATGCAGTTCCAGCTCGACGCCTCCTGGATCCCCGCCTGGGGCATCCACTACACCGTCGGCGTGGACGGGATCTCGCTCTTCATGGTCCTGCTCACGACGTTCCTCGTCCCCCTGTCGGTGCTCGGTAGCTACACCTACATCACGACGCGCGAGCGAGGGTTCTACGCGCTGATGCTCCTGCTCACCTCGGGGATGATCGGGGTGTTCGTCTCGCTCGACCTCTTCCTCTTCTACGTGATGTGGGAAGTGATGCTGATCCCGATGTACTTCATCATCGGCGTGTGGGGCGGGGAGAATCGCCTGTACGCGGCGATCAAGTTCTTCATCTACACGATGTTCGGATCGCTGCTCATGCTGGTGGCGATCCTGGTGATGGTCTATCTCGTCGGCCGGCGCACGGGCGTCGTGTCGTTCTCCTACCTGCACGTGATGGCGAACCTCGGGACGCTGGGGTCGCTCGCCTTCTGGCTGTTCGGCGCGTTCTTCCTGGCGTTCGCGATCAAGGTCCCGATGTTCCCGTTCCACACCTGGCTCCCCGACGCGCACGTCGAGGCGCCGACCGCGGGCTCGGTGATCCTGGCCGCCGTCCTCCTGAAGATGGGGACGTACGGCTTCCTGCGGTTCGCGCTGCCGTTCTTCCCCGCCGTGGCGCAGCACCCCACGGTCCGGGCGGGAATCGTCGGGCTGTCCCTGATCGGGATCGTCTACGGCGGGCTCGTCGCCATGGTGCAGCCGGACTTCAAGAAGCTCATCGCCTATTCGTCGGTCGCGCACCTCGGCTTCGTGATGCTCGGCATCTGGGCGCTCACGCTGCAGAGCGTCCAGGGCGCCCTGCTGGTGATGATCAACCACGGGATCTCGACGGGGGCTCTGTTCTTCCTGGTCGGGATGCTGTATGAGCGGCGCCACAGCCGGCTGATCGAGGCGTTCGGGGGCATCGCGAAAGTCGCGCCGCTCTTCGCCGCCACGCTCACGATCGTGTCGCTCTCGTCGATCGGGCTCCCGGCCACCAACGGCTTCGTAGGGGAGTTCCTCGTGCTGATCGGGGCGTTCCAGACCTACCCCGTCGCGACGACGATCGCGACGACCGGCGTGATCGTCGCCGCGATGTACCTGCTCCCGGCCCTGCAGCGCGTGATCTACAACCCGCTCGACAAGAAGGAGAACGAGCGGCTCGCCGACCTGTCGCCGCGCGAGCTCGCCGTGCTGCTGCCGCTCGTGGCGTGCATCGTCTGGATCGGCGTGTACCCGAAGCCGTTCCTGCGGCGGATGGAGCCCGCCGCGCAGCAGCTGGTCGATGCGGTCAAGAGCGCCGCCCCGGCCGCGGCGGTTGCGCCGTGAGCCTCGATCTCGCGCGCCTCGACCTCTCGAGCTACTCGGACCTCCTGATCGCGCTCTCGCCGGAGCTGGTGCTCACGACGGCGGCGTTGATCCTGATCCTCGTGGTCGCCTGGCGGCACAGGACCAGGCAAGACGTGCGCGCCGCCGGCTGGGTGGCGCTCGCGGGGCTCGCCGCCACGGCCGCGGCCACATGGTGGCTCTGGTGGAACCGGGCGGGCGCGTCGGGAATCGCCGTCATGATCGCCGTCGACGACTTCCGCTTCGTGGCCGACTGGCTGTTCCTCGGCACGGCGGCGCTCACGGTGCTCGTGTCGATCGAGTACCTCGAGCGCGAGGACGTGCTCGTCCCCGAGTACTACGTGCTGCTGCTGTTGGCCACCTTGGGCATGATGCTGATGGCGGGAGCCGAAGACCTGATGGTGCTGTTCCTCGGCCTCGAGCTCATGTCCGTGTCCGTGTATGTGCTCGCCGGGATCAACCGGCGCTCCGCGCCCGCGGCCGAGGCCGCGCTCAAGTACTTCCTGCTCGGCGCCTTCGCCTCGGGGTTCCTGCTGTACGGCATCGCGCTCGTGTACGGCGCGACCGCGGCCACGAATCTCACGCTCATCGGCGTTCAGGTGGCGACGCAGGGTCTCGGGGGCAGCACGATGCTGCTCATCGGCCTCGGGCTGCTGATCGTCGGGTTCGGCTTCAAGGTGGCGGCGGTGCCGTTCCACATGTGGGCCCCCGACGTGTACGACGGCGCGCCGACGCCCGTGACCGCCTACATGGCGACGGGAGTGAAGGCCGCCGCGTTCGCCGCCCTCTTGCGGGTGCTGACGGAGGGATTCGGCACGGTCCCGGCGTGGCACCAGATCGTCTGGTGGCTCGCCGTCGTGACCATGGTGATCGGAAACCTCGTCGCCCTGGCGCAGCGGACCGTGAAGCGGATGCTCGCGTATTCGTCCATCGCTCATGCCGGCTACCTGCTGGTCGCCGTGGCGGCGGGCAACGCGGCGGGCTCGGCCGCGTTCCTGTTCTACCTCCTCGCCTACACCCTGATGACGCTCGCCGCCTTCGCGCTGCTGGCCGCCAAGGGGCGGAACGGCGAGCGCGACGTGCTGATCGACGATCTCGGGGGGCTCGCGCAGCGGCGGCCGTGGCTCGCGTTCCCCCTCGCCGTGTCCATGCTCTCGCTGCTCGGCTTCCCCGGGACGGCGGGCTTCATCGGCAAGTGGTACATCCTCGTGGCCGCCACCACGGCGCAGCAGAACGTGCTCGCCGCCGTCCTGGTGCTCGCCAGCGTGATCTCGGCAGGCTACTATCTTCCCGTGATCATGGCGATGTACATGCAGCCCGAGCCGTTCGATGGAGCGCACGCGAGCGTGCGGCTCGGCGTGCTCGGCCGGACCGCGGTGATCGCGTCGGTGCTCGGGCTCCTGTACTTCGGCGTCCGGCCGAACCGCGCGCTCGACATCGCGCGCCAGAGCGGCGCCGCCGTCCGGCCCGCCCTGGCGCCGTCGGCCCCGGGCGCGCCCCCGGTGGCCCCAACCCCCGCGGGCCACTAAGGACGAGGCGGGCTCCATGCAGATCCCCGCCACCATCTTCCGCGAGTACGACATCCGGGGCACCGTGGGCGACCAGCTCACGGCCGAGGTCGCCCGCGCCGTCGGGCAGGCATTCGCGACGCTCGCCTGGGAGCGGCTGAAGCGCGCGCCGCGGCTCGCCGTGGGCCGCGACAATCGGCCATCGGGCCCGGCCCTCGTCCAGGGGATGCTGTCGGGCGTCGAAGCCGTGGGCGGGCACGGCGTGGACATCGGGGAGGCGCCCACGCCCGCGCTCTATTTCGCCACGCACGTCCTCAACGTGGACGGCGGCGTACAGGTCACCGGCTCCCACAACCCGCCCGCGTTCAACGGCTTCAAGCTCGTCCTCTCCGGCGAGGCGGTCGCCGGTCCGGACATCCAGGAGTTGCGGCGGCTGATCGAGGACGGCCGCACGCCCGGGCGGACCGGCGGCTCGCGCAGCCGGGACGACAGCGTGCTCGCGCGCTACCGCGACGCCGTGGCGCAGCGGAACGGCCCGCTCCCGCGGCGGGTCAAGGTCGTCGTCGACTGCGGCAACGGCGTGTCCAGCCTCGTCGCCGTCGAGACGCTCCGGCAGCTCGGCGCGGAGGTGGTGCCGCTGTTCTGCGACTCGGACGGCACGTTCCCGAACCACCATCCCGATCCCACGGTGCTCGAGAACCTGCGCGACCTGCAGGCGGCGGTGGCACGCGAGCGCGCCGAGCTGGGCATCGCGTTCGACGGCGACGGCGATCGGATCGGCGCGGTGGACGACCAGGGCCGCGTGCTGTTCGGCGACCAGCTGCTCGTGCTGCTGGGCCGCGATCTGGCGCACCGCATGGGACCCGGGCATCCGGTGATCTTCGACGTGAAGTGCTCGGAGGTCCTGCCGCAGGAGCTGGCCCGCGTCGGGCTCAAGCCCACGATGTGGAAGACCGGGCACTCCCTCATCAAGCAGAAGATGAAGGAGCTCGACGCGCCGCTCGCCGGCGAGATGAGCGGCCATATGTTCTTCGGCGGCGATTGGTACGGCTTCGACGACGCCCTGTTCGCCGCGGCGCGGCTGCTGGGCTACGTCGCCGAGCGGGGCGGGCCGCTGTCGCGCCTGCTCGCCGACCTCCCGCAGACCGTGTCCACACCCGAGCTGCGGGTCGACTGGCCGGACGAGCGCAAGTTCGACGTCGTCGCGCGCGCCGCGCGGCATTTCGCGGCGAAGTACCCCGTCTCGACGCTCGACGGCGTGCGCATCACCTTCGCCGACGGCTGGGGCCTGCTGCGCGCGTCGAACACACAGCCGGTGCTGGTGCTGCGTTTCGAGGCGGGGAGCGAGGCGGCGCTCGCCGCGTACCGGACGGAAGTGGAGGGCTGGCTCGCGACCCAGGGCCTCCGGCCGTGACGCGCGCCCACCGACGGTGGGCCCTGGCGCTCGGTGCCGTGCTGCTGGTCGTCCTGCTCGTCGGAGGACGTTGGTTCGCGCTCGAGACCGCGGAGCGCGCCTGGGCCGCGAGTCTCCGGGGCGGCGCCGTGTACGTCGCCGCCCGGGACTTCGCCCGCCTCGTGTCGGGTCTGATCCTGCTCACCGCCGTGGGGTGGGGCACGGCGAACCTGTTCTTCGTCTACCGGGTGATCGGCTCGGTGCAGCTGCCGCGCCGCCTCGGCGACCTCGAGATCGTGGAAGCCGTGCCGCAGCGCGTGCTGCTCGGGGGCACGATCGCGAGCGGCCTCGCCTTCGGCTTCATCCTCGCACTCGGGACCGGCGACTGGTGGATGGCCGCGCGCCTGGCCGCCACCCCGCCGCATTTCGGCGTCTCCGACCCGCTGCTGCACCGCGACGTCGGCTACTACGTCGGCCAGTTGCCGTGGGCCGTGCGGGCCCAGGGCTTCGCGCTGCTCGCGACCGTGACGGCCGCGGTCATCGTCGCCCTCCTCTACCTCGGTATCGGGTCGCTGCGCTTCCGCCGCTGGCGCCCCTACGCGAGCACGCACGCCCGGGCTCACCTGGGCGGCGTGCTCGCGTGCACCGCGCTGGCCATCCTGTGGGGCGCGCTACTCGACCCGGCCGAGACCGTGGCGGGGCTGCACGGCGCGCTGGACCGCGGCGCGCTCCAGGTCCGCCTCCCTGGCGCCGCGGTCGTGGCGGGGCTCGCGGTCGCTGCGACCGGCGCGAGTCTCGTGTGGACCCTGCGCGATACGCCGACGCTGCTCCTCACGAGTTGGGGGGCGCTGCTGGGCGCGTCCCTGGGTGTTTTCCTGCTCGTGCCGGCGCTGCTCCGCGACGCCCAAGCGCAGCCGGACGTGGGCCTCCCCCAGCAGCGGGACAGCCTCGAACGGCTGGCCTTCGCCCTGGACTGGCGCGCAGACCCGCCGCCCGCGTTCCCGGCGGCCACGGCGGCCGTCGCGATGCTCCCGGTGTGGGACGCCGAGCGCGTCGCCGGCGCCGCCCGCCGCCGGCCTGAGCTGCTGGGCGCGCACGCCGCCGTGGCGGGCGTGGCGCTCTCCCCGCGCGCCCTCGGCGACGGCCGGGCGACGTGGCTCGTCGCCGCCATGCCCGACCTCGAGGCGTCGGCGCGCGCGCAGCCGGGACCACGCTGGGCCGAGATCCACCGCGCGCCGTGGGCCCGCGCCGGCCGCCCGCTCGTCGCCGTCGAATCCGACACCGGGCTCGAGATCGCGCCGCTCCTCACGCGCGATCCCGCTGCCTGGTTCGGCCCGGGGTTCCACGAGTTCGCGGTCGCCGCCCCGGACAGCTGGCCGGACCTCGCCCCCATTCTCCCTCGCCACAGTGGAAAGCGGTGGTCAGGGGGAGAGGCCAGGGGCGCCGGCATCCCGCTCGCGGGCTGGTGGCGCCGCACGGCGCTCGCCTGGTCGTTACAGAGCCCCGAGCTCGCCCGCGCGGAGACGGACGGTCTCCTGCTCTTGTGGCGGCGCGACGTGGTGGAACGGCTGGAGCGGCTGGCGCCGTTCGCGACGTTCGATGCGCCGACCCCGCTCGTCGCGGACGGCGGCCTCTGGTGGGTCGCGTACGGGTACCTCGGGTCGGAGACGTTCCCGCTGGCGCGGCGCATGGAATGGGAGGGCCGTCCCGTGCGGTTCCTGCGCGCGGGGCTGATCGGCGCCGTGAGCGCGGCGAGCGGCGACACGCAGCTCTACCTCGCCCCGGGGGCGGACTCGCTCGCGGCGACGTGGGCGCGGATCTTCGGCCCGCTGGTCCGCCCGCTCGACAGCCTGCCGGCCGCGCTGCGCGCGGGGCTGCCCTACCCGCGCCAGACGTTCCGGATCGCGGCCGCGCTCGTTGCCGCGGCGCGAACCGACTCGGGAGCGTGGATCGCGCGCCCGCGCGAGCCCTTCGAGCTCGCCGCGCCGGACGCCGACGGGGAGACGCGGGTGTGGACGGCGCAGGGGTTCGAGACCGGCAACCCGCGGGAGGTCGCGGCGGTCGTGGCCGCGAGCGTAGGACGGGCAGGGCCGGAGGTCCTCGTGTGGCGCCCCAGCCCGGCGGTGCAGCTGCCGAGCGTGCTCGTCGGGTCGCCCCAGCCGCCGACCGCCCCCGGGGTGCTCCGCCTCTGGAACGTCGGTGGCGCCCTGTTTTCGGCGCAGGCGTTGTTCCGCGAGCCGGCTGCGGAGGGCCCGCCGGGCATCGACACGCTGTTTCTCACGTGGGGCGAGCGGCGCGGCCAGGGCGCGACGGCGCGGGCCGCGCTGCGGGATCTGCTGACCGCGGGACACGGCGCCCACCTCCCCGCGGACACCTCCCTGGCGGCCCGCTGGGACGCGGCGCGCGGGCTCGCCGCCCAGGCCGACGCGGCCCTGGCAGCGGGCGACCTCGAGGCCTTCGGCCGCTACTACAAGCAGCTCACGGAGCTGCTCGAGCTACGCCGGCGGAAGCTTGCCCCTACCCCCGGGCCCCGCTAGGTTGCGCCGCCGTGACACCTGGGGACCGGGGCGGCACCATCGTCGTCGCGCTGGGCGGGAACGCGGTCGCGCCGCCGGGCGAGCGGCCCACCATCACGAACCAGTTCCGCCACACGCGTGAGAGTCTCGCGCCGATCGTGGATCTCGCGCGCGACGGGTGGGCTATCGCGCTGGTGCACGGCAACGGCCCGCAGGTGGGTGACGAGCTGGCGCGCAACGAGATCGCGGCCGACCAGGTGGAGCCCCTGCCGCTCGGCGTGCTGGTCGCGGCGACGGCGGGGTGGATGGGCTACATGATCCAGCAGTCGCTCCAGAACGCGCTGGCCCGCGCGAGCGTCCGGCGGCAGGTCGTCACGCTCGTCACCCAGACGCTGTGTGACGCGAACGACGCCAACCTGCGAAACCCGACCAAGCCCATCGGCCACGCCCTCGACGCCGCCCGGCTGGCCCGGCTGCAGGCCCGCGGCGTCCCGGTGAGAGAAGAGCAGCCGGGCCGCTGGCGCCGGGTCGCGCCCTCCCCGCGGCCCATGGCGGTGGTGGAGCACGACATGATCCACTACCTCGTCGCCGCGGGCCACATCGTGGTGGCCTGCGGGGGCGGCGGGCCACCGGTGTACGACGACGCCGTGCTCCGGCTCGAAGGGATCGACGCGGTGGTCGACAAGGACCGCGTCGCCGCGATCCTCGGCCGGGAAATCGGCGCCGACGTGCTGCTGATCCTCACGAACGTGGACGCCGTGTACCGGGGCTACGGCACGACCCGCCAGGAGGCGATCCGCCGCCTCGACCTCGCCCAGGCGGATCATCTGCTCGCCGGGAAGGAGCTGGGCACGGGCAGCATGCGGCCGAAGATCGAGGCCGCGGCGGACTTCGTGCGAGCGGGCGGCACGCGCGCCATCATCGCCGAGCTGGCCCAGGGCCTGGCGGCCCTGCACGGGCAGGCGGGCACGACCATCACGCAGGAGCTGGCGTGAACCTGCACGAGTACCAGGCGCGGGCGATCCTCAAGGGCTACGGCATTCCGCTCCCGGACGGCGAGGTCGTCGAGACGCCCGAGCAGGCCCGGGCGGTCGCGCGGCGTCTGGGGGGCAGGGTGGTGCTGAAGGCCCAGGTCCACGCGGGCGGCCGCGGGAAGGCCGGGGGCGTGAAGCTCGCCGACGGCCCCGACGAAGCCGCAGCGCACGCGTCGACGATCCTCGGAATGACCATCAAGGGGCTCACCGTCCGCAAGGTGCTGGTCGTGCCCGCGGCCGACATCGCGTCGGAGAGCTACGTCGGCGTCATCGTGGATCGCGCCGTCCAGCGGCCGGTCCTGATGGTGAGCGCGGCGGGCGGGATCGACATCGAGGAAGTGGCGGCCCGGACCCCGGAGAAGATCCACCGCCTGGCCGTGGATCCGCGCTACGGACTGCTGCCGCACGAGGCGCTGGGGCTCGCGTTCCGGCTGTACCGGGACTTCGCGCCGGCGCGCGTCGCGGCGGACATCATGCAGCGGCTGTATGTCGCCTTCTACGGCGTGGGCGCTTCCCTCGCGGAGATCAACCCGCTCGCGACCACCCCTGACGGCCGGGTCGTCGCGCTCGACGCGAAGATCGTGATCGACGACAATGCGCTCGACCGCCGCCCCGAGATCGCCGCCCTGCGCGACAGCTCGGCCGAGGCGCCGTCCGAAGTGCGGGCCCGTGAGGCCGGGCTCAGCTATATCAAGCTCGAAGGGACGGTGGGCTGCTGCGTGAACGGCGCGGGGCTCGCGATGGCGACCATGGACCTCGTGAAGTACTACGGCGGCCAGCCCGCCAACTTTCTCGACATCGGCGGCAGCTCGAATCCCCAGAAGGTCGTGAGCGCGCTCGGCATCATCACCGCCGACCCGGGCGTGAAGGCGATTCTCTTCAACATCTTCGGCGGCATCACCCGCTGTGACGACGTGGCGAACGGCATCGTCCAGGCCACCCGGGAGTTCCCGCTCCAGGTGCCGCTCGTCATCCGGCTCACCGGAACGAATGAGCGGGAGGCCGTGCAGATCCTCACCGCGGCCGGCTATTCCGCCCTCACCGACATGGACGAGGCCGTGCAGCGGGCGGTCGCGCGGGCGCGGAGCGCGTGAGCGTCTTCATCGACCAGAGCACGCGCCTGGTGGTGCAGGGAATCACCGGCCGCGACGGCTCGTTCCACACGCGGCAGATGATCGGCTACGGCACCGCGGTCGTGGCCGGCGTGACGCCGGGGAAGGGCGGGCAGCTGTTCGACGGCGCGGTCCCGGTGTTCGACACCGTGGCGGATGCCGTGCGTGAGACCCGGCCGAGCGCCTCGGTCATCTACGTGCCGGCCGGCGCCGCCGCCTCGGCGATCTTCGAGGCGGCCGACGCCGGCATCGGACTGATCGTGTGCATCACCGAGGGAATCCCGGTGCTCGACCTGACGAAGCTGCTGCCGTACCTGAACGAGCGGGGCGCCCGGCTCATCGGTCCGAATTGCCCCGGCCTGATCGCACCGTCCAAGTGCAAGGTCGGCATCATCCCCGGCACCATCTGCCGGCCCGGGCGCGTCGGGGTCGTGTCCCGGAGCGGCACGCTGACCTACGAGATCGTGCACCAGCTCTCGAGCAACGGCTTCGGCCAGTCCACGTGCATCGGCATCGGCGGCGACCCGATCATCGGCACGAACTTCATCCACTGCCTCTCGGCCTTCGAAGCGGACCACGACACCGACGCGGTGGTGCTGATCGGGGAGATCGGCGGGAGCGACGAGCAGCAAGCTGCCGAGTTCGTGCAGCGAGACATGACGAAGCCCGTGATCGGGTTCATCGCCGGCCGGACCGCGCCGCCCGGACGCCGCATGGGCCACGCGGGGGCGATCATCTCGGGCTCGAGCGGGACCGCCGCCGAGAAGATGGCGGCCTTCGAGCGCGCCGGAATCGCCGTGATGCAGCGCCCCTTGGACGTCGTGCCGCTGCTCAAGGAACGCCTGTGAAGCTGCGCGACGTCCTGCGGTCCGAGCACATCGTCGTCCCGCTCGGCGCCGCCACGGTCAAGGAAGCCACCGAGCGACTCGCGGAGCGGCTCATCCAGGCCGGTGCGGTCGCCGAGCCACACCGCCTGAACGCGGTGATCCGCCACACCTGGCCCGAGGACATGGTCTCGGTCGGCGAGCACGCGTTCCTGCCGCACTTCCGCACCGAGGCGGTTCGGGGCCTCGCCGCGGCGGTGGGGATCTCCAGCACGCCGATCCGCTGGGAGAAGGACCCGAACCGGACGGCCCGGATCGTGATCTTCATCGTCGCGCCGCTGCGCGATGCGGCGCTCTACCTGCAGGTCGTGGGGGCGTTCGCCCGTACCCTCGCCGACCCGGAGACCGTCCTGGCGTTGCTGGCCGCGAAGACGCCCGAGCAGGTGGTGCAGCTCGCCGCGCTCGACGCGGTGGAGCTGCCGAGCCAGCTCACCGTGCGGGACGTGATGACGGCGCGGCCCGTCACGGTAGGACCGGAACGAACGCTCGGAGAGCTGGCGGAGATGATGATCGAGCACGACATCCACGCCGTGCCGGTGGTGGACGACGCTGGATCGCTGATCGGAATGGTCACGCACCGCGAGCTGTTGCGGCACCTGCTCCCCGACTACCTGCAGCGCGCCAAGACCGGCGAGTTCCGGGCACCCACCAGAAGCCAGATCCAGCGCGGCTCGACCGACCCGCGGCTCATCGCGGTGAAGGACGCGATGGCACGCTCGGTGCTGTGCGTGTCGGAGGACCAGACCCTCTCCGACGTGGCGAACCTGATGAGCTCGAAGGACACCGACCGCTTCCCCGTGGTGCGGGAGGGCGTCGTGGTAGGATTCCTCACGCGGGCGGACGTGATCCGCCGCCTTATCGCCCCCTGACACCTGACACCCGACACCTGACACCCGGGATGCTGACCCTTGCCATCATCAAACCGGACGCCGTGCGCGCCGGTAACACCGGGCGGATTCTGGCACACCTCGAGAAGGCGGGCTTCGCGATCCGCGCCGCGCGCCTCGTGAGGCTCTCGACCACGCAGGCCGAGGCGTTCTACGAAGTGCACCGGGAGCGAGGGTTCTACCGCTCGCTCGTCACCTTCATGACCTCCGGCCCCGCGCTGGCCCTGGCGCTGGAGCGGGAGAACGCCGTCGCCTACCTGCGGGAGGTGATCGGGGCCACCGACCCCGCAGCGGCGCAGCCCGGCACCGTGCGCCAGCTGTATGCCGAGTCCAAGGAGCGCAACGCGATCCACGCGTCGGATTCCCCCGAGAATGCAGCCAGAGAGGTCGCCTTTTTCTTCTCGGAAGGGGAGTTGCGGGAGCTTGCTTGACGCAAGTGCCACAAGGATTTAGCTTCGCTGCTTCATGCTACAGGTGGACCTGCGGGAGCTGGCACGCGGCGCCGTAGAGACCCCAGCCGAGCTGGCGGGCGACGACCCCCTGTTCGCAGGGATCGACGCCGTCCTGGCCCAGCCGGTGCGCGTGGCGGGCCGCCTGCAGGCGGCCGGGGAAGGCCGGTTCTACTGGCGGGGCTCTCTCCGCACGCTGGTGGCCGGAGAGTGTCGGCGCTGCCTCGCCGCCGTGTCGGTGCCGGTGGAGGCGGACATCCGCGCGCTGTTTTCCCAGGACCCGGACGCGCTGGACGACCCGGACTCCTACACACTCGCCCGGGAGGCGACGCAGATCGATCTCCGCCCCGCGGTGCGCGAGGAGCTGCTGCTCGCCGTGCCGCAGTGGGTGGTGTGCCGGGAGGACTGCCGCGGGCTGTGCCCGCGCTGCGGCAATGACCTGAACGCGGGCCCGTGCGGCTGCGCGCCGGCGACCGATCCCCGGTGGGACGGGCTGGCCGCGGCCAGGGGCAAGGACTGAAAAGGACATTCACATGGCCGTACCCAAGCGCAGGACCTCCAAGCGCAAGAAGCGCGCGCGGCGCACGCATTACAAGGCGGCGCACATCACGCTCCAGCCCTGCCCGCGCTGCGGGGATTTGAAACGGCCGCACCGGGTCTGCCCGACGTGCGGCTATTACGCCGGAGAGCAGCGGGTTACCGTCGAGGACTGACGTGATTCGGATCGCGCTGGACGCCATGGGCGGCGACGACGCCCCGCGCGTGGAGGTCGCAGGCGTGGTGCAGGCGCTGCGAGAGCTGCCGCCCGGGTTCACGATCCAGCTGGTCGGCCGCACGCCGGACATCGAAGCCGCCCTCAAGCCGCACGGCGCACTCAACCGCGGCCGGTTGCAGATCGTCGACGCGCCGGAGGTCGTGGGGATGGGGGAAAAGCCGCTCGCCGCGATCAAGAGCAAGCCGCGCTCCTCGATCGCGGTGGGGCTCGGCCTCCAGAAGCAGGGCGCTTCCGACGCGTTTATCTCCGCCGGGAACACCGGCGCCGTGATGGCCGCGGCGACCCTGATGCTCCGCCTGCACGACGGGGTGCAGCGCGCGGCCATCGGGACGCTGTTTCCGACGGCGGTGCACCCCGTCCTCGTGCTCGACGCCGGTGCCAACGTGGACTGCGACGCGCGCGAGCTCGTGGGGTTCGCCCACCTCGGCACCGTGTACGTGCGCGACGTGCTGGATCGCCCCGACCCCGGGGTCGGGCTCCTCAACGTCGGCGAGGAGGACGAGAAGGGGAGCGCCGCCGTCAAGGAAGCGCACCAGCTGCTCAAGCAGACCCGCGGCATCCGTTACGTGGGCAACGTGGAAGGCCGTGACATCCTCGCCGGACAGGCGAAGGCGGGGCGGATCGACGTCGTGGCGTGCGATGGCTTCGTCGGCAACGCGATCCTCAAGTTCTACGAGTCGGCGGGGCGGATGTTCGCCGAGATGGTCCAGCGCGCGTTCCCGGACGTGCTCGAGCGACCCGAGGCGAAGCAGCTGTTCAAGATCCTCGACTACTCGGAGTACGGCGGCGCGCCGCTCCTGGGCATCAAGGGCGTCGCGATCATCTGCCACGGCGCGTCGCCGGCCCGCGCCATCATGAACGCGGTGCGAGTCGCGCGGCAGATGGTCGAGAGCCACCTCGACCAGGACATCGACGCCGAGCTCGCCGAAGGGAAAGCCGCCCGATGAAGCGACCCATCGTCGAGCTCTGGGGCACGGGGAGTTACACGCCCAAGCGCGTGATGACGAACGACGAGTTCGCGACGCTGCTGGACACCTCGGACCAGTGGATCCGGGAGCGCACCGGGATCCGCGAGCGCCGCGTCGCCGGTCCCGACGAGTCGAACGCCTGCATGGCGAAAGCCGCGGCGGAGCGGGTCCTGCAGGAGACGGAGCTCACCCCGCTCGACCTCGACGCCATCGTCGTCGCGACCTGCTCCCCGGACCGGCTGCTGCCGTCGCAGGCCTGCGACCTCCAGGCGATCCTCGGCGCGAAGAACGCGGCCGCCTTCGACGTCGGCGCCGCGTGCACGGGCTTCCTGTACGCGCTCAACGTCGCCGAGGGGCTCCTCGCGGTGGAGCAGGCGAGCCACGTGCTGGTCGTCGCATCCGAAAAGCTCACGAGCATCATGGACTGGACGGACCGCACCACGGCCGTGCTGTTCGGCGACGGGGCGGGAGCCACCATCGTGCGGCGCAGCGCGAACGGCCGCGGCATCCTCTCGAGCTACATGAAGTCGGATGGCACGCTCGCCGAGCTGTTGTACCGGCCGGGCGGCGGCGCCGCCCACCCGCCCGACGAGGCGCTCCTCAAGGACCACTCGTACTACATCAAGATGGCGGGGCGCGAGGTGTTCAAGGCCGCCGTGCTCTCGATGGCGGACGCCTGCGATCAGGCCCTGCAGCGCGCGGGGTTGCGCGCCGCCGACATCGACTTGCTCATCCCGCACCAGGCGAACATTCGCATCATCGAGGCGACCGCGAAGCACGCCGGCCTGCCGATGGACAAGGTCTATGTGAATGTGGACCGCTTCGGCAACACGTCCGCCGCCTCGGTCGCGATCGCGCTGGACGAGGCCGTGCGGTGCGGCCGGGTGCAGCCGGGCATGAAAGTGATGTTCGTCGCCTTCGGCGCCGGCTTCACGTGGGCGAGCATGGTCGTGCAGTGGTAGCCGCGACCGTGTGGCTGTGCCCCGGCCAGGGCGCGCAAACAGTCGGGATGGGGAAGGACCTGGCCGAGCGGTTTCCGGCGGCGCGGGAAATGTTTCAGGCGATCGACGACACGCTGGGCTTCGGGCTGAGCCGCCTGATGTTCGAAGGGCCGGAGCAGGAGCTGACGGCCACCCACAACGCGCAGCCCGCGATCCTCGCGCACTCCGCGGCCGTGTTCGCGGTCATGCACGGGCACCCGCGCGCGGTCGCCGCCGCGGGACATTCGCTCGGCGAGTACTCGGCGTACGTCACCGCCGGGGCCCTGACGCCCACCGACGCGGCGGCGCTGGTCCGGCGCCGCGGCGCCTTGATGCACCAGGCCGGCACCGAGCGGCCCGGGACGATGGCGGCGGTGCTCGGGCTCGCGACCGCGGAGGTCGAGGCCGCCTGCCGCGAGGCGTCCACCGGCGGCGCCGTGGCGGTGGCCGCGAACCTCAACGCCCCCGATCAGACGGTCATCTCGGGCGACCGGGCAGGGATTGCCCGGGCGGGCGCGGCGTGCAAAGCGCGCGGCGCCAGGCGGGTGATCCCCCTCAAGGTGAGCGGCGCCTTCCACTCCCCCCTCATGGCGCCGGCGGCAGGCCCGCTGCGCGCCGCGCTCGACGAGACCCCGTTCAGCGACCCGGCCTTCCCGGTGGTCGCCAACGCCACGGCCGAGCCCGTGCGTGCCGCCGGGCCCGCGCGCCGCCTGCTCGCCGACCAGCTGACCGCGCCGGTACGGTGGGTCGCGTGCGTGCAGCGTGCGGCCGAGCTCGCCGGTGAGGGGGCGGGGGCGGGGGCGCGGTTCGTCGAGATCGGTCCGGGGAACGTGCTGGCGGGGCTGGTGAAGCGGATCCTGCGGGACCCGTGCGTCGTGAGCCTGGGGACGGCGGACGACGTGGCGCGATTCCTGGAGGCGGCCTGAGAGAATGCGGATTGTGGATTGCGGATTGCGGACTGGCAGTGCGAGGTTCGATGCACGACGCTCGCCCCCTGCAATCCGCAATCCGCAATCCGCATTCCGCAATCGGGCTGAGGCGGGGTGAGAATCGATCTCTCCGCCAAGGTCGCCCTGGTGACGGGGGGGAGCAGGGGCATCGGCCACTCGATCACCCAGTCGCTCGCCGGCGCGGGGGCGAGGCTGGCGGTGCTGGGACGCGACGGGGCGAAGGCCCAGGAGGTGGTGCAGTCGCTCGGGAACGGGGCGGGGCGCGGCTACGCCTGCGACGTCAGGGATGCGACCCAGGTCGAGACGGCGGTCGACGCCGTCGAACGGGATTTCGGCCGGATCGACATCCTCGTCAACAACGCGGGGACGACGCGCGACAACCTGTTGTTCCGCATCAGCGAAGACGACTGGGACATGGTCGTCGACACGAACCTGAAGGGCGCGTTCCTGATGACCAAGTACGCGGCACGGGGGATGATCAAGCGGCGCTGGGGCCGGATCATCAACATCGCGAGCGTCGTCGGCATCGCCGGCAACAAGGGGCAGGCGAACTACACGGCCTCGAAGGCGGGGCTGATCGGGCTCACCAGGTCCGCGTCCAAGGAGCTGGCGTCGCGCAACGTGCTGGTGAATGCGGTAGCGCCGGGCTTTATCGACACCGAACTGACGCGCACCATCAACGAAGGCGCCCGCAACGCCCTCATCCGGGCGATCCCGCTCGGCCGGCTGGGCGACGGGGCGGATGTGGCCGCGGCCGTGCTCTTTCTCGCCTCTGACTTCGCGAGCTACATTACGGGGCAGGTGCTGGTGGTCGACGGCGGGATGGTGCTGTGACCCATTTCCCACACCTCCATCGAGGGTCCCATGGCAATGGACATGAAGCAGCTCGAGGAGAAGGTCAAAGACATCATCGTCGAAGAACTGGGGGTCGAGCGCGACAAGCTCACGGCCGACGCGAGCTTCATGGAAGATCTGGGCGCGGACAGCCTCGATACGGTCGAGCTCGTCATGGCCTTCGAGAAGGAATTCGACATCGACATCCCGGACGAGGAAGCCGAGAAGCTTCGCACGGTCGGGCAGGCGCTCCAGTACCTGCACGTCAAGATGGGGAAATAGCGTGAGGAAACGCCGGGTGGCGATCACGGGCCTGGGATTCGTGACGCCGGTGGGAACGAACGTCCAGAGCACCTGGGAAGCCCTGGTCAGCGGCCGCTCCGGCGCGGGACCGATCACGCGCTTCGACCCGGCGCAGAGTCCCGTGAGATTCGCCTGCGAGGTCAAGGGGTTCGACCCGGCGCAGTATCTGGACAAGAAGGAGGTCCGCCGCTACGACCTGTTCGCCCAGTACGCGATCGGCGCGGCGGAACAGGCGGTGCTGGACGCCTGCCTCGCGAACAACTGGCACACGGTGGATCGGAAGCGGGTCGGCGTCATCGTCGGCACCGGCACGGGAGGCGTCGCCACCTTCGAGGAGAATTGCCGCGCCCTGTTCGAGAAGGGCCCGAGCCGCGTCTCCCCCTTCTTCGTCCCGATGTACATGCCCAACGTCGCCGCGGCCCTCATCTCGATGCGCTACGGAGTCCAGGGGCCGAACTACGCCACCGTGTCGGCGTGCGCCTCGAGCGCACACAGCCTCAGCGACGCCCTCGATCTCATCCGCGGCGATCGGGCGGACATCATGATCGCGGGCGGCGCGGAGGCCGCCATCACCCCGCTCGCGGTGGCGAGCTTCGCCAACATGAAGGCGCTGTCCGAGCGGAACGACGATCCTCCCACCGCCAGCCGACCGTTCGACAAAGACCGGGACGGCTTCGTGATGGGCGACGGCGCCGCCGTGCTCGTCCTCGAGGAGTGGGAGCACGCGCAGCGTCGGGGCGCCAAGCTCTATGCCGAGCTCGCGGGCCACGGCATGACCGCCGACGCCCACCACATCACCGCGCCCGCCCCCGACGGCGCGGGCGCGCGCGACGCGATGCGTCTCGCGCTGGAGGACGCCGGCGTTCGGGCCGAGGAGGTCGGCTACATCAACGCCCACGGCACGTCGACGCCCCACGGCGACGCCGCCGAAACGGCGGCGGTGAAGGGCCTGTTCGGCCCGCAGGCGCGGCGGCTCGTCTTCGGATCCACCAAGTCGATGACCGGCCATCTGCTCGGCGCCGCCGGCGCGCTCGAGGCGGCGGTATGCGCGCTCGTGGTGCAAACGGGCATCGTCCCGCCCACCATCAACCAGTTCACCGCCGACCCGGCCTGCGATCTCGACTCGGCGCCGAACAAGGCCGTGAAGCGCGCCGTGGACGTCGCCCTCTCGAACTCCTTCGGGTTCGGCGGGCACAACGTCACCGTCGCCATCCGGCGGGCGGCGTAATGGGCGGTCGGGCGGACGGGCGGTCGGGCGGACGGCAGGACCCAGCGCTCGCGCCTATCGTGGACAAGGTCGAGCGCGGCGAGCGGCTAGCGCGCGAAGACGGCCTGGCGCTCTTCGACTCGCACGACCTCCTGACGATCGGGCGGCTGGCGGACCTCGCCAACCGCCGCCGGAGCGGCGACCGCGTCTGCTTCGCCGCCAACCAGCACATCAATCCCACCAACGTCTGTATCCTGCGCAACACGTGCGTGTTCTGCTCGTTTGCGCGCATGCCCAAGGAAGACGGCGCCTACAGCCGGAGCCTCGAGGAGGTCTTCGCCGAAGCGGACGCGGCGCGGGACAACCCCACGCGGGAGTTCCACATCGTCGGCGGCCTGCACCCCAAGCTCCGGCTCGCCTACTACCTCGACATGTTCCGCGGCCTCAAGGCGCGCCATCCCGAGGTCATGATCAAGGCCCTCACCGCCGTCGAAGTCGCCCACCTCGCCCGCATCGAGCGGCTGAGCGTGCGCGACGTGCTGCTGGCCATGCGGGAGGCCGGTGTGACCAGTCTGCCGGGAGGCGGCGCCGAGGTGTTCAGCCCCGCGGCCCGCGCCACGATCGCCGACAAGAAGCTCACGGGCGACGACTGGCTGGCGGTGCACCGCGAGGCCCACACGCTCGGGATCCCCTCGAACTGCACGATGCTCTATGGCCACGTGGAGACGACGGAAGACCGCGTGGACCACCTGCTCGCGTTGCGCGGGCTCCAGGACGAGACCGGCGGCTTCCTCACCTACATCCCGCTCGCGTACCACCCGGATCACAACGAGTTGGGCGAGGCGCTGGGGCGGACCGGCACGGCGACGACCGGGTTCGACGACCTGAAGAACATCGCGGTGGGGCGGCTGCTGCTCGACAACGTCCCCCACGTGAAGACGCACTGGCCGATGGTGACGCCGTTCATCTCTCAGATCGCCCTGACGTTCGGCTGCGACGACCTCGAAGGCACGGTGGTGTTCGAGCGGGTCTACCACGAAGCCGGCGCGCCGACGCCGATGTGGTTGTCGTACGACGAGATCGTCACCCTGATCCGCGGTGCGGGGAAGCTGCCTGTCGAGCGCGATTCGCTGTACCGCACGGTGCGGATGTTCGAGGGATACGAGCCGCGGTCCGCGCCGCCCCCCGTGCGGCCCCAGGGGCCGGCGCCCGAGGGGGCGTTGTTCCAGATCGAGCATCGGCGGCGGGCGTCGGCGCGCGGGAAACAGCCGATGGCGACGGTCGTGGATGGCGCGGAATGACACCGTGAGATTGGGCCGCATCGCCTACGTCAACTGCGCCCCCGTCTACGGGGCGATCGACCGGGGCATCGTGCCGGTGGCGGCGGAGCTGGTCACCGGGACGCCGGCGGAGCTGAACGATCTCCTCGTCGCCGGCGAGCTGGACGTCAGCGTCATCAGCGCCGTCGAGTACGCGCGCCATGCGAAGGACCTGGTTCTGCTGCCAGACCTCGCCGTCTCCTGCGACGGTCCGGTGCGGAGCGTGGCGCTGTTCAGCAAGCGGCCCGTCGGACAGTTGGACGGTCGGACGGTCCTGGTGTCCGCCTCGTCGCGCACGTCCGTCGCGCTGCTCGAGCTGCTCTGCGGCGACGTGTGGAAGATCACACCGAAGTTCGCGGACGCGCGGGCCGAGGCGCAGGATCTGGACGCGCTGGCGGCGCTGCCGCACGAGGCGGTGCTCGTGATCGGCGACGCGGCGCTCGCGCTCGCCGCGCGAGGCACATACCCCCACCGCTACGACGTGGGGGAAGAGTGGAAGCGCTGGACCGGCTTGCCCTTCGTGTTCGCCGTCTGGGCGGCCCGACGGACGGCCGACCCCGGCGCGGTGCGCCGCGGACACCGGAGCCTCCTCGCTTCCCGCGCCTGGGGCCTCGCCCACCTCGACGAGCTCGCCGCGCACGCCGCGCGCGCCACCGGCGTTCCGCTCGCCGCCTGCCGCGAGTACCTGGGCGGCCTCGATTACGCCTTCACCTACAAGCATCTCGCCGGCCTGACGGACTTCTTCCGCCGCCTGGCCGCCCAGGGCATCGTGCCCGACGGCTCGCTCCAGTTCCTGCAGGTGGCGTGACCATGGTCGACCGCTCGACTTCCGAATTCCGGTCCTGCCTCGAGCTCTACGAGAAGGCGTCGCTCCTCGAGCTGGGCCGTCTCGCGGACGAGATGCGCTGGACGCTCCACCGCGAGAACGTGGTCACCTACATCATCGACCGGAACATCAACTACACCAATGTCTGTGTCGCCGACTGCAAGTTTTGCGCGTTCTACCGGCGGCCGAAGCACCGCGAGGGGTACGTCCTGTCGTTCGAGCAGATCGGCCGCAAGATCGACGAGCTCAAGGCGCTCGGCGGCGTGCAGATCCTGATCCAGGGCGGGCACAACCCCTACATCCCGTTCGCATGGTACCTGGACCTGCTGCGCTACATCAAGCGGCACCACCCGATCCACATTCACGGGTTCTCACCCTCGGAGGTCGATTTCTTCGCCGGCCGGTTCGGAATGTCGCTCGAACAGGTGATCCGGGAGCTCGTCGCCGCGGGGCTCGACTCCATCCCGGGCGGCGGCGGGGAGATCCTGGTCCAGGAAGTCCGCGACCGCGTCGCGAAAAAGAAGGCCGGCGCCGACCGCTGGCTCGAGGTGATGGAGACGGCGCACCGCCTCGGCCTGAAGACGTCGGTGACCATGATGTTCGGCCTGGGCGAGACGCTCGCCGACCGGATCGAGCACCTGTTCCGCGTGCGGGCGGTGCAGGCGCGCACCGGCGGCTTCACCGCGTTCATCTGCTGGCCGCTGCAGCCCGAGCACACCGAGCTCGCGCACCTCGCCAAGACCGACGCGGTCACCTATCTCCGCACTCAGGCGATCGCGCGCGTCGTGCTCGACAACGTGCCGAACATCCAGGCATCCTGGGTCACGATGGGCCCGAAGATCGGACAGGTGGCGCTCCGGTTCGGCGCGAACGACTTCGGCTCCCTCATGATGGAGGAGAACGTCGTGTCCGCCGCCGGCACGACGTGGCGCATGACCCTCCCCGAGATGCGGCGCCTCATCGCCGACGCGGGCTACGCGCCGAAGCAACGGCGCCAGGACTACACCGTCATTGGCGAGGCCGCCTGACGTGGCCGACGTGCTGATCCTCGTCGGCTCCGACAGCGACAAACCCCGCGTCGAGCCCGCCTGCGACGTCCTCGCCACGGCCGGCGTGAGCTACGAGCTGCGCGTTTCCTCGGCTCACCGCCAGCCCGATCAGACGGCCCAGCTGGTGTCCGGCGCCAGGAGTCAGGGGTTCAAGGTGATCATCGCCGGCGCCGGACTGTCCGCGGCGCTGCCCGGCTTCGCGGCTTCCCTCACCGATCTCCCGGTCATCGGCGTCCCCTTCGCCGTGGGACCCCTCAACGGGCTCGACGCGCTGCTCGCCACGGCGCAGCTGCCGAGCGGCGTGCCGGTGGCCTGCGTCGGGATCGACAACGCCAAGAACGCGGCGCACCTCGCGGTGCGCATCCTCAAGGCCTGACACATGCGCGTAGGCATAGGGTACGACTCGCACAAATTCTCCGACGGCCGAAAGCTGGTCCTCGGGGGCGTGAAGATCCCCCATCCCCGGGGGCTCGCGGGCCACTCGGACGCCGACGCCGTGGCGCACGCGCTCACTGACGCGCTCCTCGGCGCGGCCGGCCTGGGGGACATGGGTCACATGTTCCCGCCGACCGAGCCGCAGTGGCGCGACGCCGACTCGATCGACCTCCTGAAGCGGGCGTACCTGGGCGTCGTCGAGGCCGGCTTCGACTTCGTGAGCGCCGACGTCACGATCATCGCCGAGCAGCCCATCCTCGGCCGCTACCTCGACCCCATGCGGCAAAAGCTCGGCGAGGCCCTGGTGGCGGGGTTCTCGAAGGTCTCGATCAAGGCCAAGACCAACGACGGCATGGGGTGGATCGGGCGGGGGGAAGGCGTGGCGGTGATCGCTGTCGCCGTGGTGGAGTGAGCGTAGGGGCGCAGCATGCTGCGCCCCTACAATTTCACCCAGGGGCTGCCCTGCTCAACGATCTGCTCCACACGCTCGAATCGCTCCCCCCCGGTCTTCTGTACGGCCTGATCGCGGCGCTCGCCGCGGCCGAGAACATCATCCCCCCCGTGCCCGCCGACACCGCGGTCGCGCTGGGGGCGTTCCTCGCGGGGCGGGGGAGGCTCAACGCGTGGGCGGTGTTCGGCATCACCTGGGTCGCGAACGTGGGCTCGGCGACGCTGGTCTACTGGCTCGCGCGGCGCTACGGCCGCGACTTCTTCAAGGGGCGGATCGGGCGGAAGCTCCTGCCCGAGGCCGCGCTGGGGCACATCGCGGCGCAGTATCACACGCACGGCACGTACGGCGTCTTCGTGAGCCGGCTCCTGCCCGTGTGGCGGGGCGTGGTGATGCCGTTTGCGGGGCTGGCGGGCGTGTCCGCGCCGCGCGCGCTCATCCCCCTCGCCCTCGCCACGACCCTCTGGTACGGCCTGCTCACCTATCTCGTCGCCAGGCTCGGCACCAACCTCGAGGTGGTGCTCGCGACCCTGAACCGTGTGAACCACGTGTTGGCCCTCGTGGCGCTTGTGGCGTTCGTGGCGATCGGGCTCTGGATTTGGCGGCGTCTCAAGCGTTAGAATCGCTTCACAGTCGACCCCGGAGCGGCGCATGCCCAAGGCGGACGTCATCCGTGAGCGGATGGCGAGCAGCGCTCTCGATCGCGCGTTCCGCGTCGAGCAGTTCCACGACTACCTCGCGCTCGAAGCTGGGAACAGCCCGCACACGGTGGACAACTATGTGCGCGATGTCCGGCGCCTGATCGCTCATGCGGCGTCGAAGGGCGCGCGCCGCCCTGACGAGATCACCGCGCCGGCGCTGCGCGAGTTCGTGTACGATCTGAAGGACCTGGGCCTCGCGCCGGCCACGATCCGCCGCCAGATCTCGGCGATCCGCACCTACTACCGGTTCCTCGTGGGGGAGGCGCACGCGACGCGGGACCCGAGCGAGCGGCTCGAGTCTCCCAAGCAGTGGCGCAAGCTGCCCACGGTGCTCACCGTGGCCGAGGTCGAGCGGCTGCTCGCCGCGCCCAACACCGACGCGCCCCTCCCGATCCGCGACCGGGCCCTGCTCGAGTTCGCGTACGCCACCGGAGCGCGGGTGTCCGAAGTGGTGGGGCTCACGCCGCAAGACATCCTGTACGAGGACGGGCTGGCCCGCATTCTCGGCAAGGGCTCGAAGCAGCGGATCGTCCCGGTCGGGCGGCGCGCCCTCGGCGCCGTCGCGCTGTACGCCCGGCAGATCCGCCCGGCGCTCGACAAAGGAAGGGCCCGCGGCCTCCTGTTCCTGAACGCTCGGGGGGGCCCGCTCTCGCGGGTCGGCGCGTGGACGATCATCAAACGGGCGGCGCGCCAGGCGGGCATCGCGAAGCGGGTCACGCCGCACACCCTGCGCCACACCTTCGCGACCCACCTGCTCGAGGGTGGGGCGGACCTGCGCGCCGTGCAGGAGATGCTGGGCCATGCGGACCTGGCGACGACGCAGCTGTACACGCACGTGGACCGCGACTATCTGCGCAGCGTGCACCGGCAGTATCATCCGCGGGCGTGAGGCCGCATGCTCTTCGTTCTGGACAACTACGACTCCTTCACCTACAACCTGGTGCAATGCTTCGGCGAGCTGGGTGCCGAGCCGGTGGTGTACCGCAACGACGCGCTCACCATCGAGCACGTGCTCGCCCTCAAGCCGACCGCAGCCGTGCTCTCACCCGGGCCCCGCACGCCGGCTGACGCCGGCATCCTGGTGCCGCTGGTGCGGGCGCTGGCGGGGACGACGCCCGTGCTCGGCGTCTGCCTCGGCCACCAGGCGATCGGAGAGGCGTTCGGGGGCAGGGTGGTGCGTGCCGACCGCTTGATGCACGGCAAGACCTGCCGGGTGGTCCACGAGGAGGACGAGCTGTTCGACGGGATCCCGAGCCCGATGACGGGCATGCGCTATCACTCCCTCATCGTCGAGCCGGCGTCCCTGCCCAAGGACCTCGTGATCACGGCGTGGAGCGCCGACCGTCCCAAGGACGCCGAGATCATGGCCATGAAGCATCGGCGCTACCCGATTTATGGAGTCCAATTCCACCCGGAGTCGATTGGGACGGAGCATGGTAAACGTTTGCTGGAGAACTTCTTAAGGATCGCGCACGCGATGGCCTAGACGCCCCGGCACGTATCTTGTATCTTGCTCCGTGCCTGTCCTCGGCGTGATCCCGGCGCGGCTGGGCTCCAGCCGCCTCCCCCGCAAGCCGCTCCTGCCGTTGGCAGGTGAACCGCTGATCAATTGGGTCATTCGACGTGTCGCCGCAGCCGGCGTGTGTGACCGTCTGGTCGTGGCGACCGATGCACGAGAGATCGCCGGCGTGGTTGAGCGAGCGGGCTGTGAAGCGGTCCTTACCTCCCCGGAGCATCGGTCGGGCACCGAGCGCGTGTCGGAAGTCATTGCCAACAAATTGTTTATGGGCTTTGACCTCGTGCTCAACGTGCAGGGCGACGAGCCGCTCGTGGCGCTCGACGCGCTACGCGGGGCCGTTGCACGGGTGCGCGGCGGGGACCCGATCGGCACGGCCGCGGGGTCGCTCGATCCCGCGCTCGCGCGTGATCCCAACCGGGTCAAGGTGGTCGTGGACCCGCACGGGCACGCGGTCTACTTCTCACGGGCGCCGATCCCGTTCGACCGCGACGGCACCGGGGATGTGGTCTACCATCAGCACGTCGGCGTGTACGCCTACACGCGTGACGCGTTGGACCGCTGGATGCGTTTGCCGCCCGTCCCGGAGGAGCGGTGGGAGCGGCTGGAGCAGCTGCGGCCGCTGGTGTCCGGAATTCCGATCGGCGTGGCCCTGTTCGACGCCCCGGCCGCGCCGGGCGTCGATTCCGCGGAGGATCTCCGGTACGCGGAAGCACAGCTGAGCCGGCGACTGAAGGAGGTGAGTCCGTGAGCTCGACGAAGTACATCTTCGTGACCGGCGGAGTCGTCTCCTCGCTCGGCAAGGGGATCGCCGCAGCCTCGCTCGGGCGCCTGCTGGTCGAGCGCGGCCTGCGGGTGACGATTCAGAAGTTCGACCCGTACATCAACGTCGATCCCGGCACGATGTCTCCGTTCCAGCACGGCGAGGTGTACGTGACCGACGACGGCGCCGAAACGGACCTCGACCTTGGCCATTACGAGCGGTTCATCGACCGCTCGCTGTCGCAGGTCAACAACGTCACCACCGGGCGCATCTACCTCTCCGTCGTCACGAAGGAGCGGCGCGGCGAGTACCTCGGCTCGACGGTGCAGGTGATCCCCCACATCACCGACGAGATCAAGACCGCGATCCGGCGGCTCGCGCCCGACCACGATATCGTCATCACGGAGATCGGCGGCACGGTGGGCGACATCGAGTCGCTGCCCTTCCTCGAGGCGATCCGCCAGTTCCGCCAGGAAGTCGGCCGCGACAACACCTTGTTCATCCACCTCACGCTCGTCCCCTTCATCGCCGCCACTGCCGAGCTCAAGACCAAGCCCACGCAGCACTCCGTCCGCGAGCTCATGCAAATCGGGATCCAGCCGGACATCCTGGTCTGCCGCACCGAGCGACCGTTGTCCGAAGAGATCAAGCGCAAGATCGCGCTGTTCTGCAACGTGGACTTCGGGTGCGTGGTGGAGAGCCGCGACGTAGAGTCGATCTACGAGATCCCGCTCACGCTGCACGCCCAGGGGCTCGACAAGGAGGTCTGCTACCGGTTGCACCTCGAGACGAAGGAGCCCGACCTGCGCACTTGGGCGCAGATGGTGGACAAGATTCTCCACCCTCCCGAGCGGGTCCGGATCGCGGTCGTCGGCAAGTACACCGAGCTCGCGGACAGCTACAAGAGCATCCACGAAGCGCTGGTGCACGGCGGCATCGCGAACGACTGCGGCGTCCAGATCGAGTGGATCACCTCCGACCGCTTCACGGACCAGGAGACCGCGGGGGAGCTGCTCGAGCCCTACGACGGGCTGCTCGTGCCGGGCGGGTTCGGGGTGCGGGGCGTCGAGGGGATGCTCGAAGCGATTCGCTGGGCGCGCGAGCACGAGCTGCCGTTCTTCGGAATCTGCCTCGGTCTCCAGACGGCGATCATCGAGTTCGCCCGCAACGTCGCGAAGCTCCCCGACACCAACTCGAGCGAGTTCGCGCCCGAGTGCGAGAACCCGGTGATCGCCCTGATGCGCTCGCAGGAAGGCATCCACGAGATGGGCGGCACCATGCGACTCGGCGCGTATCCGTGCAAGCTGCGGCCGGGCTCGCGCGCGGCCCACGTGTATGGCGCGCTCGAGGTGAGTGAGCGGCACCGGCACCGCTACGAGGTGTCGAACGCCTACCGCGACGTGCTCGGCGAGTACGGGCTGCGCTGCTCGGGCCTTTCGCCCGACGGCTCGCTCGTCGAGATGATCGAGTTGCCGGATCACCCGTGGTTCATCGGCTGCCAGTTCCACCCGGAGCTCAAGTCCCGGCCGACGCGCCCCCACCCCCTGTTCGCCGGGTTCATCGGCGCGGCGCGGGCCCTGCGGCGCAGCCGGGCCGCGCCGGCTCCCGCGACCGAGCGGCGCTCGCAGCTCGCCGGCCTGCACGACTGATATGACGCAGCACTTCGAGGCCTCGTCCGCTCCCTTCCTCATCGCGGGACCGTGCGTCGTCGAGTCCGACGACCTGAACCTGCAGATCGGCGAGGCGCTCGCCGAGCTGAGCGCGAGGCTCGGCGTGCACGTCATCTACAAGGCGTCGTACGACAAGGCGAACCGCTCGCGCCTGCACGGGGCGCGCGGCCCCGGCCTGGCGCGCGGGCTCGAGGCGCTCGCGAAGCTCCGCGCCGCGACCGGGTTGGCAATCCTCACCGACGTCCATGAGACCACCCAGGTGCCCGCGGCCTCGCAGGTCGCGGATGTCCTCCAGATCCCGGCCTTTCTCTGCCGCCAGACGGACCTGCTCGTCGCGGCGGGCCGCGCCGGACGCGCAGTGAACGTGAAGAAAGGGCAGTGGCTGTCCCCCGACGGGATGCAGGGCGCGGTCGAGAAGGTGCGCGCGGGCGGGGCGCCGGAGGTCGCGGTGACCGAGCGCGGCACCTTCTTCGGCTACGGCGACCTGGTCGTGGACATGCGCAACTTCGCACGCCTCCGGGCCGCGTGCGGCGTTCCGGTCGTGTACGACGCGACCCACTCGGTCCAACAACCCGGCCAGGGGTCCGACGGCTCCAGCGGCGGCCTGCGCGAGTTTGTTCCGCCGCTGCTCTACGCCGCGGCGGCCGCCGGCGCGGACGGGTTCTTCCTGGAGACGCATCCGGACCCGGATCACGCGCCGTCGGACGGGCCGAACATGGTGCTGCTCGATCAGCTGCCGGGGATCGTGAGCGTGGCGCTCGACGTGTGGCAGCGCGCCCGGAACGGGCGGACAGGCGGACGGGCGGACGGGCGGACGGGCGGTCAGGCGGTCAGGCGGTCCGATGTCAACGGGCGGGGTCGCTCCCCGATCGGGCGGTCAGGCGGTCCGATGTCAACGGGCGAGGTCGCTCCCCGAAGGGACCGTCCGAGGGGAGGAGCGGGGCGGTTGTCAGGGGCGAGCCCCGGAGGGGAGCGACCTCGCCCGTCAGGGGGAGCGACCCCGCCCGTTGAGGATCGCCCATGATCGACGCCTCGCTCGCCCGCCGCCTGAAGCTCGTCGGCTTCGACGTCGACGGCGTCCTGACCGACAACGGCATCTTCGTCGGCCTGGTCGGCGACCACCCGGTCGAGCTCAAGCGCTTCCACATCCCGGACGGCTTGGCCGTGCGGATGCTGCGCGCGGCGGGGCTGCTGGTCGTGTGGGTGAGCGCCCGGCGCTCCGACGCCACCGACCTGCGCGCCCGCGAGCTCAAAGTGGACGAGGTCGTGCAGGACAACACGAAGCTGCCCGCCTTCACGGCCCTGCTCGAGCGCCGTGGCGTGGCCTGGGAGGAGAGCGCGTTCGTGGGCGACGACCTGCCTGACCTGCCCCTGCTCACGCGCGTGGGCCTCCCCATCGCGGTCGCGAACGCGGTGCCCGAGGCGAAGGCGGCTGCCCGGGTCGTGACGTCCCTTGCCGGCGGCCAAGGGGCCGTGCGTGAGGTGGCCGAGCTGATCTTGCAGGCCCGCGGAGAATGGCAGGACCTCGTGACGCAGTACTTTGTGGAGCGTGGCGATGTCGCACATGGAGCGCAACGATCTGGTTGAGCGCGGCCGGCGGGTGCTCGCCCTCGAGGCGACGGCGATCCAGCGGGTCGCCGAGCGGCTGGGGCCGCCTTTCGAGGGCGCCGTGCGCCTGCTCGCGAGCGCGAAGGGTCGGCTCATCGTCTCGGGGGTCGGGAAGTCGGGGCTGATCGCGCGCAAGATCGCCGCCACCCTCACCTCGACAGGGACCCCCGCGTCGTTTCTGCACCCCGTGGACTCGCTGCACGGCGACCTGGGCATCGCGAGCCGGGACGACGTCGCCATCCTGCTGTCAAAGAGCGGGGCGTCGGACGAGCTGTTTGGGCTGCTCGGCCAGCTCAAGCGGCTCGGCGTGCCGATCATCGCGATCACGGGTGACCTCGACTCCGTGCTGGCGCGGCAGGCGGCCGTGGTGCTGGACGCCAGCGTCGCCGAGGAGGCCTGCCCCGAGACGCTCGCGCCCACGGCAAGCACCACGGCTGCGCTGGCGCTGGGCGACGCGCTCGCCGTCGCGCTGCTCGAGACCAAAGGCTTCCGGCGTGAGGACTTCGCGGTCTTGCACCCGGGCGGCACGCTCGGCCGCAACCTGCTGGTGCGCGTCGGCGACGTGATGCTCACGAAGGACCTGCCGACGCTGCTCCCCGAGCGGCCGATGCGCGCATGCGTCGTGCTGCTCGCCGAGCAACGCGGCACGGTCGCGGTGGTGGACCGCAACGGGAGCCTCGAGGGCGTGGTGACGGCGGGTGACCTCACCCGCCTGATGGAGAAGACCGACGGCTTCCTCGACATCCCGGTGCGCGACGTGATGACGCGGACGCCCAAGACGACGACCGCGGACGAGCTCGCGGGCGCCGCCGTGCGCCTCATGGAGCAGCACGGCATCATGGCGCTGCCGGTGCTCGACGGCGGCCGCAAGGTGGTGGGAATGGTGCACCTGCACGACCTGATGAAGGCGGGAGCGGCGTGAGACAGCGTGAGCCGTCGCGCATGAACGTCACGCACAGACGTCACGCAGTAGGGCGTCACGCAGTTCCGTGCTACGTCGTCTTGTGCTACGTCGTCATGGGGGGGGGAGCGGTGGGGGCGTGCGACAACGGCATCAGGCCGACCGCCACCACGACGGTGGCGGACACGGCCGACCAGACGCTCGTGAACATGTCGCACTACATCACCGACGCCGGTATCCAGCGGGCGCAGGTGCGCGCCGACACCGCGTATTTCTACTCCCCGACGCAGGTCGCCGAGCTGCGTCACGTCCATATCACGTTTTATGACCCCCGCGGAGCGGAGATGTCGACGCTCACGGCGCGCGAGGGCACCTACCGCTGGCGCACGGAAGACATGGAGGGGCGGGGCGACGTCGTCGTGGTGCGGACCGACGGCGCGACGCTCCGCACCGAGGTCCTCCGCTACAGCAAGGCGAAGAACCAGGTGAGCTCCGACCGACCCTTCGTGTTCGACGAGCCGAACCGGCACATCCAAGGCGAAGGATTCACGTCGGATCCGGACTTCAGAGTCGTCACGGCGATCCACCCGACGGGGGAGGGCGGGAAGTTCACGCTCCCGAACCAATGATCGCCGCCGTGCTCCTCCTCGCGCTCACCCAGCAGCCCCTTGCGGCCGGCGACACGACCCGCGGGCGCCCGTGCATCGTCGTCATCGACTCCGTACGCGGCAGCGCGCAGCAGGTGCAGGTCCGCAAGGGGGAGGAAAACGTCTTCGCGGGCGGCGGGGTCTTCGCGCACTGCAAGGGCACGGGCAGCTCCCTCTCCGCAGACAGCGTGGCGTGGTTTGCGGGCGTCGGCCGGTTCGACATGATCGGCCAAACGAGCCAGGTGCACATCCGCGACACGTCCATCACCCTCGACGCGGCGACCGCGTCCTACTTCATGCGCCAGGAGCGCCTCGAGGCCCACCGAAACGTGGTGGCGGTGAACCGGAAGACCGGATCCGTGCTGCGGGGTCCGAATCTCACGTACTACCGCGCCGCTCCGGGGATCCGCGACACCCTGGAGATGTACGCGTCCAGCCGGCCGACGATCGACTACCGCTCGCGCACCGACTCCGGCGAGCCGTACGTCATCGTCGCGGACCGGGTGCGCTTCAAGGGCAGCGACCGGGTGTGGGGCGGCGGCCAGGTCACCATCGACCGCTCCGACTTCGCCGCGCGCGGTGACTCATTGCAGCTCGATCAGGCCGCGGGCTTCGCCGTGCTCGTGGGCAAACCGCGGGTGGAAGGGAAGGGGGAACGGGCGTACACGCTGACGGGCACCCGGATCGAGCTGGCCCTCCAGGGCCGCGAGGTCCGCAGCGTGCGGGCGCTCGGCCAGGGGCTGGCGACCGGCGCCGACTGGCGCCTCACGGCGGACACCATCCACCTCGCCCTCGACCACCGCAAGATCCAGCACGCGTTTGCCTGGAGCGCGGGCGACTCGGCCCGCGCGAAGGCGGTTTCCACCCTGTACACGATCGAGGCCGACTCACTCGCCCTCGACCTGCCGGACGAGGTGCTCACGGAGGCCCGCGCCTTCCGTCGCGCGCTCTCGACCTCGAAGCGCGATTCGTCCGCGACCGCGGAAGTGAACTGGATCGCCGGCGACACGCTGACCGCGGTGTGGGCCGATGCGGTGGACTCGACCGGTCAGACGAAGCGCAAGCTGCAGCACCTCGTCGCCCGCGGGTCGGCGCGCTCGCTCACGCACCTGCAGGACGACCGCGACTCGACCGCGGGCCCGTCGGTGAACTACTCGCGCGGTGAGACCATCGACATCGCCCTGAAGGGCGACCGCGTCGACCGCGTGATCGTGAGCGGCCGCGCCGACGGCCTGCACCTCGAGCCCCTGCCGCCCAAGCCCCCGGCCGACAGCACCAAGGCGGCCGACACCGGCAACAAACCCGCGACCCGATGACCACGCCTCCCTCCGAGACGCCGCAGCGCCTTCCCGACCTGCTGGCCGCGCGAGACTCCTCGCTCCCGCTCGCCGCAGCCGCGCTCGCCCGCATGGCGGACGAGCACGGGCGGACGACCTTCGGCGAGCTGGCGCTGGCGTATCGCGAGGAGTTCCTGAAGCTGCGGGCGCGCGCGGGCGGGACGGGCCTCCCCGAGCTCGGGGGTCTGTCCGTCGAGGAGTTTCGCACGAGCCTGCGCACCTCGGTGCTCCCCCGGCTCGGCCTCATGCAGGCCGTCACCTATCCCGCCGGCTTGCTCGACGAGGACGCGCCCGTCGCGTTCACGCCTGAAGCCTGGGCCGAGCTGCGGGCCGACAGCGGAACCGCCGACCGGCTGCTCGAGGCGGCCGAGCGGGCCCTCGCCCGCGCCGAATCGCCGAGCGGCGCCTCCCACAGGGTGGCGGGCGGGAGTCTGCTGGAAGCGCACGGGTTGGTCAAGACGTACAAGGGCCGCCGCGTCGTGAACGACGTGAGCGTGCGCCTCGAGCAGGGGGAGATCGTGGGGCTGCTCGGGCCCAACGGGGCCGGGAAGACCACCACCTTCTACATGATCACGGGCCTCATCCGCCCCGGCGGCGGCCGAATCGTGCTCGACGGCCGGGACATCACGCACGAGCCGATGTACCGGCGGGCGCTTGCGGGGATCGGGTACTTGGCACAGGAGCCGTCCGTGTTCCGCAAGCTGACGGTAGAGGAGAACGTGCGGGCGATCCTCGAAACGATGCGCCTCGACGACGGCGAGCGGGCCCGGCGCCTCGAGCGGCTGCTCGACGAGCTGGCGATCAAGCACCTGCGCCGCCAGAAGGGCTATCAGCTCTCGGGTGGCGAGCGGCGGCGCCTCGAGATCACCCGGGCGCTCGTCACCGAGCCCAAGTTCATGCTCTTGGACGAGCCGTTCGCGGGTGTGGACCCGATCGCCGTGCACGACATCCAGACGATCGTGGCGGGACTCCGCCACCGCGGCATCGGTGTGCTGATCACGGACCATAACGTGGAGCAGACGCTCGACATCGTGGACCGCGCGTACATCATGTTCGAGGGCAAGGTGCAGGTCGCGGGTACCGTGCGGGAGCTGGTGTTCGACGACCGCGTGGCGAACCTGTACCTCGGGCCCACCCTCACCACGCGCCTGCGGGCGCGGCTCACGGCGGCGGCATGAAGACCGGCCTGCACCAGCACACCGCGCTCCGCCAGGACCTGCGGATCAATCCGCGCCTGTACCAGGCGATGGATATGCTGTACATGCCCCTGCTCGATCTCCAGCAGCACCTGAAGCAGGAGCTGCTCGGCAACCCGTTCCTGGAGCTGGTCGAGCCCGACGAGGGCACGGAGGTCCCCCTGTCCGAGGACGGGGCCCAGGAGAAGAAGGAAACCGAGGGGGACGAGGAGCCGAACTGGGAGGACATCCTGCTCGACGACGGGAGCGACACCGGGGCGCCGCCGCGCGACATGAGCGAGGCCCGCGAGTACGTCGAGCCCGTCCCGGTTGAGACGAAGGACCTCACCGACCACCTCCGCGAGCAGGTGCGGATGCTCAACCTGACGCCGCGCCAGCAGCTCCTCGGCGAGGAGTTCATCGGCAACATCGCCGAGGACGGCTATCTGGGCGCGACCCTCGAGGACATCGTCCGCGGCGCGAACCAGCTGCTCGAGGATTATGCGGCCGAAGCGGGCGAGGAGGCACGCCCGCAGCTGTTCACGCTCGCCGAAGCCGAAGAGATGCTCCGAGTCGTCCAGAGCCTCGACCCGCCGGGCGTCGGTGCCCGCGACTTGCGGGAATGCCTCATGCTCCAGCTCCAGTCGCGGAAGGAAACCGACACCCTCGTGTACCGCCTCGTCAAGGATGCGTTCGACGACCTGAAGGCGCACCGCTGGAGCGACCTCGGCAAGCGGTTCGGGCTCGACGCGGCGGCGGTGCAGAAGGTGGCCGACGAGCTGGCGAAGCTCGACCCCAAGCCGGGGCTCCAGCACAGCGCCGCCAACGACGCCTATATCATCCCCGACCTCATCGTGGAGAAGATCGACAGCCAGTACCACGTGTTCTTGAACGACGCGGGCGTGCCGCGGCTGCGGATCTCGCGAACCTATCAGGACATCGCGCGCGACAAGAAGAAGTACCAGGGCGAGAACAAGGAGTTCATCAACCAGCGTCTCAACAGCGCCCACTGGATGATTCAGGCGATCGAGCAGCGCCGCCAGACGATGCTCAAAGTCATGAACTTTATCGTCGACCGGCAGCGGGAGTTCTTGGAGAAGGGCGTCGAGTACCTGAAGCCGCTCACGCTGCGCGAGGTGGCGGACGTCATCAACATGCACGAGAGCACCGTCTCCCGGGTGACGAACGAGAAGTACGTCCAGACGCCCCGCGGCCTCCTGCCGCTCAAGTTCTTCTTCTCGAGCGGCCTCGCGACCACGACCGGCGAAGACGCGAGCGCCCGCTCGATCAAGGCGCAGATCGAAAAGATGGTGGCCGACGAAGACCCCAGGAACCCGCTCACCGACCAGCAGATCGTCGAGCTGTTCGGCCAGCGGGGCGTGAAGATCGCGCGCCGCACGGTCGCGAAGTACCGCGATCAGCTCGGCATCCTGCCGGCGCGCATGCGGAAGCGGTTGTGAGCCTCGCCACCCAGGCGGTGGCGCCCGACGTGAGCGTGCTGGTCCCCGCGAAGGACGAGGCGGAGAACCTCCCGGAGTTCGTGCGGCAGGCACGCGAGGTGTTCTTGCCCCTCCCGTACGCCTGCGAAGTCGTGATCGTGAACGACGGCAGTCTGGACGGCACGGGGCAGGTGTTGCGCGACCTCGCCGCGGCGCATGCGTTCGTGCGCGTGGTCACGCACCGCGCCCAGCGCGGTATCGCCGATGCGCTCCGCTCGGGCGCCGAGGCGGCGCGCGCCCGAGTGCTCGTGTTCTATCCCGCCGATCTCCAGTATCTGCCGGCCGACATCCCCGGGCTCGTCGCCCCCATCCTCGCGGGCGAGGCGGACATCGTGACCGGGGCGAAGCAAGGTCGCTACGACAGGCGGTTCGTCTCGTGGGTGTACAACGGGCTGTGCCGCTGGCTGTTCGGGATCAACGTCACCGATCTCAACTCGGTGAAGGCGTACCGGCGCGAGGTGATGGACGTGGTTCCGACGCGGCCGGATTGGCACCGCTTCATGGTGGTGATCGCGGCGGCGCAAGGCTTTCGGCTCGCCGAACGGTCGATCCCGCTGTACCCGCGGCACGCGGGCAAGTCGAAGTTCGGGATCGGGCGGATTCCGGTCGGCGTGCTCGACCTCCTCTCGGTCTGGTTCCAGCTGCGCTTCGGCCGGAAGCCGATGCTGTTCTTTGGGGTGGCGGGGGCTGCCCTGTTCCTCCTGGGCTTCCTCGTGGGCCTCGTCGCGCTGTGGCTGCGGTTCGGGCCGGCACACGTGGGCTTCCGACCGCTTCTCGACCTCATCATGATCCTCGTGATCTCGGGTATTGCCCTCTTCGGCTTCGGGTTCGTGGGAGAGATGGTGGCGGGGATGCGCGAGGAGGTGCGGAGCCTGCGCGAGGAACTGCGGGGCGTGCAGCACGAGGTGGATCAGCGCCACGACCGCGGGCCGGCAGTGATCCCCTCACCGGACGCCGGTGCCCCGCTGCAGCAGGCTCGCCCTTCCCCGCCGCCGACTCGCCCTGTCCACCGAGAGTAGCACCGCCGCGTTCGCCTGACACCGCGCGTCCGCGGGGGGTTCGGTTTTACAGGGCGGCTATTACATTCTCTCCACGTCACTTATGCCGCCGCCTAAGATCGCACCCGCCTCGTCGGAGCTGCGGGAGTTCTACAGCGCCCGTACCTCTTGGCGCTCACGGGGCGAGGAGCGCATGCGGTTCCGCAAGGCGGCCCGGCTCGCCCGGGTCCCCGCCGGCGCCGCCGTGCTCGACATCGGCGCCCGCGACGGCGGGCTGCGCGGCTTCCTGACGCCGGGGGTGAAGTACCAGGGGATCGACATCGCTCCCGAGTTCGCCCGGCCGGACGTACTGATCCAGGACATCTCGCAGGGGATCCCGTTCCCGGCCGGCGCGTTCGAGTTCGTGTTCTGCATCGAGGTGCTCGAGCACGTGCCCAACCCGTACGGCACTCTCGGCGAGATTCATCGGGTGCTCAAACCCGGCGGCGTGCTGGTCCTCTCGGTGCCGAACCCGTATCACTTCAAAGAGATCATCTGGAACGTGTTGCGAATCCCCGACCGCCAGGGGCATCTCTACGGCTGGACCCGCCAGACGATGACCAGGCTCGGGGAGATGAACGGCTTCCGGCTCGAGCGGACGGGCGGGACCTATCTGCACCCGCCGATCCCCATGTTCGCCCTGCTCGCCCGCTCCATCGTCTATCGGTTCGTGAAGACTTGAACCTCGCGTGCGTGACGCACGCCTATCCCCGCTGGGATGGCGACGTGGCGGGCGCGTTCGTCGAGCGATTGATGCTGGGGCTCGTGAACCGGGGACACGCGGTGCACGTCATCGCACCGGCGGACGAGGGCAGGGGAGGGAAGGAGCTGCGGCACCGGGTGCCGGTCACGCGGGTCCGCTATGCCCCGGCGCGCTGGGAAACGCTCGCGTACCGTGGCACGATGGTGGCCGCCGCCCGGACGCCCTGGGGGATGTACGCGGCCATGTCGCTCATCGTGCAGCTGGCGCGAGCCCTCGCGCGGCTGTGCCGCGAGGGTAACGTCGACCTGGTGCACGCGCATTGGTGGGTTCCGGGAGGCATGAGCGCGTGGCTCGCCCGCCGGCCATACGTGGTCACGCTGCACGGCACCGATGTGGCCCTCCTGGACCGCTTCACGCCGGCCCGCTGGGCCGCCCGGCCGGTGCTGCGGGGCGCGGCGCTGGTGACGGCCGTTTCGTCATACCTCGCAACCCGCGCGGCACGTGCGGCAGCCCTCGACGAGAGCGTCGTGGTCCAGCCGATGCCCGTGGACGCGCAGGCGTTCACGCGCACGAGCGCGGGCGGCGGCGGCGTCGTCACCGTGGGCCGGCTCTCGCCGCAGAAGCGCGTCGATCTGATCCTCGAAGCCGTAGGACTGCTGAAGCAGCGGGGGCGGATGCTGCCCCTCACGATCGTGGGCGACGGGCAGGAGCGGGCCGCGCTGGAGCGCCGCGCCGCCGAGCTGGGCATCGCCGCAGAGACACGCTTTCTCGGCGAGGTGCCGCCGCCACGCATCCCGGAGGCCGTCGGGAACGCGGACGTGTTCGCGTTTCCGGCGGCAGGGGAGGGCTTCGGTCTCGCGGCCGCGGAAGCGCTGATGCTCGGCGTCCCCGTCGTGGCGGCCACGGACGGCGGCGGCGCGACGGACATCGTCCCGGCGCGAGGGCCGGGCCGACGCGTCGCGCCCGGCAATGCCGGCGAGCTGGCCGACGCGATCGACGAGCTCGCCCACGATCCCGCGAGCCGCCGCCTCGCCGCCGAGGCAGGCGCTGCCTTGCGGCGCCGCCTCGAGCCCGCCGCCGTGGCCGAGCGGTTCGAGGCGCTGTATCGCCGGGCGCTCAAGTCGGCACGCGGACGTGCGTAAGGGGTTGTGGTGGAGCGCCCAGATCGCTGTCGCCGCAGTCGTCGCAGTGCTGGTGTGGCGCGCCGCGGCCCGGAACTGGACGGAGTTCCGCTCGCTCCACGTGACGCTCGCGCTCAAGGCGGGACCGCTCGCGCTGTCGGTCCTCGCGGTGATGGTGACCTACGCGCTCCAGATCGAGTCATGGCGGAGGATTCTCGCCGGCTGGGCGCAGCACCTCCCCTACGGCAAGGCCGCTCGGATCTGGCTGCTCGTGAACCTCGGGCGCTACGTGCCGGGCAAGGTATGGAGCGTGGCGGGGCTCATCGTCCTGGCCCAGCGCGCCGGCGTGGAACCCTGGGCGGCTGGCGCATCGGCATTCGCCATCCAGGCCGTGGGGCTGGGGACGGCGGTGGCCGTCGTGGCGGCCGCGACGCCCGGGGCCGAGTCGCCCCTGCGGCTCGCCGCGGCGGCGCTCGTCGCCACGGCCACCATCGGGTTCCTTGCGTGGGAGCGCGGAACGCGGTGGCTGGCGGGGCTCGCAGGACGGGGCGGAGGGGTCGGGCGGGGGAGCGAGTTCAAGCCCCCCAAGCCCCTCCCCCTCGCGGCCGTGGCTGAAAGCGCAGGCCTGACGCTCGCGAGCTGGGGGTCGTACGGCCTCGCCTTCTGGCTGCTCGCCCGCGGCCTGGGCCTTCCGGGCTCGCTCTCCTTGCCGACCGCCGCCGGAGTCTTCGCGCTGGGCTACATTTTGGGCCTGCTCGCGCTGTTCGCGCCGGGCGGGGTCGGCGTGCGCGAGCTCGTCTTCATTGGGCTGCTCACCCCCGCGCTCGGCAGCGGGGGCGCGGTGGCCCTGAGCGTCGGGTCCCGGGTGCTCCTGACGCTGTGCGAAGCGGCCGCACCGCTCGGCGTCCTGCTGGTCACCGGACGGACGAAGGAGGACATGGGTGTACGAACCTAAGCGGCCCACCCTCGCCGCCGCGGGCTTGATGACGCTGTGGGTGGCGATCCTCGCGCTGCCGATGCTCGCGGGAAAGTGGCTCGCCGCGCCGCTCGGCGATCAGTACGCCGCCGGATACGCGTTCCGATACTGGGGGGCGGAGTGGTGGAAGCGCACCGGCCACGTGCCGCTGTGGAACCCGGAGCTGTTCGGTGGCCTCCCGTTCGTGGCCGCGGGACACGGAGACATCTTTTACCCGACGTCGTTCCTGCGCCTCGTCCTCCCGGTCGAGACCGTCGTGAACCTCGGTTTCGTCCTGCATTATGTCGTCGCCGGCTTGTTCACCTACTGGCTGCTGCGGCGCCTGCACGTGCCCTGGACCGGGGCCGTGATCGGCGGGCTCGCCTACGAACTGTCGGGACTGATCGCCTCGTATCCGTCCCCGGGGCACGACGGCAAGCTGTTCGCCTCCGCGGCGCTGCCGCTCGTGTGCCTCGCCCTCGTGCTGGCGCTGCGGGACAAGCGGTGGGAGGGCTACGGGCTCCTCGCGATCGCGGTCGCGCTGAGCCTGCTCGGCCACTTCCAGATCGCCTACTACGTGCTGATCGCGGCCGGGCTGTTCGCGCTGTACCTGACGCTGGAAGAGAATCCCGGTGAGCCCGCCGCCCGGCGCGCTGGGCGCCTGGGGCTCGCGCTCGGGGCGGTGCTCCTGGGCTTCGGCCTGGCGGCGATCCAGCTCCTGCCCTTCTTCCAGTACATCCCGTTCTCGCCGCGCGCCGAGGGCTACCACGGCTTCGCCGGCTCGACGTCCTACGCCATCCCATGGGACCACGTGCCCGAGCTCTTTCTGAAGGACTTCGTGGGATCGCGTGAGACATACTGGGGCTCGAATCCGCTGAAGCTACACTCCGAGTACCTTGGGCTGCCCGTCGTCGCCCTCGCCGCGCTCGGCGCGGCGTCGAAAGACCGGCGGCGGCTCGTGCTTTGGGTCGGCGGCATCGGGCTGCTGTTCCTGCTGATCAGCCTGGGGGCCGGCACGCCGTTCTACAAGCTCTGGTGGGCGCTCATGCCGCTCGTCAAGAAGACGCGGGCGCCGGGGATGGCCTTCTTCGTCGTTGCGTTCGTCGTGGCGCTGTTCGCCGG
>WNFU01001737.1_pt1 | contig 59570 bp, 49 predicted proteins | sample 5400121 | NCBI WGS metagenome assembly WNFU01 (sample SAMN13153360, study PRJNA577476) | soil metagenome | isolation source: 100 cm soil or saprolite under grassland replicate 1 | place: USA:California | collected 2016-06-15 | reverse complement strand
GGAGTTCGTCTGCCTGCCGCAACGTGAACTGGTTCCGGTGCCATCCGGGGTGGACGCCGCCGAGGCTGTCAGTCTCGTGCTGAACTACGTCACGGCGTACCAGATGCTGCATCGTTCCGCCAAAGTCAGACCGAGCCAGCGCGTGTTGATTCACGGCGCGGCGGGCGGGGTCGGCACGGCACTCTTGCAGCTTGGGCGCCTCGCCGGGCTGGAGATGTACGGTACCTGTTCCTCGCGAAGTGCACCGGCCGTTTCCGACCTGGGCGGTATCCCAATTGATTACCAGCATCAGGACTTTGTGAAGGAAATTCACCGCCTCACAAGCGACGGCGTGGACGCCGTCTTTGACCCCATTGGTGGTACTCACCTTTGGCATTCCCGCAAGGCTCTCCGTCCTGGCGGGAGGGTGGTGGGCTATGGCCTTCGTTCCTCGCTGCGTGGGGAGGGATTGGCTTCAGGTCGTCCAGGTCGCCGTCAACGCTTTCGCGGGACCGCCATGTTCGGGTTGTACATCGCCGGCGGCTGGCTTCTCCCGGGCCGGAAACGGGTGGTCCCCTACAGCATCCAGTGGCTTAAACGGCTGAGACCGGCATTGTTTCGACAGGATTTGATCGCCTTGTTTGACCTCCTTCAACAGCAAAAGATCAAGCCGCTCATCGCGCAGCGATTTCCTCTTGTTGAGGCGAGACACGCGCACGAGTTGCTCGGGACGGGAGGCGTGACAGGCAAGATCGTGCTCGTGCTCAACGGGGCATCGCTTGAGTCAGGAGCGGCGTAACAACGGCATGCAGCGGAGGGCGCTTCGCGTCGCCGCTGATGCCGGGCATTAGCCGGCAGGAGGGGCACTTTGCCGTTGGGCCTGACCGATGCTAGACTAAGCCACCGGTTGAAGGATCATGGGCAAGGTCGAGAAGATCGAGCAAGAGGTGGAGGCGCTCTCCCCCGCGGAGCTCGCGCAGTTTCGCGCCTGGTTTCTTGAGTACGACTGGGCGGCTTGGGATCGCCAGCTCGAGCGCGATGTTCAGGCCGGCAGGCTTGACGACCTTGCTGAGAAAGCCCTTCGTGAGCACGCAGCCGGTAAGACCAAACCTCTCTGACTCATCACGCGTCCCCAGATTTCTGGGCGTCTTACCGATCCTTACCGTCGGAGATCCAGAGCCTCGCCGATCAGGCGTATGCACGGCTGAAGCAGGACCCGCATCACCCATCGTTACACTTCAAGAAGGTCGGCCGCTTCTGGTCGGCTCGGGTCGGGGCCCACTACCGTGCTTTGGCGGTTGAGGCGACGGACGGCCTCGTCTGGTTCTGGATCGGTACCCATGCGGACTACGATCGGCTGCTCGGCTAACAAACGCATGCAGCCGACGGCGCCCCTGGCGCGCCGCAGCTGATACGTCGCGTTCAGCGGCAAGTTGAGAGGGACCGACGATGAGTAACCAAGGTCAGTGGCAGGTGGCTGGAAGTGCCGCAGAGATCTACGAACGCGCGCTGGTTCCCGCCGTATTCGCACCGTGGGCGCCGCTAGTCGTCGCCCTGGCGAATCCTCAGCCCGGCGAGCGCGTGTTGGACATCGCATGCGGTACAGGCGTGGTGGCACGCCTCGCTGCGGAGCGGGTCGGCCTCGCTGGGAATGTTGTCGGCCTCGATCTGAATCCCGGCATGTTGGCCGTAGCTGCGTCCGTCGCCGCGAACGCACCGGCCACGAGCGCATCGATAACGTGGCGCGAGGCGAGCGCGACGAAGATCCCTCTTCCCGACGCAGCGTTCGATGTCGCGTACTGTCAGCTAGGACTCCAGTTCTTTCCCGATCGGCCAGCTACGATGCGCGAAATGCATCGTGTCCTGGTGCCCGGTGGGCGGCTCGGCATCATGGTATGGCGGGGTATCGAGCACAGCCCCGGCTTTCAGGTGTTGGCGGCTGCCCTCGAGCGGCACGTGAGTGCCGAGGCCGGCGGGATCATGCGAGCCCCATTCAACCTGGGCGAAGCGGAAGAGCTGCGTACGCTCATCGCCGCGGCGGGTTTCCGCGAGATTACGATTCAGCCTGTCGCGGGAACCGTTCGCTTTGCATCGGCCGCACGCCTGGTGCAAGACTATGCTGCCGGCTCGCCCCTGGCGAGCCACGTGGCCAAGGTGCCTGACGAAGCGCGCGCCGCTCTGGTCAGCGAAGTCGGTGAGGCGCTACAGTCGTACGTGGTGGGCGGCGTCCTCGCCTTCCCCATTGAGGCTCATCTGGCGAGCGCAAAGAAGTGAGCGTGGTCATCGCCCCTCCGTGATGCCTCAGTCGCCGTGTCCGCCGGAACGCATTGGAGCGGACCGCTGGCTCGCATTCGCTCGCCGCGGCCCCTCAGTGCGGCGTTAGGCCGCGCTCTTCGCCGGAGCTGCGCTCTATATCAATCTCGTAGAGCACCCTGCGCGCATGGGGCTTGATACGCGGGCTGCCGCAACGCAGTGGAGTCCCAGCTACAAGCGTGCCACTTGGATGCAAGCACCCTTGGCTCTGCTCGGCTTTCTGGGCGGTGCGGTGGTCTGGCTCATGGGTGCAGGCGCTGGGTGGCTTGTTGCGGCCGCGCTCATCGGGGTAGTGGTACCTTTTACCTTCATCGTCATCATGCCCACGAACCACAAGCTCTTGGCTCCAGGCCGCGATATGGGTTCCGCCGAGACTCGCACGCTGCTGGAGAGCTGGGGGAAGCTCCATGCGGTGCGCACGGCACTGGGCCTACTGGCCACGGTGCTGTACCTATGGTTGCTCCGAGGGGCCTAACAATGGCTTGCAGCGGACGCTTGCCAGCGGCCCTTCGATTGCTGGCGCGCGCCACTGGAGCCGGGCGTTCGACGCACGAGATCGACCAGGTCCGTGACCCGTTGTCGTCGCCAGAGATGGGCTGGAGGCTGCTATGACGACCATCCCAGAAACGAAGTGGGCCAAGAGCGGGGACTTCCACATCGCGTACCAGGCCATCGGCACGGGCCCTCCCGACCTCGTCTTCATGCACGGATGGATATCGCACATCGAGCACATGTGGGAGGAGCCCCGCATGGCGCGCTTTCTGGGCCGGCTCGCGTCCTTTGCTCGCCTCATCGTGTTGGACAAGCGGGGGACCGGGCTGTCGGATCCGGTGCCGTTGGACCGGTTGCCCACCCTGGAAGAGCGGATGGACGACCTCCGCGCTGTGATGGACGCGGTTGGATCAGAGCGGGCCGCCCTCATGGGGACTTCGGAGGCAGGGGCACTGAGCTTGCTGTTTGCGGCGACCTACCCGTCCCGAACCGCGGCTCTGATACTTCTCAACTCGTACGCGCGGTTGGCCTACGCGCCCGACTACCCTCAGGGAATTCCCGCCGAGCAGGCCCAGGGTCTCCTGCAGGCCATTGAAGAGGGGTGGGGCAAAGGTGTCGCCTTCGAAGCATTGATAGCCAGCCAGGCCGACAACGCGCCAATGAAGAACTGGTGGTCGCGCTACCAACGCTTGGCAGCCAGCCCGGGCGCGGCCGTGACGCTCCTCCGGAGTGCATTTGAGACAGACGCGCGTCCCGTCTTGCCCGCCATCACGGTGCCCGTGCTCGTACTGCACCGAGCCGGCGACCCCTTCACCGGGCCGGAGCACGGTCGTTACCTAGCCGAGCGCATTGACAGCGCGCGGTTCGTCGAGCTGTCGGGAGTTGATCACCTGTTTTTTGCCGAGGACGTGGACCGCCTGCTCGCGGAGGTCCAGGAGTTTTTGACCGGAGTACGCGAGGCGCGCGAGCCCGACCGCGTGCTCGCGACCGTAATGTTCGTCGACGTCGTAGGTTCCACAGAGCACGCGACGCGGGTGGGTGACCGAGAGTGGCGCGATCTTCTGGATCGCTATTACGTGATCGCGCGACACCAACTCGCACGCTTCCGAGGGCGGGAGATCGACACTGCCGGTGACGGACTGTTCGCGACCTTCGATGGTCCCGCCCGGGCCATTCGCTGTGGGATCGCCATCGCCGACGCAGTGAGAGTACTAGGAATCGCCGTCCGGGTCGGTATCCATTCGGGCGAGTGTGAGGTCATAGGCGAGAAGGTCGGGGGGATCGCCGTCCACACCGGAGCGCGGATTGCTGGTCAGTCCGGCCCCGGCGACGTGCTGGTATCGAGCACGGTGAGGGATCTCGTCGCAGGGTCCGGCATTCGTTTTGAAGATCGGGGCCGCCATGCGTTGAAGGGGGTGCCCGGCGAGTGGTCGCTGTTCGCCGTGACGAGCGACCCGCGGCCGGCCGCGGCGTGACGGCCGATCCGTTTCGAACGGCGATGAGGCGCACCCCTCATCGGCGTGTAAGCTGCCGTCCGGGGCGCCGAACAACGCGCTCCAACGGACGGAGGGCTCGCGATGCTCGCCCATCCGCAGCTGAGCGCTGCGTCAGCCCGAAGGTTGGTGTCAAGAGGAGAGTGCAATGAAGACAGGTTCACTTCTCACAGCGGCAAATATCGGGTTCATGTTGCTGCTTGCGGTCTGTTTCGCGGCGGAGGCCGCTGAAATCAAAGTGCTGAGCGCGCTTGCGATGATGCCGGTCATGGAAGACGTCGGGCCAAAGTTCGAGCGCGTGACCGGGCACAAGCTCGCGATTACTTTCGCCACCGTGGGCGAGGCCGTAAAGCGTGTCCAGGGTGGCGAAACGGTGGACGTCGCAGTCCTTCCCCGGCAGGGGATTGACACCTTCGTTAAGGACGGCAAGGCTGCTGCGGGCAACCTGACTGTCGTCGCCACTTCCGGTAACGGCGTGGCCGTTCGCAAAGGCGCCCCAAAACCCGATATCTCGTCGCCCGAAGCCTTGAGGCGCACACTCCTCGCCGCAAAATCGATTACCTATACCCATCCGATGCACGGCGGCACGAGCGGTCCGCACGTCATCAAGGTACTCGAGCGCCTCGGTATCGCCGATGAAATGAAGGCAAAGACGATCTTCCCCAAGATTGCCGGCGGTGCCGCAGTTGGAGCTTTGGTTGCAAGCGGCGAGGCCGAGATCGGCGTGCAGCAAATTCAGGAGCTTATTCCCGTCGCTGGCATCGAGATCGTCGGCCCGCTCCCGGGTGACCTGCAGAATAACCTCGTATTTGTGGCGACAGTCATGGCCGGCGCCAAGGACGTCGAGGCATCAAAGGCGTTGGTCAATTTCCTGCGCACGCCGGAGGCGGCGGCAGTAATCAAGGCGAAAGGCATGGAGCCTGCCACTCCATGAACGAAGCCGGTGTCTACAAAACCGAGGGAGGATCCTCGCCGGCTCGCATTCGCTCGCCGCGGCTGCTCACCGCGGACGTTAGATGGCCCATCGCGCGCCCATCAAGTCGTCCCGAACAACCCAGAGAGGAAGGCCGTGTCGAGATTGCGTGTCCATAGCTTCTCGATCTCAATCGACGGGTACGGTGCCGGGCCGAGCCACGATCTTCAAAATCCGCTCGGAGTTGGCGGTCCGGCATTGTTTGACTGGGCCTTCCACACGCGCACCTGGCAACGGATGCACGGCAAAGAAGGTGGCGAAACGGGCGTCGACGACGATATTGCGGCGCAAGGCTTCGCCGGGATCGGCGCCTGGATTCTCGGGCGTAACATGTTCGGTCCCGTCCGGGGCCCGTGGCCGGATGAGAGTTGGAAAGGCTGGTGGGGTGAGGAGCCTCCGTATCACACGCCCGTCTTCGTGCTAACTCATCACCCGCGGCCACCGCTCACGATGAGGGGCGGCACGGAGTTTCGGTTCGTCACCGACGGTATTCACGCCGCGCTACAGCAGGCGACGGATGCGGCAGACGGCCGGGACATCCGACTGGGTGGCGGCGTATCCACGATTCGGCAGTATCTGCAGGCTGCACTCATAGACGAGCTGCACCTAGCCATCGCGCCCGTCCTGCTCGGTACCGGGGAGCATCTGCTGCATGGCATCGATATGCGTGCGTTGGGCTACGAGTGTGTGGAGCACGTCGCAGGCGCTCGTGCCGCCGCCCATGTCATTCTGCGCAAGCGCGTCTGACCGCGCCTCTGGCTGGCGGGCCACCTAACAAGCGCTTGAAGCTGGCGGGCGCGCCCAAGTGAGGTAGACTTCCGTTTTTGCGCCAGCTGATTCCGAAGAACCAAGTAAGCATGCGCTGCGCCCATACACTTTGCGCCCGCAGCTCAAGCGCGATCCGTTAGGCCCAAAGGGAGACGTGACCGATGCTTCAGGCGCTTCAACTCCTCGCCACCTTCTGCGCCGCGCTCTTCGCCGGAGCTGCGCTCTATATTGACGCGAAGGAGAGAGACGATGCCGCTCTATCTATCGAAGTTCAGCTACACGCCGGAGACTTGGGCTAGGCTGATCGGCAACCCAGAGGACCGCCGAAAGGCCGCTCAGTCGTACATCGAGTCGGTCGGTGGGAGCCTCCACGGTTTCTGATACGCCTTCGGCACCCACGACGGCTACAACCTGTGGGAGGCTCCCGACAACGTGTCCATGGCCGCGGTTGCGCTGGCGATTAGTGCCGGGGGTGCACTTAGGTCATTCGAAACGACAGTCCTCCTGACCGTTGACGAAACGATGAATGTCCTGCGCAAGGCCGGGCAAGTCCGGTACCAAGCGCCCGGCGCGCAGCAGCTCGCGCGATAACTAGCACGCGTCGGCTGGGGTCTGGGCGATAACTCGGATGATCTTTGGCTCGAGCATTATCCAGCCCCCTGGAGGGCCAAATAACTCAGCGATCCGACGGGTGCGCAAGAAGGACACCGTTCTTATCTACGCTCTGGCAAAGCGGATCCAGTGCTAAGCTAGCTGGACGAATCGCTGGGTACCGGCTCACGGGTCGGATCGCTGCGATGGCTGGTCTTCCTTGGGCTGTCTCCCGTGGGAGGGGTGCTGTACATGGTCATCAACCGCCTGAGCGCAGGCTGAAGGAGCTGGTATGAAGCGGCCATCCGTCGCAGGACTCGGCATGGGCATGGCGCTCGTAGTCCTCGGACTGCTCGCAACCGGTTGCGCCTCGATACTCAAGGGCTCCGAGCAGAAAGTCTCGTTCAAGTCGGAGCCCTCCGACGCGAGGGTCGTGATCACTGACATCCGCCAGGCCAAGGAGGTCCAGGTCGGGTTGACCCCCTTCACCGCCACCTTGAAGCGGGGCGCGGGCTACTTCAAGAAGGCCAAGTACAACGTGACAATCGAGAAGCCCGGCTACCAGACAGAAGCGATCGTGCTCGAAGGGACCCCGGCTGGCTGGTACCTCGGCGGCAATCTGCTCTTCGGCGGGATGGGGTGGCTGATCGTCGACCCGGCGACCGGGGCGATGTGGACGCTGGAGCCCGACGACGTGAGCGTCACGCTGAAGAAGACCACGGCGCTCGGACCGAGGGATGAGGGGTTGACGGTGGCGCTTCGGGCTGGCCTCCCGGCTGAGCTCGCAGCGAAGCTGAAGCCGGTGAACCTGGCCGCACCGCAAAGATGACGAAGTCCGTGTAGCGCGCCGGAGGCTCTTTTCTGGCGTCGACGTCGGGAAAGGCCGCCGCCGACATCGCCGCCGAGACGAAGCCTACTTCCGTGTCACATTTCCCTCCGTTTGCACCGCGCTCGCATCCACCTCCGGATCGACCGTCACCGCCCGCTCGACTCGGCTGAAGTCATTTCCCACCAGTCGAATCCTCGCCGTGTCGCCGCCACTGAGCCGCACCAGCTTCTTCGTTCCCGCGCGGGGACGGAGGCCGTGAAGCTTGCCATCCCGAACCGAGCGGAACCAGAACACCGGTCCACCGTCTGCCGGCGGTGTGGCCTCGATCGCCCGCAGGTCAGTCTCGCGCACATCCTCGAGGACCACCGCGGGGCGCGCGTCCGGCTGCTCGACCTTCAGGTCGACCTGATCTGCCCTCAGGCCCTTTACGTGTCTGCAATACAGGCCGTAGGCAGGTAGATCGCGGAACATGGTGGCGTCCGGATACTGCTTCTCGCGCTCCGGCACGTCACGCGACAGGAGCGCGGCCTTGCCGCCGCCTTTGCCTGCGATCCGGATGTCTTCCAGGGAGATATTCGAGATGGGATGACCGGCTATGCCCGTGATGGAAGACGGCCACGTGGCGCCGGTGGCCACGATGTGAGCGATCGAAATGTCCTTGAGCTCTCCCGCGGCGGGAACTTTCTGCCCCCGACCGCGCCTGCCCAGCCGGACGAAGAGCGGCACGCGAACACCGGCCATGGTGATCCCCGACACACGGACGTGTTCCAGGCTGCCCCCATCCACCGTCACGAGCGAGATGCCGGCGCTCGGCCAAGGCTTCCAGCCGTCCGGGTACGGCTTCCGCCCCTCGGCCCGCGCGGAAATGGTGCAATTACGGAACACGATGTTCTTGAAGTCGCCGCTGGACTCGGTGCCCAGCTTGAGCGCGTTGCGGACGTTGATGAGAGCGCAGTCGGTCACCAGCACGTTTTCCGTGGACCCCCGCACTCCAAGCGCGAAGCTCGCCTTGGCCACGATCGCATCATCCCGGGACTCGATGCGGCAGTCGGCGATCCGCACATTCCGACAGCAGTCCGGATCGATCCCGTCGGAGTACCCGTTCCGAATCGTGACGCCCACGATATCAACATTGTCGCAGCCGAGAAGACCGATGTTGTAGTTGGGCGCGTTGTCGATGGTCAGGTCACGGATCTGGATATCGCGACACTGCTTGAGGGCGATCGGCTTCGGACCGCCTCGCCCCGTCCGGTTCCCGTCGATCCGGCCGGGTCCGAAGATGCCGACTGCCTTCAGCGCGCGTCCCTGGAGCAGCGCAAAGCGGAAATCCGTGGTTTCTCGGTCCGCAAACGAATCGTAGTCAAGCACCTCATAGGGATCGAAATCCGCGTCGTCCGCGCTGGCAATCAAGGTTGCGCCGGCCGCGAGGCGAAGGGTGATGCGATCTCGCAGGCGAAGCGTGCCCGATACATACTTGCCCGGAGGAAGGTAGACCGTGCCGCCCGATCTTCCCGCGGCGTCGATGGCGGCCTGGATGGCGCTGGTGTCCTTGCCCTTGCCATCGCCCCTTGCGCCATAGTCGCGCACATTGAGCTGCGCGGATTCGCCGGTGCCCCGAAGGGCCCGCGAAAGGAGCAATGGGGCGATAAGCGCACCGGTGCTCCGCAGCAGAGCTCGCCTCGAGACACTCATGCCAAGGATTAGTAGCAAGTTGCGGGCCAGCCTCAACTTGCCCGGATCTCAGGTTTCGTGTCGCCAGATTCTAAGGTCTATCCCGGAAATCGTCGGTCCCGTGACGCAATCTGGCGAGCCCGCGAGGGGGGTGGCTCGCCTGGCCGGCTGCGCGGGTGAGAGAGGGCGCTGAGCATCGGCGGCATCCGCTGCGATCTTGCCCCGGCGAGCACGGCTCTCCAAGAACCTGACCGATCTTGCCTCGCGAGACGTCATGGACAGGGTGCTATCCCCCCGCCTCAGTGAGAACGACGGACTGGCATGGTCGAATCCTGCACGTAGAACTCTTCGGCGACGACGTTCGAGAACTGGTCGATGAAGTCGTTGGGCAATGCGTGAGTCGTCAGAGCGCGTAGGCAACAGAAAGGCCCTTATCGGACCCGAGGCGGCGGGCGGGCAAGAGTAGCGCAGGCGTGGGTCGCCTGACCGTCTGCGCGGGTCAGACTATGCGACCTACACCGCCTATGGCACTCCGCTGAGGAGGGGCGACGCGTCGATCTCCCGCGCTGAGCCCGCGAGCACGCTTGACTCTCCGGCCGCGGTCGCCCTACGCTGGAGGGCGCTCTCATGACATTGACATTCCAACGGCTCCACCCGCACTTCGTCGCCGAGGGGGGTCGCATCGAGCTGCACCGCGTCGAGGATCAGGAGTCGCTCGCCCGCATCCGGGCCGGGATGGACGAGTTCGCCGTCCTCGTCTTCCGCGAGCAGCCGTTCACCGACGAGGAGCAGCTCGCCTTCGCCCAGCGGCTCGATGGCCAGCTGCACACCAAGACGGGAAGCAGCGCGCTGTACAAGAGCCGCCTGGGCAACGAAGCGCTCGCCGACATCTCGAATCTTGGCGCGGACGGCGAGATTCTCGACTCCGAGGATCGCCGCCGGATGTACGCGCTCGGCAATCGGCTGTGGCATACCGACGCCTCGTTCCAGGATCCACCGGGCCGCTATTCCATGCTCTCGGCGAAGGTCGTGCCGCCGGTCGGGGCGGAGACCGAATTCGCCGACATGCGGGCCGCGTACGACGCGCTGCCGGCGGAAATGAAAGCGCGGCTCGAGGGTTTGCGCGTCCACCACTCGATCGCGCACTCGCGCCAGACGCTGGGCTTCGAGTTCTCCCCGGGCGAGCAGGAGGCTCTCAAGGGCGCCGTCCACCCGCTCGTCCGCACGATCCCGCGCTCCGAGCGCCGCTCGCTCTACCTCGCCTCCCATGCCTCGCGGGTGATCGACTGGCCGGTGCCCGAGGGGCGCCTGCTCCTGCGGGAGCTGATCGAGCACGCGACCCAGCCGGAATTCGTGTACCGGCATTCCTGGCGCGTCGGGGATTTCGTGATCTGGGACAACCGCGCCACGATGCACCGCGGGCGGCCATTCGAGGACACGACCTACCGCCGCGAGCTCCGGCGCGTGACGACGCTGGATATCGAGCAGCCCGCCCCCGTCCCGAGCCGTTCCTAGGGCGAGAGGCCGCCGGCCGGGGCGCTGCGGTTACTGGCTCCCCTGCCGCTCCCGCCGGTGTTTCTCCGCCTCCAGCACCTTGGCCTGACGGGACACGTCCATGAGCTCGCTGCGGTTGGCGGCGGCCCACTCGCTGCTCGCCAGGCGACCGGCATTGGCGCCGGTGAAGCGCGGCATCACGGAGCGGGCGATCAATTCGTAGCTGCGCTTGGTCTGCTCGAAGTCCGCCCAGTTGTGCGCCATCTGGAGGAAGCAGCCGAAGCCGCCGGACTGCTTCCAGAGCTGCTCGATGCGTGCCGCGGCGTCGTCGGGATCGCCGATGACGGCGACGCCCGAGGCGATGTACTGCTCGATGCGCTCCTCGAGCGTGCCCGTCAGCTCGAATGGCAGCGCGATCACCTCCGTGTAGTAGCGGATCCACTTGGCCAGCCCGAAGCGCACGTTCTCGAGGGCCTTGGCCCGCGTCTCCGCCACGTGCATCGGCGCCACCAGCCGCCAGTGGCGCCGCGAGACCGCCTGGCCGTGCTGGCGCGCCATCTCGTCGCAGATCTGCCAGGTCGTGGGCAGCGCCATGTAGCCCTTCTCACTGGTGGCGCCGATGGACAGCAAGCCGATGCCGTACTTGCCCGCCGCGCGCGGGCCGGACGGCGAGATCATCGCGGCCACGGCCATCTCCAGGTGCGGCCGGGTGAAGGGCTGGAGCTGCAGCCGCGCGTCCTGGAGCGTGAACCAATCGCTCTTGTGGGTGACGGCCTCGCCGCGGAGCAGCGGCAGGATCACGCCAAGGGCCTCGTCCATCATCTCCCGCTGCCGCAGGGGATCGATGCCGAGCATCACGGCGTCCGACGGCAGTGCCCCCGGCCCGACACCGAACAGCACGCGGCCCCGCGTCTGGTGGTCGAGCTGCTGGATCCGATCGGCCAGGAGCAGCGGATGGTGATACGGCAGCGAGGACACGCCCGTGCCCAGCCGGATATGCTTGGTCCGCTCGGCGGCGGCGGCGATGAAGACCTCCGGTGATGGGATGATCTCGAAGCCCGCGGAGTGGTGCTCGCCGATCCAGGCCTCGTGGTAGCCGAGACGGTCGAGGTGCTGGACCAGCTCGAAGTCGCGCTCCAGCGCCAGCGTCGGGTTCTCGTCGAGGGCATGGAATGGCGCGACGAAGATGCCGAAGCGCAGATCGATGTCCATCCGGCTGACCTCTCCTTGAGGCCGTCTTAGACTCGATGTGGAGGACGACGGCAAGTCATCAGAGATCCTGTAGGCCCGAGCCCATAGTAGACCAGACTTGGTTGCGCCCCTCGAAGCTGTGCGTGAGTCGATGCTCGCGCGCTCGAAGTCCGCCAGGAGATGCTTCGCACGCCTTCCCCTGACGACGAACGGTCGCCGCAGAAGCTTGGATCCTGCTCGTCGGCGGCGGATCGCCGAGGCAATGATACGCTCGTGAACCCAGAGTAGTCATTTCATGACTCTGTCCGCCCTCGCTAACACGTTCGGCGGAATTGTTAGTCCGATCTGTTTCGCCGCTTTCAAGTTGATGACCAACTCAAACTTCGTCGGCTGCTCGACGGGCAGGTCGGCAGGCTTGGCTCCCTTCAGGATTTTGTCCACGTAAATCGCGCTGCGGCGGAACAGATCGGTAATGCTCACGCTGTAGGTCATGAGACCGCCGGCCTCGACAAATTCCGGGCTCCAGAACATTGCGGGGAGCCGGTTTTTCGCCGCCATTTCTGCGAATTGCTTTACATGAGAAGTGACGACTTGGCTTCCCAGCACAAGGACTGCATCAGCATGTCCCTTGCTTGCCGTACGGAACGCCGTCTCAATGTCGTTGGCATTCTGTACTTCCAGATATTGAAGCTTGATGCCGAACGCCCCTGCAGCGAGTTCCGCCTCTCTCAACGCTTGAGCGTTGCCTGGAACGGTTGTATTTCCCAGCACGGCCACGCGGGCGAGCTTGGGGACGATCTCCTTCAGGAGTTCCAGTCGCTTGCCGCTTAGCTCCGGTGCAAGGGTGGATAATCCCGTAATGTTCCCGCCGGGCCGCGCAAGGCTGGCTGCAAACCCGTTTCCAACGGGATCGTTATCAAACGTTAAGACAATGGGAATGGAAGCCGTCGCTTCTTTAGCGAAGCGGTTCACCGCCGGGCCACCCGTAACGATGACATCTACCTTGAGACGTACCAGATCGGCCGCAAGCTCAGGAAGCCGTTCCGTTTTCCCCTCTGCATAGCGCCACTCAATGAGAATGTTTTTTCCTTCCGCGTAACCAAGCTCGCCGAGTCCCTGCCGGAATGCCTCTATGCGGTTCGCCACAGCCTGACGAGAGAGGGAACTCAGGAATCCTATACGCGGGACTTTCTTCGGCTGCTGCGCCTGAGCCATCCCCACGCATCCCAGGAGGAGCAAGGCAAGAAGCACCGCCCATTTTAGATTTTGGCGGGGATTTCCGATATGGACCATGTTCGCTTCCTCTCATGGTGCTGCGCGGACCACGTGATGCCTGACGCCCCGAATCTGGCCATTCGTGCTCGGTGACAGGGACCCTTCTCACGACACCAAGCCGTTGATCGCCCAAGTCCGACGGGCTTCCCGACGCTGCCTTCCCGCCTTCGAGACACTCCCGCCCGCGTCGCCAAGCGTGCTCCCAACAGGGGCCGTCCGACTCGATCACGTGGGGTGCCACGCGAGTCGCTCGATTCGCTGGAGAATCTGCCGAAAGAGACTCCCCGTCAAGTAGTTTTCGGCGAGTTGCAGAGTGAGGTGCCGGGCGTGCTGGATGAGCCGGCCGCCCGTCTTGCGGACGTTGAGCGATTATGGCTTGGCCCGTTCACCTCTCAAAACGAAAATGCGAGCTTAGATGATATCCCGATCCAGGAGCAGCTCGAAGACGGGATAGCGCCCGGCCAGATCCACGAATGCCTGCGCCGCCGAGCCCGGCGGCACGGGAAAATAGCGTCGGACGGTCAGCTTGAACCGGTCCAGATAGGCCTTCAAGACCTCCGGCTTCTCAGCGTCGGGGACGACGCGAAGCCGGAATCTCTGCCGCGTCCTCCCCTTCCTGAGCGTCACCTCTCCCGCGGCTTCCGCATTGAGGACCCATTGGGTCCGTCCCCGCCCCGCGACGAGAAAGCGCCGGCCTCCGAGCTCGAGGACGTCCACCGGCGTGGCATGCATCCGCCCCGTCCTGCGTCCTCGAACCTCCAGCAGGTAGTTATGAGGCAGGCCGAGACCGAGTCCGACCAGAATGCCGAATGCCCGGGTGAGGGCGCGCTCGAAGCGATTCGGCCTCTCAAACGAACCGGGCGTCCCGAAGCGAGCCACCTGTCACCGGGCTCGCGATCTGGCCACGGGGCCAGTCCCACGACGCTCGGGCGCGCTGAACAGCCACTGCACATACTCATAGGTTCGCGTGGAGCCATGCCCGTCGGCCGTCATGGCCCGGTGAAGCCGGCTGAGATCGGCCTCCGTGTCAATGTCGAACCACGTCGGCAGGAGGTGGACGGAGAGCCCGCGCGCCCGTGCCCGCTCGAGCGTCTTGGCGAGCACGACATCCGTGCTCCATGGAATCCCTTCGAACAAGTGCGGCTGGGGGGCGCGCAGGCCGATGAGGTAGTAGCCCCCATCCTCGCACGGTCCGAGCACGACGTCGTTCTTCCCCTCGGCAAGGATCTTCGCGGCCTCCACCACGTATCCCATCGGCAGCGTGGGGCTGTCGCTGTCGATCGCGATCGCCCCCGCATGGCCGTCAGCGAGCAGCTCGGTGAGCAGCGTCGAGAGCCGCTCGCCGAGGTCTCTTCCCCGCTGCGCCACGAGCCGAAGGCCCCTGGGCGCGAGCGTCCGCATCGCGCCCTCTGCCTCCGGCGGCGTGAACGCCACCGCCGCCTCGACGCCTGGCAGTCCCGCCACCGCGTCGAGACGGTCGAGGAGGAAGCAGCGATAGAGCTCGGTGGCCTCGGCCGGCGTCAAGATCGAATGCAGCCGGGATTTCACCGGGCTCATCCCCGGCGCTTTCGCCATCACCGCGACTGCCGGAGGACGTGACGGCCCCATCACAGGCTCCACCTCACCCCGCACCCGCGGCAGGGCTCAGGGGGCGCCGCCGTCTGCAGCTCGCGCCGGAACTGGAGATACCGCTCGCCCCACCAAATGTCCTTGAGCGGCTCGCGATAGAGGTTGCCGAGGATGATCCCGTCGTAGTGAGCGGTGATCCACGGCGCGATACAGCACGGCAGCACATTGCCGTGCACGGTGACATAGACGAGGCTCCACGGGCGGCGGCAGGCGCTCCACGGCTGCCCCTCGCGTGACGGCACCAGGCTGACCTCGGGAGCCGTCGCCCCGGAGGCCGAAAACTCGATGCCCTCGGCGCGCGCCGCGGCCTCCGTCGTCCGAATCAGCTCGGCCTCCCGCTCCCGAAGGCGACCATGGAGGGACTGTGCCTCGGTGGCCAGGCCGAGGCCGTTATAGACGAGCCGCTGCAGATAGATGCCCGAGGCCGCGGTGCGAACGCCGAGGGGCACGAGTCCCGCGATCTCCTCGATCGTGTCTTTCAAGGCCGTGAACCACAGGGACACGCGCGGCCGCGACGCCGGCAGCTCGCGCTTGAGGGCCGCCAGGGATTCGAGGTTTCCGATGACCCGGTCAAAGGCGTCCACTCCCCGCACGCGGGTATAGGTGGCGGGGGTGCTCGCGTCGAGGGACACGCGGAGCTCGTCGAGCCCGGCCTCGATCAGGGCCCGCGCGATCTTCGGCGAGAGCGTGATCGCATTGGAGTTGAAGAGCACGGTCGCGCCCCGCGCCTTCAGATGGCCGACCATGCGCGACAGGTCGCGGTTCAGCAGCGGCTCGCCGATGCCGTGGAGCAGCACCCGCTCGAGAACCGGAAACTGGTCCACGACGCGGCGGAAGTCCTCCCAGCCCAGGTCCTTCTGGGGCTCGCGGCCTCCGAAGGTCAGAATGCATGTCTCACAGAGCGAGTTGCAGCGGCTCGTGGTCTCGAGATACAGCGAGCGGGGCAATGGCGGCTTGAGCGTCAAGGCCAGGCCGGTCACGTCGAGCGCTCCTGCCAGCGCGGGACGGGCTGCCGCGCCACGAGCCACCAGAGCAATCCAAGAACCAGCGGCAGGAATTCCAATGCCCGGGCCCACCAGGGAATAGCCCAGGGCTGCTGGAGGAAGAAGCCGTAGGCGAGGACGACGGTGCCGGTGAAGGCGATCCAGGGCACGGACGGGGCCGCTGCCAGAAACGGCACGATCCACACCGCGTACCAGGGAAAGAGATTGGGGCTGAGGAGCAGGAGGCCGCCGATCAGCAGCACCGCGCGCCCCGGCAGCGGCGCCTCCCGTCGTAGCGCGCTCACAACGCCCACCCAGAGGGCGGCCGCCGCCACGGACAGCGCCGGCGAATCCACGAGGGAGCGCAGGAGGCCCGGGTTGAAGTATTCCTCAGACACGTATCGAGGCAGCGAGCCCAGCGCCACGGTCCCGCTGAGGAGAGCCGGAGCATAGCCCACGAGCACGATCGAGACGAAGGCTGTCACGGCCGCCGGCCAGGCCGCGAGGGGCAGCAAGGGCAAGAGGGCCGCCGGGTAGAGCTTGACCAGCGCGCCCACGCCCAAGAGCGCCCCGGCCAGAGCATACCGCGCTCTCATCGCCGCCCATGCCGAGGCGGCGACGGCGGGGATGATGAGGGCATCCAAATGGCCCATCCCCCATACCTCGACCAGCACGAGCGGATTCCAGGCATAGATCACCGCTTGGGAGAGCGGCTGACCCGCGCTCCTGAGCAGCCCAAGCACCACGACGAGCCCGATCAGCTCGGCGAGTCCGAGCGCGACCTTCATCGCGATCACGCTATCCGGTCGAATGCGGTAGACGGCCTGGAAGAAGGCTTGAGCGCCGGGAGGATAGATGGTGCGCCAGGTCGGGTGATTCAATCGGGGGAATACCTCGGCGTCACGCAGGGGCTCGAGCTCCTTGGCCCACGGCGCGTGAAGGTACGGGTTGATCCCGGCATGAGCCACCCGCGCATCCCAGACATAGCGGTAGGCATCCGTCGACAGCGTCGGCGGAGCGGCCACGAGGACGAGCCTCGCGAGGGCCCCGATGGCAAGCATGAGCGCCAGCGACCGAGGCCCGCTGCCGACGGGAAGCCAGAGGATCCCGGCGACATAGCACAGGAAGGCGATGGCGAAGAGCAGGAAGAAGAGACCCGGCGCGTTCACGAGATTCGGGACCCGAGCCATCGCGGCGCAGGCGGCAGCGAGGCCGAGGCCAGCCAGGAGCGCCCGCTTCACCGGATCTCACCGGCCGCGCGCAGCGCCGCTCTGAGATAGCCGTACCCGGCCCGCAGGCTCCCCACAACCGTCCCCGACACCTTCGAGCGCCCGCCGAGCCGCGGGTCGTGAGAGACGGGCACCTCCGCGATGCGCAGGCCGAGCGCGGCGGCCTTCACCACCATCTCGGCCGGCCAGCCGAAGGCGCGGTCCCGCATGCCGAGCCGGCGAAGCCCGTCGAGCCGAATGGCCCGGTAAGGGCCGATATCGGTGATCCGCTGCCCATAACGCCAGGAGATGAAGGCCGCCACGAGCCGGGTGCCGAGGGCGGCGTGAAGCGGGTGCTCGCGTGACCGTTGGCGGGCGCCGAGCACCAGATCCGCTTGGCCCTCCGCGAGCGGCCCCAGAAGCCGCGGAAGCTCCTCGGGCCGCTGGCTGCCGTCGCCATCGAAGAAAACCGCGGCATCGGTGGCGGGATCGAGAGCGCTCACGCCGGCCCAACAGGCGGCGCCGTAGCCGCGATGCGGCTCCATGACCACGCGGGCACCCGCCCTTGCGGCCGCGGCGCCCGTCCCATCGGTGGAGCCATTGTCCACCACGATCACCTCATCAACGGCATACCGAGGAATCCGCGCGAGCACGGAGCCGATCACCTCGGCCTCGTTCAAAGCCGGAATAATGAGTGTGGCCTTCATCCGCTATGCCGATGGCTGACGAAGCTCAGGGCCTGTCTTGCCCGGACGGCTACGCGGGGGCCAGAACCGTCGTGCAGGCGCTCCCGGTCTTGAGGAGGTCTCGCCGCTCCGCCGGCGCCCAATCGAGCTTGACCTGGGTGCCGCGGACGAGGGGACAGTAGGGGTCGGGCCGGTCGACGCCGCCGCCCAGCTCACGACGCCCGGCGCAGCCGCCATGGCAGCTGCTCACAAACGGACAGCCCTGGCAGACCGCCGGCACGGCTCGGGCTCGCTCGAACTCTGCGGATGCGAGCAGGCTTTCAGCCCCATGGGCGGCGAGATCCTCGAGCCGCAGGTCGGACTTGTCCCAATAGACACAGGGGATGACGCGGCCCTTCGGCGTCACCCGAACCGTACGACGGCCGCAGCCGGATCCCGTAGTGAAGGGCTCCCCCAGCATCGCGTTCAGAATGGGCTCGCTGGTGCTCACGAGCCGCGTTGCCCCGAGCAGGCGCTTGAATCCGTCCCAGAACTCTTCGTAGCTGAGCGTGAACGCATCCGTCTTCACCGGCTGATACACATTGACCCGATAGTTGGCCCCGGCCGCGAACGCCACCGCGGCGATCTCGGCGAGCCGCCGATAATTGGTCTTCATCATCACCGAGAGCACCGTGACGGTGATCCCGAGCCGCTGAGCGCGCTCGATGGCGGCCATTACCCGCTTCCAGTTGCCCGCGCCCCGGAAGGCGTCCTGCTCCGCCTCTCGGGGAAAGTCGATGGACACCTCCACTTCCTGGAACGCGCGGAGCGTGTCGTCCGAGGACTGCTCGACCGTATAGCCATTCGAGGTCAGCGACAGCTTGACCCCGCGGGCGGCCAGCGCGCCAACGATCGCGGCGTACTCCGGGTGCAGCCCGTTCTCGCCGGTTCCGAGATTGACGGAGCGCACCGGCAGACAGTCGCAGATGCTCAGGACCTGCGCCGGGGTCAGCTGATCGATTCGATCGACATCGCGGTAGCAGTGAGCGCAGGCCAGGTCGCAAGCATTCGTGAGCCCCACCCCGACGCTGAAGTCCATCCGATCGCTCGAGCTTAGGTCAGCCAGCTGAGGAGACGCGCGACGCGGCTCCCGCCTGCGGCCGCCTGATCGAGCCGGGGACCGAGGAAGGCGTCCACGCCGAGGCTCCGGCCGGCGCCGGTGAGCAGGAAGAGCGCCGCGAACATGAGCATCATCACGTAGGCCCAGCCCCACTCGTGCGGGACGTTCACGATCCCGATGGTGATATTGGCCGCCATGCCCAGCGCGACGAGCGCGCCGAGCCGCGTGAAGAGACCCAGGATCAGCGTGACGCCGATGAATGTTTCCGTGATCAGCGTCATATAGCCGAAGAAGGTCCAGTGCGGGATCATGACGTTGACGAGAAAGTCTTTATAGGCGCTCACCGTCGGAAACTGGATTTCCTGCTGGACCCAGTACCAGAGTCCCCCGCCCGACTTTCGCCCGAAGTCATCGGACGGCACCTTCCATTTCGACTGCTGCCACCACATGAGGCCGAACACGATCCGCGCCAGGCCGAGCGGCCACAGCGGGGCCGTGGCCGAGCGCCAGCCCGAGCCAGCAGCGCGTAGGGCGTCCATGAGGCTCCTTTCTGCGGTCGCGCAAGACAGTAGCAACCGCCGGCGAAGAAATGTCAAGCGATTGTTGGCTTCAGCCTCGGCGGTTCAGGATTTGCCCTGACGGAGCTTCTCGAGGAGGAAACGGCGGAGGTGCTCCTTCATCTCGGGCGGCATCTCCTCCGTTCCGACGCGGCCCGTGAGCTCCCGCGTCTTCCGATAGGTATTGAGGTAGGCCTGACACGGCCGGCACTCGCGCAGGTGGCGCTCCAGCTCTTCGGCCACACCCGGTCCCAGCGCCGCCTCCAGATAGTCGGCGAGCATGTCAATCGCGTCGCGGCAGGTCATCACGCCTCCAGGTCCTGGGGAATTCTTCCTCGCGGGCTCGCTTCCCATCAGCGTCCCACGATGCGCAGCGAATGCCCGTCCGGATCGCGGAAAAGGAGCCCGGCCGGGAACCCCAGAGCGGGCTCGAGGAATCGCGCGGGCTGCGGTGACACGACCTCCGCCCGTCCCCGGATCAGCGCGAAGGCGGCGCCCACTTCCGGCACCGCCATCATCGTATGCCAGTGAACGAGGTCATTGGCCCGGGTGTCCGCCGGCGCAGCGCGCCCGCTGCGGGGCGCGAGATACTCGAGCAGCTCCACGCCGGGGCCGGACGGGGCGCGCAGGGTCGTGATTCGCAGCCGCGCCCCGAGCACATTGTTGAGCCGCTCCTGCTCGGGCCCCCAGTTCTCGCTCTCGCCCACCACCCGCAGGCCGAGCAGATCGCGGTAGAAGCGCAGGCTCGCGTCGGTGTCCCGGACCACGATGGCCGTGTGATCGATGCCGAGAAAGAGCCGGTCGGCCCGGCCGTGCCAGCGCGGATCCCCTTTGCCCTTCGGGAACTGAAGGATCTCGAGCGGGTGGCCGTCGGGGTCTTTGAAATAGAACGCGCGGATGCCCCCGGCGTTCGGATTCCAGTCGGGGAGGCGCTGAGGGCCGGGCGAGGCGTGCTCGACGTGATTGGCCCGCAGCCAGGCGTAGGCATGGTCCATGTCGCTCACGATGATCGCGATGTGCTGGAACCAGCGGTCATTGCTCGCCGAGTCGGTCGGACTCGGCCGGCCGCGCGGGGCCAGGTATTCGCTCAGCTCGATCTCCTCCTCACCGAGCTTCATCCTCACCACACGTACTCGCGCGGCGAACACGCCCGTGAGCCGCTCGTACTCGGGACCCGTCACCTCGATGTCGGAGAGCTTTTCGAAGCCAAGCGCTTTCACATAGAAGGCGACGGAGCGCTCCATGTTCGAGACGGTCATGCCGATGGGGCCGACCATCTGAACCCCGACCCGGGCGTCCGCCGATTGGGCGGAGCCGATCGGCAGCCACAGCGTCACGGCGCTCGACAGCGTCAGCACCAACACGGCGGCGGCGGCATAGCCGGGCCCTTTCGAGCCGGCGCGCTTCACCCGCTCCCCGTCGCCATAGCCGCATCGGAAGATGCACGGGGCGCCACCACGATGGCAGAGCTTGGCGCATCGGACGCGCTCCTCGCCGTGCAGCCAGCGGTACAAATCACCGGCAAGGAACATGCCGATGAGCGGTGCGGTGAAGTAGACCCAGAGCGCCGTGTACGCGCCGGCCGGCAGCGCCGAGGCGAGGGTGCGCGCCGGGTTCATGCTCATCCCCGACAGCGGCGCCTCAACGGTGATGTACGCCGCGATCAGCGCTCCGCACGCCACGCCGGTGAAGCCCTCCCAACGGCTGTTCGACAGGGCGAGCACCACGAGCATGAGCACTAAGGTGATGGCGATCTCGGCGACGAAGGCGATAATCGGCCCCCGCGGCCCCGGGATCGTCACCGCGTAGTTCACGCTGGCGTCGGCCACGGGCGCCCCGATCCAGGCCCGCGCGACCAACACGCCGGCGAGGCCGCCCGCGAATTGCCCCGCGATATAGAGCGCGGCGTCCCATGGCGCGACCTTGCCCAGCCGCCAGAAGGTGAGCGTCACCGCCGGGTTCAAGTGGGCGCCCGATCGCCTGCCCCACGGCGAATAGATGATCGCCACCGCGGTGAGCCCCATGGCCACGCCCACCAGCGCCCGGCGGATCAGCGCGTCCGAGAAGATCCCGTGGATCGGCGAGCGCGGATACTCGAGCAGCGACACCATGAGGCAGGCCGAGAACATGAAAAGCCCGAGGCCGGCGGCCTCCATCAAATACTCGGGCCAATGGCGACGGAGCGCTTCACCCACGCTGGAATCTCCCGTGCCGCCGCCCGTCGGGTGCGGATCCGTGTCCGCTCATGCCGAGACGAGCTCCGGCATCGCCCGCAGGGCCAGCGCGCTCATGGTGGACTTCATGTCCCTCAGCCTGCGCATTGCTCGAGCAGCTTGGCCACGAGCCCGGTCCAGCCTGTCTGATGGCTCGCGCCCACGCCGGCGCCCGTGTCGCCGTGGAAGTACTCGTGGAACGGCACGTGGTCGCGCCAATGCGGATCCTGCTGGAACGTTTCCGCCGCGCCGAACACGGGTCGCCGGCCATCGGCCCCGCGCAGGAAGATGCTGGACAGGCGCCGCTCCAGCTCGAGCGCGACCTCCCAGAGCGTCATGAGAGGACCTGCGCCAGTGGGGCACGCGACCTTCAGCCCGTCACTGTAGAAGTGGTGGAACTTCTGCAGCGACTCGACGAGCAGATGATTGACCGGGAACCAGATCGGTCCTCGCCAGTTGGAATTCCCCCCGAAGAGCCCGCTGGAGGACTCGGCCGGCTCGTAGTCCACCCGGTGCTCCATACCGTTGACGTTCAGCGTGTAGGGGTGGTCCTTGTGGTAGCGCGACAGCGCTCGAATCCCGAAGGGGGAGAGGAACTCGCTCTCATCCAGCATGACGCGGAGGACCCGCGGCAGCTGCTCGCGAGAGACGATCGACAGCAGCCGGCGCGTCCCCTTGCCCGGCACGTCGAGCAATTGGACATGCTCGCGAAACTCCGGATGGTGGTCGATGAACCACTGCATCCGGCGCTTGAATCCCGGCAGGCGGTCCACGATGTCCGGCTCCAGCGTCTCCACCGCGAAGAGCGGGATGAGCCCGACCATGGAGCGCACCCGGAGCGGACGGTGCTCGCCGCCCGGGAGGTGGAGCACGTCGTAGTAGAAGCCGTCCCGCTCGTCCCAGAGATTGATTTCCTCGCCGCCGCGGTGATGCGTGGCGTGCGCGATGTAGACGAAGTGCTCGAAGAACTTGCTCGCGACATCTTCGTAGGCCGGGTTCTCCCGCGCCAGCTCCAGCGCGATCGCCAGCATGTTGAGGCAGTACATCGCCATCCAGCTCGTCCCGTCGGACTGCTCGATGTGGCCGCCGGTCGGCAGCGGCGCCGAGCGGTCGAAGACCCCGATATTGTCCAGGCCGAGGAAGCCGCCCTCGAAGACGTTCATCCCCTCGGCGTCCTTGCGGTTCACCCACCACGTGAAGTTGAGCAGCAGTTTCTGGAACACGCGCTCGAGGAATCGCCGGTCGCCCTGGCCCCGAAGGCGCTTCTCGATCTTGTAGACGCGCCAGGCGGCCCAGGCGTGCACCGGCGGGTTGACATCTCCCAGCGCCCACTCGTAGGCGGGGAGCTGGCCGTTCGGATGCATGTACCACTCGCGCAGGAACAGCACGAGCTGCTCCTTGGCGAAGTCGGGGTCGACCAGCGCGATGGGAATCATGTGAAAGGCCAGGTCCCACGCGGCGTACCAGGGGTATTCCCACTTGTCCGGCATCGAGATGATGTCTTCGTTGTAGAGGTGGGCCCATTCGCGATTCCGCCCGTGCTGCCGTCCGGCGGGCGGCGGAGGCCCGGCCGGGTCGCCCTCGAGCCAGCGGGAGACCTGGTAGTGGTAGAACTGCTTGCTCCAGAGCAGTCCGGCGATGGCCTGGCGCATCACGCCCTTGGCATCGGCCGAGAGAGGCGCGGGAATCACCGTGGCGTAGAATTCGTCGGCCTCGGTCCTGCGCAGCGTGAAGAGGGCATCGAACTGCCGGCCCAGGGCGTCGCCGGCGGCCGGCGCGTCGCTGAGCCGCAGCTTGACGGCGCGCGACTCGCCCGGGCCGAGCGTCAGCCGGTACCAGGCGGCCGCCTTGGTGCCGGCGCGATCGGGATTGACTCGCTCCCGCGCCCCATGCACCACGCGATCATTGATCCCGTCCTTGACGAAGGGGCTCCGGTTCGGCACTCCCCAGAGCCGTTCCGCATTGGTCTCGTTCTCGGTGAAGAGCAGCTCCGGCTCTCCCTCGCAGGCCAGCCACCGCCGGCCGAGCGATGCGTGCTCGGCCGCGATCACGCCGCCGGCTTCCGCGACCAGGGACGGCTTCGCATCCTCCAGCCCCCAGGACCAGGTGTTCCTGAACCAGAGCGTCGGCAGCAGGTCGAGCGTCGCCTCCTCCGGGCCGCGGTTGGTGACGGTGAGGCGGATCAGGATGTCGTCCAGATCCGCCTTGGCGTACTCGACCTCGATATCCCAGTAGCGGTGCTCGTCGAGCACGCCGGTGTCGACGAGCTCGTACTCGCGCTCGCCTCGCCCCCGCCGGCGGTTCTCCTCCACGAGACCGGCGTAGGGATAGGCCGACTGCGGATACTTGTAGAGGTACTTCATGTAGGAATGGGTAGGCGTGGAGTCGAGGTAGAAGTAATACTCCTTCACGTCCTCGCCGTGATTGCCCTCATTGCCCGTGAGGCCGAAGAGCCGCTCCTTGAGGATCGGGTCGCGACCGTTCCAGAGCGCCACCGCGAAGCAGAGGCGCTGGTGATTGTCCGAGATCCCGGCCAGGCCGTCCTCGCCCCAGCGATAGGCGCGCGAGCGGGCATGGTCGTGGGAGAAGAAGTCCCAGGCTGTTCCACCCGGGCTGTAGTCCTCCCGCACCGTCCCCCACTGACGCTCGGAGAGATAGGGTCCCCAGCGCTTCCAATGGGCCGCGCGCTCGCGCGCCGCTTCCAGCCGCTTGTGCTCAGGGGTGGTCGCTCGGGTCTTCATATCGCCTCCGCAGTTTCGATGCGCGAAGCCGCCTCGGCGGTTCGCGGCGACACCGTGTCCGGCCCTTCCCGCTCCAGCAGCTCGATCCAGCGCTCCGCCGGCAGACCGAGCGCGGCGGCGACGATCTGAGGATCGAACTGGCGGCCGGCTTCCATCTTCAGCACCGCCAGCGCGGCGGCGATCGGCATGGCCTCACGGTACGGCCGCGTGTGGGTCATCGCGTCGAGCGCGTCCACCACCGAGAAGAGCCGGGCGATGAAAGGGATCTCCTCGCCCTTGAGCCCCTGCGGGTAGCCGCCGCCGTCCCAGCGCTCGTGGTGGCCGCCCACGACGTCCAGCGCGGGAGTGAGCAGCGGCACGGTTTCGAGGATCTCGACCCCGGCTTGAGGATGACCGGCGACGACCAGTCGCTCCGCAGACGAGAGTGGGCCACGCTTCTGCAGGAGGGCCTCAGGAGTGCGGATCTCGCCGATGTCGTGCAGAAGCGCCCCGAGCTCCAGGGCCTCCCGCTGGGCCGCAGAGAGCGGCAGGCCTTCGCCCAGCGCCTGAGCGGCGCGGGCGAGGCGCCTGAGCGAGCCCGGCTTGCCCTCGCGCGCCTCGAGGGCCCGCACGAGGACGTCCACCATGCTGCGGGAGGAGACGCGCACGCGATCCACCATCAGATGGAAGACATTGCCCAAGAGCCCAATTTCGTCGCTGGTCCTGGGATGCACGGTGGCCGAGAGATCGCCTTCGACAACCCGGCGCGCCACTGCGGCCAGCTCGCCCACCGGGCGGGTGATCCGCCGGGCGAGCAGGATGCCGGCGCCCAGCGCGATCACGGCGGCCGCGAGCGAGTGCAGGTAGAGCCGCCGGCGAACCGCGGCGAGCTGAGAGACATACACGTCCGCCCGGAAGTCCACGTCGAGCGCCGCGACCGGCTTGCCCGCCGTGTCGAGCACGGGGGCGAAGGCGGTAATCCAGGTGCCGCTCGAGCTCGTATAGATGCCCGTATAGGACGGCCTCCCCTCGGCGAGAACCCGTCTCAGCACAGGCTGGATCTCCGGCGCCAGGCGGTACGCGAGCCCGACGGGGGCCAGCCCGTTCGAGACCACGGCAAAGCGCGCCGAGTCACCGTCGATATCAGTCAGGGTATAGACCGCGTCGGGCAGCCGGTTGGCGTCCTGGATTTGCTGAAGGCGCGCGCGGAGGGCCTCGTACTCGGGCGTGTTGTTCCGGCCCGACCTGACGACGGCCCGATGGAGATCGCCATCCACCACGAGCGCGCCCGTCCGCGCGATATTCAGGAGGAGCTCACCGAGCGATTCCCGGAGCCACCGCTCCTGGGCTCGATATTGAAGAGAGCCGCTCACGAGAATGCCGAGCGCGGTGAGCAGGAGCACACTGGCCGCGAGGCGCCAGCCCAGCCGGCGCCAGAGGGGGAGGGTCGCGGTGCGGGGCCGCTGTCCGTGTTCCACCATGATGGTTACTCCTCTTCCTCCACCGCGAGCTCGGAGACGTCACGTTCGAAGAAGAGCTCGACCGTCCAGTCGAGCACGACGCGCACGCGGGCAGCCAGCGTGGGGAGCTTGAGCATGTACACCGTCTTCCAGATGAACCAGGCGAGGAACCCGGTTAGCTTGAGCCCGACCAGATCGGCCACGGCCGTATGGCGCGAGAGCGGGACCATCTCCCCAAGCAGCTTGAACCGGAAGGGCGCCCGCTCGCGGCCCGTCAGCCCGGCCACGAGCTGACGCGCCAGCGCGCGACCCTGGCGGAGCGCCACCTGAGCCGTGGCAACGTAGGGCGCATTCGTATGGACGTCCACCTGCGCCGCGTTGTCGCCCAGCGCATAGACGTCGGGCGCACCTTCGACCTCGAAGAATTCATTGACCTTGAGCCGGCCATCCTTTGTCTTGGGCAGCGGGAGCGCCGCCACGACCTGGCTCACCTGATTCCCCGCTGTCCAGATCACGCAGTGGCTCGGGATGAACCGCCCGTCCTGGAGCATGAGCCCCTCAGGGGACACGCGGGCCGCGCGGGCCGTCTCGAGCGTGATGCCCCGGCGCTCGAGCCGCTCCTTCGCGTACGCGGCGAGATTGGTGGCGGTCTGGGGCAGCACGGCGCTCCCGACCAGCACGAGGCGCACGGCATCCGCCGACAGGCTGGGGTAGTGGCGCAGCAGGATCCCGCGCGTCAGCTCTTCGATCGCCGCCATGAGCTCGGTGCCGGCATGGCCCGCCCCCACCACCACAAACGTCAGGAGGCGTTGACGCGCCCACGGATCGTCGGTGAGGGCGGCGGCCTCGAAGAGATCGATTACCCGGTTCCGGATCGTGATCGCGTCGCCCACACTCTTGAACGTCAGCGCATGCTCCTCGGCGCCGGGGGCGACCGCCACATTGGGCGTCGCGCCCAGCGCGAGCACCAGCTTGTCGAAATGGACCTGCTGGCGGACGGGCGAGCGGTGGTGACGCGCCATCAGCCGTCGGCGCTCCAGGTCGATGTGCTCGACGTGCATCTCGCCGAACTCGATTCCCCAGCGCCCGCAGAGCGGCCGGATCGGGTACAGCACGTGACGCGTTTCGACGGCGCCGGTGGCGGCTTCGGCCAGCATCGGGGTGAAGAGAAAGAAGTTCCGGTCGCTCACGAGGGTGACATGAACGGGCAGGACGCCGGCGCATTCCCGCGCCAGCTCGAGCGCCGTGGTGATTCCGGCAAAGCCCCCGCCCAGCACGACGATGCGCGGGGCGAGAGAGGTGGAGGGCCGCGCCAGGACCCGGCCGCCCGACTGACGGGCCATCATCCCGTCCGGCAATCCCTCGGTCGTGGCGACGTTCCCGCTGGCCATTGCTTGTCTCGCGGGTTAGACACAGCCAGCGGGCTCGGAGGTTCGCCGGAGGAGGCGGGATGGAGCCCGCCGGTGGGGCGTTAGGGCGCTGCGGGGGCCTCGGCCCTGACGGCGCGGGAGCGCCCGGTAGCCGATCGTTTGGACCCGCCCGGCGCCGACAGCTCAGTCCAGGCGCGGAGGGTCTCGGCCACGCTCCAGGCCTGAGCGGGGCATCCGCCGGGAGCGAATGGGGGATCGCCGTCGAAGATCTCGGCGATGCTGCCGATTCCGTAATCGTCCAGATGATGGGCCATGGGCTCGAGATAGGAGAGCGCCGCCTGCCTTTCGCCATGGACCTTGAAATGCGCGAGCGCGAAGGGACCCAGGAGCCAGGCCCATGCCGTGCCCTGGTGGTACACGCCGTCCCGCTCGCGCGGCCCGCCGGCATAGCGGCCGGAGTACTGCGGCTCTTTCGGCGCCAGGCTGCGAAGTCCGAAGGACGTGAGGAGATGGCGGGAGCAGGCCTCCACGACGCCGCGCTGGCGCTCGGCAGTGAGCGGGCTCCTGGGCAGGGACACGGCGAAGATCTGGTTGGGCCGAAGCGCGGCATCGTCGCCGTCGGGGCCGTCGATCACATCGAAACAGTGGCCGGAGGCCTCGCTCCAGAATCGCTCGAAGCTCCGGCGCACGCGCTCGGCCAGCGGTTCCCATTGCTCAGCGGGCCGGCCCAGGATCCGCGCGAACTCCGCCATGGAGCAGAGCGCGTTGTACCAAAGGGCATTGATCTCGACGGGCTTGCCTATCCGCGGCGTCACCACCCAGTCGCCGATCTTGGCGTCCATCCAGGTGAGCTGAACCCCGGCCTCGCCGGCCCGGATGAGCCCATCCCGCGGATCCTCGCTTATGCCGAAGCGTGTGCCGCTGCGGTAGCCTGCGACGATGCTCTCGAGCACCGGGAACAGCCGTTCCAGCGTTGAATTATCGCCAGTTACGGCGTGGTATATGCGAACCGCCTCGAAGTACCAGAGCGCGGCGTCCACGGTGTTGTACTCGGGCTTCTCTCCGGCGTCGGGAAAGACATTGGGCAGCATGCCCTGGTCCACGAAGCGCGCGAAGGTGAGCAGGATCCGCTTGGCGACATCGGCCCGGCCCGTCACCGTCGTCAGCCCGGGCAGGGCGATCATGGTGTCACGCCCCCAGTCGCCGAACCAGGGATATCCCGCGATCACCGACATACCGTCGGGGTCGTCGGCGAGCGGGCGCCGGACGACGAATTGGTCGGCGGCGAGCGCCAGCTGCTTGATCCAGCCTGGCGCTGCCCCGACAATCGCCGCGTTGGCATCCCGCCAGCGCCCCAGCACCCGCGCCTCGTGATCTCGCTGGCGCTTCAAGGCGGCCTCGCCATCGAGTGAGGGTGAGTCCTCCACCGAGACCACGAGCGTCACCGCGCTGCCTACCTCGAGGGTCAACGTGAAGATGCCGGCAAGGAGATGATCCTCAATCGCGTCGAGCCCGCGCTCCTCTTCCCGGCTCAGCCGATAGCCCCGATACCACTCATGGGCCGGCTCAGCATCGGCCCGCTCGGCGAGCAGCGTCAGCGGTCTGGCGCCTTCGAAAGCGATCACTCGGAGCCCGTGCTCCACCGGATCCACTCTCATGCGCCAGTCTCCAGCATGGGTGGTCGAGTGGAAGTCCCGGTAATTGACCTGGGCACGCAGCGTCAGCCGGGCGGGCTCCGAGCCCCGCACGAGGCGGTAGCGGACATAGGTGGTATTGTCCCCCTGCTCCATCCAGATTCGCTTCTCGATCAGCGCGTCCGCGCAGGCATAGGTCCAGACGGGCATCGTGCCGTCCAGGGAGAAGCGCTCGAGCAGCTTGTAGCCCTCGGGAGTGACAGTACCGTCGTGCCATCGGCAGGCGGAAAGCGCGAACGATCCGCCCCCGTACTCCACCACCTCTTCAACTTGGGGCGCCAGGAGCGTCCGGCCTACCGGCGGCTTGAGCGCGGCAACCAGGAGCCCATGGTAGCGTCGTGTCAGCAGCCCAGAGACGGTGCCAGAGGCGAATCCGCCCAAACCATTGGTGCAGAGCCACTCGCGTGACTCCGCCACCGGAAGCCGGCCACACGAGGCGAGGGCTGAGTTGAGTCTGCGTTCGGGCGAGTGGGTGACGAAGCCCACCGCGCGGGGCGGTCGCGGCGACAGGACCCGCCCGCCTCGTGCCTGTGTCCGGCTGAGCAGGCATCCCTAGCGGAGCCGCTCCTTGAGGTGCTCGCCTACCCGTAGCGCATTGGCCATGATCGTCAGCGCGGGATTCACGGCGGCGCTGGAGGGGAAGAAGCTCGCGTCAACCACGTAGAGATTATCGAGCTCGTGGGCCTTGCAGTGGGGATCCAGCGCCGAGCTCCTGGGGTCGTGGCCGAAGCGCACGGTCCCGTTCTGATGCGCCACGCCGGCGAGCGGGATCCGCTGGCCGAGGAACAGGTTCCGCGCGAACAGCCCCTCGTGGCAGTCGTGGCCGTGGATCCGGCACTTGGTCTGCTGCTTCATCACGCTCTCGAGCTTGGCGATGAGGCGCCGGTGGGCTTCTTCATTGTTCGGCTGGTAGGCCAGCACGATCTGACCGTCGCGGTCGAGGGTGACCCGGTTGTCCGGGTCCGGCAGGTCTTCCGAGGTGAGCCAGAAGTCGAGCGAGTGCTTCGCCATCAGGTCCAGGGTCCAGTTCGGCGCGATGGCGGGCGCGCCGGCTCTGAGCGTCTGGGCGTCCAGCTTGCCCACGAAGGAGATGTGGCCCATCGGGTATTCCCACTCGGGCGACCCGAAGTAGAAGTCATTCAGCGCCAGCGTCTTCTGGAACAGGGTCGGGTTGGGGCACTTGGACAGGGCCATCAGCACGGAGTTGACATGGCCCATGTAGAAGCGCCCGACGACATCGGAGCCATTGGCCAGCCCGCGCGGGTGCTTGTCACTCGCCGAGCGCAGCAGGAGCGCCGCCGAGTTGATGGCCCCCGCGGAGACCACGACGATATCGGCCGAGTACGCCTCGCTGCCGCCGTTCCGCTCCACGATGAGGCGCGTCACGGCGCGGCCGGAAGGATTCGTCTCGAGCCGCGAGACATACGCGCCGGTCACCAGCGTGACGTTCGGGTATGCGAGCGCGGGGTCCACGCACACGACCTGAGCGTCCGCCTTCGCGGACACGAGGCAGGGATGACCATCACAGGTGTCGCAGCGGATGCACCGGCTCGTGACGGGGTTCTTCTCGTCCAACATGACCCCGAGCGGCACGTGGAACGGCCGAAGGCCGAGCCGAGCGAGATCGTCGCTGAGCTGCTGGATGCGCGGCTCATGGCTGACCGGCGGGTGCGGGTAGGGCGAGCCGGCGGGCGGATCGGTTGGGTCGACGCCGCGCTCCCCGTGAACTTGGTAGAGCCGCTCGGCCTGGGTGTAATAGGGCTCGAGGTCTTCGTAGCCGATGGGCCAGGCCGGCGAGACGCCGCCGTGATGCTTGATCTCGCCGAAGTCCTCGCGGCGGAGGCGGAACAGCGCGGCGCCGTAGAACTTGGTATTGCCGCCGACATAGTAATTGGTATGCGGATGGAGCGCCGCGCCGTCGCGATCGCGCCAGACTTCCTTGGTATTGTACTTGCCGTCCAGATTGACGGCCTTGGTGCTCCAGTTGTCCTTCTCCCGGGGCACATAGCCGCCCCGCTCCAGCACCAGGATGCGCTTTCCCGTGGGCGCCAAAGCGTGGAGCAGCGTTCCCCCGCCCGCTCCGGTACCGATGATGGCAATGTCGTACTGGTTGTTCATCGTCATCCTCCGCGGGCGAACTCCGGATAGAGCGTCATGCCACCGTCGACGAAGAGGGTCTGGCCGTGTATGTAGTCGGAATCGTCGGAGGCGAGGAAGACCGCGACCTTGCCGATGTCCTCGGGCAGGCCGATGCGTCCATAGGGAATGAGGGTCAGCAGTGATTTGAGGGCCTCGGGCCTCTCCCAGGCCTCCCGGTTGATCGGGGTCATGATGGCGCCGGGCGCGATCGAATTGACCCGGATATGATGGGGCGCCAGCTCCTGGGCCATCGACTGCATGAGCTGCATCACGCCGCCCTTGGAGGCCGCGTAGTTGACGTGTCCGGCCCATGGAATTCGCTCGTGCACCGACGACATGCAGATGATCTTGCCCGCGGCCTTCGAGACTTCAGGCCGTACGCCGCGGCGGATCATCTCCCGCGCCGCCTCGCGCGCGCAGAGGAACATGCCGGTAAGGTTGACGCCCAGCACGGCATTCCATTGCTCGAGCGTCATCTCGGTGAGCGGGGCGTCGCGCTGGAGCCCGGCATTGTTCACGAGAATGTCGATGCTGCCCCAGGCCCCGAGCAATTCTTGGAACAGGGCCTTCACCTGGTCTTCGCGGGAGACGTCGGCCCGGATGGCCATGGCATTGACTCCCGTCTGCTTGAGCTCGTCGACCACGGCATTGGCCGACTGCAGATCGGAGACGTAATTGACCACGACATCGGCTCCCGCCGCCCCCAGAGCCCGGGCCACACCCAGCCCTATCCCCGAGCTGGCGCCGGTCACGAGTGCCTTCTGTCCCTTCAGTGGTTGATAGCTCACGCTCACCCCTCCCGCCCGCGGGTTACGCGGGCTCCTCCGGCATTGCTCTCGCCCCGCCGGCCCTCAGGTGCCGGCTCACTGCGTTGGACACATGCGATGGCTCCGGAGGTTCGCCCGAACCGCAGGCCCCCTCCCCGGCATCCAATAATCGCCATTGTCACTCTCTTTCCCAGAAAAGGAGGATCCTCATGGCCGGCGACTTCGAGTACATCTCCCGCGCGCGGCTCGAGTACCGTGGAGGCTTTCGCCAGGCCTACTTGGGTGAAGTGCCCGAGCCCGTGGTGTATGGGGTGCAGGGGGCGCTCCGCGAATATTACGGGGTCAAGGAAGGGCTGCCCGTCGCCTCTACGCTCGACCACATCGTGGCGGCCGTGGCCGGCTGAATGTACGGCACCCTTCGGGGCGCCCTGGCAGGGCGCAAGATCGCCTTTGACCGCGACTCCTTCAAGGCCAGCGCGGAAGGCCGGATCGCGGGCATCGGCAAGACGATCCGAATCAAGTCCATTCACGTCCATTACGATCTCGCCGTCCCCGCGGACGCCGCCGAGGCGGCCGAGCGCGCCCTGGCGCTCCATGTGCAGGGCTGCCCCGCGCATCAAAGCGTGAAGGACGCCATTGCCATCAGCTGGGAGGCCTCCCTGCGGGCGGGCGATCGAGTCCTGGCCGTCAGGGAAGACGGGAGCCAGCCCGCGCCAGACTGAGCCGTCGCCGGTCCTGGCGCTGCCCGGGGGCAGGTCCTTGACGCCCCGGTTGGGGCGCTATAAATTCACGGGCACACCGTGGATACTTCCCCGGCCGATCGCCATCTCTCCGGAACTGGAGAGCGTCACCGCATCCTGCTCGAGATCAATAATGCGGTTATCTCGAGCCTCACCCGCGACGAGCTCTTCCATGCCATCGCCGGAGCCCTCCGTCAGGTCGTCCCTTTCGAGCGCACCGCGATCTTCCTCCACGACCCTCGGCGGAATGTCCTCAGGCTTTTCATCCTCGAGTCCTCCCTTCCCTCGACCTACTTCACGGTCGGCCTCGAGATGCGGCCCGACGAGAGCCACATCGGCTGGGTCTTCCAGAACCGTACGCCGCTCCTGCGCCGGGATCTCGGCGTGGAGCGCCAGTACCCCGCCGAAGACCTGGCGTATGCCGACGGCGTCCGCTCCTATATCATCGTCCCCCTGATCGCGCGGGGCATGGCCATCGGAGTCCTGGCCGTCGCCAGCACGGTGCCGAATCAGTACTCGCAGCCCGACGCCGCGTTTCTCCAGGATGTGGCCGCCCAAGTCGCGCTCGCGATCGAGAACATGAAGGCCTACGAGGAGCTCACGGCCCTCCACGCCCGGGTCGCCGAGTCGGCCGAGCGCGCGCGGACGCTCCTCGAAATCAACAACGCGATCATCACGAATCTCACGCGCGAGATGCTCTTCCAGGCCGTCGCCGGGAGTCTCCGGCGCGTGCTCCCCTTCGACCGCTCCGCCATCTTCCTCCACGATCCGGAGAAGAAGGTTCTGAAGCTGTCGGTCCTCGAGTCGTCGCTTCCCTCCGCGTCCTTCGAGGTCGGGCTCGAGCTCGCCTCGGAAGACACTCACATGGGGTGGGTCTTTCAGGCGCAGCGCCCACTACTTCGCCGGGACCTCGAGCGCGAGCGAGAGTTCCCCTCCGAGGACTTCAATCTGGCCGACGGCGTCCGATCGCTCCTGATCGTCCCCCTGGTCGTCCGCGGCACGAGCATCGGCACGCTCGGCATCTCCAGCCGAAAGGAGAACCAGTATGCGGAGTCCGACGTAGCCTTCCTCCAGGAGGTCGCGAACCAGGTCGCGCTCGCCATCGAGAACATGCGGGCCTACGAGGAAATCGGGACGCTCAAAGCGCGGCTCGAGCGCGAGAACGTCTACCTCCAGGAAGAGATCGGGAAGGAGCACAACTTCGCTGAGATGGTCGGCAACAGCCCCGCCCTCCTGACCGTCCTCCGGCGGGTCGAGCAGGTGGCGCCAACCGACTCCACCGTCCTCATCACCGGCGAGACCGGCGTCGGCAAGGAGCTCATCGCCCGAGCGGTCCACGCGCGGAGCGCGCGCAAGGACCGGCCGCTCGTCAAGGTGAACTGCAGCGCGATCTCGGGGGGTCTGGTCGAGAGCGAGCTGTTCGGACACGTCAAGGGCGCCTTCACCGGCGCCATCGAGCGACGGATCGGCCGCTTCGAGCTGGCCGACGGCGGCAGCATCTTCCTCGATGAGATCGGCGATCTGCCGCCCGAGACCCAGGTCAAGCTGCTGCGCGTCCTCCAGGAGCGGGAATTCGAGCCGGTCGGGAGCAGCCGGACCCAACGGGTCAATGTCCGCGTCATCGCCGCGACCAACCGCAATCTCGAGGAGGCCGTGGCGGCTGGCCGCGTGCGCGCCGACCTCTTCTACCGGCTCAATGTCTTTCCCCTTCACGTGCTGCCCCTTCGGGAGCGACGGGAGGACATCCCGCTCCTCGCCAACTTCTTTCTCTCCCAGTGCTCGAAGACCTTGGGCAAATCCGTTCGGGCAATCTCGAAGGACGCGATGGCGCAGATGATGGCCTACCAGTGGCCGGGCAATATCCGGGAGCTGCAGAACATCATCGAGCGTGCGGTCATTCTCTGCCGCGGCCCCGAGCTCGAGCTGGCCGCGGATCTGCTCCAATCCTCGGCTGACCCGGCGCGCCTCCCCACTCCCGCGTCGGCCCCCTTGCCCTCGACGCTCGAAGCTGTGGAGCGAGGTCACCTGCTGAAGGTGCTGACGGAGACCGATTGGGTGATCGAGGGCCCGAAGGGCGCGGCCAGGGTTCTGGGGCTCCACCCCAATACTCTCCGCAGCCGCATGGTCAAGCTCGGGCTCAAGCGCCCGACCCACGAGCCCTCGTAGGCCGGCTCCGTCCCTTCGGAGCGCCCCACGGCCCGTCGTGGGCTCCTGACTCGCCCGGCCTCAGAACCTTCGCCGGGCTCCCCGCTTTCTTCGCCACTTAGCCGCCATCAGCCTGACCGCAGCCCGTCGGCATGCTCTTTGCCCTTTGGGCGAGCATGCTCAGGATCGCGGTGATAGAGCAATCCACACAAAGCGCGACGCTTCAGCTCGAGGGTGTGGTCACCGGCCCCTGGGTGGAGGAGCTAACGACAGCCTGCCAGTCGGTCCTCTCGGGTGGGGCGACACTGATCCTCGATCTGGGCAGTGTGTCATTTCTTTCCCGCGAGGCCGTGACCCTCATCCGGACCCTGGTGGATCGTGGCGCGGCGCTGCGAAACTCCTCTTCCTTCGTCGCCGCCCAGCTCGACGATGCCAACGTGAGGCCGGGCGCATGACCGCCGAGCTCGAGTCGACCCTGATCCAGCGCCTGCGCGCCCGCGACACGAGCGCGCTGGAGATGCTCATGGAGCGACATGCCGGCCGGCTCTACCGCGTCGCCTTCGGGATCACCCGGGATCATTCGGACGCGGATGAGGTCGTGCAGGACGTCTTCCTCACGCTGTTCAACAAGGTCGATTCGTTCGAGGGTCGCGCCGCGCTAGGAAGCTGGCTGTACCGGGTGACCACCAATGCGGCGCTGATCAAGTGCCGCGGCAAGCGGGCCCGAGTCGAGACGAAGCTCGAGGACTGCCTGCCGACTTTCCTGGCCGACGGTCACCGGGCGGGCGAGCGCTCCTTCCTGCTCGCCGACTGGTCGCAGAATCCCGAAGAGGATCTGCTCTCGAGGGAGACCCGGCTCATGCTCGATCGAGCCATTCGAGCGCTTCCCGAGCATTACCGCGCCGTCCTGATTCTCCGGGACGTCGAGGAGCTGCCTAATGAAGAGATCGCCGAAATCGTCGGCGAGACGGTTGCCGCCGTCAAGTCTCGCCTGCACCGGGCCCGGATGGCGCTTAGGGAAATGCTCACCCGCTCGCTCGCGCCCGCCCGGGACAACTAGGATGCGGAAAAACACTCGCAGGCCGATCAAAAAGGCCCAGATGCGAGGCGGCGAGTGAGGCCGCTGCCCGAGGCATACCTGCTGTACGTTGAGGGCGGCGGCGACCGAGCCAACGAAGCAGATGGACCTTTTTCAGCGGCCTGCTAGAGAGCCGGCGTGTGGGGGCTAGCTTTACGGCCATTCGGCCGAGTGAGTGCCGAGCGGCACCGCCGGGCGCGCCCACCGGGTGGGCGTCTCGGAGAGTCGCGCCGCCGGCGCGACATGACGGATGACTCCGAATGGTGTCTGAGAGGTCTGAAGCAGATCGTCGATATCCTCGAGCCTGAGCTCCGGAGTGCTCGCGCCATCCACCCGGCCGAGTCCGTCGATCCAGCGCGCGGTCTGGGCGAGGGAGAGCCGGACGAGATAGCTGCCGCCCTCGCGCGCCCGGCGGGCCAGCGCCGCCATCGCCGCGAACGCGGCGAGGTACCCGCTGCCGTGATCCACCGCCTGGGCCGGCAGATGTTTCGGCCCGTCGACGCCGGCCGCGACGCCGCCCTCGTGGGCGATCCCGCTCACGCATTGGACGAGGCTGTCGAAACCCCGCCGCTCGCGCCACGGCCCGACATGGCCATAGGCATTGAGGGTGACGTACACGATGCCCGGCCGGAGGCGCGCCACCTCCTCGGGTGAGAAGCCGTGCCCGGCGAGGGCGCCGGGACGATACGCCTGGACGAAGACATCGGACTGACGAATGAGCGCTCTCAAGCGCTCGCCCTCATCCGCCCGCCGCAGATCGAGAAAGGCGGAGAGCTTGCCACGGCCCGTGTCCATCACGAGGAGGTCGATGCTGGGCAGATGGCTGGCCGTGACGAGCAGGACGTCGGCGCCGTGCTCGGCGAGGGTGCGGCCGCACACCGGCCCGGCGATCACGCGAGTGAGATCGAGCACGCGCACGCCGGAGAGCGGGCGGTGGCCGCTTCCGCACGGCTCGGGAGCGGCATCGCCGATCCTCGCGATCTCGAACAGCGGCAGCCCGGCTACGGCCTGCGCCTGCGGGTGCTCACGCCATTCGCCAGCCGTGCGCACCAGAGCGGCGCAGAGGCCGGCCGCCGCCAGCTCGTCTTCGAGCGCGGCACCCTTCCAGCCGGACACGGCGGCGGCGACCTCTTCGCGGACAGCGCCGCAACCGAGGACGCGCAGGACCCCGTCCCGGTGATGCGGGAAATTACAGTGGAGCTGGAGCCAGCGGCCGTCCGCGGCTCGATAGAATCCGGAGATCGGGCTCCAGGGGTCGGGGGGCTTCTGGCCATTGACGCGGAGATAGCGCTCGCTCCTGAACGCGGCCGCCGCAGCCTTGATATCCACGGAGACGGTTTGGCCGCTCCCGGCGCGCAGCCGCCACAGCTCGGCGGCGGCGAGCCCGGCGGCGCCGATGGTCGCCAGGGCCGCCGTCCCGAGCTTGAATGTTCCCGGCAGGACCGGGTCGCTCCCCGACAGCGTGACCCGATCCAGCGCGGCGGGGTTGCAGCCGGCCAGCGCCCAGAGATGGTCGAGCGCCGCGCGCGCGTCATTCGACATCGCTCGACGGACTTATTGCAGCGGGGAGAAGGACGACGGCAAGACGATCTTGTTCGTCTGTGACAGCAGCTCGTCGCCGCCGCCTGGCGGCGGCCACACGCCGGCCGCTCGCGCCTGATCCCGGATCGCCAGCCGCTGGTCCATGCTCTTGTACGCCCAGATGTGGATGAAGCGATTGGCCTGGCCGAACTCCACGCCGCCGGCCAGGACGATCGGCGACAGCTTCGTCCGCTCCGCGATCTTCCCCTCCCACCGCTTCATGACATCCGGCAGCGAGCCGGGCCTGAGGCTGTAGCAGCGAATCTCGAAGACCGGGCCCACCGTGCCGGGCGTGATCTCGGGGATGAACGGGAACGGCGTCACGATCTCCACCTCCTGGTGGACGATGAACTCCCGGGTCTTCGGCGGCCAGCTCGGATCCTTGGCCGCTTCGGCGCGGATCCGGGCGCGCTCACCCAGATCCCGGTACGGCCAAACATGAATGATCTCGTTCAGGGGGCCGACCTCCGTATGCCAGAAGGCGGCGAGCGGCGAGTACTTCCGCCGGTACTCATAGGCCTCGGCGTAGCGCTTCTCCACCTCGGCGAGGCTGCGCGGCTTCAGCGTATAGGTCCGGATCTCGTAGATCATGAATGGTCCTCCCTTAGCCTGGAGTAATCATGGACGAAGAAGCAGAGATGGGGCGGGTGGCGCCGCGGCCGGTCCCGCGCGGTCGGCTTCGTCACCCACTCGCCCGAACGCAGACTCAACTCAGCCCTCGCCTCGTGACTCTCGCGCCTGCGGCGCTCGGCTGTCCCTCGGCTCGAACTGCCTCGAGCTGCGGACGGGACTCGGGGGGCCCACTTCGCTCGGCCGCGCGGGACCGGCCGCGGCGCCATCCGCCTCCTTATTTATTTGGGCATCAGCCGCAGGCGATGGCGTAGACATCCTGGACGCCCGCCGGCAGCCGGCGCTCGCTCCACGTCCGTCCACCGTCCTCGGTGCCGAAGACCTGGCCGGTCCGGCTCACGCAGTGAACCTGACGCGCATCCTGATGATGCAGCGCGACGGCCATCATCGTGCTCTCGGCTTTGACGCCGCGATCGAACCGCGCCCACGTCTCCCCGAGGTTCTCGCTGCGGTAGAGCGAGCCATCCTGACTGCGCGCGGCGGGGCTGAGGCATGCGTAGAGCACGCGCGGATCCTGCGGCGATACCCGCACATCCCGCGCATAGGTGAGCGGCGAGAAGCGCCCGATTTCCATGTCCCGCCAGACCGCGCCGCGATCGCCGCTGCGGAAGAGTCCCATTCGGACGGCGAGGAAGACGGAGCCCGGCGCCGCCGCGCTGAGACACACGGCATGGCCGTCCAGCATGCCCTCGGTATCGGTATCGCTCTGGATCCGGCTCTTGAGATGCGGCCGCTCGGCCAGCGAGACCAGGGCGGCACTCATGTCCTCCCACGACTCGCCGCCGTCGAGGCTGCGGAGCACGCCGCCGACCTCGAGCGTGGCGTAGAGCTCCTCAGGATGTGCCGGATCGGCGGCAAGCCGCATCACGCGGCAGGCGAAGCTCATCTTGACGCGGTCCGCAGCCCGTACCGGTAGCCGTCGCCACGTGTCGCCCCCATCATCGCTCCGGAAGATGCCGATCGGGGACGTGCCGGCATAGAGCGTGCGAGGGCGAGCCGGATGAACGAGGATCGACCACACCTCGGTGTCCCGTGGGAACTCGAGCCGCTCCCAGCGTTCGCCACGGTCGAGGCTGCGATAGGGGCCGTCCTGGGTGCCCGCGTAGACGATGTCCGGATTCGTCGGGTGAACAGTGATCGCCTGAGCGTTCGTACTCTCGGGCAGGCCCTTGGCGAGCTGCTCCCAGCGGCTGTCGCCCGCGGCGCAACGGAAGATCCCGCCCACGGCCCCCGGCGAGAACCGCGCGGCGCCGACATAGACGTGCGAGAGCCCGTGCCGGTCACCCATGACAGCCCTCCTGGCTACCGCGATGGCGCATCATCGGAGCCCCTTCCCGCCGTGGCCGCGAGTCTAACAGGTAGATCGGCATCACGATAGTCGAAGCCAGGGATCGCTTGACGCGATGCCCGCTCGCGGGGCAACATCAGGCCCGGCTTGCGCTCGCGTTGAGGAGACAACCCATATGCAGATCGGCTGTCATCTGCCCACGCAAGGCCCCGTCGCCACGCGCGAGGCTCTGCTCACCTTTACCGGCGAGGCCGAAAAACGAGACATCGCGTCTCTGTGGGTGAGCGACCACGTCATCTTCCCGAGAACCACGACGGGGACGTATCCGGGAGGGCGCTTTCCCCATCCTCCGGATCGGGCCTACCTGGAGCCCGTCACCGTCCTCGCCGCGGCCGCCGTCTGCACGACGCGCCCGCGGCTCGGCGCCTCCGTCTTCATTCTCGGCCACCGGCATCCCGTCGTCATGGCCAAGATGCTCGCGACCATCGATGCCCTGTCGAACGGACGGCTGATCTGTGGTGTCGGAGTCGGGTGGTGGAAGGAGGAGCTCGAGATCCTGGGCGCTCCCTTCCACGCGCGGGGCCGCCAGGCCGACGAGATCCTGCGCGTGTTCAAGGAGCTCTGGACGGCGCGGAATCCGTCATTCGACGGTGAGTTCTACCGCTTCCACGACATCGGCTTCGCGCCCAAGCCCGTGCAGAAGCCCCATCCGCCGATCTGGGTGGGCGGCGACAGCCCGGGCGCCTTCCGGCGGGTGGTCACGCTCGGCGACGGCTGGCACGCGACGTCGAAAACGCCCGCCGAGCTCGCGGACGGCCTCGGCCGGCTGCGGGCCGCCGCGGAGGCGGCCAAGCGCCCGATCGAGACCATCGAGCTCTCGGTCCGCTTCGTTCTGCGGGACGAGCTCCTGGCCGAGGGGCATCAGGCCGTCGTGGACAGGCTCTGCGAGTACAAGCGGCTCGGCCTCAGCCACGTGATGCTCGATTTCCGCCGCGACGACCTCACGCACATGTTGGAGATCCTGGAGCTCGTCGCCGGGACCGTTCGGCCCGCGGTCGACTCCGCCTAGAGGAGGCCCCATGAGACCGCTCTTCGCCCGCTCCCGGGTCGCCATCCTGCTCGTCCTGTTCCTGCTCTCCGCTTTCGCCGGCCCCACCGCTGCCGCCCCGGAGGGCACGCTCACGTGGGGGCTCCACGTCACCCTCGCCGCGCGCTGGCTCGACCCGAGCGATACCGAAGCCTTCATCAATCCGTTCATGGTGCTCTACGCCATCCACGACGCGCTGGTGAAGCCGATGCCGGCGGGAGACAACACGCCGAGCCTGGCCGAGTCGTGGACGGTGTCGAAGGACGGGCTGACCTACGAGTTCGTGCTTCGAAAGGGCGTGAAGTTCCACAATGGCGAGCCGGTGACGGCGGAGGACGTCAAGTTCTCGTTCGATCGGTACCGCGGGGCCGCGGCCAAGCTTCTCAAGGACCGGGTGCGGGAGGTCCAGATCGTGGATTCCGGTCGTCTCCGCTTCATCTTGAAAGAGCCGTGGCCCGACTTCATGACCTTCTACGGCACCTCCGCCACCGGCGCCGCCTGGATCGTTCCGAAGAAGTACGTGGAAAAGGTGGGTGACGACGGATTCAAGCGGGCGCCGATCGGAGCGGGGCCCTATAAGGTTGTGAGCTTCACGCCGGGCATCGAGCTCGTCATGGAGGCGTACGAGGGCTATTGGCGGAAGGTCCCCTCAGTCAAGCGGCTGGTGTTCCGCAGCATGCCCGACGAGACTACTCGCGCCGCCGCGCTCAAGGCGGGCGACGTCGACATCGTGTATCTGCTGAGCGGGCCATTGGCCCAGGAGATCAAGCGGGCGCCGGGGCTCAGACTGGCCGCGTCCATGCCGCCCGGCGTGGTCTTCCTCGACTTGCCGGAGCAATGGGACCCGAAGTCTCCATGGCACGACCGGCGCGTGCGGCTGGCGGCCAGCTACGCGCTCGACCGTAACGCCCTCAATCAGGCCGAGACGCTCGGGCTGTCGCATCCAACGGGCGGTCTCGTCCCTCGAGTCCTGGACTTCTCGCGCGCCTACGCGCCGCCGTCTTACGATCCCGCCCAGGCCAGGAAGCTCCTGGCCGAGGCGGGCTATCCCAGCGGCTTCGATGCGGGCGACCTCACCCCGTTCCCCCCGTTCTTCTCGCTCGCTGAGGCGATCGGCGGCTATCTCCAGGCGGTAGGCATCCGCACGCGCATGCGCACGATGGAGCGCGCCACCTTCCTCACCGCGTGGCGCGAGCACAAGCTCAAAGGCGTGATCATGGGACTCGGGGCCCCCGCCGGCAATGCGGCGACTCGGATCGAGGTGTACGCGACCAAGAGCGGCATTTATGCGTCGGGCGTGGTGCCGGAAATCGAGGACCTCTACCTGCGTCAGGCTCGAGAGCTGGACCGGAAGAAGCGCGAGGCCATACTCCACCAGATCCAGCAGATCATGCACGACCGTGTCATGCATGTGCCCATCTACGAATTGGCCTTCCTCTGGGGCATCGGGCCGCGCGTGGAGGAGGCGTGCGTCGATCACATCAAGGGCTTCGCCTACTCCGCGCCCTATGAGGATTTGAGGATCAGGCCAAGCCGATAGACAGGCTGCAAGGCTGGTAGCCGGGCTCCGAATTCTGTCACCTCCTTCCCCCGCCGAGGTTCTGACCGCGAGTCGAGCGCCAACGATTTCAGTAGCTTGCGCGTCCAGACCTAAGTGGTATCGGCATTGCTTCGCTATGCTCGGGGGCGTCTGAGATGGAGATCTCTCCGCGAGCCACGATGAGCGACACGGCCACCGGGCACCGACCCGGTGATCAAGATGAACCACTCTGCCCATCCGAGCCCGCGTACCCGGCACACTTCGACTCCCGCTCGACGCCTCGCCCCGTGGACGACACGCCGGCGGCATGGCGCCGCTATGGAGTGGCCGTCCTCTCGGTGGGTTTGGCCTGGGGGCTTACGCGATTGTCCCCACCGCTTCATCAGGTTCCCTCGACTCTCTTCTTCGCCGCCGTGACGCTCACCGCCTTCTACGGTCATCTCGGGCCGGGCCTCCTGGCGACGGGCTTGAGCACCGTAGCCCTGGACTATTCGTTCATGGCGCCGGTCAGCAATCTGGCGACGGGGCTCGGCGAGTTCGTGCGCATATCGGCGTTCGCCATGGCGTCTGCCCTCATCAATTCCCTGCATGAGCGGCGGCGGCGGGCCGAGCTGGAGCGACAGCAGAGCGAAGCGCGCGAGCGCGGAGTCCTGGAGGCGGCCGCCCGCGAGCTCGAAGCGGCGCACGACACCGTCGCGCGCGCGCTGGCCCACCGGGAGAACATCATGGAGAGCATCCCGGACATCCTGTACACCGTCGATCTCGACGGGAAGCTCACCGGCTGGAACCGACGGCTCGAGCTGATCAGCGGATTCCCGGCCGAAGAGCTGAACGGGAAGCCGGCCTTGGGCTTGTTCCTCGGAGAGGACACGGAGCTCGTCGTCGAAGGATTCCAGGACGCGTCCGAGAAGGGATTTGCCGAACGGGAGGCTCGACTGGTCCGGAAGGATGGCACCGCGGTTCCTTACCAGTTCACGGCCGTTCCACTCAAGGATGGACAAGGCAATGTCATCGGCCTGACGGGCGTCGGGCGAGATCTCAGCGAGCGCAAGCGGCTCGAGGAGGAGCTTCGCCAGGCGCAGAAGATGGAAGCCATCGGCCGGCTGGCGGACGGCGTGGCGCACGACTTCGGCAATCTGCTGACTGTGATCCAGGGCAGAGCGCAGCTCATCCTGAAGCGCCTCAGATCCGGCAGCGACACGCGCGGGGACATCGAGCTGATCGACACCACAGCCGCGCATGCCGGCACTCTGATCCACCAGCTGCTCGCCTTCAGCCGCCGACAGACTCTGCAACCCAATGTGCTGGATCTCAATGCGGTGGTGTCGCACATGGAGCAGATCCTGCAGCGGTTGATCGGCGAGGACATCGTGTTATTGACCGTGCAAGAGCCGGCCGTCGGCTGCGTCAGGGCTGACCCCACTCAGCTCGAGCAGGCCCTCATGAATCTGGCCGTGAATGCGCGCGACGCGATGCCCACGGGAGGCAAGCTCACCATCGAGACCGCCAATGTCGAGCTGGACGAGGCGTTCGTGCGCCAACATCACGGGGCGTCAGCCGGGCCCCACGTCGCGCTCGTCGTGAGCGATACCGGCGTGGGCATGAAAGCGGAGACCAAGGCGCGCATCTTCGAGCCGTTTTTCACGACGAAAGGGGTCGGCCGGGGCACGGGGCTCGGACTGGCTACCGTGTACGGAATCGTCAAGCAGCACGGTGGGCACATCTCGGTCGAGAGCGAGCCTGGGTGCGGCACCAGGTTTGCCATCTATCTCCCGCGGGTCAACGAAAGCGTGACGGTGATGGAGCACGCCGCCGGGCCGGCGGCCTCCGGCACCGAAACCGTTCTGGTGGTCGAAGACGATCAGCAAGTCCGCACCGTCGCGTGCGACACCCTGCGGCGCCACGGCTATCTCGCGCTGGAAGCGGGCACTCCTGAGAAGGCATTGAGCATCTGCGTCGAGCATCCCGGGCCCATCCATCTGCTGCTCACCGACGTCGTGATGCCTGGCATGAATGGTTACGAGCTCGCGAATCAGGTCATCCCTCTGCGCCCGGACGTCAGGGTCGCCTACATGTCAGGGTATACGCGCGATTTCGGCTCTCGTGACCGGACTCAGGGCCCGACCGGCGCCTTCATTCAAAAGCCGTTCACTCCCGAGGCGCTGGCGCGCAAGGTGCGCGAAGCGCTCGATGCAGCGCCTGCGGGCAACGGCGGCGCGGAAAAACCCCTCAAGCCAACGCGCTAGGCGCTGGGGCTCAGCGGGGCTGGACCTCCAGATAGGCGAGCGGCGCCTCGCCGCCTCCGCCGTGACGGGTGATGGGGAAGCGGCCCGTCGCCGTCGCCACGAGCCACACGGTGGTCACGGCTCCCGGCGTGAGCTCCTTTTCGATGTCGTAGCCGTGCAGATGTACCGTGAGCGGCGCGTCCGTGGACAGGCGCAGGACGAGATCATCGCCTTGGCTGACCACGACCAGCTGCTGCTCGACCGGGAGCGCTCCCCCCCGGATCGTGAGATCGAACTCCTTCCGGCCCGTCTTCCCCTCGCCGCTGCACGCGGCACTCCACAAGGCCAGGCCGATCACCCAGGCACACGCGAGCTGATGCCGTTGCTTCATGGCCCCCCTTTGGCGTACGGGTATGATACCGCTTTGAAGCGCTTATGAAACGACTGGGTCTGCTTCCCTGGCTGGCCGCGCTCGGCCTCCTCCTGGCCCCCGCCGAGGCCGGTCACGAGCTTCCGATCTATCCCTCGTACTACCCCCAGGAGATTCGAGTGGAGGTCGTCGACGCGGCCCAGTCAGCCCGCCGTCTTGCGGAGGCCCGGATTCACGCTTACGTCGGGGCGGAACCGTCCGCGCCCCTGCCGGAACCGGACATCGCGAGGCCCGTCGAGTCGCTCGGATCCTATTTGATGCTGACCTTCGAGCCGGGTTTCCTCCAGCGGCACAACCGGGAGTCACGCTGCGCGGCGGCGGCCAGGCTCGAGCGCGCGGTGGCCGCCGCGGGGCGCGGCCATCTCGTCTTCCACCCTTACCCTGTGACTCCATTCCACCCGGACTACCTCCATCACTTCGACCTGGCGGAGGCCGCGAAGAATTCGCCGAAGGCCGCCGGGTCCAGGGTGTCGCGGATCCCTCTGCGGGTAAGAGCTGAAGGGCCGCTCGCCGCGCAGCTCTTCGGCGTGCCGCGCGCGGGCGCGAGGGATCAGTGGGATGCCGTCGCCGCGGAAATCCCGGCGGCCGACCTCCTCATCTCGCACAGCTTCGCGCTGAACGGCTGGCTTGGCCCTCCGTGGATGAAGCAGGGATGGTTCTCTGCGCTGGCGCTGCTGCGGGAGGCGCTCACCGATCCCGGAAGCCGGGAGGCGGTGGATGCCGTCGCCGCACGGCTCGAGCGGGGCGAGTACGCCGCGGTCGAGGAGCGGCTCAACCTCGAGCGCGATCTCGTCACGCGACTGCGGAGCGGCTGTGAGCGGATCATCCTCGGCTACACGGTGAAGCGGGAATACTTCAACACCGCCTTCGAGCCCGGCATCGAGAACATCGCCTACGACTCCCAATCCGGCCTCAATTCTCCGCTGTTCATCCGAACGGCCAAGCTCAAGGACTTCCCGTGGAACGGCTGGCTCCGGATCGGCGTCGCGTCGGCGCCGCGGGCGGCGTGGAACCCCGTCGGAGGATTCACGGACCCGGCGGGTCGGCTGATCTGGTCGGCGGTGGGTGATTCCGCGCTGCTCCCGGCGCCCTATGGCAATGGCTGGGTGCTGAATCGCGTCGCGGACGTGAGAGCGGAGCCGCGGCGGTGAGCCGATGAAGGCGCCGGCCGCAACGGCTCTCTTCCTCGCGACGCTTCTCACGCTCGACGGCGCCCCGCCCGCCGCGGCGCATGGCTTCGGCCAGCGCTACGATCTGCCGGTCCCGCTCTCGCTCTATCTCGGCGGGGCGGCGGCGGCCGTGCTCTTCTCCTTCCTGCTCCTCGGCGTCTTCCTGCGGGGCGCGCAGGGCGCCCATCGCTATCCTCGGATCAACCTGCTTCGATGGGCGCCATTCCGGCTGATCACTCATCCCGCCGTGCTGGTGGGAGTGAAGGCGGCTTCCGTATCGGTCTTCGCTCTCTTCCTCGCCGTCGGCCTCTTCGGCAATCAGCACCCGCTACGCAATCTGGCCCCGACTCTCGTCTGGGTGATCTGGTGGGTGGGACTGAGCTATGTGTCGGCGCTGGCGGGAAATCTCTGGGCGGTCATCAACCCCTGGCGGGCCGTGTTTGAATGCGCCGAGAATCTCCACGGCCGCCTGCGCGCCGGGCGCGAGCTCTCGCTTCACCTGCCCTACCCGCGCGCCCTCGGCGTGTGGCCCGGCGTCTTTCTCTTTTTCGTGTTCGCCTGGGTGGAGCTGGTCTTCCCAGGACGGGCCGTGCCCAAAGACCTCGCGGCACTCGCCATCGGCTACTCACTTCTCACCTGGAGCGGCATGTATCTGTTCGGCCGGGAGCGCTGGCTCCAGCGTGGAGAAGCCTTCTCGCTGGCGTTCGGGCTGCTGAGCCGCTTCGCGCCGACGGAGCGGCGGGTAACCCGGCGCGCGCTATGCGAGAGCTGCGACCTCGACTGCCGGGCCGGCGCCGAGTGCGTCGATTGCCCGGCGTGCTTCGCCCGGGCGGCGGAGGCCGACCGGGAGTTGAATCTCCGCCCATTCGCGGTGGGCCTGCTGCGCGCCGATCGTGCATCCCTCTCGATGATGGGCTTCATCCTCCTCATGCTGTCCACCGTGACCTTCGATGGAATCATGGCGACACCGGCCTGGGCATGGCTGGAAGATATCCTCTTCAACCTGCTGCCCGGCCCGGGCGCCGCGCGCCTGATCGCCGCGCAGACCATGGGCCTCATCGCCTTTCCGGTCTTGTTCCTCGCGGTGTACCTGGTGGTCATCCGGTGCGTGGTCCTCGTCAGCGGAGCCGGGAGATCCGTCGGCGCCCTGGCTCCGATCTTCGCGTTCACGCTGGTGCCGATCGCCATCGCGTATCACTTGGCCCACTACCTCTCCTTCCTCGTGATCCAGGGCCAGCTCATCATCCCGCTGGCCTCGGATCCCTTCGGCGTCGGCTGGAATCTCTTCGGCACGGCGGGGTATCGGACCAATATCGGCGCGGTGGGCGCCCGCTTCGCCTGGCTCACCGCCGTGATCGCCATCGTGGCCGGCCACATCATCGCCGTCTACCTGGCGCATGTGCTCGCCATGGTGGCGCTGGGGGGCGGCGCGCGGGCGCTCAGAAGCCAGTACCCGGTGACCGCCCTGATGGTGGGCTATACCATGGTGAGCCTGTGGATCCTCGCCCAGCCAATCGTGGAAAGCGGCTTGCGCTCCTCCGCCGAAGAGAGGCCGGGCGTGATCGCCGTGCCAGCAGACGCCATGATCCCCGAAGCCGGCACGGGCCGGCTCAGGCCGGTTGGAGGAGGGCGAACGGCACCGCTCAAGCTGACCTACCGTCTGCTCGCGGCGAAATTTCACGACGGGACGGCGATGACGCCGGCCGATCTGCTCTACGCCTACGCCTTCGCGTACCGGTGGGGCGCGCGCGCTGCCGACGATCACGCCATGTCCGATCCGGTCGTGGCCCGCTCGACCGCGCTCATCCGCGAGCGGCTGGCCGGGCTCAGGGTGGTCCGCGTGGAGCGCACGGCCAGAACACTCGGCGAGCTCAGGCTGGTCCAGGAGACGCCGGTGATCGAGGTGTACCTGACAGCCGCCGCGGGGACGGCCGAAGACGCGGCCGCGCTCGCGCCGCCCTGGAGCACGCTGCCGTGGGAGCTGGTCGTTCTCATGGAGGAGACGGTGAGCCGGGGGTGGGCGGCCTTCTCGCGGGAGGCAGCGGCGAGCCGCGGCGTGGAGTGGCTCGACCTCGTGCGCGCGGCCGGCCTCAAGGAGCGCATGGCCGGGCTGGCGCAGGAGCTCGAGCGCCGCGCTTATGTTCCCGAGTCGCTCCGGGAGATGGTGACCCCGGCGGAGGCGCGCGAGCGCTGGGCGGCACTGCGGGCCTTCTACGCAGCCCGCGGCCACTGGCTGGTCACCAACGGTCCGTACATCTTGGCACGGTGGACGGCGGACTCGGCCGTGCTCGAAGTCTTCAGAGACCTGAGCTATCCGCTGGGAGTAGGATCCTTCGACGCCTACGCCATCCCGCGCCGGGCGTACGTCTCGCGGATCGAGCTGGCCGAGGGGCGGCTCACGATCACGGCCGACATCGATGAGCTGGAGAAATTCGGGCGCAGTTATAACCTCGTGCGCACACCCTTCCGGCCCGGAGCCTCCACGAGCATGAGAGCCGACGTGGTGGCGGCGCGCTACCTGGTCATCGGCCCCGGCGGCCATGTGGTAAAGACCGGGACCGTGCCGCCGGGGCCGGATGCCGTCTTCCGCGCGGACCTGGCCGGCACCCTGCCGGCGGGCCGCTATGCTCTCCTGGTCGCCCTCTCCCTGAATGAGAACGCCGTCGCTCCGGATATTCGGCGACTCGAGTACGTGGTCCCAGACCATCCCCGATAAGCGCGTTCTCGACGATGGTGCGCCACGGTTTTGCCGGCTCAGCGGCCGGCGGCTTCAGCCGGGCGCCATTCGACGGCGCCGAATTGCGTGTGGCCCAGGAAGTTGTAGGAGAGGCTGACGGTCTCCACCGACTGATGCCTGTCGCGCCCGCTGGAGAAGCGCGTGTCGCGGATCGATACGAGGTACTGCAGCCCGATGGCGTGGGGGCCGTAGAGGCGCACCGTGAATCCCACATTTCCGCGCGCGATCGTCTCCGCTCCGAAGTCCGAGGCGCTGACTCCACCTCCGGCCCCCGCTCCCGCGACAAAGTACTCGCGCGCCGCCGCCTCGAGCATGGCCCGGTCGCCGAAGATGAGGCGCAGGCCGAGCAGCACCTGCGGGATCACGCCATAGTGGTAGTCGCGTTCGGCCTTGTCGGCGACGGTGCCGGCCGCGCCGAAGCCGATGCCGGCGAGCGCCGTGCCCTGAAGGGCCACCGCGCGCGACAGCCACCATTGCGCGGCAGTGCCGAGCGAGAGGGCCGTGGTGGAGACGCGGAAGATCTGGGGCGACAGGTAGTCATAGCCCCCGAAGAGGCCCCAGACCCCGCGATAATCATCGCCCCATTCGTACTTCGCGCCGATGAGGAGGCCGCGGGTCGCGACGTTCTCGATCGCATTGGCGACGGTGCTCGCATTGGGCACCGCCGTGAACTCGAAGTGGAAGTAGTCGAACGGGCGCGTATAACGATAGCCGGGCTTGCCGGGGAGCCCATAGGTCATCGAGTAGTCGGCGCTCCCCTCCTGCCGTTTGACATCATTGGCAAGGCCCTCGTTGGTCACGCTCGTGGTGAGGGTGGCGCCGATCCGCAGGCGGACGAAGACGGCCGGATCGCGGCTCGGGAAGACGGCGTCGAATCGATCGCCGAAGACCAGGCGATTGAAGCCGGTGGACGGCGAGAGCACTGCGGCGCCCAGCTCGCGCCAGAAGCCCGGTGAGTCGCCGCCGCGCTCGAGCAGCAGGCTCGCCATCCGGAATAGCGGCTCGCCCACGAAGGTTCCGCCGATGCCGCTCGCGATATGGTCGTTGAGGGAGGGCGGCGTGGTCTCCCCGAAGGTCTCCCAGAGGCGGCTGCCGGCGAGGGTGTAGAGCAGCGACTCCCAATATTCGAGGCCGGCCGATCGCGCGAAGCCGTAGTAGATGCTGCCCTGATAGGGGTGCCCGAGCTGGTTCACGCTGAAGGGGTCCCGGTCGATCACCTGCGGACTCGTCAGGTTCTTCCAGACGCTGTGCTCGTCGGTGCCGTAAACCTTTCGATCGATGACGTGACGGTTGAACTGATTGAGCCCGAAGATGAACCCGCCGATCTCGAGCGCCGGAATGGCGTAGCTCTTGCCGTCCCCCGTCTCCCAGGAGAGCCTGGGCGCCGCGGCGGGCTCCTCGGCAGAGGCGGCGCCCGGCATCCCCAGAGCGAGCGCGAGAGCGCCGGTGAGGAGCGCCCATCGCCACTCGCTAGGACGCGGCGGCCACATGGCGGCACGCTAGCACGGCGCCGCCACGCTGCTCAAGCCCGCGGTCAGGCGAGAGCTACTTATTGTGGCCCTGCCCCTTCTCCTGCCCTGGCCCCGGCCCCTGCTCTTTCTCCTGCTTTGGCTCTTGGGGGCCACCCTTGCCCTGCGGTCCCTTCTCGTGGCCTGGCGACTTCGGCCCTTGCTGCTCATGCTGGGCTGGCCCTGGCCGCGGGTGCTCCGGCTGCTGTTGTACCGTCGGGCCGCCTGGCTGAGGTGGCGGGGCTGGTCGCTGCATGCCCTCGCCGCCCTGTGGCGACTGTGAGCGCGGGACCGCGGGACCGCCCTGTTGAGGCGGTGGCGGAGTGGAGCGCTCGATGGCTTGGGGCTTAGAGCGCTTCTGCTGAGGCTCGCCTTGCTGCTGGCCCCGCTCAGACGGCCCGGGCGCTGCTGGCAATCTCGCCTGCTGATAGTGTTGCCGCGCTACGGGATCTTTCGGCGCGTACCGATAATTCTGGCTCTGGAGCGCCGGCTGCTGCTCCGGTCGGGGATACCGCTCGCCTGAATACTGGCGCTGGTAGACGGGCAGCGGAGCGGGCGCTGGAGCCGCGCCGCGGTTCCACTTGTCCCATCCGCTTCGACGCTGCTCCCAACCATGCCCCCAGTGCTCGCCCCAGCGCGGCGGCGCATCGGCCGCCCACGCCCGGAAGTACACGGGAGGATGCACGTAGAAGCGCACGGGAACTCGCAAGATGAATACCGGCACGACCTCTGGAACCACGAGCCGCCAGGGCCCGTTGTACCAGGTACTCACATACCAGCTGTCGCCTTCGTAGACCCAGAACAGGCCATCATAGAAGAAGAGGTTCACACCCAATCTCGGAGCGTAGTAGACGGGGTAAGCCGGCACCAGGATCAGCTCCGGGTACACCGGGACATTGATCCCAATGCTCACGCTGGGAAGCCCGATGCTGACGCTCACCTGGGCGGCGGCGACGCTCACCGAGCACAGCAGCACCAACAACACAATGAGCCCGTAGCGCATAGTCTCCCCTCCAGTACGGCGATTGCGGCCCTCACCGACGTGCTGCATCAAGGCCAGCATTGGCCGTGCCAGGAGCGAAGATCGGCTGGCAACTCTTGAAGATCGCGGGCTTCGAAGGTGATTGGTTCGGCGTCGGTGCTGCGAGCACGGCCGTACGACGGTAGAAACTACACGCTCACGAGATATAAATGAGGTCACTCTTGTCCAAATTAGCCCTGAGTTTCTAGAAAGCGATGTCGCAACCCGGTTTGATTTGACGCTTCAAGCCTCGACCCGCAGCCGCTGGCTACACTCCGATGCGCGCCTGCATGAAGGCCGGCCTACACTGGCACGGCCTCGATAATCCAAACCTGGGATGGCGTGGCAATCGCACGCCGAAGGACAAAGCCTGACGTAGCGAGCAGGTCACGATACTCGGCCTCTGTCCGCTCGCGCGCATCGCCGAACATCGCCATCATCTGGATATCAAGCAGATACTGGGTCGCCTCGCCGCGTGTGGGGTCGGGTTCGAGGATCTGCTCGACGATCAACAGGCGAGCATCCAAGCTCATTGCCGCGCGACAATTACGCAAAATGCGCAGGCAGTCGTTGTCGTCCCAGTCATGCAACACGCGGACGATCAGGTAGTGATCAGCGCCGGCCGGAACCTTTTCGAAGAAGCTGCCTGCTTGGGCGGCAATACGGCCGTGCATCAGACGGTCTGGCGGAATGGCATGAACAACGTCCGATCGGTCGAAGACCACGCCACGCGGAGCCGGAAATCTACCCAGGATATGGCGGAGCGTTTCGCCATTGCCGCCGCCGACGTCGACGATGAGTCGCGCCGCGGAAAAATCATAGGAGGCAGCGACGGCAGCATGGCGGTTGTCCGTGAAATGTGCCATGAACAGGTCGAACGCCCGTGCCTCATCCGGGTGGCGTTGCAGGTAGTCGAACCGGCTCATGTTCCAGGCCGCCTGATGGGGATTTCCCCCGGTCAACGCGACGTCCAGCATCCCCCAGGCGCTCCATGAGCCGGGGGCGGTCCAGAAGCGGGCGGCATGATGCGGGCTGTTTGGCATGTCCGTTTGTAACAGCCGCGACCGCGGAGAATGCGAGACCAAACCACCTGAGGCAATCTGGAACACGCCGAAGGCTGCAAGCGCGCGAAGGATGCGCAGCAGGGGTCTGGGCTGGACGCTGCATGCGGCAGCGAGGTCGGTGACGGCGACGGCACCGTCGGCCGGAATCCGATCGGCGACGCCTAGATCGGCGACAACGCGCAGCATACGCGAGACCTGAAAGCCACGAAGCAGAAGATCAAGCTCGATACGCTCCTTATCGGGGACGGACATCATCAGCCTCCGGTTGGTTCTTGAATCTTCGACTCTTGAGGACGAATCAGCCCCCCGACGTATGGTGGGGTTGAAGCGGATCAGGCTTCAAGGCTACTCGAAAGGAGGCTCACCTGTGAGCCCATTCTGCAGCATGTTCAGCCAGCTGCTCAAGCTGTTCCCGCGGACAGAGTTCCAGGCGCTGGTCAAGCGGACGCACGCCGAGCGCCACGCGCGCGGCTTCACCTGCTGGGGGCAGTTCGTGGCGATGTTGTTCTGCCAGCTTGGCCGCGCCCACTCCTTGCGGGAGATCTGCGGGGGCCTGCGCAGCAGCGAAGGCAAACTCAAGCACCTGGGCATCACCGCCCCGAGCCGCTCGACGCTGGCCTACGCGAACGAACATCGGCCCTGGCAGCTCTACCGGTCCGTCCTCGAGGCGTTGCTGCTTCGGTGCCAGCCGCTGGCCCAGGGCCGGCGGAAGTTCCGATTCAAGCACAAGCTGGTCAGTCTGGACTCGACGGTGATCGACCTGTGCGCGACCCTGTTCGACTGGGCGAAGTTCCGGCGCACCAGGGGGCGGTCAAGCTGCATCGCCTGTTGGACCACGATGGCTACCTGCCGAGCGTGGTGGTCATTACCGACGGGAAGCGGCATGACGTGCGAGTGGCCCGCACCCTGCGCTTCGACCCGGGCACCATCGTGGTGATGGATCGTGGGTACACCGACTACGCGTGGCTCGGGCAGCTGACCGCCCAGGCGGTGTGGTTCGTGACCCGGCTCAAGGACGCCGCGGTGTACGAGGTGGTCGAGAGCCGTCGGATCCCCACCCAGGGGCGGGTCGAGCGGGACGAGATCATTCGTCTGACCGGGGTGGGCGCCCCGGAGAAGTGCCCGCCCCCCCTGCGCCGGGTCGAAGTCTACGACCCGGAGAAGGACAGGACGCTGGTCTTCCTGACCAACCACCTGACGCTCGGGGCCACGACGATTGGCGCCATCTACCAGGACCGCTGGTAGATCGAGTTGTTCTTCAAGGCGTTGAAGCAGAACCTGAAGATCAAGACGTTCGTCGGGACCAGCGCCAATGCCTTGAAGGTCCAGGTGTGGACAGCGCTGCTCGCCATGCTGGTCCTGAAGTACCTCCAACTCCGGTCGCGCTTCGGCTGGTCGCTCTCGAATCTGGTCGCGCTGCTCCGAATGAACCTCTTCACCCATCGCGATCTCTGGGCGTGGCTGGATCAGCCGTTTGACGGCCCGCCCACCATCCTGGTGGCCGCCCAAAAGGAACTGGCCCTTGCCTAATCGGGACAGCAGGACCCGGGACCCTGATCTCGGTCGGCGCTCCGCCCCGTCCAATAGCCCAGGAAATCGTGCGATCTCCGACCGGGATCCCCGTCAATTTGGACAGCAGCGAAATGAGGTATTCCGCGGCTCACCCCGGCGATGGGTCGCTCGTCGTCCTCGGTCGCGCGGCAAGGCTCGCGATGATGATCGTGAGTTTCCCGGGATCCACGGGCTTCGCCACGTGCACGGTATAGCCGGCCGACAGCGTCCGCGCCCGGTCCTCGGCGCGCCCGTACGCCGTGAGCGCCACAGCGGGGACTTGGCCGCCCTGCTCGCCGCCCCAAGCGCGGACCTTTCGGATCAGGGAATACCCGCTCTCTCCGGGCATCTCGATATCTGATACCAGCACGTCGGCGCGCCACTGTCGCAGCACGTCCAACGCTTCCGGTGCCGACGCACACGTCCTGACTTCCGCTCCGGCTCCGCCGAGCACCGCGGATGCCAGGTCCAGCGCGTCAGGCTCGTCGTCCACGACGAGGACTCTCAAGCCGTCGAGTCGGACACCGGCGGATGAGGATTCCGACACGACGGCACTCGAATGAGGTCGCTGGGCCAACCCGGAGGCTTCCTGTCGAGTTGGGAGCGGGAGTCGAACGATGAAGGTCGCGCCCCTTCCCTCCCCGTCACTTTGGGCGGCCACGCTGCCGCCGTGGAGCTCGACCAGATGCTTCACGAGCGCCAGCCCTACCCCGAGACCGGTATGCGCTCTCGTGGGTGAGTTACTGGCCTGCATGAAGCGGTCGAAGATGAGCGAGAGAATGTCCGGCCCAATGCCCTGGCCCGTATCGCTCACGACGATCTCGGCGTGCGAGTTGAACCGCTGGAGCTGGACCTGAACCCGGCCGTCCTTCGGCGTGAACTTCACCCCATTCATCAGGAGATTCCAGACCACCTGCTGCAGCCGATCCGGGTCGCCGGCGATCGGCCCCGCATCGTGGTCCAGCACGGCCTCGAGCCGAATCCCCTTCGCGGTGGCTGCGGGCCGCACGGTATCGAGGGCCGCCTCGATCACGACCGGGAGGTCCACGGTTCGGATGTCCAGGCGCATCTTCCCGGTGACGATGCGAGAGATATCGAGCAGATCGTCGATCAACTGGACCTGCGCGTTGGAGTTCCGCACGATGGCCTCGAGCGCCCGTGCCGCGTCCGCCTTGCTGAGCTGCCCGGACTGGAGCAGCCGCGCCCATCCATACACGGCATTGAGCGGAGTCCGCAGCTCGTGCGAGAGGATGGTCAGAAACTCATCCTTCATCCGGCTCGCCGCCTCGGCCTCGACCCGCGCGGCCTGCTCCCGGATGAGCTTGGCGCGCTCCACTTCGGTCTTCTTCCGCTCGCTGATGTCGCGGATCGCGGCGATCGTCACCGTCTCGCCGTCGACCTCCAGCGGGCTCAGGCTGATCTCGACGGGGACCTCGGTGCCGTCCTTCCGACGCCCGAATAGCTCCAGCCCCACCCCCATCGGGCGCACTCCCGGCGCCCCGAGGTAGCCATGCCGGTGGATGGTGTGCTTCGAGCGGAAGCGCTCCGGCACGAGCATCTCGATTGATTGGCCAAGGAGCTCCGAGCGCGGGTAGCCGAACAGCCGCTCGGCTTGCCCATTGCCCATGACAATCTCGCCGCTTCGGTCGACGACGACCATCGCGTCAGGGGCGGCTTCGAGGAACCTGCCGAACAGCTCGTCCTTCTTGATGCTTCCCTCCTGTCAAGCAGGCCGCAGGGTCCAATCAGTGGGAGCCTTCGGCCTCGCGGGGTCAAGAACCTAATATCGAGCACTCGCGGTCATGACGGCCCCTCTTCACCTCCGCCGGCTCGGGTATCATCGAATCGGGAGGGTACGCGATGAACGTCCGTATTGGCACCTCCGGCTACAACTACCCCGAATGGCGCGGGAGCTTCTACCCCGAGAAGTTCGCAGTCGAGAAGATGCTGCCGTACTACGCCGGCCGCTTCTCGACGGTCGAGATCAACTACACGTTCTACCGGATGCCCAATGCCAAGACCATCGCCGGGTGGGACGCCGAGACGCCGGCCGGCTTCTGCTTCGCCCTCAAGGCATCCCGGCGCATCACGCACGACGCCCGCCTCAAGGACGTGGACGATCCGCTCCGGTACTTCCTCGACACCGTCTCGCAGCTCGGCCCGAAGCTGGGCCCCGTGCTGTTCCAGCTGCCACCCAACTTCAAGAAGGACCTGGAGCGGTTGGCCGACCTCCTCGCGCGGCTCCCGCGGGGGCCCCGGTTCGCCTTCGAATTCCGCCATGCGAGCTGGTTCGCCGACGACGTGTACGAGCGCCTTCGGGCGAAGAACGCAGCCCTCTGCGTGGCTGACACGGAAAAGGGGACGACCCCGCTGGTCGCCACGGCCGACTTCGGCTATTTCCGGCTGCGCGACGAAGGCTATGCGGCGAAGGATCTCGAGGAGTGGGGCCGGACCATCACCACGCTCGGGAAAGGGTGGAAGGACGCCTTCGTCTACTTCAAGCACGAGGAGGCCGGGACCGGCCCGGCCCTCGCCCAGCAGCTCGACGCCCTGATGCATCCGTAGATTCGCCCTCGGCTTCTCGCCCCTCGGCTTCTCGCCCCTCGGCTTCTCGCCCCTCACCCTTCCCTCTCCCCAGAGGGGAGAGGGAATCGGAGATACGCTCGACGGCGGTCGCGATATCGACAGCGCCCGCGAGCGCCGGCGCCAGCGGATCGGCCATCTTCTTGAAGCGCTCCGGCAGGGTCTTCAGCGTGAAGCGCTTGGGGTCGAGGCGTGCCGTCACCTCACTCCATGCGAGCGGGCATGAGGCGGGGGCGCCCGGCAGCGGGCGAAGCGAGAAGGCCGCGACGATGGTCCGGCCGTGGCCGTTCTGGCCGAAGTCGATGTAGACCTTCCCGCCGCGGGCCCCGAGCGGCCGGGCGACGGTGGAGATCTCGGGCACGGCCTCCACACCCAGGAGAGCCAGCAACCGGGCAAAGTTCCGCGCCTCCTCGTAGGTGTAGCGCGCGCCGAGCGGCACCAGGATGTGGAGCCCTGTCGCCCCTGAGGTCTTGACGTAGTTGGGCAGCTCGAAGTCGTCCAGCAGGCGGTGGAGCTCGCGCGCGACCCTGACGACATCGGTGAAGGGCGCCCCCTTGGGATCCAGGTCGAGAACCAGCCAGTCCGGCCGCTCCAGCGAGCCTAGCCGCGAGCCCCAGAGGTGGAGCGGGATGGTGCCCATGTTGGCCACGTAGCGGAGCATCTCCACGTCGTTGACGATGAAGTAGTCGATCTCGCGATCGGCGTCCTTGGAATAGATCCGCTCGGTACGGACCCACTTCGGGGCGAACGCGGGCGCATCCTTCTGGAAAAAGGACTTGCCCGTGATCCCGTCGGGATAGCGGGTGAGGACCAGTGGCCGGTCCCGCAAATAGGGCAAGAGCAGCGGGGCGACGGTCTCGTAGTAGCCAATGAGATCTCCCTTGGTGTAGCCCTCGGCCGGCCAGAAGATTTTCTTCAGGTTGGTGAGCCTGACCCGCGGCTCCATCTCTCCCCTCTCCCCCTCTGAGGTCGCCTCTCCCCTCTCCCCCTCCAAGGTGATCACTCCCCTCTCCCCCTCAGGGGGAGAGGGCAGGGTGAGGGGGACGGCGGTGAGGACGTCCTCGGGCGCGAGGGGCGATTCCCGCCGGCACTCCTCGGCTCGCTTGTCGCTCCTCAGACCGATGAACACCGGATGGCGAATGCCGCCGTCGGCGGTCCAGTCACTGAAGCGCACCTCGCAGACGAGCCTTGGCTCCACCCAGTGATGGCCGCGTCCGGTGGGCACCGCCCCCGCCTCGAACGGACACGTCGCCCGGCTGAGGGGCTCGAGCTTTTCCCACAGGCTCTTGAGTCCGGCCTGGTCGAAGCCGGTGCCGACCTTCGAGACGTAGACCAGCCGTGGGCCGTCGTGGAGACCTCCCTCGTAGAGACCGATATGCAGGGCGCCGAAGTAGCCTCGTGAGCCCTGCGGATCGGTGTAGCCCCCGATCACGAACTCCTGCCGACGCTGGCACTTGATCTTGATCCAGTCGCGGGAGCGGCCGGGCGTATAAAGACTCTTCGCCTTCTTCGCCACGATCCCCTCGAGCCGCTGCTCGGAAGCCGCCTTGAAGAAGGCCTCGCCCTGAGCGAGGATGTGGTCGCTGAAGCGCACGGGCCCGAGCGCGGGGAGGAACATCCGCAGGCAGTCCTTGCGCTCGAGCAGCGGCAGCCGCCGCAGATCGTGGCCCTCGAGCATGAGGCAGTCGAAGAAGATACCGACCGTGGGGATCCGGGCCGCCGCGCGCTCGATATCACGCGGATCGGTGAGCGCCATCCGCGGCTGGAGCCGCTGGAAGCTCGGCCGGCCTTCATCGTCCAGGGCGATGATCTCGCCGTCGATGAGGAAGGACTCGACCGGCAGCGCCCGCAGCGCTCCCGCCACCTCCGGGTAGCGTCCCGTGATGCGCTGACCGGAGCGGCCGTAGAGATCCACCTGGTCGCCGTGGCGCGCGGCCAGCAGGCGAACGCCGTCGTACTTGATCTCGAAGAGCCAGTCCTTGCCGGAGAACGGGCGCTCGGCGAGCGTGGCCAGCATGAACGGCTCCTTCCGCACGGGGACGTCGCGCCGGGGCGCCCCGAGGGCCGCGAGCCTCTGCCGGATCGCTAGGAGCTTCGCCGGCACGTCGGCGATCTCGTCCACGGTCAGACCCGAGAGGACCGATTGCGGGTAGCGCTCGGTGAGCTCTTCGGCCGCGACCCCGCCATCGGCTTTCTTGAGCAGCAGCCACTCCTTCTCCTTCCCCGACATCTGGGCCAGTGTCCAGCGCCCGCGCATCTTGAAGCCGAAGAACTCCACCTCGAGCTTTCCGCGGGCGAGCTGCTCGAGCGGATCCGCGGGCTTGACCGGGCGGTACCAGCCCCGGTCCCAGATGATCACCGAACCCGCGCCGTAATTGCCCGGCGGAATCACGCCCTCGAAATCCGCGTACTCGATGGGATGGTCCTCGACGTGCACGGCGAGGCGCTTTTCCTCCGGCCGCACGGACGGGCCCTTGGGCACCGCCCAGCTCTTGAGCACCCCGTCCATCTCGAGGCGCAGGTCGTAGTGGGCGCGTCGCGCGGCGTGGCTCTGGATCACGAACAATCGGCCGCCGGCCGGCCGCTGGCCGCCGAAGGGCTCCGGCGTCCGCTCCGGATCGCGCTTCTTCCGATACACGTCGAGCTGTGGCGCACGCTCTTCGATCACAATCCCTCGCCCTTTCCCGGCCGATGCCCACTACCCGTGCGAGCCCACCGACGGCTTGGAGCATCGCCGCAAGCGTGCTACCGTTTAGATTCTCACGGGCTCTTACTATATATGGAGGATTGACAGGCCATGCCTCCCCACTCGATTGGTTCGGGAACCATCTCCTTCGGCCTCGTGTCCATCCCGGTCAGGCTCTACGCCGCGGCCTCCTCCGGTGGCGTTTCGTTCAACCTGCTCCACGCCAAGTGCGGTAACCGCATCCGGCAGCAGACCTTCTGTCCCGTGTGCAACGAGGTCGTGGACCGGAGCGGGCTGGTCAAGGGCTATGAATTCTCCAAGGAGCAGTACGTGCGCTTCACCGACGAGGAGCTCAAATCCCTCGAGGGCGAAGCCTCCAAGGTCATCGAGATCGCCGAATTCGTGCCGCTCCCGCACGTGGACCCGATCTACTTCGAGAAGACCTACTACCTGGGACCGGACAAGGGCGGTGAGAAAGCGTACCGGCTCCTGGCCGATGCCATGACCAAGACCGAGCGAGTCGCCCTCGCCAAGTTCGTCATGCGCGGCAAGGAGAGCCTCGTGCTGATTCGCTCGGCACAGGACGGCCTGATGCTGCACACCATGTACTTCGCCGACGAGGTGCGCGACTTCGGCGAGATCGACAAGGGGCAGTCCGCCAAGCTGAGGGAGGGCGAGCTCGACCTGGCGCTGCGGCTGGTCGAGGAGCTCTCCCACGACGAATTCAAGCCAGAGCAGTACGCGGACGACTATCGCCAGCGCGTGCTCGACCTGGTGAATTCCAAGGTCGAGGGCAAGGAGGTCACGGCGGTCGGCCCCCAGGTGCACCGCGCCCAGGTGATCGACCTCATGGACGCGCTCAAGCAGAGCTTGGCCAAGCGGGGTGGGGCGGCCGCCAAGGCCAAGCCGGCGG
>WNFU01000381.1_pt1 | contig 59804 bp, 52 predicted proteins | sample 5400121 | NCBI WGS metagenome assembly WNFU01 (sample SAMN13153360, study PRJNA577476) | soil metagenome | isolation source: 100 cm soil or saprolite under grassland replicate 1 | place: USA:California | collected 2016-06-15 | reverse complement strand
ACCACCAGCCCGGCCTTACCAATGTCGATCGCGCAGACCCGTTCGACCAGGCCCACCGGTTCTTCCGTGGACTCCTCCATCAACCCGCCTTCATCCTCGACAACAACGCAAGGCGGCCGCCCGCGGGAACGGTGCGGGGCAAGGACAGAGGCGGACTCGCGTGCTCGAAGCAACAAGACAGGGCCCCAAGATCACGCTCCCGGCGTCAGACTACTTGACGGCCTCGAAGAACCAAGCAGCAACGACGTCGGCGGGCGACCACCGCCGATTTTCACGCACGACAGGGCGTCACGACAGGGACATCGGGGACTACTTGAGGTGGCCGGCGGTCAGTCCGGATTGGACCTGGCGCTGGAAGACGAGGTACGCCAGGAGCACCGGGAGCATCGCGATCGCAACTCCGGCGAACAGTCCGCTGTAGTCACCGCGGTATCCCTCGTGGACGGCGAGCGCGGTCAGCCCCTGCGCGAGCACCCACTTCTTCTCCGCGCCCTGACCCTGCATCAGCACGATCGGCAGCACGTACTGGTTCCACTGACCGAGGAAGTTGAAGATGCCGACGCTGATCAGACCGGGGCGGGCCATGGGCAGCATGACCCGGAAGAACAGGCCGAAGTGCGAGCATCCGTCGACCAGCGCCGCCTCGCCGACCGAGGTGGGCAGCGTCCGGAAGAACGCGGTCAGGAAGAAGACCGTGAACGGCAGGGAGTACGCTGCGTACACCAGCATCAGGCCGGGCAGCGTCGCGAGCAGGCCGAGGTCCTGGACCACGAAGAAGAGCGGTACCAGGGCGAGAAAGACCGGGAACATCATCCCGCCCACGAAGAGGTAGTACACGATCCGGTTGCCGCGGAACTCGTAGCGGGCCAGTACGTACGCCGCCATCGCCCCGAGCAGCATGGTCAAGGTGAGCGAGCCGGTGACCACGATAACGCTGTTGAGGAAGTACCGGCCGATGTGCGCCTGGTTCCAGGCGCGGACCCAGTTTTCCCAGCGCAGTGCGGACGGCAACCCCCACGGGTCGGTGAGGATCTGCTCGTCGGTCTTGAAAGAGCTCAGCACTGCCCACGCCAACGGAAATGTGGTGAGCAGCGCCCAACCCATCAGGAACAGGTGGGAGAACGCGTTGCCGACGCCGATCTCCCGGCGGGCTGGCCGGTCGTGTGCGTGACCCCGTTCCGGCCCTGCCCGGGGGGCGCCGGTGGTGGTCCGCCCGACCTCGGTGGTTGCCATCCCGCATCGCCTCCTCAGAACTCGACCCGCTCGCGCCGGGTCAGGCGTAGCGCCAGTACCGCCACGGACAGGGTGAGGAAGAACATCGCCACACCGATCGCCGAGGCGTAGCCGAACTGGTAGTCGCCGAACGCGGTGCTGTACAGCCGCAGCCCGATCACGTCCGAGCTGAACCCCGGCCCGCCGTTGGTGATGATCTGCACCACGGCGAAGCCGTCGAGCGCGAGGATCGCCAGGTACACCCACGACACCTGGATGGTGTCCCACAGCAGCGGCACGCTGATCCGCAGGACGGTGGTGAGCCGGCTGGCGCCGTCGAGCAACGCCGCTTCGTAGATGTCCCGGGGAATCGACTGCATGCCGGCGCTGAAGAGCACCACGTAGAAGCCGACGTTGCTCCAGATGAGCACGACTAGCACGCACCAGAACGCGAGCGAAGGGTCGCCCAGCCAGGGTCTGGCCAGCGACCCGAGCCCCACCACGCGGAGCATGCCGTTGACCAGGCCGCTGTTCGGCGCGTACATCTCGCGCCACAGCACGCCGATGATGGCGACCGACAGCACCTGCGGGAAGAAGTACACGATCCGGTAGACGCCGGACCCCAGGACGCCCCGGACCCCCGCGCCGCTGCGCCGGCCGCCGACATTGAGCATGGACGCGAAGAACAGTCCGAGCGCGATCGTCGTCACCGGTAGCGCGGCGAGCAGGATCGCGTTGTCTTTCAATGCGTTCCATACGTACCGATCGTGCAGCAGCCGGCCGAAGTTCTCCAGCCCGACGAACCGGTAGGCGGGCGAGAGCCCGCGCCAGTCGGTGAGCGAGATCTGGAACGCCTGCAGGTACGGCGAGATGACGAACACTCCGTACAGCGCCAGCGGTGGCAGGAGGAACGTCAGGATGAACGGGTGTTTTCCGTGCCGCATGACGGACGAGTTTCAGGCCCGCTTGTACTTCTTGATGGAGCTGTCCTTGGCGATCTCGTCGGCCGCCTTCTGGCACCGCTCGACGAACTGCGTCGCGTTGATGCGCTTGGTGAACAGGTCGCCGCAGGCCGCGTCGACCAGGTTGCGCTCCAGCTTGCGGTAGAAGGAGCCGTACACCCAGTTGAAGCCGTTCCTACCCGAGGCACTCAGTGCTTTGGTGACTGAGGTGAGCCCGGGCGGCAGCGTCAGACCCTCGGCGGCGCCCTGGACGCAGGTGAGGCTACTGACCCGGCGGGTGAAGTCGGCGGCGGCCTTCTTGGAGAGCATGATGCGCAGGTACTCCAGGCCGCCGGCCGCGTTCTGCGCCTTGGCCGGCACGACGAACGGCTCGCCGGCGGTACCGCGGATCGCCTCGAACGGGAGCTTGTCGCTCGTCGTCAGGCTGGGCGTCGGCGCGATCGTCATCTGGAAGTCCGGTGGGGTGACCGCCTTCTGCTCGTTCTCCAGCCAGGAGCCGCACGAGATGAACGCCGCCCGGCCCCGGCACCACTCGGTCTGGGACTGGATGTGGTCGAGTCCTTCCGACCCGGGCAGGATGTAGCCGTCCACGGCCAACTGGGAGTACGCCTCGGCAGCGGCCTTCACGGCCTCGTGCTTCCAGGCGTTGGGCTCCAGGTTGTCGATCGCGACGAGTACGTCCGGGCCGGCGAGCTTGGCCGCCGACGCCAGGATCGGCCAGCTCATGTAGCGCGGATGCTTGCCCTGGTAGGTCCAGGGAGCGAGGCCGCTCGCCTTGATCTGCTTGCAGAGGGCGATCATGTCGTCCCAGGTCTTCGGGTACTGCCAACCGCGGCTGGCGAACAGCTTGCCCGAATACCAGATCCCGTACGCGGTGTAGGCGTAGTTGAGCGACATCACCTTGCCGTCGTAGGTGCCGACCTCCAGCGCGCCCGGCAACAGAGTCTCGCGCACCGTACGCTTCGGGTCGTCCAGGCTCGGCGCGTCGAGCAGCTGGCCGAGGTCGTGCAGCGCGCCCTGGGCGACCAGCCCGTTGAAGTCGATCTGGTTGCCGCCGGAGTTGTCCAGGACATCCGGCGGGTTGCCGGCGACGAACCGTGGCTGCAGCGCCTTGGAGATCTCCTGGGTGGCCGAGTGCTTGATCTCGGCCTTCGGGTACCGCTCCTTGTACATCTGCTCGTGCGCCTTGGCGTACTCCTCGCCGAACCCGCCGTTGAAGATGACCACCTCGAGCGGGGCGTCCTCCTTGACGCCGAGCGGGTTCGCGGCGTTCTTCGCGCCCTGGGCGTTGTCCCCGGCGTTACCGCCGCCGCCGCCGCGCAGCGCGCACGCGGACAACAGGTCGCCGCTCACACCGGCGAGCACGCCGACGGCTACGGCCCGCTGCAGCAGCCTGCGCCGGGAGACACCGGATTCGTAGATACGCGACGATGACATGAACGGTCTCCTCGGTCGGTGGGCGGCGATTCGGCGCACCGCCCTAACTGGATGCCGGCGTCCAGCCGTCGACCAGGAACCGGTCCCGGTCGTCGGCTTCGCCGTTGAACAGAACGAGGTCGGTAGCGTGGACGAGCACGCGGTCGACGTAGACGCCGCGGCCCTGCGCGCTCGGGTCGGTGGTGTAGCTCCAGCGCAGGTGCGTGGTACCGGTCGGCACAGTGGCGGAGACGTGCCACCACCGCCGTCCGCCGTATCCGGTCAGCGTGCCCCCGGTGGTCCACCGGCCGTCGGGCGATGACAGGGTCATGGTCACCGGAGACCAGGTGACGCCGTCGTCGGTTGACGCCTCGACCCGTACGACGTCGTAGCGCGGTTCGGTGTCGTACCAGAGCTGGAACGAGGCGAGCGACGGGCCCGGCGCCGGCGCTCGCAGCGGGGCGGTCAGCGTCATGGTGGCGGCGTCGCGCTGGCCGGTCCGCCACCCGGTGCCGCCGGCAAACGGGCGTACGGGGGCGGCATTGGCGAAGTCGCGAGCCATCGCCCGGCGGGCGACATTGTTGCTGCCCCAGGCGCGGTCGGGGTGGACGTGGTTGCTGAGCAGGATCACGAACGAGTGCGCCAGCGGGTCGACGACGACCGAGGTGCCGGTGAACCCGGTGTGTCCGAACGTGACCGGCGAAGCCAGCCCGTCCATGTACCAGTGCTTGTCGAGCTCGAAGCCCAGTCCCCGGTCGCTTTCCGGAAACCGCTGTTCGAGGTGGGCGTTGTAGTTCACCAGCATCGACCGGACCGTCGCCTCCCGCAGGATCCGGACGCCGCGGTACTCACCGCCGTTCAGCATCGTCTGGCAGAGCACCGCCAGGTCGTCCACGGTCGAGAAGATCCCGGCGTGGCCGGCGACGCCACCCAACGCCCACGCGTTCTCGTCATGGACCTCCCCCCAGACCATGCCGCGGTTGGCGTACGGCTGGTACTCGGTGGCCGCGATGCGGTCCCGCAGCGACGGCGGGGGGTTGTAGCCGGTGTCCACCATGCCGAGCGGCCCGGTCACGCCCGCGTGTACCGCCGCGTCCAGCCGCGTGCCGGTGAGCCGCTCGACCAGGACGCCGAGCGCGATGAGGCCCAGATCCGAGTACACGTACTGGTTGCCCGGGCTGGCGCCGGGGGCCAGCGGTGTGGTCAGGGCCGCGGTCCGTCGGGTCTCGGGAGTGGGATACATGCTCCACAGCGGCAGGAAGGCCGGCAGGCCCGAGGTGTGGGTCAACAGGTTGCGCACCGTGACGCTTTCCTTGCCGCCGGCGGCGAACTCCGGCACGTACCGGGCCACCGGAGCGTCGAGATCGACGCGGCCCCGCTCGACCTGTTGCATCACCACGATCGTGGTGAAGAGCTTGGACACCGAAGCGAGGTCGAAGATGGTGTCGGGCCGGGTGGGGATCTGCTGCTCGGCGGGCAGCTCGACGCCGGCTCCCGCCGGCCCGACCGCGCTGTACCGCACCGCCCTGCCGACTGCGAAGCGCTGGACGACCACGCCGTCCTTGGCGGCCAGCACGGCCGCACCGGCGTAGGCCGGGTGACCCGGGTGGTCCGGCGTCGGCTGCAGGTAGGCCGCGGCGTCGGTGCGCATGCGGTCGACGTCCTCCGGCTGCAGGCCGACCTGGCGCGGCTCCCCGAGGCGCAGGGTGTGGTGCGCGAACCGGATGTCGGCCGGCGACACGCTCGGCGGCCCGGCGTCGGGCTCCGCGTACGCGGGTGGGGCCCAGGCGGCGACCGCGACGACGACGGGCACCGCGGCGTACAACGCGATCAGTCGACGGATCATCGCCCACCTTTCCAGCACGCTCGATGAGAGCATGAAGCTTTCTTTCGGATCATGCAAGAGGTAAGAAAGTTCTTGCCATGAACCGATGGTCGGGGCTAATTTACGAGCGGACGGGAGGGCAGCCATGCGAACTCGCCTCTTGATCATGATCGTTGCCATTGCCGTGGCGGTGCCTGGGGTCCCCGCCGCCGCGCAGCCCGCGACAGATCCGCTCAACCAGATCGTCAAACGCATGACCCTGGAACAGAAGGTGGGGCAGCTGTTCGCCACCTACGTCTACGGCAGCGACGCCAACGCGGTCTCGGCCGAGGACGCGCTCGCCAACCGGACGTCGTACGGCGTGTCGACCCCGGCGGAGGTGGTGGCGAAGTACCACCTGGGCGAGGTCATCTACTTCGTCTGGTCCGGCAACCTGCGCGATCCGCGGCAGATCGCCACGCTCTCCAACGGGCTCCAGGGGGCGGCGGCTACCAGCGGCGCGAACCTCCCGCTGCTCATCTCCACCGACCAGGAGCAGGGCTCGGTGGTGTGGCGGCTGCCCCCGCCGGCCACCGCGTTTCCCGGTGCGATGGCGCTGGGTGCCGGCCGCAGCCCGGCCGACGCGTACACCGCCGCACGTATCACCGGGGACGAACTGCGGGCGGTCGGCATCACGCAGGCACTGGCGCCGGTCGCCGACGTCAACGTCAATCCGGCGAACCCGGTCATCGGGGTGCGGTCGTTCAGCAGCGACCCGGCACTGGCCGCCCAGATGGTCGACGCCCAGGTCAACGGGCTGCAGCGCGGCGCGAACGCGACCGCCACGGCCAAGCACTTCCCGGGGCACGGCGATACCGCGGTCGACAGCCACACTGGGATTCCGATCATCACCCACACGGTCGACCAGTGGTGGCGACTGGACGCCCCGCCGTTCCAGGCCGCGATCGCCGCCGGCATCGACTCGATCATGACGGCGCACATCGTGGTGCCCGCGCTCGATCCGTCGGGCGACCCGGCCACCCTGTCCCACCCGATCCTGACCGGCCTGCTGCGCGATCAGCTCGGCTTCGGCGGGGTCATCATGACCGATGCGCTCACCATGGCCGGAGTACGGGAAAAGTACCGCGACGAGCGGATCCCGGTCCTGGCGCTGAAAGCGGGTGCCGACCTGCTGCTCATGCCGCCCAACCTGGACCTGGCATACAACGCGGTACTCGACGCGGTGCGCAGCGGTGAACTCAAGGAGAGCCGGATCGACCAGTCCGTGCTCCGCATTCTCAAGCTCAAGCAGCGCCGTGGTCTGCTCTCCGGCGCCATGGTGGACGTCGACGCCGCCGCGCGAACGGTCGGGAGCGCGGACCACCTCGCGGCCGCACAGGACATCACCGACCGCACCGTGACAGCGGTCCGCAACGACGCCGAGGTCCTGCCGTTCGCCGCCGCCGGCCGGTCCGTGCTGGTCACCGGCTGGAACTCCAGTGTCTTCGCCAACGTCGACGTGCTGGCGGGGCGGCTGACTGCCCGGGGCGTACCGACAACGCGGATGCCGATCGGGTCCGCGCCGACCGCCGACATCGTCCGGGCGGCTTCGTCCGCCGATCTGACCGTGGTGATGACGAACAATGCCCGGTCAAGCGCGGGCCAGCAGCAGCTGGTGAAGGCGCTTGCGGCGACCGGCCGGCCGCTGGTCGTGGTCGCGGTCCGCGACGCATACGACATCGCGTACTTCACCGAGGTCAGCACATACCTCGCCACGTTCAGCTACACGCCGCCCGCGATGGAGTCGGTCGCCCGGGTCCTGCTCGGCGAGCGGTCCCCCCGCGGTCGGCTGCCGGTATCGATCCCGGTGGCGGGTGACCCGACCACCACGCTCTACCCGTTCGGGTACGGCCTGACGTGGTAGCAGGAGGAGTTGTGAACCGCCGTCGTCTACTCGCCGCCACCGGCGCGGCTGCCGCCGGAGCCACCGCGGCCCTGGCCGGCCCGATAGCGGGGGCCGCCCAATCCGGTGCCCTGCCCCGATTTCCCGTCCGGACCGGTCTCGATCGACTGATGGAGACCGGTTGGGCCGCGCTCGCCGGCCGACGGGTGGGAGTGATCTCCAACCCGACCGGCGTCGACCGCGCGTACCGGCACCTGGTCGACCTCGCGCACGCCGACGGCCGGGTCCGGATCGTCGGCGTGTTCGGCCCGGAACACGGCTTCCGCGGTTCCGCCCAGGCCGGCGGCAGCGAGGGTACGGGCGTCGACGCGCGCACCGGACTGACGGTCTATGACGCGTACGGTGCGAGCCAGGCGAAGTGGGCCGAGCTGTACACGCGGGCCGGCGTGGAGACGGTTGTCTTCGACATCCAGGACGTCGGCGCCCGGTTCTACACGTACATCTGGACGATGTACGACTCGATGGCGGCCGCGGCCCGGCTCGGCCTGCGGTACGTCGTCCTGGACCGGCCGAACCCGATCGGTGGCCGGGCGTACGGGCCGATGATGACCACCGCGTTCACCTCTGGCGTCGGCAAGAAGGAGATCGTGCAGCAGCACGGCATGACCGTCGGGGAGCTGGCGGACTTCTTCAACGGTGAGTTCCTGACCGCCGAGGCCGGCGCCCGGGTCACGCTCGAGGTGGTACCGTGCCGCGTCTGGCTGTCGACCATGATGGCCGGCGATACCGACGTTCCGTGGGTCCTCCCCAGCCCCAACATGCCTACACCGGACACCGCGCTGGTGTACCCGGGCACGGCCATGTTCGAAGGTGTCGCCTCCATCTCTGAGGGTCGTGGCACGACCCGGCCGTTCGAGCTGGTCGGTGGGCCCGGGCTGGACTACCACTGGTCCGATCGGCTCAACGCGGCCGGGCTGCCCGGCGTGGCTTTTCGCGAGGCGTACTTCACGCCGACGTTCAACAAGTTCGTCGGCCAGCTCTGCGCCGGGGTGGAGGTCAAGGTCACCGACCAGCGGGCATTCGACCCTGTCCGTACCGGCGTGGCGATGCTGGTCGAGGCCCGTAGGTACCCGTCGTTCGCCTGGCGGGCGGACTCCTCGTTCCCGCAGCGTCCGTACTGGATCGACAAGCTGACCGGGTCCCCGCGGCTGCGGTCCATGGTGGATGCGGGCGCGGGGACGGATGAGGTGGTCGGCGCCTGGAGTGCGGAACTGGCGGCGTTCGTCGCGCGGCGTCGCCCCTACCTGCACTACCCGCGGGTTGGTGACGACCGTTGACGGATCGCAGCGTGCGCGGGAAAGGCAGCACATGAAGGCGCGGGACACGGACGCCCCGGCGACGACGGTGAGCGGCGAGCCGCCGGCGGGGCCGGCCACGCCGGCCACCGTGAAGGCGCGTGGCCTGCTGCCCTCACTGTCACCGGCTGAGCAGCGGGTGGCGCGGGTCGTCATCGACGAGGCGGCGACCGCGGCGAAGCTCACCATCACCGAGCTCGCCGAGCGGGCCGGCACGTCGGAAACCACGGTCATCCGCTTCTGCCGGGCAATGGGCTTCGCCGGTTACCCGCAACTGCGGCTGACGCTCGCCGCCGAGGCGGGGCGCAGTCAGGCCGACCGCGATGACGAGGCGCTCGGCAGCGACATCAGCCCCACCGACGACCTCGGCCAGGTGGTCAAGAAGATCGCCTTCGCCGACGCGCGGGCCGTCGAGGACACCGGGGCACAGCTCGACGTCGGCGTCCTGGAACGGGTGGTCGACGCGGTGGTCGCGGCGCGGCGGGTGGACATCTACGGTGTCGGGGCCAGCTCCTGCGTCGGGTACGACTTCCAGCAGAAGCTGCACCGCATCGGCCGGGTGGCCTTCGCGTGGTCGGACATGCACCTCGCATTGACCAGCGCGGCCCTGCTCGGCGAGACGGACGTGGCGTTCGGCATCTCGCACACCGGCACGACGATCGACACGATCGAGGCGTTCGCCGAGGCCGGTCGTCGCGGCGCGCTGACCGTAGCCCTCACCAACTTCCCGAAGTCACCCATCACCGGTGTCGCCGACCTGGTACTGACCACCGCCGCACGGGAGACCACGTTCCGCTCCGGTGCGATGGCCAGCCGGCTCGCTCAGCTCACGGTCGTGGACTGCATTTTCGTCGGTGTCGCGCAGCGGACGTATGCACAGACCCGCGCGGCTCTGGAAGCCACTTACGAGGCGGTACGCAGCCGGCGGAGGCGTCCGGAACGAGGGCGCTGGTGACCGGTGACGGGCCCGTGCCGAACGACCCGCCAACGGAGCAGCGCAATGCCCGAACCGCCGACATCGACCGGATGGGCACGCGGGAGATACTGCGGCTGATCAACCGCGAGGACGCGATCGTCCCGGCTGCGGTGGGGGCGGAGCTGCCGCGGCTCGCCAAGGCCGTCGACCTCGCCGTCGCCGCGCTCGGCGCGGGCCATCGGATGCACTACTTCGGGGCCGGTACGTCGGGACGCATCGCCGTGCTCGACGCGGCCGAGCTGCCACCCACGTTCGGGTTGGCGGCCGACCGGGTGGTGGCCCACCTGGCGGGCGGAGCGCAGGCGCTCACCAGCCCGTCGGAGGCGGCCGAGGACGACGAGGAGGGCGGTGCCGCCGACGCTGCGGCGGTCGACGCCGGCGACGTCGTCGTGGGGCTGAGCGCGAGCGGGAGTACCCCTTACGTGGCCGGAGCGCTGCGTACGGCCCGTGCCCGCGGGGCTCGTACGGTGCTGGTGTCGGCCAATCCGGCGGCGGCGCTGGCCCGGCTGGCCGACGTGCACGTGGCCGTGGACACCGGTCCCGAGGTGATCGCGGGCTCCACCCGGATGAAGGCCGGCACCGCTCAGAAGCTGGTGCTCAACGCGCTTTCGACCGCGGCGATGATCCGGCTGGGCCGGACGTACTCCAACCTCATGGCCTACATGGTCGCGAGCAACGACAAGCTGCGCACCCGCCAGATCCGCATGCTGGCGCAGGCGACCGGTGCCGACGTCGACACCTGCCGGGCCGCGATGCTGCGGGCCGACGGCGAGCCGAAGGTGGCGTTGGTGACGCTGCTGTCCCCGGTGACGCCGGAGCAGGCGTGGCGGGCGCTGCGGGAAGCCGACGGCCTGGTACACAAGGCGCTGCGCGTCATCGGCCGGTGAGGCGCGCGTGCACGTCGGGGGGTACGGCGCCGCCGAGCACCCGGGCGATCGCGAGGACGGCGGCGCCGGCGGCGCCGTCCCGCGCGGGCACCGGTTCGACAGCGAACCTTTCTCGTACCCGCGCATGAACCCCGACCGCCACCGGACCCGCGGACAGCAGCACCGAGCCGGCCAGGACCACGACCGCGGGCGGGAGCTGGTCGCGGGCGACGGTGTCCAACGCGTGGCTGAGCCGGTCCGTCGCGGCATCGGTGATTGCAAGGGCCACCGGATCACCGGCGGCCGCGGCGGAGCTGACGAGCGGCGCCAGCCGGCCGAGCTGAGCCGGCGGCATCGCGAACGCGACGCCGACGAGGGCCTGTGCGTGCGCCTCCGGATCGGACCCGACGGCGTCCTCGCCGAGCAGGACGGCGGACACGGCCGGGGTCAACGACGTCGGCGCACCGCGCCCGTCCAACGCGGCGAGCACGCGGCGCAGGCCTTCACGACCGATCCACACCGCCGATCCCTCGTCCCCGAGCAGCCAGCCGTACCCGTCACACCGGCGCCGGACCGCACCGTCACGAAACGCCGCCGCGACCGCGCCGGTACCGGAAAGAAGCAACAGGCCGGTGTCCAAGGGCGTACCAGCGAAGAACGCCACCTCCAGGTCCGTGACGACCGTGACGTCGCCCGGCAGGCCGACCGACCGCCAAGCGGTCGACGCCGCTTGCTGCGCGACCGTCCGACCGGCCGGGCCCGCGCCCGCAGCACCGACTACACCGCCGACCACGCGCCGACTGTCCACTTCGGACAGTGCGGCGCGGAGGGCGGCGGCGAGCGGTTCGGCCGGCCGGCGGGTGCTCGACCGCTGGCTCGCGCCTGCGGCCTCGCCTCGGGCGACCACCGCACCATCGAGGGTCGCGATCAGGCAACGCGTCGTCGTACCGCCCGCGTCGATGCCAACCACCAAGGCACTCCCCATCGCTCGTACGGTAGGTGCTCGCGCTGGTCCCGTGCCATGGTCGACGAGCGGTCATACGGCCGCCCGAGCCCAGATGAGCCAGGTCGTTTCGCACCGCTGCGACGACGTATGCCCAGCGATCCCGCTTCCCGATCAGGGGCTTGGTAGCTGGTGCGGATTGAGATGACAGCTGCATCAGCCGCTTACGGAGCGGCGGCTCATTACTGTGCTCCAAGCGTCTGCGCAACCAACCCTGGTGTTCTTCCGGTGTCAAACGTATGTATTCCGCCAAAAGGGCCTGGAAATCGGCAGCATCCATGTATTCGCCGCCGATCGTCGTGCGGTGGAACGCCTCAGCGGCAGAGGTGACGTTCATGAACCGGTTCTCTGCGAACATCTGCTTCGCGTGACGGATGCTCATCATCGAGTCTAGTGTTCGGCTAAACCTGCCGTACGCGTCGAGCCACCGCGCAACCCCTTGCACCGTTCCGACTTGATCGAACGTAAGCAGCATCTCTGGTTGATGGCGCTTCTTGCGCGTGCGGGACTTTCATACCTTAAGAGGCGACCTATGAGGACACTCAAGAGAGTACTCTGTCTAGTCGCGCTTCTGGTAGCCGCCGTCTTGGCGGTGCCTCAGGCAGCGTATTCCTCACCGGGGGCGATCGGCTGCACGCCACCAGCCAGCGCGGTGGAACGCAAGGCCCATGTGATTCACAACGCCATCTCCTGCCTTGTTCGAAGCGGCTACAGCTTGCAGCCAGGTCAACCAGGCGATGGAGCGGCGCTATGGCGTCCGCGCGATAAGCTTTAACCCCAACGGGGATGGTGGTATGTATGGTCATTCTGGGAGTTCCAGAACATGGACCGGCTGCGGGACGACGCAGCCTGTTTCAACAACCCATGCGAGGCCGGTGGGTATGACGGCTTCGGGATCGCATTTAGCCGCAACGTCGTTTCAGTCAAGAGCTACGAGGCGCAGACTTGGGGCCAGACGGACTACTATCCACCCGGGCTGGGTCCCTGGGATCCAATATGTATGTATCTCTTCCGAGAGTATCGCCGAAGCAGTGCGCAGCCGTTAGCATGAAGGTTTGAAATGTATTCAGGTCATGCACGCCGAATCCCGTACTGCATGCGCCGGTATTGAGGACGTAATACGCCGCGCCTCCCCAGAAGGGTGAGGTGTCGTCGTAGCGGCCAAGGGCGGGCGTCGTGAACGGCTGAGGATATGGCGTGATAGGAACGGCGGCGTGGCGCACCGCCTCGAGTTCGCGGGCCTCGCTCAGCGATCCCCAGGTAGACGATCACCAGGTTTTGCTCGGGACTACCTCAACACCCGTATAACGGGCCAGATGCTCGCGCGCTACCAAACCCTGGACCACCAGTCGGTCGGTTCTGCCTGGGCTGATGGCAAGATCCCGCGGACGAGGTCTCGGAGCAGGAGATCGCTCCCCGGCCGACTCATAGAGGGGTAGTTTCGCCTTAAGATCGCCGAAGGTACCTACTGTCCCGTGTCTGAGGTCTTTTGACGGCCGGCTTTGGTGAGGATCTGGTCGGCGGTCTTGGTCCAGGTGAAGGGCTCGCAGCGCTGGTTGTAGGCGTCGATGAAGATGCGGATGGCGCCGATGAGGTCGGGCACGCTGGTGAAGGTGCCGCGGCGGATGGCTTGGCGGGTGATGATCCCGAAGAAGATCTCGACCATGTTCATCCAGGAGGCGCCGGTCGGGGTGAAGTGCATGGTGATGCGCGGGTTGCGGGCCAGCCATTTCTTGACGTTGGGGTGGTTGTGGGTGGCGTAGTTGTCGGCCACGACGTGCAGCTTGACCCTGGGGTGGGCCTTGGCGACCTGTTTGAGGAAGGCCAGGAACTCGCCGTTGCGGTGCCGGGGGTGGCAGGCATCGGCGGTGATCCGGCCGGTGGCCACCTCCAGCGCGGCGAACAGGGTGGTGGTGCCATGGCGTTTGTAGTCGTGGGTGCGGCGTTCGGCTTGCGCGAAGCGCATCGGCAGCAGCGGCGCGGTCCGGTCGAGGGCCTGGATTTGGGATTTCTCGTCGACGCAGACCACCACAGCATTCTGCGGCGGGTCGAGATAGAGCCCGACCACGTCGCGGATCTTCGCCTCCAGCTGCGGATCGGTGGAGAACTTGAACGTCTCGATGCGGTGGGGTTGCAGGTCCCAGTCCCGCCAGATGCGGGCCACCTCGGCGAAGCTGACCGGCATCCCCTCCCTGGCAAGGTGAGCGGACATCAATCGGGCGGACCAGTGTGTGACTCCCCACTCAGCTGGTGGCGGGTTCAGCGTAGCCACCACGACGGCCGCCTCGTCGATGACCGGGGGCCGACCCGACCGGGGCAGGTCCGCCAACGCGTCGATGCCGCCGGCCTCGTAGCGGGCCCGCCACGAGATCACCGTCTGCCGGGTCATCCCGACGCGCCGGCCGATCTCGGCGTTGGGCAGTCCCTCGGCGGCCAGCAGCACCATCCTGGCCCGCTGCACATGCCCGGCCGGCGCGGCAGACGAGCGAGTCAACGCCCGCAGACGAGCACCATCACCAGGGCGAAGGACCAGCGGCGCGGCAACAGTCACGCCATCAGTGTCCCGCACCCCCACCGTTAAATCACTTCAGACACGCCACACTACCGAGGTAGTGCCTCCAGAGACAGGATCTGTTCCAGTTCCTCGGCGGGCATGGGCGGGACGAGGTGGAACCCTTGGCCCAGGTCGTACCCGAGCTTGACCAGGCAGTCTGCTTGCTCCTCGCGCTCGATGCCCTCTGCCACGGCGTCGAGACCGATGGCCTGGGCCATCTGGACGACGGCGGCGGCGACGGCAGCGTCCCGGCCGCCGTCGGTGATGGCGTCCACGAAGGACTTGTCGAGCTTGAGGATGTTGACCGGGAAGGTACGGACCAGCGCGAGCGAGGACTGACCGGTGCCGAAGTCGTCGAGCGCCACGCTTACGCCGAAGTCGTGCAGCGTCCTGAGCGTTTCGAGCACTTGCCGGCTGGTGAGCGCGCCCGTCTCGGTGACCTCCAGGACGAGGTTGTGCGGTTGCAGGCCGGCCTCGTTCACCGCGTCGACGACCTGATCGGCGAAGCCTGGTTCGGCCAGCTGCCGTCCGGAAACGTTGACGCCGACGGTCGACGGGGCGTCAACGCCGTATGCCCTGCTCCAGACGGCCTTCTGGCGGCATGCCTCCCGGAGCGCCCAGTGCCCGAGCTGCACGATGAGGCCGGTGCGCTCGGCGGCGGGGATGAACTCGGCCGGCGGGATGAGGCCGCGCACCGGGTGGCGCCAGCGGACCAGGGCTTCCGCGCCGATGATGCGCCGGTCGGTGAGCCGGACGATCGGCTGGTACAGCAGGCTCAGCTCGCTGTTGTCGAGCGCCTGGCGCAGTTCGGTACCGAGTCGGGCGTGCTCCAGGATCTCGGCCGCCATCCCGGGCGTGTAACGCACGAAGCTGCCCTTGCCGCGTTCCTTGGCCGCGTACATCGCGATGTCGGCGTTGCGGAGCAGCGTGCCGGGGCCGTCGCCGGGCCGGGCGACGGCGATGCCGATGCTCGCCCGGACCAGCAGCCGGTACCCGTCCACGACGAGGGGCCGGGTCAGGCTGTCAAGCAGTCGTTCGGCCACCGAGTCCGCCGCATCGGTGCATGCGTTCGGCAGCAGCACGGCGAACTCGTCACCACCAAGGCGGGCGACCGTGCTCTGCGGGTGGACGCAGCCCTGGACCCGGCGCGCCACGGCGGCCAGCAACGTGTCACCCACGTAGTGGCCGAGCGTGTCATTGATGGTCTTGAAGTCGTCGAGGTCAACGAGGAGCAGAGCGAGGGCGTCCCCCGGGCCGGCCGCAAGCGCGGCAGCGATCCGCTGGCTGAACAGGTCACGGTTGGCCAGCCGGGTCAGCGCGTCGTGGGACGCCTGGTGGCTCAGCTGGTCCTCGCGTTCTCGCAGCTGTTTCACCAGCCGCTCGTTGTCGACGAAGGCGACGAGCTGCCGTACGACGACGAGCGCGGTGATCGTGATAGCGCCGGCGACCACGACGTGGCGGCGGCCGTCGGCGGGGCCGGTGGTCGCCATGACGAGCAGGACGTCGGTGGCGGCGACCGCGGCGTACGGCAGCAGGCTGTACTGATTCCGGCGCCGGCGGGGCCCCGGGGATGGCTGTCGCACCGCTCGCCGTTGCCGCTCGCCGGCGAGGATGAGCAGCGCGGAGATGATGGGCAGGAAGAGGTAGCCCGGCACCATGTTCGTGCTCGGCGAGACGATCGTCGCGGTGCCGCAGCTCACCCCACCGACGAGTAGCCCGATACCGAGCAGGCGCAGTGCGTCCTGATCGACCGGGCCGGTCCCGGCCAATATCACCTTGACCGTAGCCGACAGGCAGGCCAGGCAGCACGCGCCGATCGCCAGCGGCGCCCAGACCGCGCGGAGGCTCCGGTCGCCGGTGAGCATCGGGGCCAATGCCAGATACCACACGAACATGCTGGCGCCGAGCACGACGGTGGCACCGTCCAGGGACAGCCGGATCCAGTCACCCGTCGTACGGGGGCCGATCGGTATGCGCAGCAACGCCCAGACCGCGATGAACAACGCCACGAGGATGACGACGACAGATGTGGCGGACAGGTCTTTCGTCGGCGTGTCCGAGCGGAGAGTCTCGGATCCGCGGATCACCATGCCGACCGCGCAGAGCGCGGCGACGAGGGCAAGCTGGTTCCAGAAGCGCCGGGCGGGCGCGGCCAGTCCCGAGGTCCTGGCCACGCGTCGCAGCGATACGACCGCCAGGGTCAGGGCTACCGTCCCGGGTACCCGGCCGAGGGCCTGCGGCCCGCGAGGGGTCTGCAGGTTCGCCGCGAACCACACGGCGGCTGCGATTATGAGCAGGAGCACGACGCACAGGAGAAGACGGGTCGACTCACGCCTCGCCTCGCCCGTTGTCGTCATCGGCCCACCATGTCCGCCCCTACACCGGCCCATACCTCCCGTCTCCGCCCCATGGAGCTGAGGTGGAACACCAACGCCGGGAGGAACGTCGGGCCGGTCCGGTACCGGAACGACCCGCCCGCGCTGAGCGCCTCCGATCACACCACCGTCCGGCCGAGCATTGCCACCCGCCGAACGGTCAGGACGAGCCGTGCCGGAATCGTCACCCGGATCAACATTTAGACTGTCGTCTATGTCTTTGATGGGCTGACGCCCGTCCAGGCGCACGGCCTGCCGGGAAGGAGCCGGACATGGTTCGTCGGGTATCGCGCGTGCTGGGGATCGGCTTGGCGGTGGCGTTCGCCGTGGCGGTGGTGCCGGCCGTGTCGTCGGCCGCCGTGGCGCGCCCCAGGTCGAGACGCCCGCCCAGCCGGGCGCCGGTGGCGGCTACATGTCGACCGGGCTGGTGGTGCAGGCCTGGAACCACTACCGCAACGGCCTGAAAGGGCTCATGACCTGGTCCATCAACTGGGATGGATCGAAGGGCTGGACATTCGGAAACAACGTCAGGAGCCTGCAACACCGCTGATCCTTGTGTGCCCCGGGTCGCATCTGCTATCCACGCATTTACACGTTCAACTACGCCGCATCCTGCTCGGTCGCATCTTCGGTTTGGTGCTGCGGTGACCCGGGGGTCGGGTATGCCCTGCGCCGTGGGAGCCAGGAGACCTCATGCGTAGACGCCGGTGGAGCACGAGACGCGTGGCGGGCCGGCGGGTGGCGTCGGTGCCGACCGGCGGCCCGCCGGCGGGGCACGACGGCCTGGTGGGCATTGGCGTCGCCACCTTCGGCGGTGAAGAGCATTGTCACTTTGCGTAATGAACTGCATCCCGCTGGCGCCCGTGCACATATGTGAGCGGAATTTTGGTTGCGTCCAGTAGCAGGACGAATACATCTACAAGGATCTTTTGATGCCGTCTTGAAACATCCGACGAAGGTCGGTAAGAAGTTACCCAGCGCTGCGAAGTTACCCAACGTTGCATTGTGCTTGATCAATTTGTAGCTGGCAGCAAGCCGTCCGGGCTGGTGGTCAGCGTGGACCGACGTGGGGACATGCCGATAATGCCGATTGAGCAACAAAGTGTTCATATCGTTGCTGCGAGTGTAGGTTTTCTATCTCTTCTCCTGTTGTGGTTGACCGCGATCTGGGGGACCTTGCTGCGCCTCGGCTGGGGCCTGACCCGGGTGCGGCACCAGACGCTGTACGGCGTCCACCAGACCATGACCCTGGTCGGCCTGACCCTGGCCGTGGTCCATGCGCTCGCCCAGCTCGCGGTACCCGGCGGACCGGTACGCCTGCTCGACGAGCTCGTGCCGTTCACCAACGGCGGCGACCCGTTCGGCATCGGCGTCGGGGTCATCGCGCTGGAGCTGCTGCTCGCCCTGGCGGTCTCGGTGCTCATCCAGCGCCGCCTGGGGTACCACCGCTGGCGGATGCTGCACATCGGCGCCTACCTGGGGTTCACCCTGCTGTGCGCGCACGTGCTGATCTCCGGGTCGGACACCAAGTCGGTATGGGTACGTGGGCTCGTGGGTGCTGCCTGGCTGTCCACGCTGCTGCTGCGGATCGTCACCACACAGCGGGCCGCCACGATGCCCAAGCGGATGGCCGAACGCATGGCGGCCCGGCTGAGCGGCCGGCAGGTGATGGTCAACGTCGACCCGACGCACTGTGTGCGGTTCGGTTTCTGTGAACACGAGGCTCCGGAGGTCTTCCAGTTGCGTGGTGACGGGCGGCTGACGTACCGGCCGGCGGTGCCGGCCGGGCAGGTCGAGCAGGTGATCAAGGCGGCGCGTGTGTGTCCGGCGCGGGCGATCGTGCTCAGCCGGGCCGCCACCACGATGGTGATGTCGAGCGAACGGGTGCAGAGCCAATGACCGCGCCCATGAGGTACGGCTGGCGGGACCGGATCCTCGTCGTGGGTACCGGCCCGGCCGGCATGGCGGCCGCCGACGAGCTGCGCCGGCGCGGCTTCCCCGGAGAGCTGACCGTCATCGGGGACGAGGCGCCGTACGACCGGCCGGCCTGTTCCAAGGGCCTGCTGTCCGGCCACCAGAAGCTGCGCGACGTCCAGTTGCCCGCGCCAGAGGCGCCGATGGACCTGCGGCTGGGCCGCCGGGCGGTGCACCTGGACGCGGAGAGCCGGGTGGTCATCACGGACAATGACGAGGCGTTCGAGTACGACGGGCTGGTCATCGCGAGCGGTGCCGGCCCGGTCAGCCCGCCCGGCTGGCCGGTCGGCGCACCGGGCCTGCACACCCTGCACACGCTCGACGACGCCATGGCCATCCGGCAACGGCTGTACCATGCCGAGCGGGTCGCCATCGTGGGTGGCGGGCTGACCGGCTGCGAAGCCGCGTGCGCGGTCCGCGGCCTGGCCCGCCGCGCGGTCATCATCGACTCCAAGCCGTGCCTGATGTACCGCGCGCTGGGTGAGACCATCGGCAGCCTGGTCACCCGGGCACACCACGAGGCCGGGATCGAGACCCGGCTGGGCCGGCGGGTCGCCGAGGTGGAGTCCCGGCGCAACCGGTGGCGGCTCACCCTCGACGACGGCGAGTACATCGTCGCCGACCTGGTACTGATCACCGCCGGGGAGCGTCCGGACACCGCCTGGTTGTCCGAGGCGGGCCTGGACCTCACCGACGGGGTGCGTTGCGACGAGAACCTGCGGGTCCGCGGCACCGAGGGCGTGGTGGCGGCGGGCGTGGTGGCCCGCTGGCCGAACCTGCGCTTCAGCCCGAAGTCGGTCCGCTGTGGACAGTGGATCGCCGCGATGGAACAGGGCCGCGCGGCGGCCGAGACCCTGCTCGCCGGGGATCGCCCGGTACCCCCGATGACGCTCCTGCCGCGCTTCTGGTCGCAGCAGGCCGACCTGCGGGTCCAGGCGTGCGGTGTGCTGGATTCGCGTGCCGACGTCGCGCTCACCCGGCTGCGCCCGGGCCGGCGAGATGCCGCCCGGTCAGGGCTGCTGGCCACCTTCTACCAGGAGGGGCGGATGTGCGGGCTGGTCGCGGTCAACGCACCACACGCGTTCACCAGCACCACGCGGGCGCTGCTGCAGGACGTGCCGCACGACGTCATCCACGAGCGGGCCGCGGACTACGTCAGCGGTGAATTCGCCCACCTGTCGTAACAGGTGACGCATCTGGGGGACAGGTACGCGGATCCCGCGGGAACCCGTACCTGTCCCACCACACCGGCTACAGCACCGCGTCGGCCAGCCGGTCGACCTCCTCGAGCTCGGGCACCGTCGGGTCGAAGACCAGGTCGGTGACGCCAATGTCGGCGAAGCCGCGGGCGATGTGCTTGACGGCGGCGGGGGCACGGACCGCGCTCTCCACGATCATGTCGGTCCATTGGCCCAGGAAGCCGTAGTACGAGCGGAGCGAGGCCTTGGACACCTCCACGTCGCCCAGTCCGAAGTACACCAGGGCGGCGATGCGCGGCTCGCCCTCGCGCCCGGCCGCCCGCCACGCCTGGCGGACCTGCTCGATCATCGGCGCGGTCCGGTCCGGACTGCCGCCGCCGGCGGTCCAGCCGTCGCCGTAGGCCACCACCCGTCGAATGGCGGCCGGGACGGTGCCACCGACCAGGACCGGTATCCGGTTGCCCTTGGCCGGGGTAGGCCCGACCGGGAAGTCGTCCCCGGTGACGCTCTCCCCGGCCCAGGCCCGGGTGAGCAGGTCGAGGGTCTCGTCCATGAGCCGGCCCCGGCGGTCGAAGGGCCGGTCCATGGCGGCGTAGTCGTCCGGCCGCCCGCCCACCCCGACGCCCACCGTGAGCCGGCCGTGGGACATCGCGTCCAGACTGGCCGTGGCCTTGGCCAGCCACACGGGTGGGTAGGCGGGAGCCAGCAGGATGTCGGTGAACAGCCCGATCCGCGACGTGGCCCCGGCGGCGACCGCGAGGGCGGTCAGCGAGTCGCACGACGGGTAGACGATCCGGTCGATCGTCGCGAGCGTGGCGAAGCCGCGTTCCTCGGCCCGCCGCGCCCAGTCAGCGATGAGCGGTCCCGCTTCGGTCATGGTGTTTGGAAGCCCGATACCGATGTCCATGCCGCCCATCGTGCCAGCATTCCCGGCCACCGCCAGGGTGGTGTGGCGGCCTCAGCCGTCCAGCCAGAACGTGTCGTGCCGCAGGAAGAACTCCGCCTTCTCGGCCGCGCTCAGCCCGGCCAGCCCCACCAGCCCCTCGAAGTACCCCTCCCGGGGTGCGCCCGGCGCGAAATGCAGCAGCATCGTGGCGGGCGTCCCGGACTCGTTGCGGAAGGCGTGCACGCCGCCCTCGGGCACGTGGACGAAGTCGCCGGGCGCGGTGTCGATCCACCGGGTGCCGTCGTAGACGCGCACCGACCCGGCGAGGATGAAGAACGACTCGGAGATCGACCGGTGGAAATGCGGGTCCGGCCCGCTGGGCCGGCCGTCCATCTCCCAGCGGTAGAGCCCGAACTGCCCGTTGGTCGACGCCCCGGTCGCGAGATAGTGCACCCGGGTACCGCTGGCGTAGCTCAGGTCCGGCTCGTGGCCGGCGGCGCGGTGGGTGGCGCTGATCTCGCCGGTGTCGCCGAGGTAGCGCGGCTCGGGATAGCTCATCGGTCCTCCCGTGGCGTAGTTGTCGGAGCGCCTCATCGAACAGGTGGCGGTGCTCCTCGCTCCACCGGATCCGGGCGTCCAGTTCGTCGAGCTGGCCGTCGGCGACCCAGGTGGCCTGCGGTTCGTGACCCTCGGACGCCAACCGGCGGACCCGTTCCACCCGCCGGTGCGGATCGTCCTGGAGCAGCACCCCGACGAGACTACGCGGGACGGCGCGGGCGGGTGTGCCGGACGCCGCTCCGGCGCACCCGCCCGCGGGCTTTCATCTCATCGTGCGGTGCTCGTGGCCACGTTCCAGCCCGACACCCGTACCGAAGGCGTCGCGCCCTTGAGGTCGGCGGTGCGGTAGGTGGCGCTCAGCGTGACCGACTCACCCGGCCAGAGGCTCACCTCGTTGTCGGTCCAGCGGACCGGCAGCACCGGGGCGCCACCGGCGCCGAGGACGTGCGCGTCGACGAAGAACGCCGGGGTCTTGCCGCCGGTGGTGTTCCGCAGCGTCACGGTCGTTGTGGTGGTGCCGTCGGCGTTGGTGGTGCTAGTGGTCGACGCCGAGACCGTGGCCCTGGCCATCGACGCCAGCCCCGACAGGTCGCCGAAGCTCGACGTCGGCGCGTAGTACCAGGTGTTGCGGCTGTAGTCGATGACGTCGGCCTTGGTGGACAGCCAGTACACGTTGCGGTCCAGCTCCTTGCCGGCCGCGTCGGTCAGCACCAGCCGGGCGAGGTACGTGCTGGACAGGCCGGTCACCGCGGGGACGGTCAGCGCGGTCACCTTGCCGCCGTCACCGGGCGCGGTGAGTCCGGTGACCATACGGCTGAACTTCGCCGTACCGTCCACATTGAACAGATCCACCTTGACGCCCAGGTTGCCGGCGCTGGCGTGCTTCTGGTTCACCACCACGACCGACTTGTTGTCGTAGGAGTACTGGACGTGCAGCGGGGTGTTGGCCTTCTTCGCGCCGTAGTACTGGCCGCCCTGGTCGAGGAAGTAGTCGAAGAGCTGCCAGTGCAACGAGGTCCAGCCGCTGTTGAACATCCAGTAGATCAGGCCGGTGGACGGGTTGGACGCGTCGGTGAAGTTGCGCCCGTACGCCTCGTACTGCGCGCGCACGTTCTCGTACTGGGCGAGCTGCGCCTTGCGCACGTAATCGTCGAGGCTGGTGGGCTTGCCGTACCGCCCGGCGAGCGCGTTGTCGTAGATCTTCAGGTCGCCGAAGGTGCTGGACGGCGAGCGGTGGTACTGCTTCATGGTGAAGTTCTGCCAGAGCGTGTTGAGCTCGCTCGTGGTCATCATCCGCTTGAGCGTGTCCATCGTCGGGATGTCCGGCCCGGCGCTCATCTCGGAGTTGAACCCGAACGCCCCGCCCTCGCGCTTGTTGTACCAGTAGTTCGGCGGCACCCAGTCGTACGGGCCGGGCATCTTCATCCCGGACCGGCCGGTGATCGGCGCCGAGACGTCGGCCGCCCCGGACACGATCGGGTTCGGCCAGTCCGCGCCGCGCAGCGCGTCGACGTAGTTCTTCTCGGCCTGGGTGGTCGGTGCCTCGTCGCTGCCGATGAGGAAGGAGATGACGCTCGGATGGTCGCGCAGCCGGGCGGCCTCGCTGGCCATCGACGCCTTGGCGACCGCGAAGTCGGCGGCGCTCCAGCCGCCGATGCTCTGCCACTTGTCGCAGCACTCCCAGCCGGGCAGGGTCAGCAGGCCCAGCTGGTCGGCCATGTCGAAGAACTCGTTGGGCTCGATGTGGCCTTCCAGCCGGATGGTGTTGAGCCCGAGGTCCAGCGCGTACTTCAGCCGGTCGGCGACGTAGGTCGGGTCCCAGCGCAGGAACAGGTCGGGGGCCCAGCCGGCGCCGCGGATGAGCAGCGGCCGGCCGTTGATGGTGTACGTGCGGCTGTTGCCCTTGAGCGAGGACTTCAGGTCGCGAACGCCGAACCGCTCGTGGACGACGTCGGAGGTGGCCGAGTTGACGGTCGCGGTGAGGTCGGCGGTGTAGAGCGGCTGCCCGCCCATCCCGGCCGGCCACCACACCTTCGGGTTGTCCACCGGTACGGCGAACGTCAGCGTCTTCGTCTGCTTCGCGGCCAGGTCCACGGCCTGGCTGACCGGGGCGCCGGCGACGGTACCCGTGACGGTCGCGTGCACCGCCGCGCTGGAGTCGTTGCGCACGTCGGTCTTCACGCTCAGGTCGGCGTGGTTCATGGCCGGCATCGTGAGCTTGGTCAGCACGTGGGCGTTGCGCAGGGCCACCGCGCCGCTGCGCCGGACCATGACGTCGCGCACCATGCCCATGTTGCGGTCCGGCGGGACCTGCACCCAGTCGATCCAGCCCATCGTGAGGTTCTTGTTGGGGTCGTTGGGGTAGATCTTGAACGCCACGCCGTTGGTGCCCGGGCGCAGCAGGCCGGTGATGTCCAGCTCGTGGCTCGGGTACACGCCGGCGATCTGCGCCCTGGCGGCCACCTGGGTGCCGTTGACCCACACGTCGGCGGCGGAGAGCACGCCGCTGAAGTCGAGCACGGTCCGCAGGCCGGTCTCCGAGCCCAGGGTCAGGTCGGCCCGGTACCACCACGGCACGGCGAACTCGCCCTGCGCGATGTTCCGCATGTTGGTGGAGAAGAACGGGTCGGCGAACCGGCCGCTCGCGAGCAGCGCGGCCAGCACGGTCGAGCGGGCCGACGCCGGTACCCACCCCGTGGTGGAGAAGCCCGGCCGGGACACCGCGCTGTCGTCGTTGACCTTGGTCGACGACTGGATCAGGAACCCGGGGATCGGGGCGGCGGCGCCGGCGGTCGCCGGTACCGTCAGCGTGGTCTTCAGGGCCTGTGCGGGCGGCGACCCGGCGGCGAGCGCGACGCCGGCCGCGGCCACGAGCGCCGCGGTCGCCACGGTGACCAGTCCGAGGAGCCGGGGGCGAGACGTGCGGAGCATGAGCGGTTGCCTCCCCTTTAATTAGGCAGCCTGCCTAACTATTCGAGCGAGTCGATGCTAGTTGCCTCGATCCGCGTGCGTCAAGGATCGAAAAAGCCCGATGGCCGGCAGCGCCGTCCCCGCCGCCGGCCACCGGGGGCCAGTGCCGGTGGTCCGGCCGCGGCGCGGCCGGACCACTCGCCATGAACCTGGTTACCGCAATGCGACGTGCAGGATCCGGTCGTTGCTGTTGTTCGGCGTGCTGTCCTTGTCACCGCTGCTCGTGGTGACCCAGAGGCCGCCGTCCGGGCTCGGCTCGACGGTGCGCAGCCGGCCGAACTGGCCCTGGAAGAAGGCCTGCGGAGTGGAGGTACCGCCGCCCTGGATCTTCATGACCCACAGCCGCTGGCCGCGCAGCGCCGCCATGTAGAGCGTCTGGTTGACGATCGCCAGGCCGCTCGGTGAGGCCGAGGCCACCGACCAGGTGCGGATCGGCTTGATGAAGCCGGCGTTGCCGCAGGAGCCGGAGGTGCCCTCACATGCCGGCCAGCCGTAGTTGCCGCCCTTCTGGATGAGGTTCAGCTCGTCCATGACGCTGTTGCCCAACTCGGCCTCCCAGAGCCGGCCCTGTGCGTCGAAGGCCAGGCCCTGCACGTTGCGGTGGCCGTAGCTCCACACCGCGTTCGTGAACGGGTTGTCCGCCGGGATGCTGCCGTCCGGGTTGATCCGCAGGATCTTGCCGTTGAGGCTGTTCTTGTTCTGGGCGTTGTTGCCATTCTCCGCGTCGCCGGTGGAGATGTAGAGCTTGCCGTCCGGGCCGAAGCGCAGCCGCCCGCCGTTGTGGAACTTGTTGCGCTGGATGCCCTTGAGCAGCACCTGGATCGAGCCGGTGTCGAGGGTCTTGCCGTTGAGCTTGAGCCGGATCACCCGGTTGTCGCTGCTCGACGTGTGCATGATGTAGACCCAGTGGTCGCTGGCGAAGTTCGGCGACAGCTCCAGGCCCATCAGGCCGCCTTCACCGTTGGTACCGGAGACGCCGGGGATCTTGCCGAGCGTGGTCTTGGTGCCGTTGGGCGACAGCTCGATGACCGTCTGCGCGTCCCGCTCGGTATAGATGCCGTCGCCGTTGGGCAGGAACGCCAGGCCCCACGGGACGTCCTTGTCGGTCGCGATCGTGGTGACCGCGCCGATCCCGCCACCACCGCCGTGGGTCCGCGCCGAGGCCGTATTGCTCGGGCCGGACCGGTTGTTGGCGAGGTCCCGCGCCCGCACGGTGAAGGTGTAGGTCGTGTTGGGGGTGAGGTTGCCGACCGTCACGCCGGGCGTGTCGCTGGAGGCGACCGGGGTCGTCCCGCCGTTCAGGTACACGTCGTATCCGGCCAGCCCGATCCCGCCGGCGTTGTCGCGGGAGGCGTTCCAGGCCAGCGTGATGGTGGTCCCCGTCTGCCCGGTGGAGTGCAGGTTGGTCGGGACGGTGGGCGGGGTCTTGTCGTTGGACGGCTTGGTGGTGACCGTCGCCTCGTTGCTGTCCTGCGAGGAGTTGCCGGCGGCGTCGCGGGCCACGATCGTGAAGACGTACTCGGTACCCGGCGTGAGCTTGGTGACGGTCGCGGCCACCATGTTCCCGGCCACCTTCATAACCTGCTGGCCCTGCTTGAACACGTCGTACTCGGTGACGCCGACGTTGTCCGTGGACCTGGACCAGGCGAGCGAGACGGTCGTCTCGGTGAATGCGGTGACGTGGTTGTTCTTCGGTGTGGTCGGCGGTTGGGTGTCCGGGGCCGCCAGCGCCGGGGTGGCCACCGTGGCCACCAGGGCCAGGCCACCGAGCACGCTCGCCCCGACCAATGTCCGCCGTAGCCTTGCTACCACGTAAACTCCCTTGGGTTGTCCGTGCCGCAGGCGGCCCGCCGTCGGCATGGGGGCCCTACGGCTGACTGCCAACTCGTACAAACGTTTGTTAGGCATCCGTCGTTTTGTCTACCCGACGACAGAGACAAGCATCAACATTTATCCCGCTGGATGGAGTACGGGTCAGTGCGAGACATCGCGGTGTTCACCGGCAGCGCTCACCCTGAGCTGGCCGAGGAGATCTGCGCCCACCTGCAGACGCCCCTGCAACCGGTGCGCGTGCAGCGCTTCGCCAACGACTGCCTGGAGGTCCAGCTCCAGGCCAACTGCCGGGAACGCGACGTGTTCCTGATCCAGCCCCTGGTACCGCCGGTGCAGGAGCACCTGGTCGAGCTGCTGCTCATGCTCGACGCGGCACGGGGCGCCTCGGCCGCGCGCACCACCGTCGTCCTGCCGCACTACGCCTACGCGCGCTCCGACAAGAAGGACGCGCCACGCATCTCCATCGGCGGCCGGCTGGTGGCCGACCTCATGGTCGCGGCCGGGGCGCAGCGGGTGCTCGCGATGACCCTGCACGCGCCGCAGGTGCACGGGTTCTTCAGCGTCCCGGTGGACCACCTGCACGCGCTGCGCGAGCTGGCCGCGCACTTCCACGGGTACGACCTGAGCAACGCCGTCGTCGTGTCCCCCGACCTGGGCAACGCCAAGGAGGCGGCGGCGTTCGCGCGCCTGCTCGGGATCCCCGTGGCGGCCGGGGCCAAGCAGCGCTTCCCCGACGACCGGGTGACCATCAGCGCCATCATCGGTGAGGTCGACGGCCGCGACGTCATCGTGCTCGACGACGAGATCGCCAAGGGCAGCACCGTCGTGGAGCTGCTCGACCGGCTGCGCGAGCGCAAGGCCGCCTCGATCCGGGTGGCCTGCACCCACGGCCTGTTCTCGGCCGGGGCGCTGGACCGGTTGCAGAGCCAGGACGACATCGCCGAGATCGTGTGCACCAACACCGTGCCGATCCCACCCGGCAAGCGGGTACCCAAGCTGCGGATCCTGTCGATCGCGCCGGCGCTGGCCGAGGCGATCCGCCGCATCCACAACGGCGAGTCGGTCAGCGCGTTGTTCGACGCCCGCTGAGGCGTCAGATCCAGCGGTTGCCCAGCCACATGCGGGCCAGCCAGTCGTTGTACGAGATGTTCGCGCCGATGTAGATCGGATAGAAGTACGCGAAGATGACCGCGACGGCGAACATGAACGCCGCGGCGAAGATCACTCCCATGATGCGCCGGTCGGCGGGGTCGAGCAGCTCGGTACCCCCGGCCGCCCGGATCACCCCGACCTGTTCGGGGCGGCGGATCAGCGCACCGAGCACGTACACCAACCCGAGGATGAGGAACGGCTCGGCGGGCAGGGCGTAGAAGTAGAACATCGTGCGGTTGTCGAGCTCCGACAGGAACCAGGGCAGGATGCCGGCCGCGACGCCGTACCCGATCGCCCCGGCCCGCCAGTCCCGGCGGCTGATGCCGAACCAGGCCAGCCCGGCCAGCGCCGGGATGAACGCCCACCACAGGATCGGGGTGCCGAGCAGCAGCACCTCGGCCGCGCAGTTGGCGCTGCCGCACGGGCCGGCGTTGGACCAGTAGAACGCGACCGGCCGGCCCAGCAGCAGCCATTGCCAGGGCCACGACTGGTACGAGTGCGGCGTGCTCAGGCTGTAGTGGAAGTTCAGCGCGTCCTGGTGGTACTGGACGAGGTTGGACAGCGCCCCGATGATCGGCGGCTCGGGCTTGCCGTGCACCAGCGCCCAGTGCCGGTCATAGCCCGTGTCGGAGAGCAACCACCCGGTCCAGCTCGCCAGGTACACCCCGAGGATGATCACGCCGCAGACCACGAACCAGCCGATCTCACCGCGCAACGCGTCCAGCCACGGGTAGCGGACCCCCGCGCTGCGCCGGGCGAGCACCTCCCACGCGAAGATCAGGCCGCCGAACAGCACGATGTACCACAGCGCGCTCCACTTGACCGACATCGCGCAGCCGATCGAGGCCGCGGCCGCCAGCCGCCACCACGGCACCGCGAACGGCGGGCGCCCGCCCCGCGCCGGATCGATCCCGGCTTCCAGCGCCCGCAGCCAGCGCCGCCGTCGCTGTTCCCGGTCGAGGACCAGGCAGGTGAACGACAGCAGGATGAAGAACATCAGGAAGATGTCCAGCAGCGCCGTGCGGGAGAGCACGAAATGCAGCCCGTCCAGCGCCATCAGCAGCCCGGCGGCGCAGCCGAGCGCGGTGGACCGGAACATCCGGCGGGCCAGCCGGATGAAGACCAGGACGGAGAGGATCCCCGCGATGGCCGGCGCGATCCGCCAGCCGAACTCGTCCTGGTGGGTGAGCTGTTGCGCCCAGCCGATCAGCCACTTGCCCAGCGGCGGGTGGACCACGAACTTGGCGGTGTTGCTGGAGAAGTCCCACTCCACGCCGTGCTGGGTCAGCCCCTGCCCCTCGGGGGCGTAGTAGATCTCGTCGAAGATCATGCCCTTGGGCTTGCTCAGCCCGACCAGCCGGATGATCGCGGCGATCGCCGTGATCAGCAGGGTGGGGATCCAGGAGCGCCAGCCGTCGCTGGGCATGTCCGGCATCAGCCGCCGCCGCGTCACCTCCGGTACGGCCGCCGGCCCCGGCGCGCCGGCCGGATCCGTGGTCTGAAGGTGGGGTTCGGTCAGCACGGCCGCAGTCACGCTGCGATCGTAGGCTGCGGGTGCGGCCGGTGACACCCGCGCGGGAGGTTGGTATGGGCAGGCTCGTCCTGGTCGGGGCACCGCTGGGCAACCCCGGCGACGCCTCCGAGCGGCTACGGACCGTGCTGGCCAGCGCGGACGTGGTCGCGGCCGAGGACACCCGCCGCCTGCGCCGGCTCGCCCGCGACCTCGGCGTGGCGGTCCCCGGACGGCTGGTCTCCTACTTCGAGGGCAACGAGGACCGGCGTACCCCCGAACTGGTCGAGGAGCTGCGCGGCGGCGCCACCGTCGCGGTGGTGACCGACGGGGGCATGCCCGGCATCTCCGATCCGGGTTACCGCCTGGTCCGAGCCGCGATCGAGGCGGGAGTACCGGTGACCGCGGCGCCCGGCCCGAGCGCGGTGACCACCGCGCTGGCCCTGTCCGGGCTGCCCACCGACCGGTTCTGCTTCGAGGGCTTCCCGCCCCGCCGGCCCGGGGAGCGCCGCGCCCACCTCGCCGAGCTGGCCACCGAACGGCGCACGCTGGTGTTCTTCGAGGCGCCGCACCGGGTCGCCGCCACGCTGGCCGACCTCGCCGCGGCGTTCGGCGCCGACCGGCCTGCGGCACTGTGCCGCGAGCTGACCAAGACCTACGAGGAGGTGGTCCGCAGGCCGCTGGGGGCGCTCGCGGAGTGGGCCGCCGCCGACCCGCCCCGGGGGGAGATCACGCTGGTGGTCGCGGGGGCACCGGCGGCGTCCGCGGTGCGGCCGGACGACGCGGGCCTGCGGGCTGCCGTGGCCGGCCACGAAGCCGGGGGTACCCCGCGCCGCGACGCGATAGCCCTGGTGGCGCGCGAGTACGGGCTGCCCAAGCGGGAGGTCTACCAGGCGGTGGTCACCGGCTGAGCGCAGCCGGAGCCGGGGTCTGGCGAAGGCGAGCACAGCCACGGCGTCACCGGCTGACCGGTCACCAGGTGGCGGCGAGCATGCCGGCGGCGAGCAACAGCGGACCGGCGAGGCTGAGCGCCAGCGCCCCGAGGCGGGCCCGCCGTCCGGGCAGCCGGTACGCACCGGTGAGCCAGGCGATCGCGAACCCGCACAGGAGGATCGCGAGCAGGCTCGGTGCCCAGCGCATCGTCGTGCCGCCCGCGTACGCCGTCGACCCGGTGGCCGACACCATCCGCGCCGGTACCCGAGCCCCCGGCGCGACGTCGCCGGCACCGAGCAGGGTCACCTTGCCGGCGACGAAGGCGTCCCCGCCCGCGCTGAAGTCGGCGCAGGCCCGCGCGATGCCGTGCACCCGGCAGCTCTGCACGGTCGCCGTACCGGCGGTGCCGTGGCCCAGCGACAGCCAGAGCGGTTCCGCGCCGAACCAGGCGAAGAACAGCGCGACCAGCCCGACCCCGACGAGCGCCACCAGGCCCGACCCCGGCCGGCGGGTGGGCCGCGGCGGCCGTACCCGCCGGGCCACGGACCGGGCCGGGGTGGCGGGCTGGGCCGGGGCGGGTGACACCGGCGCCAGGGCGTCGGACGGGTCGGTCCGCCCGCCGTGCCACCAGTCCGTGTCGGGCCCCGGACCCGGCCACGGGGGTGCCCCGGACTGCGTAGGAAGCGGCTGCTCAGGGGCGGTCTGCCCGCCCTGGGGCTGATCACCACGCGAGGCCATGCGGACATTGGACACCGGGTGACCGCCCGGGCGGCGGATCTGCGAGGCGTGTCGGATGTCGCGGTCAGTAGGCTAGTGCCCCATGAGCGAGCGTCAGCGAGCGAATCATGGGCTCAGCGTTGTCGTGCCTCATGGCGTGGGCGAGCGTAGCGAGGCCGCGACATGAGCCACGTACTCGCCGCGGTTGCCTGGCCGTACGCCAACGGGCCGCGCCACATCGGTCATGTCTCCGGCTTCGGGGTGCCCTCCGACGTGTTCAGCCGGTACATGCGGATGGCGGGGCACGACGTGCTCATGATCTCGGGTACCGACGAGCACGGTACGCCGATCCTCGTGCAGGCCGAGAAGGAGGGCGTGACCCCGCGCGAGCTGGCCGACCGGTACAACCGGCTGATCGTCGAGGACCTCGCCGCGCTCGGCCTGTCCTACGACCTGTTCACCCGGACCACCACGCGCAACCACTACGCGGTAGCGCAGGAGCTGTTCCGCACGGTCCACGCCAACGGGTACATGATCGAGCGGACCACGCACGGCGCGATCTCCCCGTCCACCGGGCGTACCCTGCCCGACCGCTACATCGAGGGCACCTGCCCGATCTGCGGGTACGACAGCGCGCGCGGCGACCAGTGCGACAACTGCGGCAACCAGCTCGACCCCATGGATCTGATCAATCCCCGGTCGCGGATCAACGGGGAGACGCCGAAGTTCGTCGAGACCGAGCATTTCTTCCTGGACCTGCCGGCCCTGGCCGAGGCGCTGGAGGCGTGGCTGCGCTCGCGCACCGACTGGCGGCCCAACGTCTTGAAGTTCTCGCTGAACCTGCTCGATGACATCCGGCCCCGGGCCATGACGCGGGACATCGACTGGGGCATCCCGGTGCCGCTGCCGGGGTGGTCGGACAACCCCAACAAGCGGCTGTACGTGTGGTTCGACGCGGTCATCGGGTACCTGTCGGCCGCGATCGAGTGGGCCCGGCGCTCGGGCGACGACGCCGCGTGGAAGCAGTGGTGGTCCGCCGACGCCGAGGACGCCCGGCAGTACTACTTCATGGGCAAGGACAACATCACCTTCCACTCCCAGATCTGGCCGGCCGAGCTGCTCGGGTACGACGGCGAGGGATCGCGCGGCGGGCAGCCGGGGAAGTACGGCCGGCTGACCCTGCCGACCGAGGTCGTGTCCAGCGAGTTCCTCACGATGGAGGGCAAGAAGTTCTCCTCGTCCCGCTCGGTGGTCATCTACGTACGGGACTTCCTGTCCCGGTACGACGCCGACGCGCTGCGCTACTTCATCGCCGTGGCCGGTCCGGAGAGCACGGACACCGACTTCACCTGGGCCGAGTTCCTGCGCCGCAACAACGACGAGCTGGTAGCCGGCTGGGGCAACCTGGTCAACCGGTCGATCTCGATGGCCGCGAAGAACTTCGGCGCCATCCCGCCGGCCGGCGAGCTGACCGACGCCGACCGGGCCCTGTTGGACGGCGCCCGGACCGCGTTCGACACCGTGGGTGGCCTGATCGAGCGGCACCGGCAGAAGCAGGCCATTACCGAGGCGATGCGGGTGGTGGGGGAGGCCAACAAGTACCTGTCCGACCAGGCGCCGTGGAAGATCAAGGACGACCCGGTCCGGCAGGGTACCGTCCTGCACGTCGCGCTGCAGGTGATCAGCGACGCCAACACGCTGCTCACCCCGTTCCTGCCGCATGCGGCACAGAAGATCCACGAACTCCTCGGCGGTACCGGCGTGCACGCGCCGATGCCGTCGATCGTCGAGGTCGAGGACCTGGACGGCGGCCCCGGATACCCCGTGCTGACCGGCGACTACACCTCCGGCGCCCGGTGGGAGTCAACACCGATCGAAGCCGGTCGCCGGCTCGACCCGCCCAAGCCCGTGTTCAAGAAGCTGGATCCGTCCATTGTGGACGAAGAGCTGGCCCGGTTGGGCGGATGACCGGACCGCGGTACGGGGACGTGCTCGGCCCGCTCCGCGCCGCGTACGACGGCGGCGTGGAGCGGCGCGACCAGATGGTGAAGTGGCCGTGGAAGCTCGCCGAGCGGGACGCGTTCCTGGGCCGGCTCCGTGCGCCCGGCTGCGCCCGGCTCCTGGAGCTCGGCGCCGGCACCGGCCAGGACAGCGTGTTCTTCCAGGAGCACGGCATGGCGGTGGTGGCGACCGATCTGTCCCCGGCGATGGTCGCCCGCTGCCGGGCCAAGGGCATCGACGCGCGGGTCATGGACTTCCTGCACCTGGACTTCCCGCCGGAGTCGTTCGATGCGGCCTACGCGATGAACTGCCTGCTGCACGTGCCGAACGCGGACCTGCCCGCGGCGCTGGCGGCCATCCGGGCGGTACTGCGTCCGGGCGGGCTGTTCTTCCTCGGCGTGTACGGCGGCGACGGCACCGAGGGCCCGCTCGACGACGACCAGCACGACCCGCCCCGGTTCTTCTCGTGGCGCACGGACGAGCAGCTCCAGCGGTACGCGCGCGCATGCTTCGACATTGTCGACTTCCACACGGTGGAGCTGACCACGTACAGGTTCCAGTCCCTGACCCTGCGCCGCTCACCGGTGACCGATGGCGAGCACGGCCCCGCGCGCTAGCGCGCCCACCGGGATCCGGACGCTCGCGTCGCAGGGGGGCCGCCGCATTCGCAGCTGAACTCCTGGACGACCGCCTCGGCGTCGCCGTGCGCCCACGGGCGGGTGTAGAACCCGCGGACCTGAGCCGCGACCGCCTCGTTCGCCTTCCGCAGCGGGCCCGGCGCTCGGCGTGGGCCGGCGCCGCCCAGCCGAGATCGACGCATCTGGCATGCTGGTAGGCGATGACATCCGTGCCTCCGCCGCTGCCCGCGCCGCTGCGCGTCCCGGTCCTGGACGCGCACACCCACCTGGACATGGTGGGCGGCGACCCGCGCGCGGGCATCGACGCGGCCGCCGCGGTGGGGGTGACCCGGCTGGTCCAGGTCGGCGTCGACGTGGCCAGCTCGCGGTGGAGCGCGGCCCTGGCCGCCGCCGAACCCGCGGTGGTCGCGACCGTCGCGCTGCACCCCAACGAGGCGCCCCGGGTGGCCGACCTCGACGAGTCGCTGCGGATCATCGAGGACCTGGCCGGGCAGCCGAGGGTACGGGGGGTCGGCGAGACCGGCCTCGACACGTACCGCACCGGCGAGGCGGGCCGGGCGGCGCAGGAGCGCAGCTTCCGGGCGCACGTCCAGATCGCCAAGGACACCGGCAAGGCGCTGGTCATCCACGACCGCGACGCGCACGCCGACATCCTGCGGGTACTCGACGAGGAGGGCGCGCCGGACGCGGTGGTGCTGCACTGTTTCTCGGGCGACGAGGCGTTCGCGGTGGAGTGCGTGAAGCGGGGGTACGTGCTGTCGTTCGCCGGTACGGTCACCTTCACGAACGCGCCACAGCTGCGGGAGGCGGTCAAGGTGACCCCGCTCGACCAGCTCCTCGTGGAGACCGACGCGCCCTTCCTGACCCCGATGCCCTACCGGGGCCGGCCCAACGCCCCGTACCTGATCCCGTTGACCGTCCGCGCCCTGGCCGCCGCGAAGGCGGCCGACCTCGACGAGGTGTGCGCCGGCATCTCCGCCACCGGCGATCGGGTGTTCGGGAGCTGGCGCGCGTGACCGGGTCGGCTGGCGCTCGCTTCGCTCGCGCGGATTACGCCCCGCCCGGTGGCCGACCGTCCGACTCGGTCGCTGCGCTCCCTCGCTCCCGGTCGGCTGCGGGCGGCGGCGCGTGACCGGCCTGCTGGGTCCGGCGGAGATCCGGGATCTCGCGGCCCGGCTGCGCCTGCGGCCGACCAAGACGCTCGGCCAGAACTTCGTGCACGACGCCAACACCGTGCGCCGCATCGTGGCCGCCGCCGCGCTCGACCCGGCCGACGACGTGCTGGAGGTCGGGCCGGGGCTCGGCTCGCTGACCCTCGGGCTGCTGCCCGCCGCCGCGCACGTCTACGCCGTCGAGGTCGACCCGGCGCTGGCCGCCCAGCTTCCCGAGACGGTCAAGGACCGGCTGCCGGAGCACGCGGAGAAGCTGACCGTCCTGCACCGCGACGCGCTGCGGCTGCGCGCCGACGAGGTGCGCGGAGCCACCGCGCTGGTCGCCAACCTGCCCTACAACGTGGCGGTACCGGTGGTGCTGCACCTGCTGGCGACGGTACCGACGCTGCGGCACGGCCTCGTCATGGTGCAGAAGGAGGTGGCCGACCGGCTCACCGCCGGGCCGGGCTCGAAGGTGTACGGCGGGCCGAGCGTGAAGCTCGCCTGGTTCGCCCACGCCCGTTCCGCCGGCCGGGTGCCGCCGAGGGTCTTCTGGCCGGTACCGAACGTGGAATCGGGGTTGGTGGGGTTCACCGCCCGGCGGCCGCCCGCCGACGTCGACCGGGCCGCGGTCTTCGCGGTCATCGACGCGGCCTTCGCGCAGCGGCGCAAGACCCTGCGGGCGGCACTGGCGGGCTGGGCCGGCGGGGCTGACGAGGCGGCCCGGATCCTCCGCGCGGCGGGTGTCGATCCCGGTGCGCGGGGGGAGTCGCTCACGGTGGAGCAGTTCGCGGCGGTGGCAGCGGCGGTGTCGGCATGACCGAGCGGAGCGAGGTGTCGGCATGACCGAACCGCTGTTCGAGGAGGGCCGGCCCCGGCTGGGCGCGTCCGGGCCGGTGAAGGTACGGGTGCCGGCGAAGGTCAACCTGCACCTCGCGGTCGGTGCGCCGCGCGTCGACGGGTACCACGAGGTGACCACCGTCTATCACGCGATCTCCGTCTACGACGAGGTGTCGGCCCGGCGCGGCGACCAGTTGACGCTCACGATGGAGGGCGAGGGCGCCGGCATCCTGCCGCTCGACGAGTCCAACCTGGTGCTGTGCGCCGCCCGGGCGCTGGCCGAGGACACCGGGGTGGCGGCCCGGGCCCGGCTGCACCTGCGCAAGCAGATCCCGGTCGCGGGTGGCCTCGCCGGGGGCAGTGCCGACGCCGCGGCGGCGCTGGTGGCGTGCGACGCGCTGTGGGGTACCGGCCTGTCCCGCGACGAGCTGGCGACGATCGCCGCCCGGGTGGGGTCGGACGTGCCGTTCCTCGTGCACGGCGGCACCGCCCTGGGCACCGGCCGGGGCGAGACGGTCAGCCCGGTCCTCGCCCGCGCGAGCGCCTGGCACTGGGTCATCGCGGTCGCCGAGGTCGGCCTGTCCACCGCGGCGGTCTACGCCGAGCTGGACCGGTTGCGCGCCGCCGGCGCGGCCGACCCGCCGCTCGGGCCGCCCGACGGGCTGCTCGGCGCCCTGCGCCAGCGCGACCCCGCGGTACTGGCCGCCGCGCTGGGCAACGACATGCACGCGGCCGCGCTGTCGCTGCGCCCCTCGCTGGCCGCCACGCTCGCGGCCGGGCAGAAGGCGGGGGCGCTCGCCGCGATGGTCTCCGGTTCCGGGCCGACCTGCCTGTTCCTCGCCCGCGACGCGGGCCACGCCAGCGCGCTCGCGGGCGAGCTGGCCGACAGCGGCACCTGCCGGACGGCACTGACCGCGACCGGCCCGGTGGCCGGCGCCCGGGTGGTCTGAGTGGCCAACATCGTCAACTTGGACCGGGTGGCCAAGGGGTACGGCGGCGTGGGCGCGCTGGTGTCCGACGTCTCCGCCGGCATCGAGGACGACGACCGGATCGGCGTCGTGGGACGGGGCGGCGCCGGCAAGTCCACGCTGCTGCGGCTGGTGACCAAGGCGGAGGAGCCCGACGAGGGGCGCGTGACGCACCGGCGCGACCTGCGGGTCCTGGCCCTGCCCCAGGCGCTCGGCTTCCATGCCGGCGCGACCGTGCGCGACGTGGTGCTCGGCGCCGCGTGGCTGCCGGCGCAGTTCGGTGCGGAGCACGAGTGGGCCGGCGACGCCGGTATCCGCGCGGTGCTTTCCGGGTTGGGTATGCCCGGGCTGGGGCTGGACCAGCCGGTCGGGCCCATGTCCGGGGGCGAGCGGCGGCGGGTGGCACTCGCCGCGCTGCTGGTACGCGACGCCGACCTCCTAGTGCTCGATGAGCCCACCAACCACCTCGACGTGGCCGGGATCGCGTGGCTCGCCGAGCACCTGCGGGCCCGCCGGGGGGCGCTGGTCGTGGTCACGCACGACCGGTGGTTCCTCGACGCGGTGTCCGCCCGGACGTGGGAGGTCGTCGACCGGACGGTACGGGTCTACGAGGGCGGGTACGCGGCGTGGGTACTGGCCCGGGCCGAGCGGGACCGGCTCGACGCGGCCGCCGAGGCCCGCCGGCAGAACCTGCTCCGCAAGGAGATCGCCTGGCTCCGCCGGGGTCCACCGGCCCGGACGAGCAAGCCGAGGTTTCGCATCGAGGCGGCCAACGCGCTGATCGCCGACGTACCCCCGCCGCGTGACGCGGTATCCCTCGTGCGGCTGGCCACCGCCCGGCTGGGCCGGCAGGTCTACGAGCTGGTCGACGCCACCGTCCGCCTGGGCGACCGGCTGCTGCTCGACGGCGTCACCTGGCATGTCGGCCCGGGGGACCGGATCGCGGTCGTCGGCGCGAACGGCGCCGGGAAGACCACGCTGCTGCGGGTGCTCACCGGACGGCTGAACCTGGCCAGCGGCCGGCTGACCGTCGGCACCACCGTCCGCCCGGCCCTGCTCTCCCAGGAACTCGCCGAGCTGCCCGACGACCTGCGCGTCCTGGAGGCGGTGGAGGAGGTCGCGCGCCGCGTGGTACTCGGCAGGCGCGAACTGTCCGCGGCGCAGCTCGCCGAGGTGTTCGGGTTCACGGACAAGCGGCTGTGGACACCGGTCGCCGACCTGTCCGGCGGGGAGCGGCGCCGGCTGCAACTGCTGCGGCTGCTCGCCGGCGAGCCCAACGTCCTGCTGCTCGACGAGCCGACCAACGACCTGGACACCGACACCCTCGCGGCGCTGGAGGACCTGCTCGACTCCTGGCCCGGCACGCTGATCGTGGCCAGCCATGACCGGTACCTGGTGGAGCGGGTCGCCGACACGGTGTACGGGATGTTCGGCGACGGGCGGGTGACCCACCTGCCCGGCGGGGTCGACGAGTACCTGGCGAAGGTGTCCGCGCCGGCGCCGGCCCCCGCCGGCCCGTCCCGCAAGGCCGCCGCGCCCCTGTCGGACGCCGCCGAACTGCGCGCCGCGAAGAAGGAGCTGGCCCGCCTGGAACGGCAGGCCGGCAAGCTCGCCGAGCGGGAAGCCCGGATCCACGAGCAGCTCGCCGTGCACGCGACGGACTACGAGAAGGTGACCATGCTCGACGCCGAGCTATGGGCGGTACGCGCCGAGCGCGAGCAGACCGAGGACGCGTGGCTGCGTCTGGCCGACCGGATCGGCGACTGACGGCTTCGATAAGATCTCCGCCATGCTCGCTCACCTCCCGGTCAACCACCCGCTGCGCCCGCTCTACCGGACCCTCGCCGCGCTCGTCGGCGGGTACTCGCTGGTGTTCGGGATCATCGGGTTCACCCGGACGCGGGGTACCGCGCTGTTCGCCCAGGAGCACCTGCCGTGGGTCCTCGGCCTGCGGACCAACCTCGCCTTCGCCCTGCTGTCCATCGCCAGCGGGGCGGTGCTCGTGGTCTGCGCGGTCATCGGGCGCAACCTCGACTTCCTGGTCAACGTGCTGGGTGGCCTGCTCTTCATGGCGGTCGGCGTGCTGATGCTCGGCCTGCTGCGCACCGACGTGAACTTCCTCGGGTTCTCGATGGTCAACTGCGTGGTGTCGTTCGTGCTCGGCACGGTGGTGTTCGCCGCCGGGCTGTATGGGCGTAGCGGGACGAGCAATTCGGGCGCACATCGCCGGGCTTGACGTTTCCCGGCCCGCGATGGAGGAACATCGAGGGCATGCGGATGTTGCTGCACCTGCCCGTCAACCACCGGTACCGGGCGACATACCGGTTCCTGGCCGCCCTGACCGGCCTGTACGTACTCGCGTTCGGCATCGTCGGCGTCGCGGTCAGTCGCGGCCATGACGTCGTCAGCCGGGAGCACCTCTCCGCCCTGGGCCTGCGGACCAACCTGGCCTTCGCGATCCTGTCGATCGTCGTCGGCGTGATCGTCCTGGTCGGCGTGGTCGTCGGCCGTAACTGGGACCACATCCTGAACCTGGTCGGCGGCCTGGCCTTCCTGCTCGCCGGCATGCTCATGCTGAGCCTGCTGCAGACCGACCTCAACCTGCTGAACTACTCGGTGGCCACCTGCGTCGTGTCGTTCGTGATCGGGCTGGTGCTGCTCGCCGCGGGCCTGTACTCGCGGGCCGGGTCGGCCGCGGACACCGAGGCGGTGGAGCAGGACCGCCACCGGACGGCACCGGTCAGCGGCCGCGCCGGGTGATCAGGGCCGGCTTCTTCTCCAGGTGGGAGAGGCCGTTCCAGGCGAGGTTGACCAGGTGGGCGGCGACGGTCTCCTTGCGCGGCTTGCGGACCTCCAGCCACCACCGCCCGGCGAGCGCGACCATGCCGACCAGCGCCTGGGAGTACAGCTCGGCCAGGCGCGGGTCGTACTCGCGCGCCTTGAACTCGGCGCCGAGGATGTGCTCGGCCTGGTGGGCGATGTCGTTGAGCACGCTGGAGAAGCTGCCGGTGGCCGACATCACCGGCGACTCCCGGACCAGGACCCGGAACCCGTCGGTCTCCTCCTCGATGTAGTCCAGCAACGCGAGGGCGGCCTGTTCCAGCAGCTCGTGCGGGTGACCGGCGGTTAGGGCGGTGGTCAGCCGATCGAGCAGCGCCCGGACCTCCCGGTCGACGACGACCGCGTACAGCCCTTCCTTGCCGCCGAAGTGTTCGTACACGACCGGCTTGGAGACCTTGGCGCGGGCCGCGATCTCCTCGATGGAGGTGGCGTCGAAGCCGCGTTCGGCGAACAGTTGGCGCCCGATGCTGATGAGCTGTTCCCGCCGTTGGGTAGAGGACATCCGCACCCGGGACGCCTTCGGCGTCGAACCGTCAGTCACCGCGCGATTGTGCCAGCTTGGCCGCGATCCGTTCGGGCTTCGGCCAGCGTACGTCGTGTACCCAACCGAACTTCTCGAAGATCCAGATCAGCCGGGCCGACGAGTCGAGCTGCCCGCGCAGGACCCCGTGCCGGGCAGAGGTCGGGTCGGCGTGGTGCAGGTTGTGCCAGCTCTCGCCGAACGACAGGATGGCCAGCGGCCAGAAGTTCGCCGCCTTGTCACCGTCGCGCAGCTCGAACGGCCGCTCGCCGTACACGTGGCAAATCGAGTTGATCGACCAGGTGATGTGGTGCAGCAGCGACACCCGGACCAGCCCGCCCCAGAAGAACGCGGTCAGCGCGCCCTGCCACGACCAGGTGATCACGCCACCGGCCACGGCCGGCGCGAGGATCGAGGCGACGGTGATCAGGGGGAACAACCGGTCGATGCGCCTGATGTCCTTGTCGGCCACCAGATCCGGGGCGAACCGCGCCCGGTTGGACAGCTCCCGCTGGAACAGCCAGCCCATGTGCGCGTGGAACAGCCCCTTGGTGAGGGCCCAGAAGCTGGTGCCGAACCGCCACGGCGAATGCGGGTCGCCCTCCAGGTCGGAGAACGCGTGGTGGCGGCGGTGGTCGGCGACCCACTGGATCACCTCGCCCTGCAGCGCCGTGGAACCGGCGACCGCGAGCGTGATCCGCAGCCAGCGCTTGGCCTTGAAGGACCCGTGAGTGAGGTACCGGTGGAACCCCACCGTGATGCCGAGTCCGGAGCTCACGTAGCAGGCCAGGGCGATGGACACGTCGGTCCAGCTCAGCCAGCCGCCCCACGCCACCGGTACCGCCGCGACCACCGCGAGGAACGGGATCACCACGAACATCCACAAGGCGATCAGGATGCCGGGCGACTGTTTCCCCTCCGTCAGCGGCTTGGGCCCGGAGGACCGGACGGGGGACTGGTCGAGCAGGGCACTGGTCATCGCGGCACCTCGGGGTCGAATGGCTACGCCTACGTCACCGTAACCTACGGAACCGTAGATTCCCAACGAGCCGGTGGCTAAACCGGTCCTTCGGAATGAAGCATGGCCGGCTTCCGTCCGAATTCCAAAGACAGCAGATAGGGTCATGTGGGCACAGCACCGGCTGCCTGGCTGCACACCTGCTGGCCATGGGCCGCGAGCCGGCCGCCCCGGCATTCGGTAAGGTGGAGGCGCCGTCCCGGGTCGTCTAATGGCAGGACGCGGGGTTTTGGTCCCCGTTGTAGGGGTTCGAGTCCTCTCCCGGGAGCCCTACCCGTTCAGCGCGGCGCCGATCGCCCGTACCTGCTCCGGGGCCACCGACGCCCAGAACACGTTGTCGTGGCACCCGGTCGTGATCCGCACCACCGACGGGTCCGGCAACCGGTCGCGCAGCGTCCGCACCGCCTCGGCGAACGGGTCCGCCGCGCCGATCGCGATCCGCAACGGCAGCCCGGCGAACTCCGTGGCCCGCCGGACGACGTCGTAGGTGTGATACTCCTCCGACGAGTCGAACGCGCCGGCGTTGTGCCGGTGGACGTCGGCGTAGGAGTGGAAGACCGCCGGCGAGGTGGCGACGATCGCGCGGAACCGGCCGGGCCGGGTCAGGCCGCACAACATCGCCCCGTACCCGCCCATCGACCAGCCGGCGACGGCGATCCGGTCGGTGTCGAGGCCCCGCGTCCTGAGCAGCGGAATGAACTCGTCGAGCACCATGCCGAGCGGGTCGTCGGTGGCGTGCGGATGCCAGTACCCGTCGCCGCCGTCCACCGCGGCGATGGCGAAGGGCGCCGCCCCGTCGCGCACCATGCCGGCGATGAACTGCGGGTAGTCCCCGGCGGTCAGCGCGTCCCGCGCCGTCGACCGGTACCCGTGCAGGAGCACGCACACCGCGAGGGGCGCGCCGTCGCGGTACCCGGGCGGGTAGGAGATGGCGAAGGCGACCTCCCGGCGGCGGCTGGACCGGAAGCCGCCGGTCACCGTCGGCCCGGGGGTCGCCCGGAGCGCGGCCGGCGCGGCCGGCGCGTCGCAGCGACCCAAATGGCGGTCGAGGACCGCCTTGCCGGGCAGTTTCCCCGCGTCGACCAGGGCGTACCCGGTCGCGCCCGCGGCCACCACGCCGAGCCCACCCAGAGCGAACAGCCCCCGCCGGCTGACCTTCCGTGCCATGCCAACCGACCTTAGGTGCCCGCCCCGCGCGGTGGGGGCGTGGTTACCATGGCCGCGGCGCACCCTGCCGAGCGAATGGAGCGCAAGCCATGTCCCGCACCGTCATCGTGCTCGCCGCCGGCGAGGGCAAGCGGATGAAGTCCGCCTCCCCCAAGGTGTTGCACGCCCTGCTCGGCCGCACCATGCTCGGCCACGTCCTCGCCGCCGCGGCCCCGCTGTCGGCCGCGCGCACCCTGGTCGTCGTCGGTAACGGGGCGGACCAGGTCCAGGCCCATCTCGCCACGATCGCCCCGGAGGCCGAGGCGGTACTCCAGGAGCGCCAGCACGGGACTGGACACGCGGTACGGATCGCGCTGCCGCCCGACGTCGAGGGCACCGTGGTCGTGCTCAACGGCGACCTGCCCCTGGTCCGGCCGCAAACGCTGGCCGCCCTCGTGGACAGCCACGAGGCGGGCAACCGCGCCGCCACCCTGCTCACCGCCGAGGTGCCCGACCCGACCGGCCTGGGCCGGATCATCACCGGGCCCGCCGGGCTGCAGCGCATCGTCGAGGAGCGCGACGCCGACCCGGCGGAGCGGCTGATCCGGGAGATCAACGCGGGGGCGTACGCGTTCGACGCCGTCCTGCTGCGCGACGCGCTGGCCAAGCTGTCTAGGGACAACGACCAGGGTGAGGAGTACCTCACCGACGTTCTCGGAATGCTCGTCGCGGCCGGCCACCAGGTGGTCACCTACCGTGTTGAGGACCCGGTGGAGGCGCTGGGCGCCAACGACCGGGTCCAGCTCGCCCAGCTCCGGGCGCTGCTGCGGGACCGGGTCAACGACGAGTGGATGCGCGCCGGGGTGAGCCTCATCGACCCGGCCACCACGTGGCTCGACGTCACCGTCACCCTCGCGCGTGACGTGGTCGTGGAACCCAACACCCAGCTGCGCGGCACGACGGTGGTCGAGGAAGGTGCCCTGGTCGGGCCGGACACGACCCTCACCGACGTGTACGTCGGTCCGCGCGCGTCGGTCGTGCGCACCCACGGGGTGCGGTCGCGGATCGGGGCGGGCGCCTCCGTCGGGCCGTTCGCCTACCTGCGCCCCGGCACGGTACTCGGCACGGACGGCAAGATCGGCACGTTCGTGGAGACCAAGAACGCCGAGATTGGCACCGGTACCAAGGTGCCGCACCTGTCCTACGTCGGCGACGCCACGATCGGCGAGTACACCAACATCGGGGCGGCCACCGTGTTCGTCAACTACGACGGGGTGGCCAAGCACCACTCGGTGATCGGGTCGTACGCGCGGACCGGCGCGGACAATATGTTCGTGGCTCCGGTCGAGGTGGGCGACGGCGCCTACACCGGCGCCGGTACCGTCGTCCGCCGCAACGTGCCCCCCGGTGCGCTGTCCGTGTCGGGCGGGCCGCAGCGCATCTTCGAGCGCTGGGTGGAGCAGCGCCGCCCCGGGTCGGCCGCCGCCGAGGCCGCCGCCCGCGCCCGCGGGAGTGCCGAATCCCAGCCCCCGGGCGATACTGCAAGCGAATAGCACGCCGACTCGAACAGGGGAGTACCGAGCCGATGGGCAGCATCATTGGCGAGACCAAGAAGAGCCTGATGCTCTTCTCCGGCCGGGCTTTTCCGGAGCTGGCCGAGGAGATCGGCGAGGTCCTCGGCACGGCCCCGACACCCACCGACGCGTACCAGTTCGCCAACGGCGAGATCTTCGTGCGGTTCAAGGAGTCGGTGCGCGGCTGCGACGCGTTCGTGGTGCAGTCGATGACCCACCCGGTCAACCAGTGGCTGATGGAGTCACTGATCATGGTCGATGCGCTCAAGCGCGGCTCGGCCAAGCGGATCACCGTCGTGCTGCCGTTCTACCCGTACGGCCGGCAGGACAAGAAGCACCGGGGTCGGGAGCCGATCTCCGCCCGGCTGGTCGCCGACCTGTACAAGACCGCGGGCGCCAACCGCATCCTCACCGTCGACCTGCACACCGCCCAGATCCAGGGCTTCTTCGACGGGCCGGTGGACCACCTGTTCGCGATGGACATGCTGGCCGTCTACGTCCAGGAGAGCTTCGCCGGCCGGCCGATGACCGTCGTCGCCCCGGACTCCGGCCGGGTACGGGTGGCCGAGCGCTGGACCGACCGGCTCGGCGGCTGCCCGCTAGCGTTCATCCACAAGACCCGCGACCCGCTCAAGCCCAACCAGGTGGTCGCCAACCGGGTGGTCGGCGATGTCGAGGGCCGTATCGCGCTGATCGTCGACGACATGATCGACACGGGCAGCACGATCGCCAGGGCGGCCGACATCCTCTTCGACTCCGGCGCCGCCGACGTGGTCGTGGCGGCCACCCACGCGGTGCTGTCCGACCCGGCCACCGAGCGGCTGAAGAACAGCCGGATCAGCGAGGTCGTCGTTACCAACACGCTGCCCCTGCCACCGGAGAAGCGGCTCGACAAGATCACCGTCCTGTCGATCTCGCCGCTCATCGCCCGCGCCATCCGCGAGGTCTTCGACGACGGCTCGGTGACCACCCTGTTCGGCGGCCTCAGCTAGCCCGCGCGGGGCGCGGGTGGGGCCGCGCCCCCGCCGGTCGCGCGCCGGTCGGGGAGGGTAAGCTGGTGCGGTTGCCACGGCGAGGGTGCCCAGCGGGCCGCCTTGAAGACGGCCAGCCGAGGCGCCGTGATCGACGCGGTGCTCCGGGCCGGCCCGCCCGCGACCCCCTCGTCCGAGCACCGCAGCCGACTTGACGCAGCACAGAGCTAGACGGAAGGTGTTACCCCGTGTCCGAGGTACGTATCAGCGCCGAGCCCCGCACCGAGTTCGGCAAGGGTGGTGCCCGGCGGACCCGTCGGGCCGGCAAGGTGCCCGCCGTGCTGTACGGCCACGGCGAGAAGCCCAAGCACATCGCGCTGCCGGCGCGTGAGTTCGCGGCGGCCATCCGCCACGGCGGAGCGAACCAGCTCTTCGAGATCGAGGTGTCCGACGGGACCCGCGCGCTGGCGCTGACCAAGGCGATCCAGCGGGACCCGATCAAGGACACCTTCGACCACGTGGACCTGCTGATCGTGCGCCAGGGCGAGATGGTCACGATCGAGGTACCCGTCGTCCTGACCGGCGAGGCGGCGCGCGAGACGCTCGTCATGCTGGAGCACGACAAACTGGCCGTGCTGGCCGACGCGACCCGCCTGCCGGAGAAGCTGGAGGCCTCGGTCGAGGGCCTGCGCGCGGGGAGCCGGGTGACCGCGGGCGAGATCGCCCTGCCGGAGGGGGTCGAGCTGGCCGCCGACCCGGACCTCGTGGTGGCCCTGGTCGCCGCCGCCCCGACCGCCGCCGAGATGGAGGGCGAGATCGCCGAGGCGGCGCCGGCCGCCGAGGCCGCCGAGGCCGCCGAACCGGCCGAGGCGGAGAGCATCCAGGCCTGAGCGAGCGATGCCAGGACGGGACGGGGCGCGTCGGCGCCACCGTCCGGCCGGCGGTTCGGGGGTGATCATGACCGAGTTGGCTGGCGCTCGCTGCGCTCGCGCGGGTCATGCCCGATCCTCGCGGGAGGAGCGGGCTGCGCCCGCGCTGCTGTGGACTCGGCCGCCCTTTGCCCGACCGTCCGACTCGGTCGCTGCGCTCCCTCGCTCCCGGTCGACCGCGGGCGGCGCCGCATGACCGACCCGTGGCTGGTGGTCGGGCTGGGCAACCCGGGCACCGAATACGCCAAGAACCGCCACAACGTGGGGTTCATGGTGGCCGACCTGATCGCCAACCGGGTCGGCGGGCGGTTCGGCCGGCACCGCAAAGCGATGGCCCAGGTGGCCGAGGCCCGGCTCGGGATCGGCGCCGACGCGCCCCGGATGGTGCTGGCCAAGCCGATGACCTATATGAACCTGTCCGGCGGGCCGATCGCCGCGCTGCGCCAGTTCTACAAGGTGCCGCTGCACCAGGTGATCGCGGTGCACGACGAGCTGGACGTCCCGTTCGGCCAGCTACGGCTCAAGTTGGGCGGCGGCGAGGGCGGCCACAACGGGCTGCGGTCGATGTCCGGCTCGCTGGGCAGCCGCGACTATCTGCGGGTACGGTTCGGCATCGGCCGCCCGCCGGGGCGCCAGGACCCCGCCGACTACGTGCTGTCGGACTTCTCCGCAGCCGAGCGCAAGGATCTCGAATTCCTCATCGACCGGGCTGCCGACGCGACCGAGGCGCTCATCGCACGTGGTCTGGAATGGTCGCAGAACACCTATCATGCGGCATAAGTCGCGCGTGGTAACGACTGATAGCGCGGCCGGCGTCTGACGGGAGGTCGAGTGCGGGACCACGACATCCTGCCGGTGCCGATCAGTGCCGCCCCGGCACCGCCGGCCGAGCCGCCGGAGCCCGAGGAGCAGCTCGTCCTGCGTCCCGGCCGGCACGCGGCCCCCGGGGGCGGCGTACCGGCCTGGGAGGTCCGGTACGTCGCCGGGCTCGTGGTCGCCGACCTCGCCGTCGGGCTCGCCGCGGGGGCGATCGCCTTCGGGGCCCGGTTTGGCAACGACGTCACCCCGTACAACCGGGGGTACCTGCTGCTGTCCGCCCTGCTCCCGTTGGGCTTCCTGGTCACCCTCGCGCTCAGCCGGGCCTACGAGCGGCGGTTCCTGTTCGTCGGCACCGAGGAGTACCAGCGGGTACTGCGCGCCGGCGTGGCCCTCACCGCCACGGTCGCCGTCATCTCCTACGCCTTCGAGATCCGCCTCTCGCGCGGGTACGTCGTCGTGGCCCTGCCCCTGGCCACGCTCACCGGCATGGCGCTGCGCTTCGTGCTGCGCCAGGCCCTGCACCAGGCCCGCCGCCGCGGCGCCTACCTGCGCCGCGTCATCGTCGTTGGGCATGAGCTGGCCGCCGAGGCCATCACCCGGCAACTGCGCCGCGAGCGGTTTCACGGGCTCGACGTGGTGGGCTGCTGCCTGCCGCCCGGCTACGACGGCCACGTCGGGCTGCCGGTGTACGGCACGTTCGACGACGTCGGCCACGCCGTACGGGCGGCCCGGGCGGACACGGTGATCGTGCTGTCCTGCCCCGAGCTGGACGGGCCCACCCTGCGCCGGCTGGCCTGGCGGCTGGAACGCGACGAGGTCGACCTCATCGTGGCCAGCGCGCTGATCGACGTGGCCGGCGGGCGGACCACCCTGCGCCCGGTCGACGGGCTGCCGATGCTGCACGTCGAGCACCCCAACCTGTCCGGGCCCGGCCGGATCCTCAAGGCCGCGCTGGACCGGCTCGCCGCCCTGCTCCTGCTGGTGCTCCTCGCCCCGGTGCTGGCCGTCCTGGCCGTCGCGGTGCGGTGCGGGTCCCCCGGGCCGGTACTGTTCCGCCAGGTCCGGGTCGGCAAGGATGGACGCGAGTTCGTCATGTACAAGTTCCGCACGATGCATGCCGACGCTCCCGCCCGACTAGCCGAGCTGCGCCATCTCAACGACTATGACGACGTGCTGTTCAAGCTGCGCGACGATCCCCGGATCACCCGGGTCGGCCGCCGGCTGCGCCGGTTCTCGCTCGATGAGCTGCCGCAGTTGATCAACGTGCTGCGCGGGCAGATGTCACTGGTGGGCCCCCGCCCGCCGCTGCCGGAGGAGGTCGCCGTCTACCCCGACGACGTGCGCCGCCGCCTCGCGGTCAAGCCCGGCCTGACCGGTCTCTGGCAGATCTCCGGCCGCTCCGACCTGCCCTTCGCTGAGGCGGTCCGGCTCGACCTGCGGTACGTGGAGAACTGGTCGTTCTCCCTCGACCTGATGATCCTGCTGCGCACCATCTCCGCGGTGTGCCGAGCCTCCGGAGCCTACTGATGCCCCCCGCCGCCGACGGCGCCTTCGCGCGCTGGCTGGCCGGACAGGCCGGCGAGCTGCTGCGCGAGCTGCGCGTCGAGCGCGGCTTCGCCGACCCGGACAGGCTGCGCGCCGACGGGGACAAGCACGCCCACCACCTGATCGTCACCGCGCTGACCCGCTGGCGGCCGGGCGACGAGGTGCTCTCCGAAGAAGGGGTACGCGACCATCCCGCGCGGCTGTCCGCCGAGCGCGTCTGGATCGTCGACCCGCTCGACGGCACCCGCGAGTTCGGTGAGCCCGGCCGCACCGACTGGGCAGTCCACATCGGACTATGGGCGCGGACCTCGGCGGCCCCGTGCCAGCTCGCCGCCGGGGCCGTCGCGCTGCCCACCCAGCACCGGGTCCTCGCCACCGACTTCCCGCCCGGGTACCCGCCGATGTCCGCCGAGGCGGCCGCCGGTGGCCGGATGCGGCTCGCGGTCAGCCGGTCCCGGGCCCCGGCCTTCCTCGTCGAGCTGGCCGAGGAGCTCGGCGCCGACCTGGTACCGATGGGTTCGGCCGGCGCCAAGATCGCGGCGGTCATCTCGGGCGAGGTCGACGCGTACGTCCACGCCGGCGGCCAGTACGAGTGGGACTCGGCCGCACCGGCGGCTGTGGCGCTGGCCACGGGTCTGCACGCGAGCCGGCTGGACGGCTCCCCGCTGGCATACAATCGGCCGGATCCGCTGCTCCCGGACATCGTAGTCTGCCGCAAGGATCTGGCCGCCCGGCTGCTCGCCGCGCTGGCCACCGTCCGGTAGCCGAAACACGGCACCGGTGAAGAAGAACCGCGCGATAGGGTCTTGTGAATGAACACCTACCGGGTGTCCCACCTCGAAGCGCTCGAAGCCGAATCGATCTTCGTCATGCGCGAGGTGGTCGCCGAGTTCGAGCGCCCGGTACTGCTCTTCTCCGGCGGCAAGGACTCGATCGTCATGCTCCGGCTGGCGGAGAAGGCGTTCGCCCCGGCCCGCATCCCGTTCCCGGTCATGCACGTCGATACCGGGCACAACTTCGCGGAGGTGCTGGACTTCCGCGACCGCCGGGTGGCCGAGCTGGCGGTGCAGCTCGTCGTCGCGTCGGTACCGGAGGCCCTGGAGGCCGGTCTGGTGCGCGAGCCACCCGACGGCATGCGCAACCGGATCCAGACCCCGGTGCTGCTCGCCGCGGTCGAGAAGTACCGCTTCGACGCCCTCTTCGGCGGTGCCCGCCGTGACGAGGAGAAGGCCCGGGCCAAGGAGCGGGTGTTCAGCTTCCGCGACGAGTTCGGCCAGTGGGACCCGAAGAACCAGCGTCCCGAGCTGTGGAGCCTCTACAACGGCCGGGTGCACGCCGGCGAGTCGATCCGGGTCTTCCCGCTGTCCAACTGGACCGAGCTGGACATCTGGCACTACATCGCCCGGGAGAGCGTGGCGCTGCCGGAGATCTACTTCGCGCACGAGCGCGAGGTGGTCGACCGCGACGGCATGCTCTACGCGGTGCACGTACACCTCCCGCCGCGCGCCGGCGAGCAGTCGTTCGTGGAGAGGGTGCGCTACCGCACGGTCGGCGACGCGTCCTGCACCGCCGCCGTCAAGTCCGACGCCGACACGATCGAGAAGGTGATCGCCGAGGTCGCCGCGACCCGGATCACCGAGCGCGGCGCCACCCGGGGGGACGACAAGTTCTCCGAGGCGGCGATGGAGGACCGCAAGCGGGAGGGGTACTTCTAAGTGGACCTGTTGCGGTTCGCCACCGCCGGTTCCGTGGACGACGGCAAGTCCACGCTGATCGGCCGGCTGCTTTACGACTCCAAGGCGATCTTCGAGGACCAGCTGGAGGCGGTCGAGGCGACGTCGCGCTCGCGCGGGGACGAGTACACCAACCTGGCACTGCTCACCGACGGGCTGCGCGCCGAACGGGAGCAGGGCATCACGATCGACGTGGCCTACCGCTACTTCGCCACCCCCCGGCGCAAGTTCATCATCGCCGACACCCCGGGGCACATCCAGTACACCCGCAACATGGTCACCGGCGCCTCCACCGCCGACCTCGCGCTGATCCTCGTCGACGCGCGCAAGGGCCTGGTGGAACAGTCCCGGCGGCACGCGTTCCTGTGCTCGCTGCTGCGGGTACCGCACATGGTGCTGTGCGTCAACAAGATGGACCTCGTCGGCTACTCGCAGGAGGTCTTCGAGGCCATCGCCGACGAGTTCTCCTGCTTCGCGATGAAGCTGGAGGCGCCCGACCTCACGGTCGTCCCGATCTCGGCGCTGCACGGCGACAACATCGTGAGCCGCTCGGCCAACATGCCCTGGTACGACGGCCCGTCGCTGCTGCACCACCTGGAACACGTGCACATCGCGTCCGACCGCAACCTGGTCGACGTGCGGTTCCCGGTGCAGTTCGTGATCCGTCCACAGTCGACACAGGTGACCGACTACCGCGGCTATGCGGGACAGGTCGCCTCCGGCGTGCTCAAGCCCGGCGACGAGGTGATGGTGCTGCCGTCCGGGTTCACCACCCGGATCGCGTCGATCGCCACCGCCGACGGGCCGGTCGAGGAGGCGTACCCGCCGATGTCGGTCACCATCCGGCTTGAGGATGAGCTGGACGTCTCGCGCGGGGACCTGATCTGCCGCCCGCACAACCAGCCGGCGGTGGCCCAGGACATCGAGGCGATGCTGTGCTGGATGGACGAGAGCCGGCCGATGGCGGTCGGCGGCAAGTACGCCATCAAGCACACCACCCGGGCCGCCCGGGCGGTGGTCCGGCAGCTGCACTACCGGCTCGACGTCAACAGCCTGCACCGCGACGAGTCCGCCGAGGCCTTGCGGCTCAACGAGATCGGCCGGGTCCGGTTGCGCACCACGGTGCCGTTGCTGGCCGACGAGTACCGGCGCAACCGCACCACGGGCGGGTTCATCGTCATCGACGAGACCACCAACCGCACGGTCGGCGCCGGGATGATCGTCGAGGCCGCCTGATGCCGTCGCTCGAGAACGTCGCGTTCGACTGCGCCGACCCGTACCGGCTGGCGCTCTTCTGGAGCACGGTCACCGGCCAGCCGCTCGGGGACGGCGACCAGCCGGGTGATGAAGAGGTGATCGTCGAGCTGCCCGGCGGGCCGACGCTCTTCTTCAACCGGGTACCCGAGGCCGGTTCGCAAGGGGGTGCCGGACCTGGTTGCCTGCCTGGCTCCAGGTCGCGAAGATCGTCGAGCACGCCGACGAGGGCAGGGTTTGTCAGCGTCCCGGATCCTGTTGCCGAATTCGGTGACACGTCGTCTCGTTCGTCCTGATCTGCGGATCCGGGATTGATGATCCTTTCTTGCGGTCGTTTCCTCCCGTTTTCGTGGCCGCGGGATGAGGTGTCCAGGTGTCGATGCAGCGCGGTCGTGGCCGCAGGTTCCCGAGCAGACTGTGGCGTGGCTAGGGCGGCGTTCCCCAGGGGCAGCCTGGCGATGGCGGCGCTGCCGCTGCGTCGCTCTCCAGGCGCGGTCGAGGCGCGGATCGGCGCATCACGGCATAGGCTCGGTGGTATGGCGCGGCCGAACGAGCAGGTCGCGGCCCTGCTACAGGAGTACGCGGACCTCATCGCCATCACCGGCGGCGAGCAGTTCAAGGCGCGGGTGTACGAGAAGGCCGCCCGCTCGGTCGGCGGGCACCCGCAGGACATCGCCGAACTCGATGCGGGCGAGCTACGGAAGATCCCCAATGTGGGCGCCTCGATCGCGGAGAAGATCGTCGAGTACCTCCGGCACGGTCGCATCGACGCTCTCGAGGAGCTGCGCGGCCGGATCCCGGCCGGGGTGCGGCAGCTGATGCAGATCCCCACCCTGGGTCCGAAGCGCGCCATGACCCTGTACGAGGAGCTGCACACCGCCTCAGTCGCGGAGTTGGCCGACGCGATCCAGGCGGGCAAGCTGCGGGAGCTGCGGGGCTTCGGCGCCAGGACCGAGGACAACCTGCTGCACGGCATCGAGCTGATGCGCCATGCCGGGGACCGGCTGCTGGTCAACGCCGCGCTGGACGTGGCTGAGGAGATCGTGGCCGCGCTGTCGGCGGTGACGGGCTGCACCCGCTGTACCTACGCCGGTTCACTGCGCCGGATGCGCGACACGATCGGCGACGTGGATATCCTCGCCGCCGGGAAGCGGTCCGGCCCGCTGATGGGCGCGTTCGTGCACCTGCCGCTGGTCGGCGAGGTGATCGCGCGTGGTGAGGCGAAGACCTCCATCCGTACGACGAGCGGGTTGCAGGTCGACCTGCGCGTGGTGCCGCCGGCGGCGTGGGGCGCGGCGTTGCAGTACTTCACCGGGTCGAAGGCGCACAACATCCGTACCCGGGAGATCGCCGTGCGCCGCAAGCTCAAGCTGTCCGAGTACGGGCTGTTCGACGCGGCCAGCGGTGACCTGATCGTCTCGGCGACCGAGGAGGAGGTGTACCAGCGGCTCGGGCTGCCCTGGATCCCGCCGACCCTGCGGGAGGACCGCGGGGAGATCGAGGCTGGAGGGCGTGGCGAGCTACCCGACCTGGTCTCCGCGACGGACATCCGCGGTGACCTGCACACCCACACCGACCTCACCGACGGCGTCGCCACGCTGGAGGAGATGGTGCAGGCGGCGGCGCAGCGCGGATACGCCTACTACGCGGTCACCGACCACGCCCCGAACCTGTTCATGCAGCGCATGTCCGACGACAAGATGCGCGCCCAGCGCGCCGAGATGCGCGCCCTGGCCGGTCGGTACCCGAAGCTGCGGCTGCTGCACGGTACCGAGCTGAACATCGACCCGGACGGCGGGGTGGACTGGCCGGCGGAATTCCTTGCCGGCTTCGACGTGTGCGTGGCGTCGGTGCACTCCCACTTCACCCAGTCCAGGCGGGACATGACCCGCCGACTCGTCCACGCCTGCGAGAACCCGCACGTCAACGTCATCGGCCACCCCACCGGCCGGCTGATCGGCCGGCGCCCGTCCGTCGATGTCGATCTCGACGCCGTGTTCAAGGCCGCCGCCCGGACGGGTACCGCGATCGAGGTCAACGCCTCCCCCGACCGACTCGACCTCGCCGACGAGCACATCCTCCGGGCCCGCCGGTACGGGGTGAAGTTCGCCATCAACAGCGACGCCCACGCCACCACCCACCTGGCCTTCATGCGCTACGGCGTCGGCACCGCACAACGCGGCTGGCTCACCGCCGACGACGTGATCAACGCATGGCCGCTGCGGCGGCTACGCACCTTCCTGCGCAAAGGACGCTGACACCCTGGGAGTACCGATGGCCGACCCAACCGTCAAGACCCTGCTGGACCGGTACGGGCACACCTATGCCGAGGACGCCGGCATCCGCCTCGCCGACCGCCCCGCCCCGCTCTACCAACTCCTGGTCCTTGCCACCCTGCTCAGCGCCCGGATCACCGCCGGCGTCGCGGTCGCCGCGGCCCGGGAGCTGTTCCGCGCCGGGTACCGCAACCCGACCGCCATGCGGGAGGCGAGCTGGCAGGACCGCGTCGACGCGCTCGGGCGCGGCCACTACCGCCGCTACGACGAACGCACCGCGACCATGCTCGGCGACGCCGCCGACCTGTGCCTGCGCCGGTGGCACGGCGACCTGCGCCGCCTGCACGCCGAGGCCGCCGGCAAGATCGGTAGGCTTCGCGGGCTGCTGATGGAGTTCCCGGGGATCGGGCCGACCGGCGCGGACATCTTCCTGCGCGAGGTTCAGGACGTCTGGACCGACATCCGGCCGTACCTGGACCGCAAGGTCACCGCCGGGGCCAAGAAACTCCACCTGCCCACGTCGCCCGACACCCTCGCCCGGCTCACCGACCCGGCCGAGACGTCCCGGCTGGCCTCCGCACTGGTGCGAGTCTCCCTCGACCGCGGCGCCGACACCGACCTGCGGGACGCGACGAAACCCCGCAGGTGACAGGCGCCATCGGGAATGACGTGCCCGGCGATCATGTCGAGGACGGCGAGACGAGGCGGCTGTTCCCGCGTGAAGTCCCCGGATTGCGGATATTTCAGCCGGTTGACCAAGGTTTCCGGCCATGCTGGAGGCGACCATGGGTACCGTGACGGCGGTGCCGATCCCGACCGCCGGGGTGGTGTTGGCGGGCGACGTGACCGCGGTCGACCAAGCGGCCGGAGTTGCTGTTCGCCCACGGCAGCGGCAGCTCCCGGCACAGCCCCCGCAACCAGATGGTCGCCGGACGGCTGCAGCGCGTTGGGTTGTCCACGGTGCTGGTGGACCTGCTCACCGCCGAGGAGGAGCAGGCCGAGGAGCGTGGAGCCGTGGGCCGCTTCGACATCGCGCTGCTGGCCGGGCGACTGGGCTACCCGCCGGCTGCGACCTGCGGGTGGTACCGCACGCAACCCACCTGTTCGCCGAACCGCCGAGTGGTCCGCCGGCGGTGGCTCATTGCAGCGTGGGGCCGGTGCGGTGGCCTCGCTGGTGGTCGTGGTGGCGGCCCTGGCCTGGGGCGGCGCTGCCCGGGCGGCTGGTGAACCGCTGACGAGTGCGGCGCGCACGCCAGGCCGGCGCCCGGTGTGGCCGACGAGGGGTGGGGCAGCCCGAACCCCGGCCCGGCACCTGTCTCCGCTAGGTGTGCCGCGCGCGGTTGGCTGCGGCGGTCGTGGGTAGGTGGACGGCACGGAGGTGATGCGCTCATGGCAGGCATTCAGCTGCGCAGTCCCGCGTTCAGCGACCACGACCTGATCCCGCGCCGCCACGCCCACGACGGCGGTAACGTCTCGCCGGCCCTGCAATGGTCCGGGGTTCCCGACGGCACCGCCGAGCTGGTGCTGCTGTGCGAGGACCCGGACGCGCCCGGCGGCACGTTCCTGCACTGGCTGGTGACCGGCATCGATCCGGCTAGCACCGGGGTCGGCGAAGGCCAGACCCCGCCGGGCGGCCAGGAATGGCCCAACGGCTTCGGCGAGAAGGGCTGGGGTGGGCCGCAACCGCCGGTCGGCGACGACGCGCACCGGTACTTCTTCCGCCTGTACGCACTGGGCCAGCCGGTCCGGTTGCCGGCCGAGCCGGGGATCGACGACGCGCACCGGGCGGTCGACAACACCGCCTCGGCCAGCGGTACGACGGTCGGGCTGTACCAGCGGTAACGCGAGGAGAAGAGCGGCAGGGCCCGCAGGCTTGCGTCGTTCGTGGCTCTTCGGAGCGGGCGGCCTGCCGATGGGCGACGCGCGGTTCGGCTACCAGGGGAGGATCCGGCGTACGCCGCCGTTGGCAGTGCTGCGCGGGTACCGTTGCCTGCGCCGGGGGCGCCGGTGGACGGCGATTTCCGCTCCTGGGCAGCCCGCCGGTGGGGTGAGCGGGACGCCCGCGCACCGGGGGGTGTGCATCGAGACCGCGAGCCGGGTCGACGAGCTGCCCCCCGTGATCGTGGCGACCCAGCTGCGGGACGCCGCCCGCCTCCTCGACGATCCGGGGCTGAGCTGGACCAGCGGCACCTGCGCGGTCTTCGATGTCGGGGCGGTGGTGGCCGCCGGTGGTGTGGACGGTGGCCGGGTTGCTGCTCTTCGTGAAGTGGGCGGGCATGCGTGGCGCGGTCGCCGCTGCGGGGCCAGGTTCTATGCTGGTGGGGGTCTGACTGGGGGTGTGTCGGTGCTGGTCGTCCATGGCCTGTGGCTGTCGGCCGGCCGGCTCGCGCTGTGGGGTGAGGACTCGGCGCTGCCCGCCGAGCCGCCACGCCGTCGCGGCCGGCGACCGCGTCAACAGGCCCACCCGTTCGCGGCGCCGGCTGACGTGCTGGCCGACGTACTCGGCGAGCTGGCGACGAAGGCGATCACCGGCAGCGTCGCCCTGCTGCTGCCCACCGTTGGGCGAGGTCCGCTCGCGTCTCCCGAGCTGATCCGTGACGAGGTGGCTGGCGTCCCGGCAACGGTCACGCTCAGTGCATGGCTGGTGCCCACCCTCGAGTACGACCCCGACGAGGCGTACGCCGTGCTGCGCGTGTTCGGGGACGACGAGGTCACGGTTGGCGCCACCATCCGACATCTCACGGCGGTCATCGAGTTCGCTGGTGACCTGGTTACCCGCGGTCGGCTGCTGCCCACGGTACGGCCCGGACCGTTCGCCGCTTGGCGGCCGGTACTCACCGGCGCCGACGCCGGCTGGGCGCAGGCGCTCGCCCTCGCGTTGCCGCCGGCCGGGCGCGCCGAAGCCCTGCCACCAGCCGAAGCCGCGCCACCAGCCCAAGCCGCGCATGTGTTCGCCTCGACCCTGGACGCGCTGGTCGATGCTGCCGCGCGGGCCGCGCTCGACGGGTACCAGATCAGCAAGCAGCGACCACGCACGGCCGCCGACGCGTGGCTGCGGGCCTTGACCGGTCACCAACGCCGCTTCGACGCCGACCCGGCGGCGCTGGCGGCTCTCGCCGCGGAGCTGGACGAGTGGCAGCGCGACGCGGTGGGCGGACCGGTCCGGGCCTGCTTCCGACTGGTCGAGCCGGGCGAAGATGAGACGACCTGGCGGCTCCAGTTCGCCCTGCAAGCGACCGACCAGCCGAGTCTCGTTGTCGACGCCGATCGGGTGTGGCGTTCGCGCGGCATGCTCAAGGCCCTGGCCCGCCACATCGAGTCGCCGCAGGAGACGCTGCTGGCCGAGCTCGGCCGGGCCAGCCGGCTGCACCCGCCGATTCGGGAGGCGTTGCGCACCGCACGTCCGTCCACGTTGGACATCGATGCGGAAGGGGCGCACGCATTCCTCACCGAGGGTGCGCCGATGCTCGCCGCGGCCGGGTTCGGGGTGCTGCTGCCGTCGTGGTGGAGCCGGCCCGCGGCACGGCTGGGTGCCCGGCTGACCGCCCATGCGCCTACCGCGCCGGGCACGGTCGCCGCGAAGATCGCGCTCGGTCAGGGGGCCATCGTCGAGTACCGCTGGGAGCTCGCGCTCGGCGACGAACCGCTGAGTGAGGAGGAGCTGACCGCGTTGACCGCGCTGAAGACGCCACTGGTCCGGCTGCGCGGCCAGTGGGTCGAGGTGAACCCGAAGCGCCTTGCCAACGGCGTGAAGATGCTGCGGTCAAACGGCCACGGGCAGGTCGGCGTCATCGAGCTGCTGCGTACCGCCGTCACCGCCGAGGCAGCACCGGGCGGGCTGCCGGTGCTCGGGGTCGCCGCCGACGGTTGGCTCGGCGAGCTGCTGTCCGGGCAGGCCGACCGGCACCTCACGCCGGTCGCCGCACCGCCGGACTTCCACGGCACGCTGCGTCCGTACCAGGAAAGGGGTCTGGCCTGGCTGAGCTTCCTGCAGTCGCTTGGACTCGGCGGCATCCTGGCCGACGACATGGGCCTGGGCAAGACGATCCAGTTGCTGGCGCTGATGGCCGCCGATCCACCCGACGCCGGACCGAGTCTGCTGGTGTGTCCGATGTCGCTGGTCGGCAACTGGCAACGGGAGGCGGCGAAGTTCGCTCCGGCGCTGCGGGTACACGTCCATCACGGCGCCGAGCGGGCGCGGGGTCGCGCGTTCGCCGCCGCCGTGCGCGACGCGGATCTGGTCGTGACCACGTACGCACTGGCGGCGCGGGACGCCGCCGCGCTGAGCAAGATTGAATGGCACCGGATCGTCGTGGATGAGGCGCAGGCGATCAAGAACGCCGCCACCCGCCAGGCGGTCGCCGTGCGCTCGCTGCCGGCGCGGCACCGGGTCGCGGTCACGGGTACCCCGGTGGAGAACCGGCTCGCCGACCTGTGGTCGCTGATGGAGTTCGCCAATCCTGGCCTGCTCGGCAGCGCCGCCGGGTTCAAGAAGCGGTACGCCGAGCCGGTCGAACGCCACGGTGACGACGAGGCGGCGGCGCGGCTGCGTCGAGTGACCGGGCCGTTCGTTCTCCGGCGGGTGAAGACCGACAAGACGATCATCACCGACCTGCCGGAGAAGCTGGAGATGGAGGTGCTGTGCAACCTGACCGGGGAGCAGGCCTCGCTCTACCAGGCCGTGGTCGAGGACATGCTGGCCCGTATCGCCGACTCGGACGGCATCGAACGGCGCGGTCTCGTTCTCGCGACCATGACCAAGCTCAAGCAGGTGTGCAATCACCCAGCCCAGTTCCTGCGCGACGGTACCCGGCTCGCCGGCCGTTCGGGCAAGCTCGCGCGGCTGGAGGAGATCCTCGACGAGGTGCTCGCCGCCGGCGAGAAGGCGCTGCTGTTCACCCAGTACGCGGAGTTCGGTGGCATGCTGCGCGCGCACCTGTCGGCCCGGTTCGGGCGGGAGGTGGCGTACCTGCACGGCGGGGTGGCGAAGGCTGAGCGGGACGCGCTGGTGGCGCGGTTCCAGGGTGATGGCGGATCATCGCTGTTCGTCCTGTCGTTGAAGGCCGGCGGCACCGGTCTCACGCTGACCGCGGCGAACCACGTCGTGCACGTCGACCGGTGGTGGAATCCGGCCGTCGAGGACCAGGCCACCGACCGGGCGTTCCGGATCGGCCAGAAGCGTGCGGTACAGGTGCGCAAGTTCGTCTGTGCCGGTACGGTCGAGGAGAAGATCTCCGGCATGATCCGGGATAAGCGCGGCTTGGCGGCGCGCATCGTGGGTACCGGCGAGCAATGGCTCACCGAGCTGTCCATATCGGAGCTTCGCGACCTGTTCGCCCTTGATGCCGGGGCGGTGGTCGAGTGAGCGAGCGAAGCCAGCGGGTGGCCCAGTGAGTTTTCGGGATTTCAATGACTACCGGCCGCCGATCCGGGTGGAGGGCGGGATCCGCGCTCGCAGTACCCGCGGCGCGATCGGCGCGTCATGGTGGTCGAAGCGGTTCCTCGCCGTACTGGAGTCGTTCGCGCTCGGTACCCGCCTCACTCGGGGCCGGTCGTACGCGCGGGCAGGCCAGGTCCTGTCGCTGGACGTCGCGCCGGGCCTGGTGACCTCGTCGGTGCAAGGGTCGCGGCCGCAGCCGTACCGGGTGACGATCGGCCTGAAGCCGTTCCCCGGCCGGGTCTGGTCGCGGGTCGAGCGGGCGCTCGCCGCGCAGGCGTTGTTCAGCGCGCAACTGCTCGCCGGTGAGATGCCGCACGAGATCGAGGATGTGTTCGCGTCGGGCGGCGCGCCGCTGTTTCCGGAGACGATGGGGGACCTGAAGCTGGCCTGCTCGTGCCCGGACTGGAGCGTGCCGTGCAAGCACCTAGCGGCGACGTTCTACCTGCTGGCCGAGGCGTTCGACAGCGATCCGTTCCAGATTCTGTACTGGCGCGGCCGCGACAAGCAGGCCCTGCTGGGCCGGTTGCGGGTACTACGTGGCGGGCCCGCCACCGAGCGCGAGCCGACACCGGAATCGACGGCCGGGGAATCGACGGCCGGGGAACCGGCGCGGATCGGGTCGGCGGCGGCCCTCGCCGACCTCAGCACGCCGCCGTTGGCCGAGGCGCTGGACCGGTTCTGGGTTTCACCGGTACCGCTGCCGCATCGCCCGCCCACGCTCGACATCGAGCCGGACCTCCTGCTACGGCAACTCCCCGAGCCGGGCCCGAAGCTCGGCGGAACTGAATTCCAAGCCCGGCTCGGGGAGGCCTACGGCCTACTACCCGGTACCGTCCAGAAACCCGGTCACCGGCGTTGAAGTGCGAATTCATGTGGCCTGGGATCGATGCTCCGGTGCGTGCTGGCGGTCGTGATCCTGTCGTTCGGGGTGTGTCCTGCCAAGCTGCGGGGGAGTTTGCCGGTGAAAGTCCGGTCGGGGTAGCGGCCAAGCGGCCCCGTGGCTGATGCCAGGGGAAGGAGAGATCCGACTGTTGAAGCGTCAGGCGACGAGCGACACGTGGGAGCGCGACGATGCTGTCCACCAATCCGATCACGGCTAGCCAGGGCCTCATGTCGAAGCTGGAACGTCGGGTCGTCGCCGCCGCGCAGGCGGCGCTGGCCCAGCAGAGGTTCGTCTGCCCGCTCGATGTGCTGACCGGCATCGGCTGGCTGCCGGCCGGGCGGGTCACCGACTGGCAGCGGGGGCGCGTCGAGCACCTGGAGGCGGTCGCCGCGGTACCCCCGCAACGGCTCGCCACCGCGCTGGCGACCTTCCACCGCTTCACCCAGTCGGCGCACCTGACACCGAACGAGGTGGCCTATCTGGCCGCAACCCGCGACCAGCGGCCGCTGCGCTTCACCGCCGACGGCGACCCGGCCACCGAACGCGCCTACCGCACCCACTGGACGCCACCCGAGCTGCCCGAACCCCAGCGGGAACGGCTCACCGCGCGGCACAGCCGCCCACCCGACCTGGTCGTCATCCGGCCGTTGGACGCCTTCACCTGCGCCGGCTGCGGCGATACCGACGCAGACCTGCTCACCATGGACGACGCCGGACCGCTGTGCCTGGCCTGCGCCGACCTCGACCACCTCGTCTTCCTGCCCGCTGGCGACGCCGCGCTGACCCGCCGCGCCAAACAGGCCAGCCGCCTGTCCGCCGTGGTCGTGCGCTTCAGCCGCAGCCGTAAACGCTACGAACGGCAGGGTCTTCTGGTCGAGGACGGCGCCCTCGAACAGGCCGAGCGGCAGTGCCTGTCCGACGAAGCCGCCCGGGCCCGGCGCCGCGAGCGTGACCGCGAGCGCTGCGCCAGCCGACGTCGACGAGAACGTCGATTGGGGTGAGGTGGCACCGGTCGGATCGGGTAGACACCGGCTTGTTGGGCAGCTGCGGTTGTCGACCCGCCGTCGCTGATCGTGCCACCCGTAGGACAGGGGGGTGC